>Ga0214164_1000051_pt1 | contig 81477 bp, 77 predicted proteins | sample TroBogepilimnion_13_FD_153003 | JGI IMG/M metagenome (GOLD analysis project Ga0214164, IMG submission 153003) | Freshwater microbial communities from Trout Bog Lake, WI - Practice 03JUN2009 epilimnion v4 | ecosystem: Environmental > Aquatic > Freshwater > Lake > Epilimnion/Euphotic zone ... | reverse complement strand
CTGCAGTTGCAGCATCGCTCGCCGGAACAAAGTTCCGTGCAAAGTCCCCAACACCAGAAGCCGGTGCGGCAGTAGCAACTCTTGCCGAACTACCAATTGGTGGCACAAAGAATTTCCAAGCCGCTGATGGCACACCGGCCGTTGTATTTAGAACCGCTGCCGGAGTATTTGCTTATTCACGAGTTTGCACTCACCAAGGTTGCATTGTTAATTACGATGCAACAAACCACGTATTAGCTTGCCCATGTCATGGCGCACAATTTGATCCAACCAAAGATGGGGCAGTAGTCGGTGGTCCAGCCCCAACTCCGATTGCAAAGATCAAGGTTGCGATCAAGGGCGATAAAGTCGTACAGATTTAGCCTTCCCGAATTACTTCGGTAACGCACCCGTAACGCAGAGAGGTTAGAGTTCTTCTATGGCCCTATTTCAATTACAGATCACACTTCCAGATCGCCCAGGTTCACTTGGCGCTGTCGCTTCAGCAATCGGGTTTGCCGGCGGCGATATTCGCGCACTAGTAGTACTTCGAAGCGAAGAAGGCCGCGGCGTTGATGACATCACTGTTGCAATTCCGGGTGATGATCCAACCGATCTCCTAAATGTATTAGGCGATATCGGTGGCGTTGAAGTTATATCAGTCGCGCCCCTGAACTAGGTAACGAGGTAAAAAAGCGCGGCGCTTTAAAGTTATTTGCCGCAAATACCTTTGCAATCTCTTCCTTAATCTTTTCCGTATCGCCCTTTTTGTTTAGCGAAATCGCACTTCCACCATAGCCGCCGCCAATTAGACGTGAACCCAGCGAGCCAAACTTAAGTGCGGTATCTACCGCCACATCTAATTCTGGACAAGAAATTGTGTAGTTGTCGCGAAGTGAAACATGGCAAGCAGTAATTAATTCACCGAATGTTTTGAAATCTTGCGCCTTCAAAGCTTTAACGCCATCTAGAACGCGACGCATCTCGGTCACGGCATGGAAAGCACGAATGTAAGTAGTGGCATCCATCTTTGATTTCTGGGCCACAAAATCTTCCACGCTAATTTCGCGTAGTGAAGGAATTCCAAGAACTTCTACGGCTTTCTCGCAAGAGGCACGGCGTTCGGCATAGCCACCATCGACTAGCGCGTGGTGCACTTGGGTATCAATTACGAGTAAATCCAAATCATGCGGTGCAATATCAAACGGAATTTGTTCGGTGGCAAGATCACGACAATCAAGCAAGAGCGCTTGGCCCTCGATCGCCATAAGAGAAACCGATTGATCCATGATTCCGCATGGCATTCCAACATAAACATTTTCAGCCTTCTGGGTTGCAAGGGCTAATTCTGGAAGGGTTAAGCCGAGATTGAAGAGCGAATTAAGAGCAACGCCGACTGCGCATTCAAGTGCGGCGCTTGAAGATAACCCGGCACCTAACGGAACCTTACCATCGATCAAAATATCCAAACCTTCTTTAACTCCAAGGGTCCAAATAACACCGATTGGATATCTAGTCCACGGCTCGCCAGTTAGTGGTTCTAAATCCGCTAGCGGAACTTCATAGATAGTTTCAGATCTTTGGGTTGATGCGATTCGAATCGAATTCTTATTGTTTCGGGCAATTGCCGCGGTAGTTACATCTTTGATAGCGAACGGAAGTACGAAGCCGTCCAAGAAATCAACGTGTTCGCCAAGTAAGTTAACGCGACCTGGTGCGACTGCGGTTACTTCTGGATCGTGACCAAAAAGCTTAGAAAATTCATTAGTAATGCTCATGGGTTATTGGAAAGATTCCCACGCATCTTGAACCATTACTTCTAAATTACGAGTTGGCTTCCAACCTAAAACTTTTTCGGCCTTTGAAATATCCGCAATCAAAACTGCAGGATCTCCGGGACGACGATCGGTAACTTGTGCTGGAATTGCGCGACCAACTGCCTTTTCGGCGGCAGCGACAACTTCATTTACGGAATATCCGCCACCAGATCCAAGATTAATAATCGAATGTTTGCCAGTTTCGACATTCTTGAGCGCGCTGATGTGGGCTTCGATTAAATCGGTAACGTGGACATAATCGCGAATACATGTGCCATCGGCAGTAGGCCAATCGTTACCAAAAATCTTTAGGGGATTGGCATCGGTTGCACGCAAGGTATTTGGTATCAGGTGGGTCTCTGGATTGTGATTCTCAGTTAACCAACCGTTCTTTGATTTATAAGCACCGGCAACATTGAAATAACGAAGGCTTATCGCAGCAAGACCATAGGCAATCGCTTCAGATGTAAGCATGTAATCAACGGCTAATTTAGAAGATCCATATGGATTGGTCGGCTTGGTTTCATCTTCTTCGGTAATGGGAGTGTGCTTTGGTTCACCATAAGTGGCGGCTGTTGATGAGAAGACAATCTTCTTGATCGATTTCTCACGCATTGCTTCTAGCAAGATTCGGGTGCCATTTACATTGGTATTCCAATAGATTTCTGGCTTCAAGACCGATTCGCCGACAAGTGATTTAGCACCAAAGTGCATAACCGCTTCGCAACCTTCAAGGGCGTTAACTACATCTGACTTTTCAAGGAGTGAGCCCTTAACAAACTTGGCACCTGGCGCGACTAATTCGGCATGACCGGTTGAGCAATCATCTAGAACGGTTACTTCAAAGCCATTTTCAAGCAAGATTGCGGAGGCTGTCGATCCGATATACCCAGCGCCGCCAGTAACTAATACGCGCATTAGATCTTCACCTCGCGAAGTTGGGCCGCCGATTGTTCTGGCTTCATATCCATAATGAATGCACCCATAGCTGACTCCGATCCTGCTAAATACTTCAACTTGCCTGGTTGGCGACGAATACTTGTAATCTGCCAATGCAATCCAAGTACATCGCGACCTTTGCGAACCGGGGCTTGATGCCAAGCGGCGATGTAGGCCATTTCAATTCCAAATACGCCATCAAGACGAGTAAGGACTTCCTTCGCGATTGCTGGGAAGGCAGCAGCTTGCGCATCAGATAGCTCAGCAAGGTCTGGGACAAAGTTCTTTGGAGTGACGTGAATTTCAAATGGGTAGCGCGATGCATATGGAACATATGCGATCCACTCATCATTTTCGCAAACGATGCGAACCTGGTCTTTAATTTCGCGATTAATTATGTCGGTGATCAATGGTTTGCCATTCATTGCCTTGTAAGCGGTGGCAACTGCAAGCATCTTTTCAACCCGAGGCGGCAAGAACGAGTACGCATAGATCTGGCCATGTGGATGGTTAAGTGTCACACCTACTTCTTCGCCACGGTTTTCAAAGGGGAAGATATGTTCTACATATTCCAACTTAGAAATTTCCTTGGTGCGGTCGATCCAGGCATCCATTACTAATTTTATTTGTGATTCTGGAAGCGCACCGAAGCTGCCTTCGTGGTGGTCGGTAAAGCAGATAACTTCACAATGTCCGGCCGCCTCAACGATCTCGGTTTCAATTCCATTATTGCTTGGTAATTTCCAACCACCCTTTGGTCTGGCCAACGAAGGGGAACGGTTTTCAAATACGACAACTTGATAATTTGAATCCGCGATTTCTGAATCTAATCCAGGTTTGGTCGGACAAAGCGGGCAAAGTTCTTTTGGTGGCAAGAAAGCGCGGGTTTGGCGATGGGCCGCCATCGCTACCCATTCATTTGTAAGGAGATCTAGTCGGAGTTCGCCAACACCTGGACGATCTTCGGTTGGGCGGTTATCGACAGCGTTTCGAGTTACTGGTGTGTTGTCGTAATAGAAGATGGTTCGACCATCGGCCATCTTCAGATCAGTACGCACCGTGCTCACGAAACGAACTCTATCGAAAAAGCGAAGCTAGTTTTTCGCTTAGTTACGGATTTGCTTAGCGCAAGAATCAACCGGAACTGGGGTTGGCTTCTTGGTTGGCTTACTAGATGGGGTTGGTGAAGGTGTCGCGCCTTGGGTAATGGTGAATGAGACCGGAATTAAAGATGCCGCATGCGTGCCTGTTGGATCGGTAAATTCAACATATCCAACATAATTATTTGCTTGTAGTCCGGAAATATTTAAAGTCCAGCGACCAGTTCCAGATCGATTGAGATCTTGGGTGCCACTTGAGATTGTTGAATCCGCTGATTTGAAATCAACATTTCCAGTTACGACAGGTGTGCCATCTGGGCGTAAAACATCCACGACAAATTGCGCGCCATCATTGGTCGTACCAAATTTACTACTCACCAGATTTATCGTTGTTGGTTCATTTACCGGCAACATATCTGTTGCTTGTGGTTGCCAGGTGCCGGTCGTTAAAGCGGCAAAGGACGTTGGATCGCCATTGAAAACATTTAGGTCTACGCGAGAAGATGGAACACCGTACTTGCTTCCATATCCGCAAGATGTGTATTGCCAGATCTGCCAATTAGATGTGCAATTAGATTTGGTCCAAGAATGAGCAAAGCATCCGACGGTTTTCATTCCGGGTTGATTGCTTTGCAGCGCAGGATCTTTTCCATAGGCCGCAACCCATAATGGATATTGCGAAAGGGATGTAGACCTAGTCATTGCGGTTTCCAGAAATTGGGGATAGCTATAAACAAATGGTTTGCGATTAGTTTTGGCAGTCACTTCATCGAGCCAAGTCTGAGCCCAGAGAGAAACATTTTTCTTACTCATATATCTGGTGCAATTTCCGCGGTAAGTTCGAACACAATTATTTTCAAGGTCTAGCGCAACCGGTAAATCTTGATTTGTGTAACCACCAATACTTGCAAGGCGCCAAACAACTTTCTGGGCTTGGGCTTTGGCATCGACAATAATTTGATTCTTATCTGTTGTATCTGGCAGATATGCATAATGATAAAAACCGGTATACAAACCAGCGGCTTGAGCTGCGGTGCGGTCGGCAATTAAATATTTTTTGGCATCGGCATCCTGCGGATCATGTCCATCCGAGCCTTTGATAATTACAAAGCGAACGCCAGCCGTATACATCTTGGTGAAATCAATTGGTTTGTCATAAGGATGTTGCCACTTACTAATATCGATTCCGTGGATTCGTTGCCCCGGACCCGTGGCAACTAGATCACCAAGCTTTTGTAGGGGAGCCGCGACTACATTTGTGGAGACTACTGATAGAGCAACGGTAAGAATAAGAAAGATCCGCTTCATTCCTCTATCACCTCCAGATTTTGGCCAGTTATCTCAAAGATTGCAGAGACTAGTTTGGCAGTATGTTCTGGTTTTCTTACGGATTTAAAGTTGTGATCACCCCCAAACTTTGCGGGATCAGCGAAACTGAGCAGTAGCTTTCCATCATTTAGGCTGACCAAACGGGCGTCAAAGAATGCAAGCCAGGCAATTCGATCGGCCTCCAAAACCTTATCAAGCACTTGATTCCACTGGGCTTTTAATTCGACAAGCGTTAATTCAGACATTAATTAACCTTCGCGACAAGTTCGGCAAGGTGAATGACTTTGGTCTTTACCTTTGCCCGCTTTAGTTCAGTTACTAATTGTCTAGTGCAACCAGGATTGACTGTCACGACGTAATCAAGATTTAGTGATTTGATATCGGCGATCTTTGGCGCGATAACTTGTCGGCTAGCTTTCTTCTGAAGTAAGGAATAACTTCCAGCAGCTCCGCAGCATCCACCAGCATTTGGAATTTCAATCAAATCTGCGATCGCGCTAATAATTTTTCTTGGCTCAGCGCTTACTCCCATGCCATTTTTCAAGTGGCAAGAATCTTGGAATCCAACTCGAATAACTCTGCCGTTTAACTCAAGTTTCTTGGAATTTGATGAACGATCGGCCCAATATTCCGAAAACTCTTTGACGCGATCGCGGCCCAAGACCGATGAAAGGTGTGCAGCGCAGCCCCCAGCAGTTGTAACGATTGTGCCTTGCAATTCATCGCCGAGCTTCTTTGCCATCTCGTTACCGAGTTCTAATTCGCCATTGTGTGCGGCAAGTGCGCCGCAGCAACTTTGGGATTTACATACCGAAACTTCTGGGGCGATTGCAGCTACTGATTTAGAAACCTTAGGAAATATCCGACGTTCAATGCATCCGAGCATCAAGTTTATCTTCGGATCACTCGTCCGGTTTTTGGCAAAAGGCGAGAGGAAGCCAAGGGCCCACATGCCAATTCGACTTCCAGTTAAGAAGAGCAAGAACTTAATAATTAGTGGACGGTCCTTGCCATTCCACAAAATGTCACGAGCTTCTTCAATTAAGACTCCATACTCAACTCCGGCAGGACAAACCGGTTCGCATGCTCGGCAACCCAAACAAAATGAGGATTCGGCAAGCAAATTCTCTTTCTCCAGCTTCCCATCTTGGACTGCGCGCATCAAAGTAATTCGACCACGAGGTGATGATTCTTCTTTGCCAGTTAATTGATATGTCGGACAAGCAGGCAGGCAATAACCACAGGAGATACAACGATCTAGTTTGCTCTGAGTAAATTCGGTGCGCACGCGTTAGGAACCCAATCTATTTGGATTGAGAATATTTGCTGGGTCAAAGACTTTCTTTATTGCGCGTTGCAAATCCATATTGTTCTTACCAATTTTGCCTTCTAGGTAAGGAAGCTTGGCCGAACCAACGCCATGTTCACCGGTTATGGTTCCGTTAAATTCAATCGCCAGACCAAAGATTTCAGATAAGGCGCGTTCTGCTTGAGCTACTTCGCCTTTGTCATCTTTATTTACAACGATTGTCGGGTGCAGATTTCCATCGCCTGCATGTCCAAAAGTTCCGATCCGCAAATTATGTTTCTTAGCAATGGCTTCGATTCGATTAACGACTTCGGCCATGACTGGACGTGGAACCGCAATATCTTCCAGAATTGAAAGTGTTCCGAGTCGTGCAAGTGCCGGCAAGGAACAACGGCGGGCATATAACAGCGCTTCAGCTGCGGCTACATCTTGTGCCAAGGTAACTGCGCGACAACCTTGAGATGTTTTAGCAATCTCGGCTATTTTATTAACCACAGTTTCAACCGATGAGCTTTCGCCATCATCACCAAACAACAAAAGTGCGCCAGCAGTTTTATCCAGACCAAGATTTGCAAATTCTTCAACCGCCACTATGCAGGTGTTATCCAAGAATTCTAAAGTGGAAGGCAAGATTCCAGAGGAAATGATTTGCTCTACTGCACTTGCCGCTCCAGCTAAATCATCGAAGTAGGCAACACCATATTTGGAAGCGGTCGGACGGGGAACGAGTGCCACGGTAATTTCAGTAAAGATAGCGAGTGTTCCTTCGCTGCCGACTAGCAATCTAGTTACGTCATAGCCAGCAACATCTTTTACTAAGCGGCCACCAGTTCGGACAACTTCACCGGTGCCAAGTACTGCTTCAAGTCCCAAGATGTAATTCTTAGTTGTTCCATACTTAAGTCCACGAAGTCCGCCGGCACTTGTCGCGACATTTCCACCAATAGTTGAAACCGTCTTTGAGCCTGGATCTGGCACAAACATCAAATTTTCTTTGGCCACAAGTTCATCTAGCGCCTGGTTAGTAACACCTGGTTGCACTATCGCAATTAGTTCAGATTTATTAACTTCTAATACTTTATTCATATTGTTCATGTTTAGAACAATGCCACCATTTACTGGAACAGTAGCGCCGCACAAATTGCTTCCAGCACCACGCGGAATAATCGGCACCTTATTTACTGCGGCATATTTAACTAACTTAACTACATCCTCGGTGGTTCGCGGAGCCACAATAACTTCCGGCAAACCATCAAAGAGAGGCGTGGCATCACGACTATAGGCCTGGCGAGATACCTCATCGCTACTTACAAGATCGGCTCCCAGTAATGATTGCAAATCCTTGACCAGGTTAGTTGCATTCATGGCACTATTTAACACTATAAACCGTAGCGACCTTTGATCGCGTTGAAGTTCTGCATCATTTCATCGGCAGAAAGAACTTTGTTGTAGTAGCTGATGTAGGAAATTCTTCCATTTGTATATTCGGCACCATTTGTTTGGCGACCGATCTGGTTTGTATCTTGGATGGTGTTCCACGACTTAGTTAAGGTATTTACAAGTGATCCATTTACATACAACTTAGCGGAAGTCCCGTCATATGTTCCAGCCATCATCACCCATTGACCAATCCAATTGCCAGTTGGCTTTTGGTACGTAACATCATCTCCGTAGCCACCAAAGTAAACTGTATCAACCGCATTATTAAAGCCAATGAACATTGACTGACTCGTTCCCGCCTTTCCATAACTGAGAATCCATTGCCAGGATCCAGTCGTTGCACTTACGCGCATCCAGCCAATCATTGATCTAGGACTTGAGCCATATACCATCGTGCCTAAATTGCTAACGTTAAAATATTGGGAAGAAGTTGATTGAAAATTGAAATAGCTCGCGTTATTTGGTTGTGAAACAAAAGTTGGATTGTTTGTTCCACCAGGGAACGTTCCATCGTGGTTGTAACTTGTCTGGTCTAGCCAATTTCCTGACCCAGAATATGCGGCGGCATCCAAATATAGGAGTAGCCCATCTTGGACAACACCGTTAGAGACAGGGGAGTTATCACAAGAAGGATCGTGAGCGTTACTTTCAATCGTTAATTTATAAACATCATTAGAAAGTGAAACTGGGACCGTAAGGGTAACTAAAAAAGATCCGGAAGTGGTTGTACCGGAAACGCTATACCCCGTACCGCAACCAGCCACATAGTTGGCACCAACTCCGTGGACGATTACATCGGTCTGATTTGTTCCATAGATTGGTAGCGGATTACCTCCAGAAATTCCCCAAGCCCGAATCTTTAAATCATAACCGGTGCATTGCGATGGGACATTGTTGACGTTAATTGTCTTGAAATAATGCGTTCCAGTATTTCCAGTCCCATTGGTAAATGAATTGCCTGGTGTAATGGTGAGAGAAGTTGACCCAGAGCAAGCAGGAGTACCTGTGGATCCCTGACCGAATTCGATAACTTTCTGGCCATTCAAATTGATATTCGCTGCAACGGTAGCTTGGATGAATAGCGCGGAGAGCGCAAACAGAACCATGTAAGAAAAAGTTTTATTTAAACCACCTAGATATTGTCTATATTTCAAAAAATATTCATTTTTTGGATCATCGTGATAGTAGCTATCTCGGTAAACAGGGGTCAGATTTCGCCTCTTTGACCCAAGTCCGAACATGTCTGAGTATGGCAGGTTGGGAGATTTTGAGAGTTAAAGGTTAGGCTCAGACGCTTAAGGACTTACTTTTGGAGGAATCATGGCTGATGAAGCAAAGTGCCCATACACCGGTGGCAAGCAAAGCAATGAAGGTACATACAACCGTGATTGGTGGCCAAATCAACTTGATCTCAAAGTCCTAAGGCAACATTCACCACAGTCAGACCCAATGGGTGAAGATTTTGATTACGCCAAAGAGTTTAAGAAACTTGATCTAAAGAAGTTGAAGAAAGATATCGTCAAGATGATGACCACATCGCAAGATTGGTGGCCGGCAGATTACGGTCACTATGGTCCTTTCTTTATCCGTTTGGCTTGGCATAGTGCAGGCACCTACCGAACTGCTGATGGTCGTGGAGGCGCTGGCGCGGGAATGCAACGCTTTGCACCACTTAATTCTTGGCCCGACAATGCAAATTTGGATAAGGCTCGTCGCTTGCTCTGGCCCATTAAACAACAGTATGGAAAGCAGATATCTTGGGCTGATCTAATGGTTCTCGTTGGCAACTGCGCTATGGAATCTATGGGACTAAAGACTTTTGGTTTTGCCGGTGGTCGCGCCGATGTTTGGGAACCAGATGAGACTTATTGGGGAAGTGAAGCAACCTGGCTTGCTAACGAGCGCTATAAAGGTGATCGTCAATTAGATAATCCGCTAGCTGCAGTTCAAATGGGATTGATCTATGTAAACCCACAAGGTCCAGATGGCGTTCCAGATGTATTGGCTTCGGCTCGCGATATTCGCGAAACATTTGCGCGCATGGCGATGAATGATGAAGAGACCGTTGCACTTATTGCTGGTGGTCATACATTCGGCAAGGCACACGGCGCTGCCGATCCAGATAAGTATGTAGGCGCAGAACCTGAAGGTGCCTCGATGCAGGAAATGGGACTTGGTTGGAAGAATAGTTTTGGAACCGGAAAAGGTGTTGAAACTATTACCAGCGGCCTAGAAGGTGCTTGGACTGCAACCCCAACAAAATGGGATAACGAATATTTCGAAACGCTATTTGCTTTTGAATGGGAACAAACCAAGAGCCCAGCTGGCGCAACCCAATGGATTCCAAAAGATGGCAAGGGTTCCAAGGCCGTTCCAGATGCACACGACAAAACAAAGAGGCATGCTCCGGTCATGATGACAACCGATCTTGCAATGAGAATGGATCCAGCTTACGAAAAGATTTCCCGTCGCTTCTTAGCTAACCCAGATGAATTCGCCGATGCCTTTGCTCGCGCTTGGTTTAAATTAACCCACCGCGATATGGGTCCAATCGCTCGCTATCTTGGACCAGAAGTTCCAAAGGAGCAATTGATTTGGCAAGACCCACTTCCAAAGGCGAAGGCAAAGCTAACCGCCGCCGATATCAATTCGCTAAAGACCAAGATTAGAAAGAGTGGACTCACAACTTCTGAGATGGTCTTCACCGCTTGGTCCTCTGCTTCAACCTTCCGCAATTCAGATAAGCGCGGTGGTGCAAATGGCGCTCGCATTGCACTTGAACCACAACGCAATTGGGAGGCGAATAGCCCAAAGCAACTTGCTTCAGTTTTAGAAAAGCTAAAGAAGATTCAAGCTTCATTTAGCAAGGGAAAGAAGCACGTTTCTCTGGCTGATCTAATAGTTCTAGCTGGATGCGTTGGAGTTGAAGATGCCGCATCAAAGGCAGGCGTAAAGGTAAAGGTTCCTTTCAAGCCAGGCCGCGTTGATGCCACTCAAGAACAGACCGATGTTGAATCCTTCAAGGTTCTAGAACCAGCAGCTGATGGTTTCCGCAACTATGCAAAGAAGGGTGTCGGACCAGAAGCGGAATTCTTCTTGGTCGACAAAGCATCACTTCTCAACTTGACCGCACCAGAGATGACAGTCCTAGTCGGTGGCCTTCGTGTTCTAAATGCCAACACAGATAAGTCACAAGTTGGCGTTTTGACCAAGAAGCCAGGTCAACTCACAAATGATTTCTTCTTGAATCTTTTGTCTGACGACGTTGAGTGGGCACCAAATCAAGGCACCGATCTATTTGAAGCACATGATCGAAAGAGTGGCGCAGTTTGTTGGACTGGCTCTCGTGCAGACCTCGTCTTCGGATCAAATTCGGTTCTTCGCGCCCTTGCCGAGGTCTATGCCAGCAGCGACTCAAAGCAGAAATTCGTTTCTGATTTCGTTAAGGCCTGGACCAAGGTCATGGAAGCAGATCGCTTCTAGTCTTAACTTCTGATTAGTAGGTGCAAAGGGAGAAATAAGAATGACACCACCCCGCAATTTTGATGAACCCGAAGCGTTCTACAGTGACGATCCCGAGGATAAAAGAGTTTCTGCATCCCGAAAGAAGAAAACCGGCCTCTACGCACTAGTTATTCTTTCCGCCGCGGGCTTTTTCTTGCAAGGTACACTTGCTGGCAATATAGGTATTAACGCTGGTAAGACCTCCGAATTTGGGCAGGGTATTACCCAAACCGTTGCTTGCTCGGGCTCAACAGCGCTTCGCATCACCCCTAATTCGTCATTTGTAAACGGCTCAGGTAGTTCAGGGGTTCACACCTTCAAATCAGTAACAGTCTCAGAAATTCCAGATTCTTGCTTCGGTGTAGATTTCTTATTCAATGGCTACAACGCCACAGATAACACACCGCTTTCACTTTTTAATACGGATTCAAAGACCGCGGTTATTTATGACAATGCTGGAACATTTGAAGTTGGCACGGGTGGGACTGGAACGTCCATTACTAGCTCTTCGAAGAGCTTCACAATTATTTTTGATACACCTGTAGCCATATCAAACTCAGTAGCTAAGCTGACAATACAAAGTGTAATCCATGCTCCAAAAATTTATAGCGTTGGCGATACAGGAGCTGGTGGCGGTAAGGTGATTTACGTCAGTGCAACGCCATTCTCTTGCGGGGCAACTCTCTCAGCGATGTGCACGAGCTTGGAAGTAGCGCCAAGCAACTGGAATGCCACACCAGATCTTCCTACCGCATGGTGTAGCTCGGGAACTTCATCGAATCAAACCGTACTTACCGGAACTCACCCAACGAGCTCCGTGATTGGTATGGGGCTTAAAAACACAATTGCAATAGCCGCAGGTTGTACTGGTGGCGCCGCAAATGTTGCCTTGGCCTATCGCGGTGGAGGTTTCAGTGATTGGCATCTCCCCGATAATGATGAATACGTTCAGATGTATTTGAGGTATTCAATTCTTGGAATTTCGGGCGCAGATTACTACAACCTATCCGACGAAACATCAGCGGGGGCTGGCGTAGTTGGATACCTTGGCGGCTCCGGCAATGCATCGCTCGCAGGCAAATCTGTTGTCTATCGCGTCCGTCCGATACGTGCCTTCTAAGTCCAGGAATTTAATAATCCATATTTCTGTTGGTGGGGCGGGTCGGGCTCGAACCGACGACGACCGGATTATGAGTCCGGGGCTCTAACCAACTGAGCTACCGCCCCAAGCAGCGCTTGCTGATTGAGGAGATGAGATTATCACTACGGTGGTTATCCCACGGAAACCAGATAATTTACCTTCGAATCTAGACTCTTAATGGTTTTTGTGAGCCTTGCCTTCTTCTGCGGAAGTAATTTTGCAAACTTTAATTCAATATTTAATTTATCCGTAAGAACAAGTGTTAATTCAAGGGGCATATCACCTACGTGCTTAGCCAACTCCGCAAATTCTGATTCAAAATCAAATTCTTCGTCATACTGGAAAAAATTCTCACCATTTAAAGAGATTCTAGTTTCAAGACCGCGGTGGTATCTGGATTTTGCACGTTCAAACAAATCTCTTACAAGGGTAGATTCAATGTGTTCTGAACAAATTAGAAAAGTTCTGATATATTGAATTCGGAGATTTAGCAGATGATCCAATTCCTTTTCACTAAATTTACTGATTAAAATTTGCTCGGCAAATAACTTTAAGTCTGAAAGTAAATCTATATATTCACGATCCAGCCAATCTTCCATCCCTCGAATACTCTCTTGATTCTCAAAAACTCTTCGTATTTGTTCAGTATCTTCTTTGGCAACTCTTTGGCGAATTCGAATAATGGATAAAGCAAAAATTGTTATCAGAGGAATTGCCGGAGTAGATCCGGCAAAGATATCTTGAGAATTGAGGGGCAATAACTTTGGGATTAGGACCGCTTCAAGTGAGAAGACGATGAGCGGTATCCATCTAAGAATCTTATTTTGTACCTCAATAACTACCAAGAAAGCGGAGGCCAAAACCAGGTTGAAAAGAGTTGGAAAAAAAGATACCTGTGAGTACTTTGTGACATTTATTGAAGCGATTGGGAAGAGGGTTAGCGCCATGAAACTTGAAACTGTGAATAGAATCTTATTGTCTTTGTATCTAAAAGCGTAGGCAAATAACAAGGCATCGGTAATGGCGATCACACAAAAAATTATTTGATTCATATTTAGAAATACATACCCAATTAAGTCTACGAGAGCAAAAAATATGCCGATTTTGATGACATCTATTGCAAATTGATTTAATGCCGCGTTTCTCAATTTTAGGACAACCTTCTCTGGGTTAGTCCGAGACTGGTCTGATTTTCCAGTAATTGTGTAAGTGAAACCAAACCCTTTTTTATTGTGGGTGACTTGCAACGAGGCGTTGACTAGAGGAAGAATTCTTCTAAGCGAATTCGATCCTACGGCAGAATCCAATTGGACTTCAAGATTGTCATGAGGAGAATCCTCAGATATCTGAATAGTAAATGCATCCTCATCATCAATCGTTATGGATATTGATGCCCAATTGGCCAAAGTATGTTTCTCTAAATTGAGCACAACTTCTCTGATAATTTCTAAAACGGCGTCATGGCTGCGCTTACTTTCAAACTCGCCCTCTACTAAGAGAGAGCCAATTTGCAGGCGATTACGTGTTCGACGCTTTAGCGCGACCTCTAAATCTTTTTTGAGCGAGCCGTGGGAGTTGTTTGCCAAAGAGGTGAGTTCAAAAATCTCACTATTTAGGGTTTCGGCTAATTTGCCTTTTGACTTTCTTAGGTTTCCCGCATTCTTAAAGTAAATGAGGGTGTTTAGGGTGGTCCCATGCAATTTTAGGTTTCGATAATCTTCACGATTAATACGCGAGAGCCTTTTCATTTCCGCCAAAATTGAACTTAAGGCGCCCTCAATTTTGTCATCCACCGCTTTAGTCGCAAATACATATCTAGTTCTCGTGATGTAAACAGCAAGGCCAACTCCAAAGGTATAAGTGGTTGAAAAATAGGTATGTAGAAGGTTCATATCCCGGTTATCAGTGAAAGTAGGCAAGTCCTGTAGAACTAGCCAAATTTGAATTCCGGTCAAGAGGAGTAATAGGGGAATTAGAACTTTTAATTCAAATACGGCGCTCAAGTAGCAACTAATTGCAAAGGTAAGTAAGCCAAGCGACATCCAAGGTGTCATTGTCGGGCTATGTAAAGTTAGGGGCGCGAGGATCATGTAAATAATTAGCGGAAAATGAGCAAAGACCGGCTTAGAGCTCCTTCGAAGAAGGAAAGTAATTCCGACGCCCAGTGCAAGACCAGCAATATAGATAACTTGCCAAGTATGCGGAGTCTTTTCTGAAAACCAAGATTGGAGTGAGAAAATTAGCGCCAAGCCGGGGAATGCAATACCGGTGATTTGTTCAAATTCGATATCAGTGAGCTCTTTTGAGGTGTCAGAAGTTTGATTCGCGCTCACAGGTAAAATTTAGCGGACTTAAACTCTTTTAGCGAAGGTATGTGTGTAAAACGACTTCTACACCAAAATGAGTGTAGGCCGATTCACTGTTTTCATCCTTGTCTGTCAATTTCAATTGCAGCGTCCCGTTTCGAAATTCTTCATGAGCTCGAAGGCCAAGCTTGAACCTCATCGTCTGTCTTGGTGCCAATGAATCAGTCACGTGGGTTCGGTGACCACCGCCAAATAGATCGCCCGGATTGACGATTTGTATTCCGGCTGGCGCGGTCATGGCAAGCATTAGGGACTTCACCTGTTTTTCGCCTTCATTCTTTAGGGTTACATACAGTCCGCTTTCCCGGCTTCCGGGTACGCCTTCTTCAACGTTTATTGCTATCGAAACGATTGAATTATTGACTGGGCCAACATTTATTGCTTGGCTATTTCCAACCATCCAAATTGCATTGCGTTTGCTTTTCTTGCCGAACATTAAATCTGAGTGCTCCGAATTTCATCTGGCATAGATTCAAGAACAAAACGGTAGGAATCAAGGTCTTCCAAGATATTTCCACAGCCAATTACTACCGCCTGCAAAGGATCTTCAACGTGATGGCAAGTTAAATTGGTTTGTTCGTGAAGTAACTCTGGTAGACCCTTAAGTAGAGAACCACCACCTGTTAAATGGATTCCACTGTCTAAAATGTCTGAGGCGAGATCTGGCGGAACGGAATCAAGCAAGCGACGTAATTCGCCAACTATAAGTGAAACAGGTTCCTTAATAGCTCCGTGAACTTCCTGAGCTGTAATATCAACAAGGACTGGCAATCCAGTTTTCATATCTACGCCATTTAATTTTCCAGTAGCACGAGAAACAATCTTTGCTTGGCCATGGGTCCGCAAAAACATTTCAGCGGTCAGGTCACCGACATTGATTCGGCGCTCATTCTTTAAATAGTTTGTAAATGCGGCAGTTAAGGCCTCAGCACCTATGCGAAGCGATCGAGATTCAACAACTCGGCCAAGTGAAAGCATCGCTAAGTCAGTTGTCCCAGCGCCAACATCGATCACCATGCAACCACGTGGCAATCCGAAATCCAATCCAGATCCAATTGCTGCAGCAACCGGTTCTTGAACTGCCCAAATTTTTGCAATACGAGTTGAATCAAGTGCATCTTGGAAAGTTTTAAATTCCGCGCCAGATATACGAGAAGGGACACCGATAACAACACGAAGAGGTGACCAACGGTTGTAGCGAACTACTTGACGGATCGCCAATTGGAGATACATGCGAGCTGCAGCAAAATCAGAGACAACGCCCGTGCTCAGCGGTCTGACAACTCGAATGCTTGGTGGGGTTCGCCCAATCATTTCGTGGGCAGTGTTACCGAAAGCGATAACTGCATTTGTGTTTTCATCGTAAGCAATTGCTGTTGCCTCGTTGAAAACTAGGCCCTTACCTTTGACGTGAATCAAAGTGTTTGCAGTACCGAGATCGATCGCAATATCAGCCATGGTCACCTCCCCGTATTGAGGTGAAATCGTCGCAGAATTACGGTGGTCAAACGCCAGCCGATCTGTTCCCTAAAGGGACGTCATCTAAGAATTAGCCGTGCTGAAGTTTTAATTGTCCATTCGATCCAGTTGTTCGAATCGCCGTCAAAGTAATTGGACTGAAAGTCGGTTGGTTAATTGCCGCACTTATCGCATCACCACACCCCAACGCGCCAGCGACTGGATTCACTAATAAACCAGTAGGCACCGATCTAACTCTGAAACTAAGCGCGGTGCTTATTCGTCGCCCATCGACCCGACGAATTCGAAGAGCGATCAAAGCAGTATTTATGGTGCTTGTTTTACCAGAGATGGAGAGGCTGGATGTTGTGTTTCCAGTAACAGTTAGCGTATCTCCGTTAATAATTAAGTTTTGAGGAGATGTTGAGGTATAAGTTCCAACTGCAAAATTAAGTGTTGTCGATGCGTCGTCAATGCACATTAAGACTGGTGAAGTAGTAGTCGTTAGGTGAATACTCTTCAAAATATATGAAGTGCTACGTGGATCAATCGGCAAATTACTAATCGCTTTACTTGCACTATCCGGAATTACATTTACCGTAAATTGGCTGTTAGATATATCCCCGAAAGGATTGGTAATCTGGAAATTTATATACTGCGTTCCCGTGGTGGAAGGCGCTGTATAAAGTATTGCGCGATTACTGACGCCACCATAATCAGTACGCGATGCAGTGCCTGAAGTTGTTGTTAACGTCGTACCAGAGTCAACGTAAGCATCGTTCCAGCCGAAGGAATCTGTGCTGTCATGCGAGGCTACGTTCCCATTTAGGTTGATATCAAAGGGATTTATTAATACTTGACGTCCTGCAACAACCGAGAATGTCGCGGGACAGGCAACCAATGGTGAGAATTTGATGTCATCGAGGAAGTTACCGCAAGTTCCATTGCAGTAGCCACCAGACGTCGAATTGAATTCGAACCTCGTGGTTGTATCAGTAGTAACGTGATACGAACCTTGATACATAGTCCATCCGGTTTCGAGTGCATCAGTCATCGTCCCATCGGACGCAGTTTTATTTACTGCATCTGGAGTACTTGAGTACGTCGGGACCCCACTAAAGACATTGCTAGAGGTAGTGGTGAAGCTTTTAATATTTGCATTTGCGGGAGTCTGAACGTCTGAATCGATTGTTGCGACACTGCCAATCTTTACATTCATACTGTCACTCTGATTTATCCATGGAGACCCAGTAGAAAAGAATCTACCTCTGTGTTTAATGCTCCACCGGATCGTTGTATTGGGAAGAGTCTTAATATCTTGGAACAAGGCTGCGATGTAGTTTGCATTTAACTCGGCCCAATAATTTCCGGAAGCGGGCTGGGCATTGAAATAGTCGATATAACTGGTTCCCTTATGAGTACCATCTTGGATTCCAGAAGTATTGGATGCACCATATGTTGCGACTTGTTTTTGAATTTCAATTTCGTTATCTGATGCCGTGGTTTTCCAACCGGGAACATTCGAGGCATCGGTCTGAAGAACTTGTGCCGGTCCACCGTAAGAAGCCCAAGTGCTTCCATCAGTTAGAGTGAAACTTTCGAAATCTCCATTTTGGAGCGTCCCAACCCCACTACAGTCCACGACAATTCCGAATCCGGAAACAAATGTAATTTGAACTTGTGTCGCGGGATTAAAACTAGAATTTCCGGGCTGATTAATATCGATTGTGCAATTCGTATTAGCCTGGAGAAGTGAAACCGTTACGGCCGTTCCTGAATCCACGGTAAGAGGTGCTCCAGAAATTGAACAGGCAGCAGCCGTTGTTGAATCGATCGAATATGTTAGTTGTAAACCGGAGGTGCTGTATGCCCTTACCTGAGTTGTAGACGTTGTAACTGTAGAACCACTTGCAGGCCCACTCGTCACATTTATAGTTTGGTTCGCTGCCGCGCGAGCCGGCTGTGCGGTCATTGCAACGCAAGAAGTAGAAACGAGAATCAGGCAAGAGAAGAACCTAACTAATCGCTTATTCACGTGGAGAGAATGCCAATTTCTCGCTCGCAAGACCACTTGCTTGGCCTGCATTGATGACCCCTATTCGGGCCACAATGATTTGACCCCCGCGGTAGATTCGAAAATTGGGCAGGCTCTATATTTCTCTCATACTTTAGGGAGCAAGATGTCAGAGATTGAAAAGAAGCCAGAATCGATGCCTTCCAAGGCACTCGATGGTTTCGCTGCATCCGTTGAACTTCCTGAAGGCCATCAATTAATTATTGGTGAAATGCCACCAGGTACCGTTGTTGAAGTGGCTACGTGGCAGGGTGTCGGTCGCCCGGATGAATCTGCGAATCGTTTCTTGCTTACGACCGATGGTCCCGGATTACAGAAGCGCCGAATCAAAGATTCAAATGCCATTGAGAGTATAAAAGAACTCGAACCGTCGGTGGATCGAGAACCAGCTTTTGCCACGGCTGCAGTTAAGACCGAGCATCATGATGAATTTCTTGGGGTTAAGTTCAAGCCAACTTCGGAAGTTCGTTCAAACGTTTCTAAAGTTGATGCTTCGGATAAATCGAAGTGGAATCGAATAGGTCGGTCAGTATTTAGTGTTGTCGCGGTTTTAGCGATTTTCAGTGTTGCGCTGAATATGCTGGGTGTTTCAATCACTGTCCCAACCGATGGTGCACAAACTTCTTTTGGTAAAACGAGTGAGTCATTAGTCTTTTATAAGCGATCTACCGCACCGGAAAATAATGTTGCTTTGGTTTCTAGTTCGGTTGTAAATGGGAAGCGAGTCACTTTAATTGGTGCTTCAACTAACTTTGGATCAAATGGCGTTGGATTATCAACAGCCCATGGAATTATTACTGTGGATCCAAATACGATTGTTGGAAAGAGTTTCCTAGTTTTGCCTTACGTCGGCAATATCTTGAAGCCTTTATTTAATTAATTATTCGATAATTCCTTCATCGCGAAGAGTGCGGTACATATCGGTCTTAGTTCTAATTGGCTTTCCTGCAATACGATATTTAATCTTTGCACGTTCGATGTATTGCTTAACAGTGCTTGGGGCTACGCCCATGCGGCGAGCAACGGCATCGAGTTTTAGACCTGATGCGTAAAGAACAAGCGCTTTACGTTCTTGATTTGAAAGATCATCAGATGTCTTCTTGTCGAAGGCAAGTGCTTGACTCATTACTGGCGAGATCCACTCATTGCCTTGAGCTACAGATTTGATTGCCTTCTTCAATTCCTCGGTTGCAGAATCCTTTGAAACAAATCCCTTGGCGCCCATCAAGAAGGCGGTCTTTACTGATTCAAAACTTGATAGGGCGGAGATAACTAGAACTGGAACTTTGATTGAAGTGAACATCGAAACGATTTCACCTGGGGAACGACCATCACCTAGGTGTAGATCAACGATTGCGATCGAGACCTTTTTCTTCTCGCAGGCATCTTTGGCATCTTTAATGTCGACGCCTTCATAGTGCAGGGTCGCGGTTGGGAAGGAAGTCTTGATGAAAGTTTTTAGGCCCTCGCGATAAAGGGGATGGTCTTCGACAAGAACGATCCCTAGTTTCTCTTCCACATCGGCAAGGCTAAATTGCCGCCGTTGCGAAATAGGGGTCAGAGGTGTGGACATAATGGGGGACAGAGTAGGTCACCCAAGTAGCGGGAACAAGAGCCGTCAAGTTGGGATGCTTGGTTAGTGATCGCAGGAATCCTCTTCATCGTTACAAGCCTTGCCTACCTGCCGCATGGAATTTTCAACAATGCCTTCGATCGAAATGCTGGACCTCAGTTTGTGGGGCTTTGCATTTCTGCAGTCGTTCTTGGGATTCTAGCTTTACTTAAGAAAGAAAGATCAAAGGTCACTAAGACAACGTTGGTTGGATTTGTCGGCCTTTTAATATTTTCCTTAATTTCTTGGCTTACGAGTGGAAATTTAATAACGGGGCTAACCGGTGACACCGGTCGATATAACGGACTAGCTTCGCTCTTTTGTTTGTTGATTATTGCCTTCTATTTCAGCCAAATGGTTGAAGCTTCATTTGATCGAACCTTAAAGGTGATGCTTCTTGGGATTGTTGCACTTGACCTTTTAGGTCTACTTCAAGATTTTAATTTGATCCAAATTCCAACAGGCGGGGGAGTAGGAAGCACCCTTGGAAATCTTGACTTTCTATCCGCTTGGCTTGGAACTACTTTCCTGATGTTCGCTTTGTTAAAGATTGAAAAAAGAAAGAAGCAAATATTTTTGTCAATATTTGCCATCTTTTCGATTTTCTTGATGGTTCGAATCGGTGCAAAGCAGGGCATAGTGGATTTCATTCTTATTGGTGCTGCACTTGCTATTTACTCAATCAGATCAAGAATCCCTCGCTTTGTACTTGATAAAAATATTTGGACCGCACTTGGAACATTCTTTGTTCTGCTTTGGTGCGAAGTAATTTATTTGGTTCCGATAGCGAAATTGCCAGTTCCAGGCGTAGGTGGCGATGTAAATGTAACTATCAGATCTGACTTTTGGTACAGCGGCGCGGCAATGTTTTTCCATCACCTATGGCTCGGCGTTGGGCCTGATAATTACGGCTACTACTACGAGAAGTACCGCTCGCTTTCTTCAGTTCGTAAGACCGAATCTGTTATTTCAAATGATGCTCACTCGGCTATGGTGCAAACACTCTCCACGCTTGGGATTTTTGCGATCATCGCGATTATTGTTTTGATAGTTGCATTGATCCGATCACTAATTGTTCTTGTCGAAGCTAATCCAGAACTTCGACGTCGATATGCAATTTTTGCCCTTTTCTTCTTTGTTTACCTAACCAACTCACTAATTAGTCCTATAACTTTGCCAAACAAGTTCGCCTTCTGGGCTTTAGCTGGGTACGTAATTGGACAAGCGGCGCTGGTAAGCGATGGAATCGAACTTCCACCTCTTTCAAAAATAGTTCCGGCTGTAATGATTTTGGTTGTTATATTTACCGGGGTCGAATTTACTTGGGCGAGTCTTAAGTTCATGGTTCAACAAGATCGGGCAACGTTTAAGGAAAAGGTTAGCTACTCATATTCGCCTTGGCTTGCTTGCAACATAAATTTCAATGCTCAGATGGCGCTAGCAACCGATTCTGGAACTGATCCTATGGTCATCGCAGCGACAGCGGTTAGAAGTAATCCACGATGTATTGCGGCACAAGAATTATTAGCAATTGGATACATTCAAAGAGCTGACTATGTAAATGCAAAGCCACACGTTTATGAACTTCTAGATTTAGCTCCTGGCCGTCAAGAAATAGTACGGATTGCTGCAGAGTATGCAGTCAGAAGCAAAGACTCAATAATGCAATCGATTCTTGTCCATCAAGGTTTGCGACTCGGAATAATTACAAATTCAAAGTAGAACTACTGGATTTGTACAGCGGTAGCGGCAATCGATGCCATGTATTTGGGATTAGAAATTAGATTTCCTGAGCCACCACAGAAGTACTGACCAACTGCTGATGTTGTGTATGTGCTCGAAGTAGTGAAGATGAAGGTTGCTTGGTTGTATTGGCTTGTTGTTAACCCGGCTATTGCGTTCGATGCGGGTAGGGAACAGGTCAAGTTAATGTCGTTACCACTTGGATTCATTCGTACAACCAAGTTCATAAGTTTTCCGCCACAGTTTGGATCGACGTTGTAAACGTTCAGTTGTTGCAAGGTGAAATCAGCGTAGGCGTCAACGTACTGACTAATGGTGTCTGTTTTCGTCGTTGAGTTGTTATCGCATGAATTTGCAACCGCTTGCCCCACACCAAGTGAAACCACTCCATCTTGGGTCGAGTTATTTCCCCTCAAAGTAATTGCGACCGAAGCGGCCACGCCCGACGCGGTCAATGCGGCGGCAAGAACGAGTGCGATAACTTGTTGGGTCGATCTGACTTTAAATAATTTGGACCTTTTATTACCCAGGCCCGAATACGAATTTGTGAAATAGCGAGATGAGGGCAGGGGCCGATAGCCAGATCGCCTGAATCTCATTGGGAAAGTATCTAATTCAAAGTAGCCGAAATTGGCAATTACCCCGTTTTTGGGGGACACACAAATAGGGGTCAAACAACTGGGTTAGGACCTCGGTGGCAGACCCTACATTTAATCCATTGAAATTTACTTTAAGGAGTAAAAATGGCCGTTCCAGAGAAGTTGAAGAATAAGAAGCTGTGGGTTGTAATTGCCGCGCTCTTTGGTGCCTCGCTCCTGGGAGCAGGTGTTTTTGCATCTTCAGCAATAACAATTAACAGCGGGAACGCTGTTTCACTGGGCGCAGGTTCTGCTCAAGTAAGCACACCTTGTGGAATTGCCACCATTTCAACAGGTCAATACCTAAATGCGGCATCTGGAACCTATTACACCGGAACATTTAGCGTGGACTTGGGCACAGTATCTTCGACTTGTGCGACAAAGACGCTCTCCTTAGCTTATGCAACTGGTTCGGTCTCTGGTTCGGCAACTTGGGCAATCGGTGCTGCAAATTCGACAGGACTTTATACCTACGGTTACGCCGCAAATTCAGGTCAGGGCGCATCTCATTCGAGTGGATTACTTTCTGCTTTTGACACTGCTGCGACTAACTTATCAACAATCGCTATCGCAGTTCAGTAGTAATGAGAGATGGAATTAACTAATCAGGTTAATCCTTCCCACGCTTTAGCTCTCCCCGAAGTTAAGGCAGAACCAATTTATGTTGGGGAAGATTTACATATAGATCTCTGGGTTCGGCCAAAAATGGGCCACCCGAAGTCGATTTTGATTCGTAGCGTAAATGCCGATGGCGAGATGATGTCATCGCTGCTTCACATCATGGATGAGGTTCGGGTAATCCCTAACTACACGGGCGATGTTGCTTTAAGTAAGAAAGAGTTAAAGGCGAAAACCAAAGGCTCCCATGCAAAAAACAAACCTGGTTTGGGTCGTCGAATTCTCGGTTGGGTTGGGACCGCTCTTGTGGTTGCCACAATTTTTGCCTTTGTATCCGGTGCACTTGAGGCACGGGTAGTGCTAACGGGTTCTATGAAGCCACATATAAATCCAGGCGATTTAGTTATCGCCGAATCAACTAGTTTGTTGAAACCACATGTAGGGGATGTTGCACTTTATTCTGCTCGGGATTTACAGGGGAAAGCTGTAAGCACTTGGGCTCACAGAATTATTGGTGGAAATGCAACACAAGGTTTTACCTTTAAAGGTGACGCGAACCCGGAACCTGATTTAGGACATCCAACTATTAAAGATGTTCATAGCGTGGTTCTATTTAAAATTCCTGCAATTGGGCGGTATTTGAATCCGGTAGTAGTTATTTTGCTAGGGTCAGGCCTTATGACCCTGGTATTTGCCATCGGCTTAATTAGGCGCGATCGGAATGCGTAAGAGCTTCTATTTTCTTGCAGCACTTTTTGCCTTTATAGCTGGACCTATCTCAATCTCCACCGCTTTTGCAGCACCAGCGGGACTAACTTGGGAGCGTGGGCGGTATCAAATCGTTGAAATTGATACCGCCATTTCACCAAACATTAGTCACTTGGATTTAATCGGCTCCGGCAAGACCTTAACTTTTACGAGCTCAAATGTGAAAACTAATAGGACCACTTATCAAGTATCAATTCCAAACAATTATCCGGTTGGAAACTACGCGGTTCGCGCTTACTTTTTAGATGGCACTACCTTGGATTATGCAAATGTGAAAGTAGTCGAGTATCAGAGCGAGGGATATAACCCAGCCGCGGATTACAAGAAGACTGCCGGCATTACTTTGACTTTGTTCACTTTGCTGGCGCTTTGGGCTGGCGATAACGAACTAACTTCAAACTCTTCATCGAGCAACCAAACTACTTACGAAGGCATTGAATCCAACAAAATCGCTGGAAAACTTCGCAAGAAAGAGGAGTATTCAAAGGGACTTATTTCATCTATCGGTTTGGATCAATTTAGAAGTAATTCAACAATCAAGATTGGAAGATATTCACCGCTTGGCTCAAGATTGATGGCCGATGGGGGATACCTTCAGTATTCACTTGGATCGTTGGTTTTATTTTTTCCAGCGCTAGGTGTTGCTTTAGGGGTTTTGGCTTTTCACGATATCCACGGAATCGGACACATAACTACACCTTCTGTTGCGATCTCAACATCGTTAATTGTTCTTAGTTGTCTTGATGCAGGCGCCGGATTCTTAGGCTTCATTACTTTTGCTCTCCTCGCGATCAGTAGCCACTTCATCGCAAACCCATATGACTTTAGAACATTACTTGGGCTCGCGATTCTTTGGATTACACCTGCGATGATGGCGAGTGGCACCAGGCCACTTAGAAGAAGTGTCGCCGAAGTTGGTTTCTGGGAACGAGCGACAGATTGCCTTCTTGGTCCACTAATAACAGGGTGGGCTGTTAAGAATTTAGTCTTAGCGCTGGATGGCTTTGCACATTTGAAACTACCGCTCGGTGTACATGCGACAACTTGCGGCATTGCAGCAGGCATCGCATTGCTAATTAGATACTTAATCGAAGAATATGTAAGTTATCGAAACCATGCTTATTTGAATTACCTTTCGCCAAGTACGATCCATGAGCAAGATTCAAATTTCCGAATCGTGAGTTGGTTCTCGAAAGCCATTCTCTATACTTTTTTTGCCGTCTCGTTCTTAGGAATCCATTGGGAGCTTTGGGCTGCATTAGCTTTATTCATGATTCCAAATATTCTCAAGGAATATAAGGACAACTACCCAAATTCCTCATTTCTATTTCAAATTCTTCCAGTTGGAATTCCTGCCGTAATTATCATGTCGCTAATCAACCGGGGATATAGCCATTGGATTGAATCACAAAACTACAATCCGGTAGATAAGACTCGACTTCTCTTTATTCTTCTCGCTATTCCTGGCTTCATAATTAGTTTGCTTAAACTTTTCGGTCGCAAAGCCAAGCCCGGAGATGATCGCTGGTATATGCGCTCCAAGATGTCGGTTGCATATAAAACAGCAGGTCCTTTAGTTTTAGCGCTTGCAATCGCAATGACCTTGGGGGTGATCTAGGGAATGCGCAAGGAATGGGAAGGTAAAAATTTCTACGCAATCCTTGGCATTGCTACGAATGCTGGCCGCGACGAAATCCGCGCCGTTTATCGCCGCAAGGCATTTGAACTACACCCGGATAGAAACTCGAGCCCTGATTCTGCCGAGAGATTAAATGAAGTTATCGAGGCCTATACGGTCCTATCAAATCCGACAACTCGTGCAGAATATGATGCATTTTTATTCGATGATCGGCCACTGATCGTCCCTATTACCAATGAACAATTTAACGTCGATGGTGCCTATGATGAAATTGCTTCAAGATTGCCTGGAGATCAAGTTGCTTCAGAACGCGAGGCATATCTCAAGCATCTCGATGGATCTCGTCGGAAGAAAGCGTTTGCCCAATTCACAATTTCAGCCCTAGCGATTGCCATTCTCTTCTATTTTGGATTTTCGCCACTACAAACTTCTTCTGGCCCAATAGCGCCAACGAACGCATTAAGTGGAACTGGATCTACTAATTCTGGAAATGGTTCTACAAGTTCGTCTTCCGGGACTTCATCTGGCAATGGTTCTGGATTCAATGGTGTGTTAACTGTTATTCAAGGAAGCGGAAATAACGCAGTTGGTGTTATTGGCAAAGATGGTGCACGAGGTGCAGATGGACGACCAGGGGTTGATGGTGCACCGGGCGTAAATGGAAAAGATGGATTGCCTGGTCCAGCGGGTGCGGTTGGAGCAACAGGTGCTACTGGTCCAGCGGGTCCCGCAGGTCCTGCAGGTCCAGCAGGTGCTGCTGGTGCACAAGGTCCACAAGGACCGAAAGGTGATTCTGGCTCGGGAGCATCCGGCGTTGCAGTTAGTCCGAACTTTGGGTTATCCGGTGCAAGAGTTTCTGCGTGTACTGGTGACACAACAACAGCTGGAAACTTAAACGTGACAATGACGCCGTCATTTGATGGCACGAATTACAAATTGGGTGCAGTAAATATGGGCCCATTCCCTGTCTCGTGCGTTTCAACAACAATAACTTTAGATATTCAAACAGATGCGCTTACTTACTCAGGTCAAACGGCAGAATGCGTAGCAACTCTTACTTCGGATACAACTCAGTACCCACTTACATATCATTTCCTGACTGCGAGTGCGAGTTGCAACTGGCTACCTTCGGGTCCGCCAATGCACTTAAACGATTTCAATGTTATTGACATTGCGCGCCTAAATCTTGCTCTTTCTGGGTAATTTGGAATTGAAGTGAAAAATTCAAAAGTTGCACTTTTAACTCTAATTCCAATTTCTTCTTTAGCAATATTGGGAGTCTTCGCTTCGAGTGCGATCACCGTAAATTCAGGCAACTCGGTTGCGCTCGGTGCTGGAAGTCAGATTGTGGCTACTTGTGATAACGATGTGAATCTTGATCCGCCTGGTTTGTCAGTTGATACGACAACCGGTAAGTTTATGATTACCACAATAAGTGTTTCTAATGTTTCTCAGAAAAATCCTAGCGGGTGCGGCAATTGGATCATGGAGTTAGCTGCAAGTAGTTCATCTGGACTGCAAATTACATCCTGGTCCATTCCTAGTTCTGCAATCGATGCTCCGTTTTATTTTGGAGCTTCGACCATAGGAACAAATATGGCAAAAACTTCTTTAATACCAATTGACCCAACACAAATAACAACGATTGCCTTGCAAATGTATCCGGCAAAAAGTTGTGCTGACGGTGGAACTTGTAGTCTCGGAGATACCGGGCCAGGCGGAGGACCCGTAATTTATGTTGCGCCAACGCCCTTTACTGAACCAGTTTCGGGTAAGCAATTTAAATATGTAGAGGCTGCACCAACGAATTGGGTTAGCGGTGTATTGGATCCGCGAACGCAGATTTGTAATCCAAACTCGGTGAGCAGTTCCCTCTCAGAGGCAATTGGCTACGCAAGATATAATACGAATGTTTTAGTTGCCGATTCAAATTGCACAACTATTTCTAGTAATTCAATTCCTTCAGGGCTTAGAGATGCGGGCGCTTTGGCTAGAAGTTATGGGGCCGATTGGCAGGTTCCAACCTTGAGTGAACTAATTGAAATGTGCAAAGTGGCAAGATTCGGTGCCGCAGTAGCTCCGACTAAGACAAATTGTGATGATAGTGGGGGAACTAACCCAACTTCATGGCTTACAGTTAACTATGGCTCATCTTCGAAAATTTCAGGTTCGGGCTGGGCTTCGGTTGTTAACTTCCAAACAGGAACGAAGAATAATTCGAGCGCCGTACAAAGTTCTAATTTTGGTTTACGACCAATTAGATACTTCTAGAAACGCTGCAGAAGTCATTGCTTATGAAGCTTAGAATTTTCGCTAGCATTTTAATTTTTATTTGTATGGAAATATCGATCGCAAGTGCAGCTCCGGTTTACACTTCCCCAATTAAAGGTTGTAAATACACCTACGCCCACTCCCACCATGACTACCCGGCCACCGACATAATCACTCACATTGGATGTTCCTTTGTGGCACCAACTTCCGGTGTAATTGATGAGGTAAATAGAGTCGACCGATTTACCTGGAAAACAGATTTAGGTGCTGATCGCGGGGGATTATCGGTGTCGATGATCGGAGATGATGGGGTTCGCTATTACGGATCGCACCTTTCCTACATCCCGGAAACCATTACTGCAGGTGTGCGAGTGAGTGTTGGAGATTTCATTGCGAAGACAGGCAACTCTGGAGATGCAAAAGGAACAACGCCACACTTGCATTTCGGAATTAGTTGGCTAACTCCGCCAAATATTTGGTGGGTGCGTCGGGGCGAGCTTTACCCATGGCCATATTTAGATGCCTGGAAGGCTGGAAAAGATAAGAGTCCGCTAAACGGTATTAAAGCGTTAGAAAAGAAACTGGGGACAGTCCCAAAGCAAGTTGGTTACTAGCGCTTCTTGGTTGTCGCATTTAAAGTCGTTGAGTTTGCTGCGGTGTAACTGCCATCGTTTGAAGTGAAAGAAGCTGTGAGACTTTGTTGTCCAGTGATAATTGGCTTCCAATTGCATGTTGCGACATTTGCCACGGTGGCGACATTTACACAGTTCGTGATCTTTCGACCGTTGTAATAGAAGGTCACAAATCCGGGACCGGCCGTATTGGCAGTGATCGTCTTAGTGGTTCGCTTGTTTATCGTCCCTGAAATGGCATTTATTGCAACGGTACCCGTGCCTTGAAAATTAGTCACGGTGGGAAAATTTGCAAAGATCTCGACTGAAATTGCATTTGTCGTCGTATTGAAGTTGTACCAAAAGGTCCAATCCGGATTACCACTTGGCGCATTCCCAAAGCCAACGTCGGGCACGCCACTTATATTGTTCCAAGCGAAAACAGTGTGAGTGTCTGAAGACGACAAATCAAATATTTGGAAGCAACCATAAGAAGATGCCATGGCTGGCGAATCATCCCAGTCGTATGTGCTTCCATTTCCGGTCGGAGAAATGCTGGTAGTCCCTTGTGCATAATTCCAAGGCCATATTTCTAAACGCCCCGTGTGTCCGAAAGCAATTAGTGAAGAGTTGGATGAGTTAACGGTTAAATCTGAAACGTTGGTTTTTATAGTGAATTGTTCGGTCGATGCAGTGCTCGGAATACGAAGATAAGGAACCGTTGCTGCGGGAGTTGTGAACGGAGCATTCGAAGGAGTGTTAGTGTCGTACCTAGAACCCCACTTCGCAAAATTCATATCAGCCCAAGTGTTGGTTCCAGAATTATTTGCCGAAACTTTGTAGCGAACTCTCGTAAATGCTGTCGTTGATTCAGAGTTGCCGGGATCACCTGCAGCAATTCCATATCCGGTTTGATAGGTGATGTAGCCGCTGCCGTCTCGAGTGGCAGTCGTTGTTCCATACAGCTTTCGCCAAGGGTAGGCATACGGCCCCAAGCCAGCAGAAACTTTTGCCGCAATTCTCGTGAAATAACCGGTGTTGCTCGCAAGAGATGGGATTACATAGGAACGAGTGGTTGAAGAGATAGAACTAGATGAAGTCGTCCAAGTCGAACCATCAGTTGAATATTCAACTTGGTAGTTAAGAATTCCTGTTGCGGTATCAGTTGGTTCGTACCAATTGATGATCAAAGTTGCGGGGCCAGTTGTGACAGTGACCGTCTCAGGTGAAGTTGGATATGTGTTTGGAACTGCATGTGCGTGTTGAACTATGCCAAATTGAAAAACAAAAAGGGCGCCAATCCACATCAGGGATTTAAGTAGGCGCCGGCGCATGGTCAGATTTTATCGGGTAAATAAAAAAGCCCCACCAAATTTCTTTGGCAGGGCTTCTTTAATTGTTAGTGATTAGGCAGGGTGAACCTGATCAGCCTGAGGACCCTTAGGACCTTGTACGACTTCGAAAGTCACGGCTTGACCCTCATCTAGAGACTTGTATCCATTGCCTTGGATTGCTGAGTAGTGAACGAAAACATCTTGTCCGCCACCATCAACTGCAATGAAACCAAAACCCTTTTCAGAGTTGAACCACTTAACTGTACCTGTTGCCATGTAGCTTTTTTCCTTACGGTAAATGTTGGTACTTAAGAATTCCTTAGGTACCGGTCTTCCTCTGTACAGATTTACCGAGTGAACGGGTACTGCCAAGCGTCGGACTGTTCCCAAGTGTAACGGAGTTTTCACAGCTTCTCGGACTAGCCAAATGTCAGTTGATAAGGCCATAATTAAGGAAGAAGTTACGAATCTCGCTCGATTCAAGGCGTTAAACGCGGTGGTGGACTGGGGAAGGTCGCACCAAGGCAGCCTTAAGAGCAATAAAGAGAGAACTTCTATGAATGCTGGAAACTTGCTAGCTGGAGATCTTCGGATCTATTCAGCGCCCAAGGCTTTACTTCGCCATATCCAGTGGTCGCTTAATGAGATCTTTGGTTATCCCGTGGAATTAGATTGGCAACCACAACATCTTTCTGCTGGAACGATGGCGACCGAATTGCAATGGCGCGAACTAAAACCTGTTGCATCAAAGATTGCATCGACACTGAAGTCATGGCATTACGTGCGTTTTGAAGTTCGGGAATTTTCAACTTTGGCTGGCGAAGGAGTTCTTTATCGTTGCACGCCAGATCTTGGATTGCATCAAGCGGTAACCGCTTCGACTGGCGATGTGATGATTCATGAGAATCGGTTGATGACCGCGCTGGAAAGCCATAAGAGCTACGAAACTTTGCGCGAGGCGATGAACTTGGCCCTTGGAACCGCGTGGGATGCCGAACTTGAGTGCTACCGGCGCGGAATTGGTGAAGTAAGTTCAGACAAAGTGGCTAGTATCTAACTATGACTAACGAATTGAATAACACGAATTCTTCAACTTGGGCAAAGCGCGGCAATAAGCGCATGATCGCATTGCTTGCTTCGGCGGCAATTATTTCGGGTGGGCTAGTTGAAGGAATGAACCTTGTTGGTAATGGTTTATCAGCAAAGGCGGGCAATTCAATTACCGTTACCGGTCAGGCTCGCACAACTGCGACGGCCGATAATGCGGTTTGGAATCTAAATATTCAAGAATCATCGCCACAAGTTGCAGCTGCTGTAAGCAAAGTGGATTCAAGTGTTAAGGCACTTTCAAAGTATTTAACAGATGGTGGAATTCCGACGACCGGAATTGAAGTCGGGGGAGTAAGTACCAACGCCGTCCCACAATATATAAATGGAAATCCGACCGGAAAGATCCTGGCTTATCAGGCATACCAAAATGTGACCGTGCGTTCGAAAGATGTAAATCTAATTAAGAAACTTTCCAATGGAATCGGCACCTTGCTTCAGACTGGCGTTAATATCAACAACGGTGGCCCTCAATTTTATGTTTCAAATTTAGCGGCACTTCGTCCACAACTTCTTGCCGATGCGATGGTGGATGCCAAGCTTCGCGCGCAATCGATTACCAAGGCCGTGGGTTCCAAGTTGGGTCCAGTCCTAGCCGTCACAAGCGGCCCAGTCCAAGTGACCGCGCCGGACTCGGTAGACACCTCGGCTGGCGGTATGTATGACACAACCACAATCCCAAAGACCGTAACGGTCACTGTTTCGGTAAGTTTTAAGGTTAGTAAGTAAGCCTTAAAATAAGCGGGTGCAATTAAAGAAGTTTAAGTTTGTCGCGCTAAAGAATTAGCCTTCGTAAGAACGGAAGACAAGCACGACGTTATGGCCACCAAAGCCAAATGAGTCGTTTAAGCAGGCGATAGAACCCTTTGGAAGATCGCGTGGAACGTCGCGAACAACATCAACGGTTACCGCTTCATCTAAGTTTTCAATATTGATAGTTGGTGGTGCAACGTGGTGATACATCGCAAGAACACAGAAGATTGATTCGATCGCTCCGGCGCCACCAAGTAAGTGACCAGTCATTGATTTAGTTGCAGATACTGCGACGTGTGAAATATCTGAACCAAGTGCGTTGGCAAGTGCGTTTGCTTCGGCAACGTCGCCTGCTGGCGTAGAAGTCGCGTGGGCGTTTAGGTGAACAATTTCAGAAAGTGGAATACCTGCATCTTGAAGTGCGAACTTAACTGCGCGGGTAACACCGGCGCCATCTGGATCTGGTGCGGCAATGTGATAACCATCGGAAGTTAGGCCTTGTCCCATAACTTCTGCATAAATCTTTGCGCCACGAGCTTTTGCATGTTCTAGTTCTTCAAAGACAAGAACACCGCCACCTTCGCCGAGTACAAAACCATCGCGATCCTTATCGTAAGGACGAGATGCTTTAGCTGGATCATCGTTGCGGGTTGATAGTGCTTTCATCGATGCAAATCCGGACATTGGAAGTTGGTGAATAGCTGCTTCTACGCCGCCAGTTACAACGATATCTGCGCGATTATTTCTAATCATTTCTAGTGCATATCCAGCAGCTTCTGCGCCAGATGCACATGCAGATACTGGAGTGTGAACACCAGCGCGTGCTTGCAATTCCAAGCCAACATTTGCAGCTGGACCATTAGGCATCAACATCGGAACGGTATGCGGTGAAACCATTCGTGGGCCTTTGGTCTTTAAAACATCGTACTGATCAAGCAAAGTAATTACGCCGCCGATACCGGATGCGATAACAACACCGAGGCGTTCCTTATCGATGTCATCTGGTGCGCCAGCATCTTTCCAAGCCTCGCGCGCCGCAATAAGTGCGAACTGTTCAGAACGATCTAGGCGACGTATCTCTACGCGCTCCATAACTTCTGATGGTTCTACGGCAACGCGCGCAGCGAAGGTAACTGAAGCTTCTTGTGCCCACTCATCTTCAAGTTTGCGCACACCACTCTTTCCGGCAAGAAGGTTGGTCCAAGTGGTTTGGACATCGCCTCCAAGCGGAGTAGTGGCTCCAAGCCCAGTTACAACAACGCGGCGTCTTTGAGTCATTTAGAAAGGAGCCTAATTACTTACCGTTTGCAACGATGTAATTAACAGCATCTCCAACAGTTGCCATCTTTGTTACTTCTTCATCAGGAATCTTTACGCCGAACTTTTCTTCAGCTGCAACGACAACTTCAACCATGCTGAGTGAGTCAACATCTAGGTCATCAGAGAACTTCTTATCCATTGCAATCAGATTTGCATCGATTCCTGCAACTTCAACAACGATCTCTTTGATTCCTGCGAGTACTGCATCTTGGGTTAGTGCCATTGTTTTGCTCCTTAGTTTCTGTGGTGCTTGTTTCTATTTATTTCTATTGATTAGTTCTTTGGTACGGGTGGAAGTTCAACTACTTGGCCGGCATATACAAGCCCTGCGCCAAATCCTACGAGAAGTGCGCTCTTACCGTGTAGTTCTGGGCGCTCTTTTAGCAGAGCATCCATCGCAAGCGGGATTGAGGCAGCGGAAGTATTGCCAGTTGTACGGATGTCACGAGCAATCGCAACGGTATCTGGCAATTTCATTGATTTAGCAAGGGAATCGATGATTCGCTCATTTGCTTGGTGGGGGATGAAGGCGGCCAAGTTGTCGGGTGTTAGGCCAGCGGCTTCTAGTGCACGTAATGCGATTGGCGCGATTTCATAAACGGCCCAGCGGAAAACTGTTTGTCCTTGTTGGGAAATATTTGGCCAACCTAAATCTGTTTTGCCAGGATTCTTTTTGTAATCAAGATATGAAGGTTCCAAAACAATTGCATCGCGAGTTTCGGCATTAGCGCCCCAAATAGTTGGGCCAATTCCAACATCTTGTGAAGGTCCGATTACAACCGCGCCGGCGCCATCGGCAAAGATAAATGCAGTTGCGCGATCATCCGGATCGGTGAAGTCAGAGAGCTTTTCGCCGCCAATTACCAAAACATAATTTGATGTCTTTGCTTGCACCATGTCATTTGCAAGTGCAACGCCATAACAAAAACCAGCACAAGCCGCTGAAATATCGAAGGCGGCTGCTTTGGTATTTCCTAGGCGAATTAATAATTCGGTTGCGGCAGATGGTGCTTGGTATGGGTATGAAATTGTTGCAAAGATGACGGCATCTATTTGTTCAGCCTTTAACCCGGCCCTTGCAATTGCTTGCTCGGCTGCCTTTGTTGCCATATCAATTAGTGATTCATCGCTATCTGCAATGTGACGGGTTTGAATTCCGGTGCGCTGTTGAATCCATTCATCGGTGGAATCAATGCGATCAACGATCTCTGAATTAGGAACAACGCGCGGTGGGCGATAGGCCCCAACCGAAAGTATTCGGGCGTTTTGCGTGACCGGCGTGAAATTTAGACCCATTACTTACCACCGTGCTTTGCGGCGAATTCCCGAGCGGCCGGAATATCTTCTGGAGTTTTAAGTGCAAAAGTTTCAATTTGTGGTTGCGCACGTTTAACCAGACCAGCCAAAGTTCCAGCAGGAGGAAGTTCGATGATTCCAGTGACACCAAGTTGCGCCATTGTTTCCATGCAGAGATCCCAGCGAACTGGACCGGCTATCTGTCCAACAATGCGATCTAAAATTTCCCGACCATTTTCAATTACTGCGCCATCTTTGTTAGAGATAAAGGGCAAGATTGGATCTTTCGCGGCAACGTTCTTTGCTAAGCCAGCTAGTACCGGAACTGCAGGTTGCATCGTTGAGGTATGAAACGCTCCCGACACTGCTAGTGGACGAACCCGCGAACCATCCGGTGCGTTCTCGGCCAACTTTGCCAACGCCTCAAGTGATCCAGCGGCAACAATTTGTCCTGCGCCATTTTCATTTGCAGCGGTAAGTCCAAGTGCGTTAATCGCAGCAACGACTACATCGCGATCGCCACCAAGTACCGCGGACATCCCGGTGTTTGTGCCATTTGCCGCCTTTGCCATCTCAAGGCCACGTGCACGAACCAATTTCATGGCATCGGCGCCATCAATAACTTGTGCCAAGGCGGCTGCTGTTATTTCGCCAACGCTATGGCCCGATACATAACTAATTGAGGATTCATCACCAGCAAACAAGGTTGCTGCGCCAATCAAGCCACCGGCCACAAGTAGCGGCTGGGCATTTGAGGTATCGCGAATTTCATCCGCGCTCGCCGTAGTTCCCAAGCGAGTTAGATCTAAACCGGATAGCTCTGACCATCCTTTAACCAAGGAGGAGGAGAGATCGGATGCGATCCAAGGTTCCAAGAAGCCCGGAGTTTGGGATCCCTGACCTGGAGCTAGAAGTGCGAGCACGGTGAGAGTTTAGAACCGAAATAGATGTACTCCCGAGTATTGTGGCGAAATTTGTTACTGGCCAGTAACCTTTAGGCATGAAGATTGCTGTGTGCGTAAAACAGGTGCCAGATTCCTGGGCCGAGAAGAAGATGAATGGCCAAGTCCTAGATCGCGCCGGAGTAGATGCGGTTCTAAATGATCTAGATGAATATGCCGTGGAAAGCGCGCTCCAAATTGTTGAAGCTAATTCGCCAACAAAGGAAGCCGGTGAAGGCAGCGGCCACACAATCACTTTAATTTCAATGGGACCAGAACGCGCAACCGAAGCAATTCGTAAAGGTTTATCAATGGGCGCCGATGATGCGATTCATATTTGTGATGACGCACTTGCCGGATCAGATGCGCTCGCAACTTCGCTTGTTTTATCGGAAGTTATCAAGGCCGGTGGCTTTGATTTAATTTTGTGCGGTACCGAATCAACCGATGCCCGCATGAGCGTTATTCCAGCGATGCTTGCCCAACGCCTTGGTTATGCCCAATTAACTTTCGCCGGAAGTATTTCGGTTGACCCAGCTTCGTCCCAAGTAAAAGTTGCACGTACAACCGAAGTTGGAATTGAAAATATGGAAGCAAAGTTTCCAGTCGTTGTAAGTGTTGTAGAAAAAATTAATGAACCGCGCTACCCATCATTTAAGGGAATTATGGCGGCAAAGAAAAAAGTTATTTCAACAAAGTCACTTGGCGATATTGGACTCGGCGCCGACTCGGTTGGCGCCAAGGCTGCGTGGTCAACCGTTAAGGATGCACTTCTTCGCCCGGCCAGAACCGCCGGTGTAAAGGTTGAAGATGGCGGCGATGGCGGCACCAAGCTGGTGGATTTCTTGGCAGAAAAGAGAGTCATATGAGCGCGCTAATTTTGGTCGATTCGGTCGATGGCAAAGTAAGTAAATCAAGTGGCGAACTCGCTTCTTTTGCTAAGCGCATTGGTGAAGTAACGGCAATCGTTTTTGATGCCGCACTAGTCTCACAATTATCTGCTTACCAAATCGACAAGGTAATTACCGTTAAGGATTTAACTGGCGCTGCAACCGTTGCTGAAATGAGCGAGGCAATCTCACAAATTGTTGCGGCCAAATCACCTAAGGCTTTGCTAATTACCTCAAGTGCAAAAGGCAAAGAGATTGCTGCTCGCGTTGCAGTTGCCACCAATTCTGGAATCATCACCGATGCAATCGATGTCGATTCGAATTTAATTACAACCCAATCGGTATTTGGTGGCGGAACCACCGTTCATGCCGCGGTAAACCACGGTTGCGCAGTAATTACCTTTCGCTCGAATTCGGTAGAAGTAATTGCTGGAAGTGGGACACCATCCAGTGAAGAATTCACACCAACACTTTCGCCGGCGGCAAAGCTTGCAACAATTACCTCCGTTGAGCCAGCCGTTAAAGGTGGTCGCCCAGAATTAACCGAAGCCTCAATCGTTGTCTCTGGTGGTCGCGGAACAAATGGCGATTTCAAACCAGTTGAAGCGCTAGCCGATGCACTTGGCGCAGCCGTCGGTGCCTCACGCGCCGCAACCGATGCTGGTTGGTATCCGCATTCACACCAAGTTGGTCAGACTGGAAAAACCGTAAGCCCTCAACTTTATGTAGCTGCTGGAATTTCAGGTGCGATTCAACACCGCGCTGGAATGCAGACTTCAAAGTTGATCGTTGCGGTAAACAAGGATCCCGAAGCCCCAATCTTTGAACTCGCAGATTTTGGTGTGGTTGGCGATCTCTTTAACGTGCTGCCACAGGCAACTTCGGCAATCGCTGCCAAAAAATAGTTCTAGCTAAAGCAAAGTATCCTTAAGGCATGACTATCTATCTTGATCATGCCGCGACAGCGCCGATCAATGATGCTGCGATAGCTGCTTTGACCGAACAAGTTAAAAAATTGGGTAACGCCTCCAGTGTTCACAATCAAGGGCGCTCGGTTCGCAAAGATGTAGAAGATGCCCGTCATTTGTTATCGGAATTAGTTGGATGTAATCCTTCGGAAGTCATCTTTACTGGGTCTGGCACCGAGGCAAACAACTTGGCGATTAAGGGCTTTTATTGGAAGGCAATTGCCGCCGATCCAAAGCGCAAAGTAATTGTTACCTCGGCTTTTGAACATCACGCGATCTTGGATCCAGTGGAGTGGCTCGTCGAACATGAAGGCGCCGAACAAATCCTGATTCCAATTACAAAGGCCGGAACCATCGATTTAGATTTCCTAAAAGACTTGATCGCAAAGCGCGGGCCCGAAATCGCGGTAATTAGCGTGATGCATTCCAACAATGAATTGGGTTCGCTGCAACCAATTGACGAGGTTGTAAAATTTGCCGGATCAATTCCAGTACACACCGATGCGGTACAAAGTTTTGGAAAAGTTAATTTCAATTTTGCCGAGTTAAAGCTAACCGCGGCAACCATCAGCGCTCATAAAGTTGGTGGTCCACTTGGAATCGCGGCGCTAATTTTGGAACGCGGTCTTGATCTGACACCGATCTTGCATGGCGGGGGACAAGAGCGCGAAATTAGAAGCGGGACGCTAAACGCACCAGCCATTGTTTCCTTCGCCGCCGCCGCAAAGTCAGCGATCGAAAATCGGGAAACTAATTTCAAAAAGGTGCGCGAACTTCGCGATTACTTTATTTCAAAACTCCAAACCGCAGTTCCGGATGTAGTGATTAATTCTGTTTCCGATCCAGCGCTTCCGGGAATTGTGAATGCAACTTTCCCTGGAACCGAAAGCGATGCGCTATTGCTGCTTTTGGATTCAGAAGGAATTAGCGCATCAGCTGGCTCGGCATGTAGTGCTGGAGTGCCAAGACCAAGCCATGTTTTGCTGGCACTTGGAATAAGCGAGAGCGATGCCGATGCCTCACTTCGAATTTCAATAGGAACAACAAATACTAAAGAAGAGATCGATCAAGTTATTGCGGTCTTCCCAAGTGTTGTTGAACGAGCCCGCGCAGCCTTTGCCGTAAGTAAGTTGGCGTAAATGAAGTTAATTGCAGCAATGAGTGGCGGCGTTGATTCGGCGGTAGCCGCAGCCCGCGCAGTGGATGCAGGTCATGAAGTTGTCGGCGTTCACTTGGCGCTTTCAAGTAACCCGCAAAAATATCGTTCCGGTGCACGAGGCTGTTGCACAATTGAAGATTCGCATGATGCCCGCCGTGCGGCTGATGTAATCGGTATTCCTTTTTATATCTGGGATATGGCCGAAGAGTTTCACGATGGCGTTGTGGAAAATTTCTTATCGGAATATGCATCGGGAAGAACCCCGAATCCATGTTTGCGATGCAATGAGAAGATTAAATTTGCTGCGGTATTAGATCGTGCAAAGGGTCTGGGATTTGATGGCGTAATCACCGGTCACTATGCACAAATGCGCGAAAGCGCCGAAGGACGATTGATGTATCGCGCCGAAGATCCCGGCAAAGACCAGTCCTACGTTCTTGCGGTATTAAATTCCGAACAATTAGCTGGCGCACATTTCCCACTTGGCGATACCCATAAAGAAGATGTGCGAATTGAAGCAAAAAAGCGTGGGCTCTATGTGGCTAATAAGCCAGATAGCCATGACATTTGTTTTGTTCCTTCTGGTGATAACGCTGGTTGGCTTCGTGATCGACTTGGAAGTGAAGTCGGCGCAATTGTCGATGAAGCAGGAAATAAATTAGGCGAACATAAGGGTGCCTACACCTACACAATCGGACAACGTCGGGGACTTGGCTTAACGGTTCCAGCCGAAGGTGGCGTTCCTAGATATGTATTGAAGATTGAACCAAAGACCAACACCGTAGTTGTTGGCGAACATGAATCTCTCGCGGTCTCAAAGATCTTTGGCGAGAAACCCATTTGGTGTGGCCCAGTTCCAGTTTCAAACACTGCACTTCGCGGCTTTGCGCAGGTTAGGGCACATGGTTCACCGCTTGCCTGTTCTTATTCTCATGATGGCTTGGAAATCAAAGTAGAACTCGATGAACCACTATTTGGCCTAGCAACCGGCCAAGGCTTGGTTATTTACGATGGCGATCGGGTTGTCGGATCGGCCACTGTCGCACAGACCGAATAAGTTTTACCCGTGGCCCACGATATCCAACGACGCATTGCGCAATTAAGCGATGAGATCCGCGACCATCAATTTAAATATTATGTTTTAGATAAACCAACAATTACCGATGGCGAATTCGATGCTCTTCTTAAAGAGCTACAAAAACTAGAGGCCAGTCACCCAGAATTTAAATTGCCTGATTCACCAACGAATGAAGTTGGTGGGGGATTTGCAACCCATTTCCAACAACACGATCACATCGAGAAGATGATGAGCTTGGACAATGTCTTTGACGAATCAGAATTGAATCAATGGTTTGATCGAATCGCAAAGAGCGAAGTTAAGAATTCGTGGCTTTGTGAAGTTAAAGTCGATGGCCTAGCAATCAACTTGTTGTATGAAAAGGGAAAGCTAACCCGGGCGCTAACTCGCGGCAATGGCACAACCGGAGAAGATGTCACTCTAAATGTTAAGACTATTGAAGCAATCGCACATGAATTAAAGGGAAAGCAGATTCCAGATCAGATCGAAGTTCGAGGCGAAGTCTTCTTCCCAATTGCCGCCTTCAATGAATTTAATGATCTGCAAGAGGAACTAGGCAAGGAACGCTTTGCCAATCCGCGAAATGCAGCTGCCGGATCACTTCGTCAAAAAGATCCGCGCATCACCGCATCACGGCCGCTATCGATGGTGGTCCATGGAATCGGTGCAAATAGCGGGGTTCAATTTGATTCGCAGAGCGGTGCCTATGAATTACTTAAATCACTCGGCTTGCCGACTAGTGATCGCTACAAAGTTGTTAAATCACGAAAAGAAGTCGAAGAGTTCATCGCTTACTACGGCGAACATCGCCACGATATTGAACATGAAATCGATGGAATAGTTATTAAGGTAAATGAGTTAGCGATTCAACGTGAACTCGGTTTTACCTCTAGGGCGCCAAAATGGGCAATCGCCTATAAGTACCCACCCGAAGAAGTAACAACCAAACTATTAGAAATTAAAGTAAGCGTTGGTCGCACCGGTCGTGTAACGCCATTTGCTTACATGGAACCAGTAAAGGTTGCGGGCTCTACCGTTACTAACGCAACGCTTCATAATGCGGAAGAAGTTCTTCGAAAAGGAATCTTGATCGGCGATACCGTCTTAATTCGTAAAGCCGGCGATGTGATTCCAGAAGTCCTTGGGCCGATAATCGATAAGCGCGATGGATCAGAGAAACCATTTGTGATGCCGACCAAGTGCCCAGATTGCGGTACCAAACTTCGCGCAATGAGCGAGGGAGATGTCGATATTAGATGTCCTAATACCCAATCTTGCCCAGCCCAACTTCGCGAGCGTATTTACTACATCGGTTCACGTGTCGGCTTAGATATCGATGTCTTGGGTTATGAAGCCGCCACTGCTTTGTTGCAAGATGGTTTGATTAACGATGAATCGGATCTCTTTAATCTAACTGCGAAAGATTTGATCAAGTCAGAATTCTTCACCAAAAAAGATGGCGAACTTGGTGCTAATGCTGAGAAATTCTTAACCGCACTCGAAAAAGCAAAGAGCAAACCACTTTGGCGAATTCTGGTCTCCCTCTCCATTCGCCACGTGGGCCCAACCGCTGCGCAGGCACTTGCAAAGGCATTTGGCTCGATTGCCGCTATCTCAAAAGCACCAGAAGGAGAGTTGGCACAAACTCCAGGTGTTGGACAGATCATCGCGCAATCAATTATCGAATGGTTTGACGTTGATTGGCATAAGGCAATCATTAAAAAGTGGCAGGCCGCCGGAGTTGTAATGGAAGAGGTCGCAAAAGAATCGACCGATCCACAAACCTTGGCTGGATTAACTTTGGTTGTCACTGGTTCGCTTATCGATTTCACCCGCGATGGTGTTAGCGAAGTCATAGCTTCGCATGGCGGAAAGAGTTCCTCCGCGGTTTCAAAGAAAACCGATTACGTAGTTGTGGGGGATTCACCGGGATCTAAATTGGCGAAGGCGGAAGAACTTGGGGTTCGCGTTTTAAATGAGAGCGAATTCAAAAAGTTGTTAGCAGATGGCCCTGCAGCTTTAGGGTAAAGTTCCACCCATGATCACCGCAGCCGAAACAGTTCGCCACCTCTCAGCCCCACCAGTATTTTTCGGGCTATTTGCATTTGGTGTTCTTTCACTGTGCTTGTACTTAGTACTTCGTTTAGACCGGGATTAATCCCATCTCAAAAGTAGGAATTCTCGGCGGCACTTTTGATCCGCCTCATCTAGGCCATCTTCATATCATTGAAGTTCTTGCCAAGAAATTTGAACGCATCATGATCATTCCAACTGGTGATCCATATTTGCGCGATACCAAACCAGTTGCCTCGCCAGAAGATCGCTTAGCGATGTGTTCGGCGGCGCTTGATGATTTGCCTGATGAATTACAAGAAAAAGTTGTTGTTCTGGATATTGAAGTAACGCGCAAAGGCGCTACTTATACCTACGACACATTGCAATCGCTACGCGCCTTTTTCCCGCGCGATGAATTCACTTTGATTCTGGGAAGCGATGCGGCTGCGACTTTCGACAAGTGGAAGCGCGCAAAAGATTTGCGAAAGCTTGCCGATGTTTTGGTTGTTCGTCGTCCGGGCGATAAGAAGAGTGAATTTAAGGAACTTGAAATTCAAGCTTTGGATATTTCCGCGACCCAAGTACGCGCAGATTTTGCCGCATCAAAAACCCCGGAATCACTTTCACCATCTGTGCTTCAATATATAAAGGAGCACGGTCTATATGGCAGCAAGTAATCAAGTAAAGGCGCTGGCACAAAAGGCGGCCGAGGCGGTTTCAGAAAAACTCGGAACCGACATCATCGCTTTAGATATGACCGATCAGATGTTGCTCTCGGAAGTATTCCTAATTGCAACTGCGCAAAATGAACAACAAGCAGATGCGATCGCCGACGAAGTATTTAAAAGACTTTCCGAGATTGGCGAAAAGCCAATTCGCAAAGAAGGAAAGGGTGCTTGGATCCTTTTAGATTATTCAGATCTAGTTGTTCATATCCAAACCCAAGAACTGCGTAACTTCTACATGCTAGATCGCCTTTGGAATGATTGCCCTCGTATCGAACTACAGGTCTCTGAGGCGCGCTAAATGGCAGAACCACTGCGCCTAGTTATTTGGCGCCATGGCCAGACCGATTGGAATGTGATCAATCGCTTCCAAGGTCATTCTGATATCCCGCTAAATAAGGTGGGCGAATATCAAGTAACTCATGCAGCAAAAGTTCTTTCGGCGATGAATCCAAATCGAATTATTTCAAGTGATTTAGGGCGAGCAAAGCAGACCGCACAAGCGCTTGTTGATTTAACGAAGATAAATTTAGAGATTGATCCAGACCTGCGCGAAACAAATGGTGGGCATTGGGAAGGTCGGACAGGCGATGAGAATCGCGCAAAAGATGGCGTTCGCTTTACAAAATGGATTAGCGGTGAAGATATTCGCGCAGGCGAAATTGGCGAAACAAGAAGCGAAGTTGCAACAAGAGCAAGGCGTGCAATCGATCGTGTACTCGCGCAAGAAAATTCCGGAACCTTTGTATTTGTAACTCACGGCGGAGCTGCCAGATGTTTACTCGGCTCAATATTGAATCTGCCATATGAAAGATGGACCACACTCGGTGGCCTTTCAAATGCCTGTTGGTCGGTATTAGAACCAAATCACCACGTAGAGCGTGGCTGGACCTTGGTGGAACATAACGCTGGTTCGATCCCAGAACCGGTCTTTGGCGATGAACCAAATAATTAGATAAGGTCATCTCCTCAAGGTGAAACTTGGGAATGTTTCGGGGATATGGCGCAATTGGTAGCGCGCTTCCATGGCATGGAAGAGGTTAGGGGTTCGATTCCCCTTATCTCCACTTATGAAAACTAAATATAAAGCCACGCAATATATCGATGCGTTGACGATTCCACTTGGCTGGAGCGAAAACAATATTGCCGATTTATCAGGTAAGAAATTTCTAATCACTGGTGCAACAAGTGGGCTTGGCGCGCAATGCGCTCGGGTACTACTTCGCAAGGGCGCGGAAGTAACAATCACCGCCCGAGATCTAAAGAAGGCGGAGAAAGTTGAAGCGGCCTTTGGAAAGTTTTCTGGAACCCTTGAAGTAGTTGAAATGGACCTAGCGGATTTGGCCTCGGTTCGAGCCGCTGCTTCAACAATAAATAACGGAATTAATAAAAATGGCAAAAAGTACGATGGTGTGATTTTAAATGCCGGAATTATGGCAACTCCCTATTCATCGACTAAAGATGGTTTTGAATTGCAGATGGGTACCAATCATCTTGGTCATTTTGCTCTTGCTGGCTTGATCCATAAGAAGATCGCTGGCCGGATTGTTAGCGTTGCAAGTCAGGCCCATCGCATTGGAAGTTTTGGTTCCAACTCAATCGATGACATTAGAGATCGTTGTTGTGGGGTTGGGAAATATTCTCCATGGGCGGCATATGGATCTTCAAAGCTTGCGAATTTGCTCTTCATCGCTGAATTAGAACGTCGTCGTTTGGCCAACAAATGGGATCTGACCCCATTGGCGGCGCATCCGGGATGGGCTGCGACCAATTTATTTGGAGTTGCACCCGCGATGGCCGGAAAGCATTTACAAGAAAAAGTTATGAATGAGATCAATAAAGTTTTCGCACAGAGCGCCGAAATGGGCGCCTTGCCATTACTTGCAGCTCTGACCTTTCCAAATTTAATTGGCAGTTCCTATGTTGGACCGAGCCAATATTTTGAGATGCGCGGCACGCCAAAGTTAACTCGTGCTCGCGCCCTTGCTTATGATCAAGTTTTAGCGGGCAATCTATGGACAGTAAGTGAAGAACTTACTGGCGTATCGTGGGAGAATTCCGCTCGTGCATGAGGCCTACGACATTCAACATGTCCAAGAGAAGTGGTTGCCGATCTGGGATCAGATCGAACCATTTAAGTCTGGCCGTCCTGATGATCCCCGCCCTAAGAAATATGTCCTCGATATGTTTCCGTATCCATCTGGTGATTTACACATGGGCCATGCCGAGGCTTACGCCCTTGGCGATGTAATTGCGCGTTATTGGATTCAAAAAGGTTTCAACGTTATGCACCCCATTGGTTGGGATGCTTTCGGTCTTCCAGCTGAGAATGCCGCAATCAAAAGAAGTGCAGATCCACGTGCTTGGACATATGAAAATATTGCAGTTCAAAAAGCTTCGATGCGTCGTTTTGCTTGTTCTTTCGATTGGGATCGAGTTCTTCACACTTGCGATCCGGAATATTACAAATGGAATCAATGGCTATTCCTTGAGATGTTTAAAAAGGGCTTGGCCTATCGAAAAGATTCACCGGTTAACTGGTGCCCAAGCTGTCAGACCGTTTTAGCTAATGAACAAGTTGTTGCCGGACTTTGCGAACGTTGCGATACCGAGGTCACGAAGAAGAAGTTAAATCAGTGGTATTTGAAGATCACCGATTATGCCGATCGTCTGCTTGATGACATGTCACAACTTGAAGGTCAATGGCCAGAAAAAGTTCTGATGATGCAACGCAACTGGATTGGTCGCTCAATCGGCGCCGAAGTTAAATTTGAAATCGAAGGCCGCAAGGATCCCGTAACGATCTATACAACCAGGCCGGATACTTTGTACGGTGCAACCTTTATGGTTGTTGCCGCTGACTCTGCACTTGCAGCAGAACTTGTAGCTGGTTCAAGTATCCAAGGTAAGTTCAATGAATACCTTGAAGGCGTAAAGGCGGCTTCGGATATTGATCGCCTGGCAACCGATCGACCTAAGACTGGAATTTTCTTAGAGCGCTACGCAATCAACCCGGTAAATGGCGCAAAGATTCCGATCTGGGCAAGTGACTATGTTTTGGCTGATTATGGAACCGGCGCCATCATGGCTGTTCCAGCACACGATCAACGCGATTTAGATTTTGCTCGCGCGATGAAATTAGAAGTAAAGGTTGTCGTTGAAACCGATGAAGAAGATCCTTCGGTAACAGGAATTGCAACTACTGGCGATGGAAAGTTAATCAATTCTGGATCGTTAAATGGACTTAATAAAGAAGCTGCGATTGCCAAGATTATTGAAGAGCTTGCGGCAAAAGACTTAGGGAAGGGCGCTAAGAATTATCGCCTTCGCGATTGGTTGATCTCTCGCCAACGTTTCTGGGGAACACCGATTCCAATCATTCACTGCCCAAGTTGTGGGGAAGTACCGGTCCCAGAAGACCAATTACCTGTGGAACTTCCAGATGCTACTGGCATTGATTTAAAGCCAAAGGGATCATCACCACTTGGTGCTATCGACTCTTGGGTAAATGTTCCCTGTCCTAAGTGCGGGGCGGCAGCAAAGCGCGATGCCGACACCATGGATACTTTCTTCGATTCATCTTGGTATTTCCTTCGCTACACAAGCGTTGATCGCCACGATGTTGCCTTCGATAAAAAAGCGGTTGAAACCTGGTTGCCGGTTGACCAATATGTTGGCGGTGTAACCCACGCGATCTTGCACTTGTTGTATTCCCGATTCTTTACCAAGGTATTGCACGATCTTGGACATTTGAATTTCACCGAACCATTTACCAAATTGCTAAATCAGGGAATGGTTTTGATGGATGGTTCTGCGATGTCTAAATCTCGCGGCAACCTGGTTCGTCTATCCGATGAACTTGCTACCCATGGCGTTGATGCAATTCGTTTGGCGATGGTCTTTGCTGGTCCACCAGAAGATGATGTGGATTGGGCCGATGTTTCACCATCTGGAAGCGTTAAGTTCTTAAATCGCGCCTGGCGAATTTCAGGCGATGTAACTAGCCCAGCGGGTACAGATTTTTCAAAGGGAGATCTGGCGTTACGAAAAGTAACCCACAAGGCACTTCACGATATTTCATTTGCGGTGGAGTCATTTAGATTTAACGTCGCGGTCGCGCGCGTAATGGAATTGGTAAATGCAACCCGTAAGGCAATTGATAGTGGGTGTGGTGGGGCGGATCCCGCTGTGCGCGAAGCTGCCGAAGCGATTGCAATTGCTCTCTCACTTGTTGCGCCATTTACCGCAGAAGAGATGTGGGAAAACCTTGGTCACAAGCCAGCGGTAGCACTTGCTGGTTGGCCAGTAATTGATCCAGCGCTACTTGAGGCTGACTCAGTAACCGCAATTCTTCAGGTCAATGGAAAGATTTTGGATCGTTTGGAAGTTTCGCCAAATATTTCCGATGGCGATCTAGAGAAGTTGGCGATGGAAAATAACTCAATCGCGAGTGCGATAAAAGGCGCCGAGATCAAAAAGATTATTACTCGCGCACCAAAACTTGTAAACATCGTTATCTAATCCCCAGCCCAAGATAGTTTTCCGCATAGCGCCTTTAGTGCGCTTTAGATTTGCGTCATGTTAAATAATTTGCGTGAAAAAATTGCCGCTAAATATTTTGAAATGGGCTTCAATAAGGAGCAAGAGCGTGCGGTAGCAATCGTCTTTGCCGCCTTTCTCGCCATCGGTGGCCTCTTCTTCGCCTTAGCCCAAGGCGGGCAATCAAGCGCCGCTACGCCAGTTATAAGCATCCCGGTTGCGCCAACCATCGCTTCAGTAATCGTTGTAGATGTATCCGGAAAAGTAATAAAGCCCGGCGTTTATAAGTTACCTACTGGATCAAGAGCTATTGATGCTTTAACTCTTGCTGGTGGCGCAAAGGCTGGTGTTGATACCAGCGATATTAACTTGGCCCACATTTTGGTCGATGGCGAACAGATAATCGTTGGTGCACCGAAAGTTGTTGTTTCATCTTCAAAGAGTTCTAAATCGAAGGGAAAAGCTAGCGCAAGCAGTGGCCCAGTAAGTATTAACAATGCAAGCGCGGCGCAATTGGATTCACTTCCTGGAATCGGCCCGGTAATGGCCGCGCGCATAATTGCCTATCGCCAAAAGAATGGTCTCTTTAAAACTTTAGAAGAGTTGCGAAAGGTTCCAGGAATGGGGGCCAGCAAATTCGCGGAGATCTCGACTCTGATCAAGCTTTAGGAAGCAAGAACGATTACCGCTTGTTAGTCCTAGGAATTGCGATCTGGATCGGTTCGGCTTTGATCGCACTGTTACCGATGCGCTAACCAATGCCCATTCTCTTAATACTGGCGCTACTTACGGGCGCCGGTGGCACAACGATTCGCGAATTGGCACTTACGCATAATTTCGTTGCCACAAACCTGTCGACCAACCCAAGCGTCGATTTAATCGCAACCGTTAAGAGTGATCCGGTATGGGGCGCGCCAAAAGTTTCGGGCTCAAAGCTCAAATCTAGAAGTATGTCGATGTTGGTTGGAAGTGAAAGCATCGAGATAAATGGCCAGCGAAAGGCAATTCGACTGCCACTTCGAATAATAAGTACCAATCAAATTTATTTGAAAGTGGGGGAGAAGTTTGAGGTAAAGGGCAGCGCCCTAAAGAGCAAAGAATTGAAAGTGGCCGCGTTGGTGATTGCTCATGGTCGTTTCGCAAAATTGCGTGGCGCCAATCGCCTCCAACGAATGTCATCTGCGATTCGCCAAAGCTTTCAGGCCAGCGCCAAAACGATTCGTGGTCCAAGCGGGGCGCTCATCCCGGGATTGGTTATCGGTGATACAACCCTTGAAAGTAATACCTTTGTTTCAAAGATGCGAAGGGTTGGACTTACTCACTTAACTGCAGTTAGTGGCGAAAACTTTGCGATTGTTGCGGCCTTTATTCTCTGGCTTGCCCAATGGTTTATTCGTAAAGTGAAATTGCGAGTTGCCTTCACCGCTTTCTTCTTAATTGGCTTTATTTTTCTGGTTAGACCGTCGCCTTCGGTAATGCGAGCAACGGTTATGAGCGCGGTAATTCTCATCGCGAAAGCTCGGGGGATTAGAACATCTCCAGTCCCATCGCTCGGACTAGCAATCGCACTTCTTCTTTTAATCGATCCATTTCAAGCGATTGATCCAGGATTTACCCTTTCGGTTGGGGCAACAGCTGGAATTTTGCTTCTCGCGCCAAAGGTTGGCGAATTTGTTGACCGGCATACCAAGCACGAGAAGTTGTCAGAGGTAATGGCTATTCCAATCTCGGCAACAATCATGTGTACGCCAGTAATAATTGCAATCTCTGGAATCTTTTCCTTGGTTTCGATTCCCGCGAATTTACTTGCCGCCCCGGTAGTTGCCCCCATAACAATTGTTGGTTTTATCGCGGCGCTACTTTCACCATTTATGCCCGAAATTTCTCACGCGCTTCTTGTTTTGGTTAATCCATTTTCTCTCGTCATTACAAAGATCGCCGATTATGGTTCGGGATTTCCGGTACTTAAGCTACCTAAAAGCTTTTTAGGTGCCGGGTTAGTCCTGACGCTAATCCTTGCGATTCGCTTCTTCAAAAAGAAGGCGATTATTGCTGCATTGCTCTTTGGAGTAATCGGATTTCTTATTTCAAATAATGGGTGGCCCGGGAGCAATTGGGAAGTAGTCAATTGCAACGTGGGACAGGGCGATGGATTAGCAATCAATTTAGGAGATGGTGCAGGGATTGTGATTGATGCGGGTCCAGATCCCACACTTATAAATAATTGCCTAAAATCAATTGGTATAAAAGAAATCCCATTACTCGTTCTATCTCATTTCCATGCCGATCACGTCGTGGGCTTACCGGGGGTTTTAGCTGGGAGAAAAGTTGGCCAAGCTTGGATTACAAATTACGTTGAACCGAAATTGGAGCGAGATCAAGTTATTAAAGAACTCGGATCGATTCCGACAAGAGTTGTAACCCAAGGGGAAGTGGTTTCCTTCAATTCAGCTCGAGGCCTGGTAAAAATTAAAGTTCTTTGGCCGCGCAATCAGATCGAGAACTTTGCGACGATGCCGGGCGATGGGTCCAGCATTAATAATTCAAGCGTCGCATTGGATATCACGGTCGGAAATTTAAGAATCTTCGCTGGAGGCGATATCGAACCACCGGCTCAAGAGGCGATGATGGCTTCCGGTGATATTCAACAAGTAGATATTTTAAAAGTTTCCCATCATGGCTCGGCATATCAATTTCTCCCGTTGATGGATCGCCTTCATCCAAAGGTTGCGCTGATAAGTGTTGGCCTTGGGAATAGTTATGGCCATCCTTCGCCTAAGACGATCGCAGCTCTTACTTCTCGCGGGATTAAGGTTTATCGAACTGACCTAGATGGTGCGATTTCGGTTGACCCAACCCTTAAGATCAGAACCAAGAAAAGTGAATGGTGGAATATTTCGTGGGGCTAACTCTCTTGCTTGGTGGCGAATCATTACTCGCCGACCGCGCAATCTCCGAAATTATTAAGGGCGATACCACCGCCACAGTTACTCAATTAACCGCTGGTGAATTTGAGGCCGGGGCGATAAGCGATGCGCTGGCACCTTCGCTCTTTGGCGAGAATCGAATAATTGTTATCCGAGAGATAAATGATTTAACCGCTGACCTAAGCGAAGAAGTTTCTGATTATCTGGAAGCCCCCGATGAAGGTGTTCACCTAGTTCTTTGGCATAAAGGCGGGGTTAAAGGGAAAGCGCTTCTCGATAAGATAAAAAAGTTAAAGCCAACAACTATTGCTTGCGATGTCTTAAAGAAGGATGGCGAGAAGGCAGATTTCATTCGCGCCGAATTTTCTAGGCTAGGACGTAAAGCTTCAACCGAAGCGGTCCAAGCGCTTATTGATTCACTCGGCAGTGATCTACGTGAGATGAGCGGTGCAATCTCGCAACTCGCATCAGACACTGCTCCGGAAAAAATTATTGATGAATCAGTAGTAGCTAAATTTCAGCATGGTCGCATCGAAACAAGTGGCTATGACGTGGCGGACGCGGCAATCGATGGAAATCGTGAAGCGGCGCTTGTCGCACTTCGAAACGCGCTAGATACCGGGACCGATCCAGTTCTAATCACGAGCGCGCTTGCCGGCTCGCTTCGAACTTTGGCAAAAGTTTCTGGTGTATCTCGCGGATTGAAATCTTTTGACTTGGCTTCATCTCTTGGACTTCCACCATGGCAGATTGATAAAGCACGCAGACAACTTGGCAAGTGGACTCCAGCAACTTTGGCTGGAGCGGTGGTCGCCGTCGCCCAGGCCGATGCCGATATCAAGGGCGCGGCCGTAGACCCAATCCACTCATTAGAGCGTGCGATTATCGCGATTACCGCTCGAGTTTGAGCCGAGCAAGGCTGGCTGGTAATCTGCGCTCCTGCTTTTAATCCAGATTTATAAATAGAAAGAAGTTCCACGTGGCAAATATCAAGTCGCAGATCAAGCGCATTCGCACCAACGAAAAGGCGCAAGAGCGCAACAAGTCTGCTCGTTCTTCAATCAAGACCGCGATCCGTCGCTTCCGTGACGCTGTATCTGCTGGCGATAAGAACACAATTGCCCAAGAACTTCGCGTTGCATCAAAGAAGCTTGATGAAGCAGTAAGCAATGGAGTTCTTCACAAGAACGCTGCAGCAAACCGTAAGTCAGCAATGGCTAAGGCTGCTAACAAAGCTTCAAAATAATAAGAAGCAATCGAAGTAATAGAAACAATAGAAGCGAAATCAGAAAGCCCGGTGGGGTTTAATGCCTGCCATTGATTTAGCGAAAGCACCGCAACCTTCTGCCACTAATCCGGCACAGATTCGCAATTTCTGCATCATTGCGCATATTGATCACGGCAAATCAACACTTGCTGATCGCATGCTCGGAATCACCGAAGTTGTAGAGCAACGCAATATGCGTGCGCAATATCTAGATCGTATGGATATTGAACGCGAACGCGGCATCACAATTAAATCGCAAGCAGTTCGCCTGCCTTGGCAATCAAGTCTTGATGGCCAGGAATACATCCTCAATATGATCGACACCCCAGGTCACGTGGACTTCACCTACGAAGTTTCAAGATCCCTTGCTGCCTGCGAGGGCGCAATTTTATTAGTGGACTGTGCGCAAGGAATCGAAGCACAAACCCTGGCAAATCTTTATCTTGCGATGGAGAACAACCTAACAATCATTCCTGTTCTAAATAAGATCGATCTACCTGCGGCCCAACCAGAGAAGTTTGCCGAAGAACTGGCAAAGCTAATTGGGTGTAAGCCAGAAGATTGTCTTCGCGTTTCAGGTAAGACCGGCGATGGCGTTAAAGAATTGCTCGATCAAATTTGTGCCCAAATTCCTGCCCCGGTCGGCGACCCAGATGCGCCAGCTCGCGCACTTATCTTTGACTCGGTTTATGACACTTATCGCGGCGTTGTTACATATGTTCGTGTGGTCGATGGTCACCTTTCTACTCGTGATCAAATTCAAATGTTCTCAACCGGTGTTCGACATGAAATGTTAGAAGTAGGAGTTATTTCACCAGAACCAGTAGTAAGTAAAGGTCTTGGAGTCGGTGAAGTAGGTTATGTAATCACCGGCGTTAAGGATGTTCGTCAATCACGTGTTGGTGACACGATTACGACTTATCACAACCCAACAAAGACCGCGCTTGCCGGATATAAAGATCCAAAACCAATGGTTTTCTCCGGTCTCTATCCACTTGATGGCGCGGATTACCCGTTGCTTCGCGAAGCGCTAGATAAGTTGCAATTAAATGATGCTGCACTGGTTTACGAACCGGAAACTTCTGCCGCTCTAGGCTTTGGTTTCCGTTGCGGTTTCCTTGGACTTTTGCATATGGAAATTGTTCGCGAACGACTCGAACGCGAAGCTGGGCTTTCGCTGATTTCAACTGCGCCAAACGTGGTTTATCGCGTAACCCGTGACGACGGCAAAGAGATGATTGTTACTAACCCATCGGAATTCCCAGATGGAAAGATTGCTGCTGTATTTGAGCCAATTGTTCGTGCAACAGTGCTTGCTCCGAGTGAATTTATTGGCGCCATCATGGAACTCTGCCAAGAACGCCGTGGAACCTTGCTCGGAATGGATTACTTGTCCGAAGATCGCGTTGAGATTCGCTACACCTTGCCACTTGCTGAAATCGTCTTTGATTTCTTTGATCAACTAAAATCAAAGACTCGTGGTTATGCCTCACTTGATTACGAGCCAATCGGGGAAGCAGAAGGCGATCTTGTAAAGGTTGATATCTTGCTTCAGGGCGAAGGAGTGGATGCATTTAGCGCCATCGTTCACAAGGATAAGGCTTATGCCTATGGCGTAATGATGACTACAAAGCTTCGAGAATTAATCCCAAGGCAACAATTTGAGGTGCCAATTCAAGCTGCAATCGGTTCGCGCATTATCGCTCGTGAAAGCATTCGCGCTATTCGTAAAGATGTTCTTGCTAAGTGTTACGGCGGAGATATCTCCCGTAAGCGAAAGCTTTTGGAGAAGCAGAAGGAAGGTAAGAAGCGCATGAAGATGGTGGGCCGAGTTGAAGTCCCACAAGAAGCCTTCATCGCTGCGCTAACTACCGATTCTGATCCAGAGAAGGCAAAGGCGAAGAAGTAACTTTCGAACGGGATATGAGCGCACCACTTTCGTTTTACGTGCACATTCCATACTGCTTGCGTCGATGCGGATATTGCGATTTCAATACCTACACACCCACAGAGTTAAAGACTGGTTCTGATCTAGCAGCGGTCTCCAATGGATATATTGATCAACTAATCAAAGAGATCGATCTGGCCAAATTAGAAGTTAGCGATGCCAAGCCGATCCCAACAATTTTCTTCGGTGGCGGAACTCCGACACTGATGGAAGTCTCCGATCTAGGTCGCGTCCTTGAACATTTAAAATTGCGCTTTGGTTTTGCCAAGGATATAGAAATTACGATTGAAGCCAATCCGGATACGGTGACCAAAGAGAAGCTAGCGGGTCTTTTGGAAATTGGAATTAATCGAATCTCATTTGGAATGCAATCAGCGGCGCCACATGTGCTTGCCGTCTTAGATCGAACCCACAATCCAGAGAATGTCATCAAGGCAACCAATTGGGCGAAGGAAGTTGGATTTAAAGAGATTAGCGTTGATCTAATTTATGGGGCACCCGGTGAAAGCATTTCTGATTGGGAGGCGACGATTGATGCCGCACTCAAATTACCGATCACTCATATATCTGCGTATGCGTTGATCGTGGAGAACGGAACTAAGCTAGCGGCGCAGGTTAAGCGTGGTGAGGTAATAATTCCAGAGGATGATCAAACCGCTGACAAGTATTTGCTCGCGGATAAGAAATTTAGTGATGCCGGATTCACTTGGTATGAATTAAGCAACTGGGCAAAACCAGATTCCGGCTGTCGACACAATATTGCTTATTGGGAGAATGCGAACTGGTGGGGAATAGGCCCGGGTGCGCACTCCCATATTTCAGGTAAGCGCTTTTGGAATGTGAAACATCCAAACGCATATCGCGAACGTATTGTAGGTGGATTGTCTCCGGTCATGGAGAGCGAATTGCTTTCAGAGAGCGAAAAGGAGTCGGAGCGAATCATGTTGCAGATTCGGATGCCGCACGGAATTCCGCTCGCCTCAATAGCGCCCAGCAAAATTTCGCAACTCGAAAATTACAAAGAGCTTGGCCATTTGGATTCGGCGATGTGGCAAGCCGGGCGCCTTGGTTTAACGCTCAGCGGGCGGCTAATCGCAGATCGAATCGTACAAGAAATAATTCTCTAGTAATCTTTTGCCATGCATTTAACTCACAACATTCTCCTCGGCCTCCTGTCGGTCATCTTCTTGGTCTCAGGTATCTTCAAGTTGAGCGGAAATGAAAAGGGCCTTGAAGGCACTCGTGACGTAAACGTTTCAGATCAATTAGCCCGCATCATTGGTGCCATCGAAATTTTCTTTGCCCTTGGAATGGTTTACGCCCTTCGCTATCCAGATTCACTAATTGGCTGGCTTTCAATTCTGGGCGGTTGGGTAACTATGGGCGGCGCGGTTTATGCGCACTCCCGAGCCGACAAGATGAAGACCGCGATTCCAGCGATTGTTCTGCTTTTGTTGTTTTCTGTCGTCCTAGTAATTGGTTAATTTGAAAGATATGCACGAACGTCAACTCGAAATTCTGCGCGCAATCGTAGAAGAGTATGTTGCGACCGAAGAACCCGTTGGTTCCAAAGTAATCGCCGAACGACATGGACTCGGTGTTTCACCAGCAACAATTCGAAAAGATATGGCTGTCCTTGAGGATGCCGGGCTAATTGCCCAACCACATACAAGTGCCGGTCGCATTCCAACAAATAGTGGCTACCGCGTCTTTGTAGATAAATTAGCGCAGGTTAAACCTTTATCTACACCAGAACGTCGAGCAATTGAATCATTCTTATCAGAATCACACGACCTAGATGATCTCTTGTCGCGCACCGCTAAATTGCTCTCGCAAATCACAAAGCAGGTTGCTGTTATTCAATATCCAACTAATGATCGAGTTGTTCTGGCTGGTACTTCGAATTTAGCTCGCTCGCGCCACGAAGCGGCTGCTGAACTTCATCCGATTCTTGAAGCCCTTGAAGAACAAGTAGTTCTGCTTCGCTTGCTTTCTGATGTTGGCGATTCAATCAATGTGAAAATTGGCGAAGAGCAACCAGAAAAAGGTTTAAAGAAGACCAGCTTGGTAAGTATGGGCTACAGCACTGCAACTGTAGGTAATGGCGCAGTTGGAATTCTTGGCCCAACACGAATGGATTACGCCGGATCAATGGCAGCGGTAAATGCGGTTGCGAGATATATCGGAAGATTTATCGATTCCGGAAGCGAAAACTAAGGCGCCAGATGTCTGATCATTATCAAACCCTTGGCGTTGATCGCGATGCTTCATTTGATGACATCAAAAAGGTTTATCGAAGACTTGCCCGTGAGTATCACCCTGATATAAATCCAGATCCAAGCGCGGCGGAAAAATTTAAAGAGATTACAACTGCTTACGAAGTATTAAGTGATCCAGATAAACGTCAACGTTATGACTTGGGTGGCGATCCATTCTCACAATTTGGTGGCGGTGCTAATTTTGGTTTTGGCGACATCATGGATGCTTTCTTTGGTGGTGGCTCATCAAATCGTGGACCGCGGCCTCGTATGCGCGCCGGGCAAGATGCACTTATCCGAGTTGAATTGGATTTAGCCGAAGCATGTTTTGGTTGCGATCGTGAGTTAAGCGTTGAAACCGCAGTTGTTTGTACAAAGTGCACTGGCTCTGGGAGCCAAGGTGGTGGCAAGCCAAAAGTCTGTGAAATCTGTAAAGGTCGCGGAGAAGTTCAACAAGTTACGAGATCAATCATTGGTCAAGTAATGACTAGTCGTCCTTGTAACAATTGCCAAGGCTATGGCTCTGTTATTACCGATCCGTGCGTCGAATGCGCGGGCGATGGTCGCGTCCGTTCACGTAAAACTATTCCGATCAAGATTCCGGCCGGAGTTGAAACTGGTAACCGAATTCAAATGAGCGGCGCCGGAGAAGTTGGGCCTGGTGGTGGCCCAGCCGGTGATCTTTATGTCGAGATCATTGAAACACCGCACGACTTCTTAGTGCGTGACGGAAACGATCTACATATTTCAATTGCAATTCCAATGACCGCAGCCGCTCTCGGTACCAAGGTAAAGATTGAGACCCTCGATGGCGAACAAGAAGTTGCGATCAAACCTGGCTTTGCAAGTGGTCATACCGTGGTCCTAAAAGATTTGGGAATGACAAAGCTGCGTGGCCATGGCCGCGGGGACTTGGTTGTTCACGTTGAAGTCACAACGCCTAGCAAGCTAAATAAAGAGCAAGAAGAACTCCTGAAATCATTGGCTAAATCACGCGGAGAGACCGGCGAACAAGTTTTAATTCATAGGCGCGAAGGTTCGCATCAAGGCGGGCTCTTTGGTCGCGTCCGAGATGCGTTTGGTCGCTAGTTGCGCACCCTTTTCTTTCTAGATCCACTTCCAAAAAGTGATGAGATTTCACTTGGCGGCACCGAGGCAAACCATGCGATTAAAGTGCTTCGCACAAATGTCGGGGATGAATTAACGCTCTCGGATGGCAAAGGAAATTGGGCTCATTGCAAAGTTATTGAAGTAAATAAGAAAGATTTATTAGTTCAATCTTTTGAACGCGGAATGATCGAAGTTGAATCGCCAAAACTGGTTGTCTTTCAAGCGATTCCAAAATCAGATCGCCAAAAAGAAACTATCGAATTAATGGTCGAAGCCGGCGTTGATGAGATTTACCCATGGAATGCGGATAGATGTATTGCCAAGGCGCAGGGCGACACAAAGGAAAAGTGGGATCAAACTGCATTTGCAGCCGCAAAACAATCTCGTAGATATTTAATTCCAGCAATTGGGTCGCCAGTAAGCTCGCCAGAGTTTTCCGCCGATAGTCTGACGCTCGTTTTACATGAGAGTGGCAAGGAGAAGATCTCGGATATTGTGAATTCCAAATGGACTAACGGATCTAAATTCCAAGCAATCAATTTAATCGTTGGGCCAGAGGGTGGAATCACCGAAGAGGAGCTAGCCACCTTTGAAAATAGGGGAGCAATCATTGCCAAACTCGGGCAACCGGTCTTTCGTAGCGCGCATGCGGCAAGCGCTGGTCTTGCTGCCGTTTCAGCCTTGATCGGCCGATGGTAGTTAAGCCAACCTTAAAGAGTAGGATTTAAACCAATGGAACCCGCCTTAATCACCGTACCTGTCGCTATTCCGATGGTCTCTTTAGTCGGGCCAAATGATTCCTACCTTCGAATTTTAGAAGGCGCCTTTCCAAATATTTTTATCACCGTTCGCGGCAATCAAATTTTTGCAAATGGCGATGGCGCTGAAGTTAAGCGCTTTGAAGGGCTGATAAGCGAACTCCTAGTTCTACTTCGTGCCGGGCAACATCTATCTGATGATGTCGTTTTGCGTGCGATTGCAATGTTAAATCACGAACCAGCAGATCATCCCGCCGAAGTTCTTTCGCTAAATATTTTAAGTAACCGCGGAAAATCAATTCGCCCAAAGACCGCGAATCAAATGCGCTATGTATCGGCGATTGATGAGAACACAATTACCTTTGGTATCGGCCCAGCTGGTACTGGTAAAACATATCTGGCCATGGCTAAAGCGATTCAAGCTCTACAAGCCAAGCAAGTAAACCGAATTATCTTGACCCGACCAGCGGTTGAAGCAGGGGAGCGACTTGGCTTCTTGCCCGGGAACCTTCAAGAGAAGATCGATCCTTACCTTCGTCCACTCTTTGATGCACTGCATGACATGATTGATCAAGAATCGATTCCACGGCTAATGACATCGGGAATCATTGAGATTGCCCCGCTTGCTTATATGCGCGGTCGTACCCTTAACGATGCTTTCATCATTCTTGATGAGGCCCAAAATACTTCAGCCGAACAGATGAAGATGTTCTTAACTCGCCTAGGTTTTGGATCCAAGATGGTTATCACTGGCGACACCACGCAAGTCGATCTGCCACATGGCGCCCAATCAGGATTAAAGATCGTTCACGAAATCCTTGATGGCGTGGATGACATAGCATTTGTAAATCTCTTAGCAGAAGATGTAGTTCGAAATCGTTTGGTCGGCGAAATCGTTACCGCCTATGGAAAATTTGAAGAGAGCAAGGTCTCCGGACCACGCGCGATTAGGCCCGGTGTTTCTGGAAGCGGTGATCGCTAACTCCCATGGGGATAGAAATCGCAAATAACTCATCGACTAAATGCGATGAGGATCAAATCGTTTCAGCTGCGCAATTTGCACTAGCGAAGATGGGGATCCATCCTGATTCGGATTTGAGTATTACTTTGGTTAACGAAGATGAGATGACCGATCTTCATATTCAGTGGATGGATCTTCCTGGTCCAACCGATGTGCTCTCATTTCCAATGGATGAATTGAAACCATTTTCGGCCTCCGATGGCCCAGGAATAATCGGCGATATTGTTTTATGTCCGGAATTTGCCGCAAAGCAAGCGGTAAATCATTCTGCGGCAGATGAGATCGCACTTCTCACAATTCATGGCGTTCTTCATTTACTTGGTTTTGATCATGCCGAACCAGAAGAAGAGAAGGCAATGTTCTCGCTTCAAGACCAGACTTTGGCAGAGTGGAAGGCCACCCTTTGAAATTAAGTAATTTAGTTCGAACTATCTCTTCTGCGTTAGTGAGAAATCAATTTGCAAATGAAGCCGAGCTTCGTGATGCAGTTGATGCCGCGACCCAACAAGGATTGGTTGAAAATTCAGAACGAGAGATGATCCAATCCGTTTTTGATTTGGGCGATACCTTGGTACGGGAATTGATGGTGCCGCGCACCGATATGGTCTGGATCGAGGGCAATAAGACTTTGCGACAAGGACTTTCGTTGGCCCTGCGTTCTGGCTTTACTCGGATCCCGGTTATTACTGAGAATCTAGATAATGTTATTGGAATTGCCTACGTAAAAGATTTGGCAAAGCGGGTTCACGAACGCCATGAATCAGAACAGACCGAGAAGGTTGAGCAACATATTCGGAAAGCAAGTTTCGTTCCGGAAAACAAAACAGCACTGGAACTTTTGAAAGAGATGCAGCGCGATCAAATCCATATGGCCATCGTCGTTGATGAATACGGTGGAACTGCCGGGCTAATTACAATTGAAGATATTTTGGAAGAGATAGTTGGTGAAATTGCCGATGAGTATGATGATGAGACCCAAGATGTTGAATGGTTATCTGATGGCCGAGCCCGCGTATCGGCTCGGTTAAATGTGGAAGATTTTGCCGAAGCTTTTAAGATCGAATTTACTGATTCTCAGCGCGAGGATGTCGATAGCGTCGGAGGATTGATTGCAAAAATCCTAGGACGTGTGCCGATTCCTGGAAGTACGATTTCGATTGCAGGAGTTAAATTAACTGCCGAACGACCAGTTGGACGGCGCCATCGAATCGCTACAGTTCTTGCGGAAAAGATCGAAAAGGAAGTTGATGAAGCGGAGTTAGTTCGCGAGCAATAATTGGCGTTAATTTAAGCCGTAAAGTTAGACAATATCAACGGGTAGAGTTAGCCCATGCGCATCGTTCGATTTACCCCAGCTGAAAGCGCTGGCCTAGGTAGCGATCCTCTTTTTGGAGTTCTAAACGATGAGAACCAAATCCTGGTCTTGCGTGGCGATCCGATCTATAGCGGAATTGTTCCAACCTCAAGCAAAGTCGCGCTAAATGACGTTCGATTATTAGCCCCGACTATTCCTCGAAGCAAAGTGGTTTGCGTCGGAAAGAATTATGCCGACCATGCCAAAGAGATGGATAGCGAAGTTCCAGAAGAGCCCGTTATTTTTATCAAACCGAATACATCGGTTATTGGGCCCAATGACACAATCAAGTGGCCGCGAATTACCGATCGGGTAGATTTTGAAGGTGAATTAGCGATTGTTATTGGGCGAATTTGCAAAGATATTTCAGCTGAAAACTATAAAGAGGTTATTTACGGCTACACCATTGCAAATGATGTAACGGCTCGAAACATTCAAAAGAAGGATGGCCAATGGGCCAGAGCAAAGGGCTTTGATACTTTCTGCCCACTGGGACCATGGATCGAAACAGAATTCGAAGTAGGGGATCAAAAAATTCAGACAACACTAAATGGCGAAGTAAAACAATCGGAGCCATTAACTTCGATGATCTTTAAGATTCCGCAGATAATTGAATTTATAACTTCTGCGATGACCTTACTTCCAGGCGATGTAATTCTGACTGGAACGCCAGCCGGAATCGGACCAATGCCAGAAGGTGGCGAAGTTAGTGTTTCAATTGACGGACTCGGAACTCTTACGAATAAGGTATCTGCTCGTGGCCAATAACTCTGATAAACCAGTTCGCGTTCGATTTGCACCGTCACCTACCGGTGATCTGCACGTTGGAAATATTCGTACCGCGCTCTTTGACTGGGCTTATGCACGCCACACCGGCGGTCAATTTATTTTTAGAATTGAAGATACCGATCGCGAACGCGTCACCGATGAATACATTCAAGCCGCAATCGATACATTGAAATGGCTTGGCTTGGATTGGGATGAGGGCCCCGAAGTTGGTGGACCATATGGTCCGTACCTACAAAGCCAACGCCTAGATATCTACGCCGATTGGGCGGCAAAGTTTCTTGCCAATGGCGATGCCTATCATTGCTATTGCTCAAGTGAAGAATTAGAAGCAAGTCGGGAAGCTCAGAAGAAGGCAAATGTTGCCCCGGGCTATGACGGAAAATGTCGCTCGATTTCCGATGAAGACTTAGCGCGTTACAAGGCCGAAGGTCGAAAGCCAGTTCTTCGTATGCGCATGCCCGATGGCTCAACTACCTTCACTGATTCAATTCGTGGGGAAGTAACTTTCGATCATAATTTTGTACCCGACTTTGTTTTAGTTCGTGCCGATGGTTCACCGCTTTACACTTTGGCTGTTGCGGTTGACGATGTAATGATGAAGGTAACCCACGTTCTTCGCGGTGAAGATCTACTCTCTTCAACGCCACGACAGATTCGGGTTTACCAAGCCATGGGCGTGGCACCAGCGGACTATCCAACATTTGCCCACCTGCCATTTGTGATGGGTCAAGACAATGCCAAGCTTTCAAAACGTAATGGTGAAGTTTCGATTGCTTGGTATCGCGATCGCGGTTTCTTGCCAGAGGCAATCTGTAATTATTTAGCGCTCCTCGGTTGGTCGCCAGGGGAGGATCGGGAAAATGTAACGATGAAGGAGTTAACCGAACTCTTCACCGTTGAACGCGTTCATTCAAGCCCAGCTCGCTTTGATATGAAGAAACTTGAAGCGATAAACGGCGACAAGATTCGACTTCTGCCCCTTGAAGAATTACTTTCAAGAAGCCTGCCATTCCTAATAAAGGATGGCGTAATCTCTGGAACCAATGAAGAGATTGAAGTTGTAAAGAGCGCGCTTCCAATAATTCAAGAGCGCATTGCAACTCTTGCCGAAGTCACTCCGATGCTCAAATTCTTATTTGCCAAGAATTTTGCAATCGATGCTGAAGAGTTACCAAAGGTTCAAGATGAACAGTCCCAAGCTGTACTTGCTAAGGCGAGGGAAGTGCTTACTTCGTTATCTGAATGGAGTCACGATTCGATTGAATCGGTACTTCGCACTGCATTGATCGAGGGGATGGCCCTTAAGCCACGAATTGCATTTGGCGCGGTTCGAGTTGCGGTAACGGGAAGTCATATCTCGCCGCCGCTCTTTGAATCGATGGAATTATTGGGGGCCGAACGCTCGCTTGCTCGAATCGCTGCTGCGATTAAATAAGGTCTTTATTGCCAGTTTTGGTCAGGTATCCTTAGGCCATCAATTTCGATAATTACCGATTGAGATTGGTGGGGTATGGGGTAATTGGCAGCCCAGCTGATTCTGGTTCAGCTTGTCTAGGTTCGAGTCCTGGTACCCCAGCAAAACAACTTAATATGTTCCAAATCTGGCCCCGTCGTCTAGTGGCCTAGGACTCTGGCTTCTCAAGCCAGCTACGCGGGTTCGAATCCCGTCGGGGCTACAACTATTCCTAGGATTTTTAATTCATATATTTCTTGTAACCAACCGTCCAGTCGGGCGTGAAAGCGGCCTGACCGGCCTTTAAAGATATCTGCCCAGAACATACGAGCAAGTGGATTCGATTTTCAAGTTTATCTTTTAATCTGGCGCCATAGGTAGCCGCGTAATACTGCGGAAAAAGATTCTTCTCGCTTGTCGGATTGCCACCAACTTCAAGTGGAATTAGATGATCTTCTTCGTAGTGACGCATATTCAGATCACCATTTACGTTGTAACCAGAGTGTAGTTGCCGATACTTAAGCGAATTTGTGTAGGTAACCGGCGGCCTTACAGTTTTGGTATAGCCAAGAACACAAATTGTTGAGGAGATATTTGCTTGGGTGACTCTTGGATCAATAGCACCAGGTGTTAATTTGAAATTTGGAACTCCAATAACCGAACCCTCTGCCGGAACTGAATTAAGAATTAAAAGCGAAGCTATTAGAGTGGCGTAGAGAGATTTACTTCTCATGGATTTCTTCTTTTACTTTCTATTTCTTATTTGAAACATACTCTGAAAGTCTGGCGGCAGTTGCAACGACTGCGGCTGCGTGAAGGCGACCTGGTTGGCGGCCAAGTCGTTCTACCGGCCCCGAGATACTTACCGCAGCAATAACTTTATTGTTTGGTCCACGAACTGGCGCGGAGACAGATGCAACTCCGGCTTCGCGTTCGCCCACCGATTGTGCCCAACCACGACGACGTACAGCAGAGAGGGTTGCCGCAGTGAACTTCGCATTTACAAGTCCGCGACGTAATTTCTCTGGTTCTTCCCACGCTAGTAATACTTGTGCCGCAGAACCTGCCTGCATAGTTAATACAGTTCCAATTGGAACCGAGTCACGTAATCCAGAGAGACGTTCCTCGGTTGCGACGCATATTCTTTGATCGCCGAGGCGACGGTAGAGCTGGGCGCTCTCGCTTGTCGCATCGCGCAACGTCGTGAGTGCGGAACTTGCAACAGATAACAGGCGGTCTTCACCGGCGGCAGAAGCCAACTCGGCCGAACGTGTTCCGAGAACAAAGCGCCCGGAATAATCACGGGAAACTAAACGGTGGTGCTCTAGTGCCACGGCTAAGCGGTGCGCGGTAGGTCGTGCGATCTTGGTCGCAGCTACTAATTCCGATAGCGAATGGGGACCGGCTTCAAGGCAGGCCAGGATTGCTACGGCTTTGTCTAAAACGCCAACTCCGCTATTCTTCTTGTCCACGATGTAATACTTTCATCTCATATATTGAAATGCAAGTTTTAGATCAAAATTTCCTAAAATATTTAATCGCTTAGGAAACGGGAAAAGGGAAGAGAAAGGGTTTCGATGGCAACCACGTTAGCGGAGAAGATTTGGGCCGATCACATTGTTTCAAGCAATCCTGGAGAACCGGATCTGCTTTATATCGACCTGCATTTGATTCATGAAGTTACTAGCCCACAAGCCTTTGATGGTCTGCGCCTTGCCGGACGAAAAGTTCGCCGCCCGGATCTAACGATCGCAACCGAAGATCACAACGTCCCAACACTTAATATTGATAAGCCGATCGCCGATCCAGTTTCAAAGCTGCAAGTAGATACCTTACGTAAGAATGCTGCGGAATTTGGCGTCCGTATCCATTCACTTGGCGATGTTGATCAAGGCATCGTTCACGTGGTTGGTCCACAACTTGGAATTACTCAACCAGGAATGACAATTGTTTGTGGCGACTCACATACTTCAACCCACGGCGCATTTGGTGCACTTGCGTTCGGAATCGGAACCTCGGAAGTTGAGCATGTCCTTGCAACTCAAACCCTGCCACTTATTCGCCCAAAGACAATGGCGATTAATGTTGAAGGAAAATTAAAGCCAGGTGTTACTTCTAAGGACATCATCCTTGCGATCATCGCAAAGATTGGTACCGGCGGTGGCCAAGGTTATGTTCTTGAATATCGCGGTTCTGCCATTCGCGAACTTTCAATGGAATCTCGCATGACCGTTTGTAATATGTCGATCGAAGCTGGCGCCCGCGCTGGTTTGATAGCGCCAGATGAAGTTACCTTTGAATATTTGAAGGCAAAGCCACACGCTCCTAAGGGCGCTGATTGGGATGCCGCAGTTGCATATTGGAAGACTTTACAAAGCGATCAAGGCGCTAAATTTGATAAAGAGATCACAATCAATGCCGACGATCTAGAGCCATTTGTAACGTGGGGAACCAACCCAGGCCAAGGTTTACCGCTAAATGCAAAGGTGCCAAACCCAGCTGAAATTAGCGATGCCGAAGAGCGCGGAGCAGCAGAACGCGCCCTCACATATATGGGCCTTACTGCGGGAACACCGCTCAAAGAAATTAAGGTCGATACCGTTTTCTTAGGCTCTTGCACAAATGGTCGTATTGAAGATTTGCGACAGGCTGCCGAAGTAATTAAGGGTAAGAAGATCAACGAGAAAGTTCGCATGTTGGTTGTGCCAGGTTCCGCACGTGTGCGTCTGCAAGCAGAGGCCGAAGGGTTAGACAAGATCTATCTAGATTTTGGAGCTGAATGGCGTACCGCTGGTTGTTCCATGTGCCTTGGTATGAATCCAGATCAGTTAACAGTTGGGGAGCGAGCTGCTTCAACTTCAAATAGAAACTTTGAAGGACGACAAGGTAAAGGTGGACGTACTCACCTAGTTAGTCCGTTAGTTGCGGCTGCGACTGCAATTCGCGGCACTCTCTCATCACCAGCCGATCTTTAATCCAAAGCGAATATAAAAGCGAATTTAGAAGAGAATTAGGAGCAAAAAATGGATAAGTATTTAACCCACACCGGAACCGTGCTTCCGCTTTGTCGTTCAAATGTTGATACCGACCAGATAATTCCTGCCGTCTACCTAAAGCGCGTTACAAAGAGCGGCTTTGAAGATGGACTATTTGGTGCTTGGCGAAATGACCCAGAATTCGTTTTGAACAAGCCAGAGTTTTCTGGCGCCACAATTCTTGTTGCTGGCGTTGACTTCGGAACCGGTTCATCTCGTGAGCATGCCGTTTGGGCCCTGCAAAACTATGGCTTTAAAGTCGTTATTTCTAGCCGCTTTGCTGACATCTTCCGCGGCAACTCGCAAAAGGCTGGACTCTTGACCGTTGTGCTTCCACAAGAAGAGGTCGAGGCGATCTGGAACGCGGTAGAGGCCGATCCAAAGACAACCGTAACCGTTGATCTTGAAAGCAAGAGCGTTAAGTATGGAGATAAGAAAATCGCTTTTGAAATTGATGACTACACCCGTTGGCGTTTAATGGAAGGCCTTGATGACATCGGGCTAACCATGAAAAAGATTGATGAAGTCAGTGCATTTGAGGCAAAAAGAGCTTCATTTAAGCCTAAAACACTGCCTGCGCTCTCTTAATTCAATTTCATTTTGCAAACTCTAAAGTAATAATTTAGAGTTTTTTACGCGTAAAAAGTGGATTTTTTTTAATAATTATTAAAATCATAAATCGCGACACACCGCAAAAAATGCCGGTTCTATTTGTTTTTCGCGCGTAGATTTCCATTCACGTTAGACGAACGTCTAACTTTTACGCGTAAATAAGGGGAATTAATGAACAAGGCCCAGTTCATCGCAGCGCTTGCTCCACACTTCGACAACAACAAGAAGGAAGCAGCTCGCTCTGTAGATATCGTTTTTGACACCATCATTCGCACAATCTCAAAGGGCGAAGATGTAATGATCAATGATTTCGGTAAGTTCAAGAAGGTTGACCGTCCAGCACGTAAGGGACGTAACCCATTCACAGGCGAAACCATTCAAATCAAGGCAAGCAAGAAGGTTCGCTTCCTACCTGCAAAGTCTCTTAAGGAAGTTATCTCTGGCGCACGCAAGCTAGATGCTGCTCCAAAGCCTCCTGTAAAGGCTGCTCCAGTTAAGGCTTCAAAGGCTGCTCCTAAGAAGACCGTTAAGAAGGCTGCAAAGAAAGTTGTAAAGAAGTCAGCTAAGAAGTCAGCTCCTAAGAAGGCTGCAAAGAAGCGCAAGTAAGTAATTAAAAATAAGCGGGGGCCAAATCGGTCCCCGCTTTTTATTTTTATTAAGATAAACCTATGCCTACGAGTCGCACTTTCACCGCTCCAAGCGGTTATCCACTCGGCACTAATCGAACTTTCAAAATTTGTTCCGCAATTGTTATTCCAATTTTGAAGGCGCTTACAAAGCGCGACTGGCGTGGCATGGAAAATCTGCCAAAGCAAGGCCCAGTAATCGTTGCGTGTAATCACATGAGCTATATCGATGTTTTGCTTTGGGCTCACTACCTTTACGCAAATGGTCGGGCGCCTAGATATTTAGGGAAAGAATCTGTTTTCAAAGTTCCAGTAATTGGCCGAATTATTTATAACGCTGGCCAAGTTCCGGTTGCGCGCGAGAGCGATAAGGCATCGCATGCAATCGACCAAGCGTTAAAGATTCTGGAATTAGGACATTGCCTTGGTGTTTACCCGGAAGGCACATTAACCCGCGATGAGAATCTCTGGCCGATGGTTGCCAAGACCGGCATCGCTCGTTTGGCGCTAATGACTGGTGCGCCAGTAATTCCATTTGCGCAATGGGGCGATCAGAACATGATGCCTAGGTATAGCAAGAAGATTGTTTTTTGGCGGCGAACCAAGATTTCAATCTGGGCTGGAAAACCGGTTGATTTATCGAAGTGGGCGGGAAAGAGCGATGATCCAAAGGCGCTAGTTGAAGCAACTGCCGCAATAATGCTCGCAATTACTAAAATGTTGGAGGAAATTAGGGGAGAATCGGCCCCTGCGCAGATTTTCGATCCTCACAAATCGGAGCTGCCTCGGACCGGAAACTTTCTGAAGAATCAGAAGAATAATAAAGAGAAGAAGTAGGGAAATTTAAATGGCAAAGATTGCAGTACTTGGAGCTGGTGCTTGGGGCACCACGCTCGGACAAGTTCTCTGCGATGCCGGTCAAGAAGTTCTGCTTTGGGGTCGAAATGCTGATGTCATTTCGGAAATTAATTCTAAAAATTCAAATGAAAAATTTCTTCCCGGTGTAGTCCTGCCAGAAAATCTAAAAGCAACGACAAATATTGAAGAAGCATTTGAATTTGGTTCTGCGATTGTCTTGGCGATACCAGCCCAGTCGCTTCGAGAGAATTTGATGCACTGGAAAGAAACCTTTCCAAATCACCTACCAATAATTTCTACCCTTAAGGGAATCGAAGCCGATAGTCAGTTACGAATGACCGAAGTCGTAACCCAAATACTTGGTACCTCACCGGAACAACTTGGGCTTATCACCGGGCCAAACCTGGCTGGCGAACTTTCACTTCGCCAACCTTCTGGCGCCGTAGCGGCATCATCAAATGCACTTATTTCAAAGTTGATGATCGATATTTTCACCACACCATATTTCCGGGTCTATCCATCACAAGATTTAGTTGGTTGCGAATTAGCTGGCGCAGCGAAGTCGGTAATTGCCCTAGCGGTTGGAATGGCGATCGGTTTAGATCTTGGTGAAAATACCCAGGCAATGATTATTACTCGCGGGCTTTCGGAAGTTGCTCGCTTTGGAAATGGTTACGGCGCCGATCCACTTACCTTCTTAGGTTTAGCTGGCATGGGCGACTTGGTTGCATCGTGCGGTTCTGGTTTATCGCGTAACCGAACATTTGGTGAAGCACTTGGTCGTTCTGGAAATATGGCAACCGCCCGGAAAGAAGTAACAAAAACAGTTGAAGGTGTTGCTTCGGCGGCAGCAATTCAAGAACTTGCCCACCGCGTCGGAGTTGAAGTTCCAATAATTGAAGTTGTTTCGGATGTGGTTAAAGATCGGATTACTCCAGAAGATGCGATGACTCGAATCATGACGGTTTCAATGCGAGCCGAGATTTAATGGCTTCAAAAGTTAAAGTTGGAATCGTAGCCGGCGGGAAATCCAGCGAACACGAAATCTCCTGCATCTCTGCGAATGGAGTCCTATCTGCAATTGATCGCGAGCTCTTTGAACCAGTATTGATTGGCATAACCAAATCTGGAAAGTGGGTTTTGCCACCGAGCGGTTATAAATTAACGATTGATGGCGATAAGTTGCCAGTAATTTCGGAAGAACTTCCAGAAACTACGATCGATAAATTAGATGTCGATCTTCTCTTTCCAGTTCTTCATGGGCCATATGGTGAAGATGGCACCTTCCAAGGTCAGTGCGAAATGGCTGGAATCAAATATGTTGGCTCAGGTGTTTTGGCATCTGCAACGGGTATGGATAAATCATTTGCCAAGCCAATCTTCCAATCACATGGGCTAAAAGTTGCACCCGGAATGGTGATTCAAAAGAGTGACTGGTTAATTGATGAACTTCGCATTTTGGCCGAAGCGACCAAGTTTGGAAATCCGCTTTTCGTTAAACCAGCTCGTTCGGGATCCTCGCGTGGAACCAGCAAAGTTAAGAAGGCGGATGAACTTAAGAAGGCAATTAATTTTGCTCTGGAGTACGACACCAAGGTTATGGTTGAGACCGCGATCGTGGGTCGCGAAATTGAATGTGCAGTCATGCAGGTAAATGGTGTCGCGGTAGCTTCACCGCTCGGAGAGATTAAAATTCTGGGAAATCATGAGTTCTATGACTTTGAGGCAAAGTATTTAGATAATTCAACTCAGCTAATCACGCCAGTTAAATTGCCATTTGGAGTTCAAGAAGCAATCCAGGATGCAGCAACGACCGCTTTCAATGCCTTGGGCTGTGAAGGACTTGCGCGAGTTGATTTCTTCTACACGGGCGCGGAAATAATTATTAACGAGATCAACACGATGCCAGGCTTTACCGCTACTTCGGTTTTCCCAAAGTTGTGGCAAGCCGGTGGCATTGAATATACGGAATTGATTACAAAGTTAATTCAAGCGGCGCAAGATCGTCCGCTTGATGTAACTCGTTAAATTGAATTAGTAAGAAGTTACTGGGCAGGTAAGGGTGCGGGTAATTCCTGGCACGCCTTGAACCTTTGCCAAGATTGCGCGGCCTAGTTCTTCCATGCTTGGTGATTCAGCACGCATGATTACATCGTAAGGACCAGTAACGCCTTCGGCCAGAGTTACACCTGGAATAGCGCCAACAGTCTTAGCAACGCTTGAGGCCTTGCCGACTTCGGTTTGAATAAGAATGTAGACCTGTACTGACATTTGGATTTCTCCTTTAACTGATTCAACCCACAGCGCTGTGATTGCAGGAGTTAAGGTTAGCGTCTCAAGTGTTAGTTTGGGAACCGGATTTTAGGCGCAAGATTTTCCAAGGGGAGGTGCGAAATTGGCGACAGAGAGCGAATTGATCGCAGCCCTTAAAGAAATCTTCGCCACCTCCGACCCTAAGGTCACAATCGGAATTGGTGATGATGGCGCAGTCGTTGCACCAACTCAATCTTCCAATGTCCTCGCGGCTGATATGGCTGTTGAAGGTGTGCATTTCAATCGTGCCTGGTCCACACTAAAACAAATTGGCGCGAAGATCACTTCAGCGAACCTTGCCGACATTTATGCCATGGGCGGCGTGCCAAAGTATTTATTAGTTAGCGCCGGCCTTCCTAAAGATTTCTCAATTTCAGAATTGCGTGAGCTGGCAACTGGAATAAAGGAAGAGGCAGCAAAAGTTGGCGCCTACGTGGTCGGTGGCGATATCTCATCGGCAAGTGAATTAGTTGTCTCGATCTCGGTCTTTGGCGAGGTTGAAAATCCGATTACTAGGTCGGGTGCGAAGGTCGGGGATGTTGTAATTCTCTCAAACTTAACCGGTAATTCAGCGGCGGGCTTAATCGAGTTAAAACTTGGTATCAACAAGGGGCCATTTGTAGCAGCGCATCTACAACCAATTGTTAAGTTTGAAATGGCGGCTGAATTTGCCAAAGGTCCAACCCGCGTTAATTCCATGAGCGATGTGAGTGATGGACTTTTTTCCGAACTTACAAATATCGCACAGGCATCGAATGTTGGAATTGAACTGGACACCAAGTTACTTTCTGCGCTTCCAGGATTTGGCACGCTCTCCTTTATCTCCGAACAATATGGAATTGATATTTGGGATTGGATCCTAAATGGCGGAGAAGATCACGCCTTTGTCGCCACAACTTCAAATGAAATCCCAAGTGACGCAATAAAAATCGGTCGGGTCATTGAGGGCAGCGGAGTTTCTGTGTTGAATTTAACCAATTTCAATCCTGGCGGTTATCGCCATTTTGGGAAATAACTGAAAGGATCACCACATGTCACGCCAAAAACTTGAATCATTTCCTAAAGAGAAGTTGACCTTCGGTCCTTCGCCCCTACAACGCCTTGATCGATTGACGGAACACCTTGGTGGGAAAGTTGAAATTTGGGCCAAGCGCGAGGATGTTAATTCCGGTCTGGCTTACGGCGGAAATAAGACTCGCAAACTCGAATATCTTGCGGCCGATGCAATTGCAAAAGGCTGTGACACTCTAGTTTCTATTGGCGGCGTGCAATCAAATCACACTCGTCAGGTTGCGGCAGTTGCGGCCCACCTCGGTCTTAAGTGCGTACTTGTTCAAGAGCATTGGGTTGAGTGGGATGAAGTAAATTACGAAAAGACTGGAAATATTCTTTTGAGTCGAATCATGGGCGCTGAAGTTCGCCTCGATCCAGCGGGATTCGATATTGGCTTTAGAAAGTCTTGGGAAGAAGCAATTGCCGATGTAATTGCGCGTGGTGGAAAGCCATATGCAATTCCAGCTGGCGCATCAGATCACGAACTCGGGGGCCACGGATTTGCCGGATGGGCTTTTGAACTCGAAGATCAAGAAAAAGGTCTTGGTTTCAAATTTGATAATTTTATTGTTTGCTCAGTTACTGGCTCTTCGCAAGGCGGAATGATCGCGGGGCTGGCCCATAGCGATCGCGCAAAGAACATCATTGGAATTGATGCTTCGGCAACCGTTGAAAAGACTTGGGATCAGATCAAGCGCATCGCTACCCGCACCGCTAATTTGATTGAACTCGGCCGCGAACTTCGTGATGAAGAGATCGTTTTATTGGATCGTTGGCACGATGGAATTTATGGAGTTGCCAGCGAACACACAATTGATGCAATTCGATTGGTTGGTCGTTTAGAAGGAATGATTACCGATCCAGTTTACGAAGGTAAATCAATGGCCGGCATGATCGATCTAATTAAAGAGGGTTACTTCAAAGAAGGTTCAAAGGTTTTGTACGTACACCTTGGTGGACAACCAGCAATTAACGGTTACACAACCGCTTTTTAACTTACGAATTAATTAGCGGGTTACTTTTCCAGCCTTAAGGCATGAAGAACATACGTTCTGACGCTTAGGTGTTCCGCCAACTAGTGTGCGGATGCGTTGGATATTTGGGTTCCAGCGACGACGGGTCTTGCGCATTGAGTGGGAGACCTTGTTGCCGAAGCTAGGTCCTTTTCCGCAGATATCGCAGTTAGAGGCCATGGTTGACTCCCTTAAAAATAAACTCGAATACGTATTTCGTAACTCGTGATTTGTAACTAGAGCCCAAGATTAGCGTTAAGGCGCGGGGATTGGCTAATCCACGCATTCTGATCGCCATGGCGGGAAGATATCCCCATGGCCATCCTCTCCGATCCGCTCAAGGCGGTTATCGGCGACCGTACGGCCGAGGCCTTTAAAAAGACCTTCGGGATGCAGACCGTTGAGGATCTTCTTCGACATTACCCACGGCGCTATGTGGCTCGTGGCGAACTTTCAGATATCTCCGAACTTCTTGAAGGTGATGAAGTAACGGTCTTGGCGGAAATTTCAAAGGTCAGCGTTAAGCGCATCAATGGTCGAACGATCTTGGAAGTTGAAGTAACCGATGGCAGCGCAAAGATGTCGCTTACCTTCTTCAACCAAGTTTGGCGGGAGAAAGAATTAAAGGTTGGCCAAAAAGGAATGTTCGCCGGAAAAGTAGGCATGTTTAAAGATAAGCGCCAACTTTCACATCCTGATTATCAACTGATTCCAGATGGTGACGATGTTGATAGCGCAGTGGGGGAGTTCGCCGGAAAGTATCTACCGGTTTATCCAGCTGGCGGGAAATTACCATCGTGGAAGATTGCAAATAGCATTTCAATTCTTCTAGATAGCTTGGACGAGATACCAGATCACCTTCCAGTCGAAATCGTTAAGGAATTTGGTTACCCGACCCTTCGTCAAGCGCTCTTTGATATTCATAAGCCAGAGTCGCCAGAAGATGCGGAATTAGCTAAACGAAGATTAACCTTTGATGAAGCGATTTTGTTGCAATTAGTTTTAGCCCAGCGCAAGGCTGAATTGCGTTCGCTGACAGCAACTCCACGAAAGATTTCAACCGATGGCTTGGTCTCTATTTTTGAATCAAAACTACCCTTTAAATTTACCGATGGTCAGAATGAGATAAATAAAGAGATCGAAGCTGACATGCAGCAACCGCACCCGATGCATCGATTGCTTCAAGGTGAGGTTGGTTCTGGCAAGACGGTTATCGCACTTCGTGCGATGCTTTCGGTAATTGAATCTGGCGGACAGGCCGCGCTCTTGGCACCAACTGAAGTACTTGCAGCTCAACACTACAAAACGATTTCAAACTTGCTTGGCGAACTTGCACAAGCTGGAACTCTGCAAGGAAGCGGTGAAGGCACTCAAGTTGCCTTGCTAACAGGATCGATGAGCGCTGCTGCCAAGAAGGAAGTTCAAGGTCAAATTGCAAATGGTTTAGCGGGCATTGTCATAGGAACACACGCACTAATTAGCGACGGAGTTGAGTTCAATGACTTGGCCTTGGTCGTTGTTGATGAGCAACACCGATTTGGTGTGGAACAACGCGATGCCCTTCGCATGAAAGCCAAGTTACCACCGCACCTTCTTGTTATGACTGCGACGCCAATTCCGCGAACCGTTGCGATGACAATTTTTGGCGATTTAGATATCTCAACTCTGCGCCAGCTTCCCTCTGGTCGTTCACCGATAACAACCCATGTGATTTCGGTATTAGCCAAGCCGCATTATTTGGATCGAGCGTGGGAACGGATTAAAGAAGAGGTTGCAAAAGGACATCAGGCCTATGTCGTTGCTCCGCGAATTGTTGCTCCGGAAGAAGATCAAACCAAGGCAAAGATTTCCGAAGATGATTTGGCATTTGCCAAATTAATGGGAGATGAAATTTCAAGTGAAGATTTACTTGGAAGCGGTCCGATGGCAAGCGTTGAAGAGTTGGCACCAGAACTAGCTACGGGCGCACTCAAAGGGCTAAAGGTTGCACCTCTTCATGGACGTCAAAGTTCTGAGTTAAAAGATGCCACGATGAGCGCCTTTGTAAATCGCGAGATCGATGTTCTTGTTTCAACAACGGTGATTGAAGTCGGCGTTGATGTACCGAACGCTTCAATGATGGTGATTATGGATGCCGATCGTTTCGGCGTTTCGCAACTTCATCAATTGCGCGGTCGCGTTGGCCGTGGCTCGGTTCCGGGTCTTTGTCTACTGGTCTCGGCTGCGCCAGATGAATCGCCAGCGATGGCCAGATTGAACGCCGTTGCAAGTACTTTGGATGGTTTTGAATTATCACGAATTGATTTAGATCAACGACGCGAAGGTGATGTACTCGGTAAGGCGCAATCCGGTACCAAATCACACCTTCGTTTACTTCGTGTCTTGCGTGATGAAGATCTGATCGAACAAGCGCGAAACGTTGCGACTCGTTTAATTTCGACGGATGCAACTCTTTCAAGTTTTCCAGAGCTAGCTAATGAAGTATCTTTATTGAAGGCCGAAGAAACTTCTGACTATTTAGATAAGGGTTGAGAGATGCGAATCATCGCTGGATCATCAAAGGGTAAAACTTTGATCTCGCCAACCGAAAAGACGCGGCCTACATCAGATCGTGCCCGTGAAGGGCTCTTCTCGTCACTGGAATCGGAATTTGGCTCGATGGCAGATTTGAATTTTCTTGATCTCTATTCTGGTTCCGGGGCGGTTGGCGTTGAGGCGCTTTCAAGAGGAGCAGCGAGTGTTTATTCGATTGAGGAACATGAGCCAACTGCTCGAATTGCAACGCAGAACTTTGAGCTGGTTAAGAATCCGACCGGAAAATTCTCGGTGATTTCAAGCAAAGCAGAACGCTTTGTAAGCGCACCACATCAAATCGCCTTCGACATAATCTTTATGGATCCACCATACGAAGTAGATAATTTAGTAATTGAAAATTTATTAGTTGAAATTTCGAAGAACAACTTATTAAAGCGAAATGGAATTGTTGCAATCGAGCGAGAAACCAAGATGAAGCCATTTACATGGCCAGAGCCCTTTATTCAGGAGAAGATCCGCTCATACGGACAGGGAAGTATCTTCTACGGCGGATATTCTGCTAGCGTTTTGCCGTGAAACGCATTGTCTGTCCTGGATCTTTTGATCCAATCACCTTTGGGCACCTAGATATCATCAAGCGAGCAAGTTCCATCTTCGATGAGGTCGTTATTGCGGTTCTGGTAAATCAAACCAAGAAGACTTTATTTACCGTTGAAGAGCGAATTTCTATGATTCAAGAAGTCACCAAGGAATACCCAAATGTCTCAGTCGATTCCTGGTCTGGCCTGCTTGTGGATTATTGCAAGCAGAATGACATTCCAATGATCGTGAAAGGCCTTAGAGCGGTAACCGACTTCGATTACGAACTTCAAATGTCCCAAATAAACTTGCAACTTCAAGGCGTTGAAACGCTATTCATGTCAACAGCGCCAGCCCACTCATTTTTATCTTCATCCTTAGTTAAAGAGATCGCAAGCTTCGGCGGCGATGTCTCTAGCTATATCCCAGCAGTCCTACTAGATCGATTGAAAAATCGATTATCTTCTAAGTAATTAGACTTTAAAGATATTTAAAGATAATTGAAAAAGAATAAGTGAAGGGTGAACAATGGAAGTAATTGAACGTCTACAAAACGCTCTAACCATGGTGGAAGAAGCACGTGGGGTCCCATTGTCAGCGAGCTGCGTATTGCATCGTGGCGAACTCATCGAAATTCTGAGGCAGGCAAAGGTCGCCTTCCCATCCGATCTAGATCAAGCACAACAGATCTTGCATGATCGCGAAAATATTTTGGAAGAGGCACGTCAACATGCCGATCAAATAATCGAACGCGCTCGTGAAGAGGTTGCTTCGATGGTGGCGCAGACCGAGATCGTCGCGGCCGCTCGCAAAGAGGCGAAGAAGATTCTGGATGAAGTTCAAGATGAAGCTGATCGCCAACAAGATGAGATTGATGCCTATGTTGACTCTCGCCTAGCGACCCTAGAAGTTATTCTAAATAAGACCATGGATGTAGTTGCTCGTGGTCGCGATAGTTTGGCCGGCGTGGATTCAAAATCTGCTCTCGCTCAACTTGCCGACAAGAAGTAATTAGAGATAAATATGCCTCGCAATCCATTTCTATTTAGCACCCATGACTTGCCTCGTCGTGCCGGTGAAATGCTGGAATATGAATTGGATATCACCGAACACGAGGCTCTTGGCTTTGATGTTCTAGCAATTGCCAAAGATGAACCAATTGAAATTGATCTGAAAATTGAATCGGTTGCCGAAGGTGTTCTAGCTTCTGCAACTATCCGCACCGTTGCAACTGGTGAATGTGGCAGATGTCTTGATCCGGTTTCATATGATGTGGAAGAAAGTTTTCAAGAACTCTATGAGTATCAAGAAGATCCACGGCAAGCTCGGAAGAAATCAAAGCATCACAAGAAGCGCGAGAGCGAAGAAGTTGATGATTTAGAAGATGAAGTTCGCCAAATGGATGGCGATGACATTGATCTAGATGGACCGATTCGTGATGCCGTAATTTTGAACCTGCCGATCAATCCACTTTGCGAACCCGATTGTCCGGGGCTCTGCCCTGACTGCGGGGTTAAGTGGGTCGAACTCCCAGAGGACCATGACCATGGCAAGGGCGATATACGCTGGGCTGGTCTGGCTAACCTAAAGGAGCAACTCGAGGGACGCGCCGAGTAATTCCAATCTGATTCCGCGCTCGCCTGCGCAGAAACCCCGTTTTGGAAAATGCTTGGGGATAGGCGATACTTAGCCCCTGCTCGAAGTTCGAGCGAATGAAGTTAGATTTAAACCGTTTTTGAAAGGGTGCCACCATGCCAGTACCAAAGCGAAAGATGTCTCGCTCCCGTACACGTCATCGCCGTAGCGCATGGAAGACAACTCCTGCTGCAATCGCAACATGTGCACAATGCCAACAACCAAAGTTGCAACACACAGCATGCCCAACTTGCGGCACATATAACCGTCGCCAAGTTCTAGAGGTTTGATCTGTACGAAAGCTTAACCGCCTCACTTGGAATTAATATTTCAGGTGAGTTGCTTGAACTCGCTCTAACTCATAGATCTTTTGCATATGAGTCTGGCGGAATCCCAACAAATGAACGCCTGGAATTTCTGGGCGATAGCGTGCTGGGCTTGGTTGTTACTCAAGAGCTATATGTAACTTTCCCAAACTTAGATGAATCAAAGTTATCGCCACTTCGTTCTGGTGTTGTAAATACCAAGGCGCTGGCTCAAATTGCGCGCGATCTAAAACTTGGTGAGCACTTGCGAATTGGAAAGGGCGAAGAGAGCTCTGGCGGTCGCGACAAGAATTCAATTCTGGCCGATTCACTCGAAGCACTAGTAGGTGCGGTCTATTTAAATCACGGATTCGATAAGACTTCGCAAATTATCTTGAACTGGTTCCGCCCGGTAATTGCGAATGCGAATGAATTGGGCGTTGGTCTGGATGGAAAGACTGCCCTTCAAGAATTGGCTGCAGCCAAGGGCTTAGCCTCTCCGGAATACGAGATCACCGAATCTGGTCCGGATCACGATAAGAGTTTCACGGCTGTTGCAGTACTAGGTTCGGAAAAATTTGAAGTTGGAAATGGCAAGAGCAAGCGTGAAGCCGAACAAGCAGCAGCGCGCTTGGCTTATGAAGCGCTAAATGCCCGAACTTCCTGAGGTAGAAACAGTTCGACGTGGGCTTAGCTCAAATGTCGTAGGAAAAAAATTTAAGGATATTGAGGTTCGTCACGAACGAGCCACCTCCAAGAATTCGATCGCCCCAATCAATTCGTTAAAAGGCGCCAAAGTCTTAGCGGTTAAGCGGCGCGGCAAATTTATGTGGTTTGAATTAAATCGTCCGGAAGTCTTAGTTGCCCACCTTGGAATGAGCGGGCAATTTTTGATCCAACCCAAGCGAGCGCAGGATGAGAAGCACCTGCGGGTGCGATTTGCTTTGAAGGATGGCGAGCTTAGATTTATTGACCAGCGAACTTTCGGTTGGCTATCGGTTGAATCCATGCAAGATGGAGTTCCGACTTCGGCAAGTCATATCGCCCTTGATCCTTTTGATCCACAATTTGATTTGGCCAAAGCGGTTGAGCTATTTAAATCAAAGCGAACCCAAGTTAAAAAAGCGCTTTTGGATCAAGAAGTAATCAGCGGCGTTGGAAATATCTATGCCGATGAATCCCTGTGGCGGGCAAAGATTCATCCCGAGACCCGAATCGAAAAACTAACGAAAACCAAAGTTGAACTGCTTCTGACTAAGGCGAAGGAAGTAATGGCCGAGGCGCTAGATCAAGGCGGAACCTCGTTTGATGATCTCTATATAAATGTAAATGGGGAGAGCGGCTATTTTGATCGCTCCCTTGCCGTCTATGGCCAGGAAGGCGAACCTTGCCCAAGGTGCGGCGCCGGGATTCGAAGGATCTCATTTTCCAATCGATCCTCACATTTTTGCCCAAAATGTCAGCCCACACCGCGTAAGAGCGGAAGTTAGGCCCCCGATTTCCGATAGGTTGCGCTTGTGTATTTGAAGAGCATGACCCTCAAAGGATTTAAGTCCTTTGCCTCAGCCACGACGCTCAATTTCGAGCCAGGTATCACCTGCGTGGTCGGTCCAAACGGCTCTGGAAAATCAAACGTTGTAGATGCCCTCTCATGGGTAATGGGTGAACAAGGCGCGAAATCTCTTCGCGGCGGCAAGATGGAAGATGTCATCTTCGCTGGCACCTCGGGCCGGGCCCCACTAGGCCGCGCTGAAGTCTCAGTAACCATCGATAACACCTCAGGTGTTCTGCCGATCGATTTCACTGAAGTAACAATCTCGCGCATCCTTTTTCGAAATGGCGCAAGTGAGTATCAATTAAATGGCGAACAGACCAGACTTCTAGATATTCAAGAACTGCTATCTGATTCGGGCATCGGCCGCGAAATGCACGTGATCGTGGGACAGGGTCAACTCGATGCAATCTTGTTGGCTAACCCGGAAGAACGTCGGGCATTTATTGAAGAAGCAGCAGGAGTTCTAAAGCACCGCAAGCGTAAAGAGAAAGCGCTTCGCAAATTAGATTCCATGCAGACCAACTTGGCTCGTATTCAAGATTTAACGGTCGAACTTCGTCGTCAACTAAAGCCACTTGGCAAGCAGGCAGAAGTAGCTCGCAAAGCCTCAGTAATTCAATCTGATGTTCGCGATGCCAGACTTCGCATCTTGGCTGATGATCTAATTCAACTTCGCTCAACTGTTGATGCCGAAGTTGCCGATGAAACATCACTTCGCGCTCGCAAAGATAGTGTTGAAGGCGAACTAAATACCGCCCGGGCAAGAGAAGAAGAGCTCGATCGTATTTCGGCTTCCGAAAATCCAATGCTGATAAAGGCTCAAGAGAATTTCTATCAACTTACTGCCCAACGCGAAAAATTCCGCGGTATTCAAAATCTTTCATCCGAGCGTGCTCGCTTTCTTTCAGAGGAGGCCGATGAGGCTCGGGCAAGTGGCCGCGATCCGGAAGCCCTTGAAGCCGAGGCAAAAGTTTTGCGATTGGAAGAGAATGAACAACGCACTGCTGTAACTACCGCGAATAACGCGCTTGCAGCGCTTACCCAAGAATTACATAATTTAGAAGCGCAATTAGTTGCGGAAGAAAATTCTGTTTCGGCAGCCTTGCGAGCGATCGCTGATCAACGCGAAGGCACGGCGCGCCAAGAAGGTCACATAAACGGACTTCGCTCTCGCATCGATGCAACAAATGCTGAAATTACTCGTCTTACAAAATCTCGCGATGAAGCTGCAAGTCGTCTTCAAAATTCGCAAGAAGAATTTGCTTTACTAGAAACACAGATTGCCTCTGCCGATGCGGGCGAACCTGGTTTAGATCAAGATTACGAAAACGCAAAGAGTGCGCTAGAGGCAGCCCAAAAAGAATTAACCTCGTTACAAGAAAAAGAATCTGAAGCCGGCAAGACTCGTTCTTCATTAGAAGCGAGAGTTCGCGCTCTTCAAGAGAGTTTGGTTTTGCGCGATGGTTCTGGCGTAGTTCTTTCTTCTTCAACTAGGACGCGTGGACGACTTTCTTCTTTAATCTCAGTATCCAAAGGTTGGGAAGCTGCAGTAGCTGCGGCTCTTGGACCTCTTTCAGATGCAGTTGTTGTATCCGATGTTTCATCGGCGGTTTCCGCACTAACTCTTTTGAAGCGAGAAGGAGCTGGACAATCTGAACTTCTAGTTGTCGATGGTGACTCTGGTTTTACTGGTTCATCGCGCTCGATTCCAAGTGGCTTTACCGCGCTTTCATCACTTGTAACTTCCAATGAAGTTTCGCAAGCAATCGCATCACTCCTCTCCGGATTTGTGGCCGTTGAGAACCTACAAGAGGCCGAGAGTGCACTTAATGCCGATCCTTCGGTAATCGCAATTACTCGTGATGGTGATGTCCTAAGTCGAATCCGCGTTCGAGGTGGCTCAAGTTCTTCAAACTCTGCAATCGAGATTTCGGCGATGATCGATAAGACCGAAAGTGAATTGCAAGAAGCAATTAACTTGTGTGACTCGCTTAAATTCGAACTAGTTCGCGCCGAGGAAACTCTTAGTTCGCGAAAGAATATTCACGACTTAGCCCTGTCTAAGTTAAATGAATCAGATGCCCGCATGTCCGGCTTGGCCGAGCAGATGGCGGTAGCTGGCCAAAATGTTAAGGGTGCCCAAGCCGAAGTTGAGCGCATAAACGCCTCACTCGCAGAAGCGAACACCCAACGCACATCCGATGAAGCCGACCTTGCTGCGGCTATTGCACAATTTGAATCTCATCAAGAACCAAAAGAACCCGACTTAACCCACCTGGAAGATCTGCGATCAAGAGTCTCGGCTTCGCGTTCTACCGAAGTTGAAGCAAGACTAAATCTACGTACGCTTGAAGAACGAGTTACCGCGATCGGTGCTCGCGCACTCTCACTTGAACAAGCAGCCCAGAATGAACGCGATTCTGCAACCAAGGCAGTCAGTCGCAGAGAACAACGCGGTGTTGCCGCACTTACCGCACAAGCAATTGCCGACGCTGCTTATGAGGCGCTAATTCAAATTGAAGTTTCGATTTCAAAGGCCGCGGCGGAACGTGAACGACTTGAGATTGCTAGATCAGAAAGAGAATCAGAAGTTCTGGCCATACGTGTTCGCAACCGCGAATTAACCTCCGAACTTGAAGTATTAACTTCAAGTGTCCATCGAGATGAGATTGCTCGCGCCGAACAGCGCCTACGTATTGAACAACTTGAACAACGTGCCGTTGAAGAACTTGGTATCGATGTGACTACTTTGGTTAGCGAATACGGTCCGGAAAACGATGTCCCTACATTTGTCGAAGATGAAGAAGGAAACTTCGTTCCAGGTGAATTAATTCCGTATCGTCGCGATCAACAAGAAAAGCGCTTAGCTTCGGCCGAACGTTCTCTTGCGCTACTTGGAAAGATCAACCCACTTGCGCTTGAAGAATATTCATCCCTTGAAGAACGACTTCGCTACTTAGCCGAACAACTTGAAGATCTAAAGAAGACCAAAAAAGATCTGCTAGATATTGTTAAAGAAGTTGATGACAAGGTCCAACAAATCTTTAAAGAAGCCTATGACGACACCGCACGAGAGTTCGAGCAAATCTTTGCCCGCCTATTCCCAGGTGGCGATGGCCGTCTAATCATGACCAACCCAGATGATTTGATGAATGCCGGCGTCGATGTTGAAGCACGACCACCAGGAAAGCGCGTTAAGCGACTCTCACTTCTATCTGGTGGTGAACGTTCACTCGTTGCAGTTGCGCTACTCGTTGCAATCTTTAAGGCCAGACCAAGTCCGTTTTATGTAATGGATGAAGTTGAAGCCGCCCTTGACGATACAAACTTGGGTCGCTTACTTGGCGTCTTTGAAGAACTTCGCGAGAAGTCGCAATTAATTATCATCACCCACCAAAAGCGCACGATGGAAATTGCAGATGCGCTCTATGGTGTGACGATGCGTGGCGATGGTGTTTCGGAAGTTATTTCGCAAAGACTTCGTGAATCTGAAAGCGCCTCGTAATTTAAGTAATGGGCCTCTTTAGCAAATTAATTGCAAAGGTCAAAGGCGGAGGCGGTTCTGCCAGTGACTGGAAAGAATTAGAACTTGCCCTAATTGAATCCGATCTTGGTGCAAAAAATGTTGTTGAAATAATCGAATTAGCTAGGTCCCTAGAAAAATCTCGGGATGTCGAAAGTCTGGAAAGTGCGTTAACCGCTGCTCTTACAAAATGGCTAAGTCCAAGCAATCGTGATCTTGCAAGGCATGCCGAGCGCCTAACAACAGTTTTAGTCGTCGGGGTAAATGGAACCGGTAAAACAACGTCCAGTGCCAAGTTAACAAATTTCTTAAAGTCCAATGGAAATAAGATTACTTTGGCTGCCGCCGACACTTTTAGAGCTGCAGCAACTGAACAATTACAAACTTGGGGCGACCGGCTTGGCGTTGAAGTAGTTACTGGCCCGCAAA
>Ga0214164_1000050_pt1 | contig 82374 bp, 119 predicted proteins | sample TroBogepilimnion_13_FD_153003 | JGI IMG/M metagenome (GOLD analysis project Ga0214164, IMG submission 153003) | Freshwater microbial communities from Trout Bog Lake, WI - Practice 03JUN2009 epilimnion v4 | ecosystem: Environmental > Aquatic > Freshwater > Lake > Epilimnion/Euphotic zone ... | reverse complement strand
TATGGAAAGAGAGCCAATTATGTGGGTTTCACACGCACGTTCATTAGCAAAGTCAGTAAGTTGGAGATTCTTTGGGAATCTCATTTCGTTTCTGATTATCTATGGGTTAACCCATAACGGTAAGTTGGCTTTGGCTGCTTCTGGTATTGAGCTAGTTGTTAAGATTGTTCTGTACTACTACCACGAGCGTGCATGGAACAAAATTAAATGGGGAAGACAGGACATTGACTAAGTTTCATTGGATGGATCGAGAATACAACGTCCGGGACGAATCTTTCGTTACTACTCTTGAAGACTCGGGGTATGACAGTATCTTTCTTACCTTTGATTATGGACACGGAGATAACTTTGGTAAGGCTTACCACTTACTAAAGACTCACAATCGCCTTGGAGTAACCGTGGCTTTACGCCCAGAGATGGTTAACGTGGGGTATGGGGCTATGATCTTAAAGCCATTTGTTGAAGAATTTAAAGATCGCTTTGCCCTTAACCTTATTACTGGGGAGTTAGATCAACCTGAAAAAGCAGTATTCAAGGTTCATCATGAATTAACTGTTCAGCGACAGTTGATGAAAGACTTCGCTAAGAACCTACGTGAGGTATATGGGGATGATCTTCCTAGACTGTGGGTTAAAGGAAGTTCTTTTCAAGGAGTAGACGCGGTTACAGATGGTCATGGCGACGGGCTGTTTAATCACCTAAACCAAGCCATTATTGTGCATAAAAACGTCCCAGCGCTGAAGGCAAAGAAAACTATGGTGCGCGCATTCCTGCTTATTACAGAAACCTCTGAGGAAGCTCAAAAGATTTGGGATGATTTCCCAATGGGTAATATGAAATTAAGCACCCTATGCGGAACCAAGGATGAGGTTATCGCTCAAATGGAATCCTATGAAGACTTCGTTACTGACTGGGCTATCTCGGCACCACTTGTTGGAGAGGCGAGCATAGAGGCTATCCACGACCTCGTAACAACTAGAACTAAACGGTAATGCCGCAGTTTCACTGGATAGCGGCGGGTAATGACTCAGACGCATACATGCAGGATCTTGTCTATAACCTAGATATTTACGGGTATACCTCCCTCCTTGTTCCCACGCACTACTCCTCTGGAGACCCATTTGTTCGAGCCATGCACTTAACCACTTACTCCCCCCGCCTAAAGTTCATGGTTGCCTTACGCCCTTTTTTTATGACTCCAGCCTATTGCGCGATGCTCTGTCGGTCGTTTACAAATATTGCTCCCGGTCGCCTTATTCTTAATATCGTTAACGGAACGTATGACGAAGATCAAGTGATCTTCGGCGTTAACGCCACCTTAGAGGAGCGACGTGCCATGGCAACAGAGTTTGCCGAAAAGTTAAAATGGCATCTCGGGGATAGCGTTCCTATTGCTTTTAGTGGGGCTTCGCCTACAACCATGGATAACGTGAATAACTACGGTGATCTGGGCATATCTATGCTCAGCGATCTAAATGAAGCAATCATGAAGAATAAGCAAAGGATTATGATCCGCGCTTTTATCATTGCCCGCGAAACCTACAAAGAAGCGGAATACACCTACGCAGCGTTAAAAAATGAACGCGCTAAAGCAAACTGTATTTACGGATCTTATGCGGACGTGGCTGAGTACCTTTTGCAATATGAAAACGTCTCGGACTGGTTGATTTCTGATACTTATTCTAAGGATGAGGATAACGTGCATCGGGTATTGGAAGAGGTTCGTCTATTGCAGGACTTCTCCTAAACTACCCCCCGTTCATCATGAAATTGAAGATTACCTCGTAGATACTTGTAGTGCGTCCCGATCAGACGCTTTACCTAACTCTAGAGAGGTCAATTAATGACAACACGTGATTCAGGCTACAAGCAGGCACCTGCTGGCAACGTAGCAGTAGATTTCGTCTGGGGCAATATGCCTTCACAGACAAACGATGACCGTTCCGGTTCATCTATTTCTTATAACGCTAATGGTGGCGGTTCTGGTGACCATGCTTGGTCAACAACCACAGACTACACAAGCATCCTTTCCACAGAAACTCAGCCAACCGTTAACGTAGGTACAAACACCTACACAGTCCCAGCGGACAACATTGTTAATGTTCTTAACTCATGGTCTGGTTTCCCAGCAAATACAGTTACAACTTCATATCAAGGCGCTGGTTCATACTGGACACAGAATGCTACACAGAACGCTTCAGGCGCAGGATTCGCTACAAGCGTCTCTACCGCAACCGTTCCAAGCATTGTTGGTCTTACACAGGTTGAAGCTGATCGTGTTCTTGGTGTTGCAGATCTTAACACTGGAACCGTCACCTTCACAGCAACTGGTGCTACACAGGTCAATAACGGAACTGTATACAGCCAGTCAGTCGCTGCAGGCGCTACAGGTATCACAAAGGGAACAGCAGTTAACTTTGTTGTCTACCGCACAGCATTTGGTGAGGCTGCAGGAACAGGCGTTCAGGAGTCCTAAGTCCTTAAATAAAGAAACCCCCCAAATTAATGGGGGGTTTTTTTATTGATCTTTAATACCAACTATGCTTTTTCCAAAATGCCGCCGCATTACAAGCGCCCGCTGGATCCTTAGAGTTTCCGTAGCGAACCTGTATGTAGCGCAGTCCGTATTGAATTTGCAGTTGGGCTACGGCTGTTTTTGCAACCTTATAGTTACCCCAAGTAGTTGGTAAGAACTGAGCGATCCCAAAGGCATGCGAGCTCATATTGAGCGCCTTTGGATTGAAGTGACTTTCTCCATTCCATAAATAGTTTAGGCATTTCCACTCTGCCATAGATTCACCATTTGCGTACGTTGTTAAGAACGCAATGGTCTGGGCGTCAAAGTATTTGACGTAAGGGCTTTTTAAAGCCGTTTGTGCTTCTGATTTAGTTGTGTGTACTGTCAAGTAAGCCAAGGACACTGTCACTGCCTTCTCTGGCTTGCTAGGCGCTGGGAGCGCTGACGCTGGCACAAAAAACTGGCTAACTGCTATTCCAAAACAGGCGATGGTGGCTGCCCATTTCTTTACATCGATCATTACATTTATTCTGATATTGAGCATTTTATTGCTCCTCTCAATTGGCGAAGGCGCTATTGCTAGCGCCTCTGTCGTACTCAACAGTAGCATAAACATTACGCGCTGTGTCAAACGGAGTAGCAATTTGTTTTGAATTTACGCATACAAGCGCAATTACATGCGTAAAATTAAGATATACGTCTCGAAATGTGATATTTAAATTGGACAACTTGACCAGAACCTTACTTTTATACTAGGAGTCTCATGTCACTTTCTGTCTGGTTACAAAGCATTTCAGCAGCGCTTGCTATTTTAGGCGCGGCGGGTTTTGGTCTTCGTTGGCTTATACGCCACTACCTTTCTGAACTTCGCCCTAATCACGGAAGTTCTCTTAACGATAAGATTAATCTAGAGGCTCTCCCCCTCCTAAAGGAAATCCGAGATGAGATCCTACAGGTACGCCTAGATCAAGCAGAGATGCGCGGGCGGTTTGAGGAGCACTTGCGCTCTACCAGCCTGTAGTACACTTGTGGCTGGGTCAAAGGACCCGTCAACTATCACAAGGAGAACTATATGAACGCGAAGACTAAGGTACTTATAGAACACTATCTCTATGCAACCGCGGCGGCCGCTGTCGCGATCTATCAAGGCGGAAATCATGACATCAAGAAGGTTGCATGGGCAGCTCTCGTTGGTGTTCTAGGTCCAGTGCTAAAGAGCGCTGTTGATCAGGCGACAAAGAAAAAGTAAATAGGAGTTACCAATGAAATGTTCTAACTGCTCAAACGACGCTGTACATCAACACAAGGAAAATGGAGTTAGCGACGCGTACTACTGCGACACCTGCCTACCTGCACCCCTTGCTGATCGTGTTGAGCAGTTAGTCATTTCAAAAAAGCCTGCCCCAACACAAACAAAAACTACTAAAGCAGTAGAGACTGCTGATGAGAATCCAAAGGCATAACACAATACAGGTTCACCCCGTACCAGATCACGTACGCGAGGCTCGTGGGCCTTTCCCACAAGAGTTATTTGATGAGCCAGAGATCATCACGGATCAATACGATAAAACTGAGTTCGGCGAAGATATGCCTGTGGGCGGTACAGTACAAAACAATTTTAAGGCGCCAAGGATTATGGTTTGCTCGCTATGCGAAGAAAGAATGTTAGAAACTAAAACAGGAGATCATCGTTGTGGCAACTGAAGACTTTGAAGAAGGTATCGGAGACTCTACTTACGAAGTAACCGAGGGCGATAAAGAAGCAGAGGGTCTTGACGCCGTCCCCGAAGATTTGCAACTTAAAGCAACATCTACAATGAACCCAGAACGTCCGCGTACTATTCGCGCTGGCTATAACCACGAGACTGAAGTTCTCACGGTGGTGTTCCGTGACGGCACATGGTGGAACTATTACGATGTCCCAGTCGATATGTGGGAGCGTTTTAAGGAAGCACCTTCTAAGGGAATCTATCTTCGTGAATCAGGCTTAGATACATGGCCTAGCATGGGTGCTGTGGACATGTCTTCCGTGTCTAAACATCAGAGAGTAATGCTGGCGTATACCGTCACTACTTCGAGAAGACTCCAGCAGCAACTTGGGAAATATAAGCAGAGCACCAAGCTATCCGGTAAATGGGTAGACTATCGTCTTCGCAAACAAGGCGGGTTTCAACGAGGACAAGGAACGGACTTTAACTACAACCCATGAAAACATTCGGATCACTATACGTTGGAACATTGGAGTATTACCACCGTCGACCACTCCCTATTGTTGAAGTGGGGCATACACAAGAAACTACGTGGCCATATAGAACGGGTACTTGTTTAGTTTTTCGAGTGCCTTTTACAAAGCCCGGTTTTTACATGGGTAAATTACGCCCCACTGTGGAAAACCCAGAATACTTAACAGATGAAGATATAGATCGCTTATTGTCTACCGCGCTTCGAGGTCGGGAAATGGATACCTCCACTGAAGAGATTGAAGACTGGAATGTTTAAAAAGAAGGTCAATAATTGGGATAAGCCCTTTTCAGAACGAATTGCTCGCCGAGTAAGGCAGATTCCAACTAGGGAATTAGACGTGTGGGTAGATCAAGCAATGTTTGATTTGGGAAGAAATCTAAGCAACTTTACTAAAAGCGGGGATTTTAACTACGTAGAAGAAGCTTTAATTGGAGCAGAAGCAATCCATGCGGTTGTAAACGAACTATACGTAAGAAATAAAAAACCTGTAGACTTATAACACCTCACTTCCTTCTCCCTGTGCGGTTACGCTCGGCTCTGGTATAAAAGCCAGAGCCTAGTGTTTTCTTCTACACTTAGGTTTACTATGTCTGACCCATTATTTTTTGACGAAGAAGAACTCCTTGACGAAGTCGAGGGGGAGATCCTCCTTGAGGAGGAAGAAGACGAACTAGACGAACTCTCCAAGAAGTTTGTTGAAAAAATTATTGACCGAACCATGCAATTTATGGAAGCCCTTGTTGGTCACGATCTACACCCCTATCAGAAGCCCCTTGCTCGTCGCATTATCGAATCAGTAATTATTAATGACGGCGAAGAAATTACCGCCCTTGCGGCCCGTCAGTCGGGTAAATCAGAGACTATTGCTAACACCGTAGTTACGTTAATGGTGCTTCTTCCAAGATTAGCAAAAATGTACCCAGAACTTTTAGGTAAGTTTAAAGATGGTATTTGGGTTGGAATGTTTGCTCCAGTTGAGGGTCAGGTAGAAACTTTATTTGGTCGCGCTGTAAATAGATTAACTTCTGAACGCGCATTGGAAATATTAAATGATACAGAGATAGACGACAGCGTTGGCAAGGTGACGGGTGTTACTCGACAGATCAAGCTAAAGAACTCTGGATCCACCCTTTCTATGATGACCGCTAACCCACGAGCAAAGATTGAATCTAAGTCTTTTCATCTTATTGTTATTGATGAGTGTCAAGAAGCCGATGATTTTGTTGTTTCTAAATCCATCTCTCCTATGCTGGCTTACTATTCGGGAACTATGGTTAAGACGGGTACTCCCACTACGCATAAGAATAACTTCTACCGATCTATTCAATTAAACAAGCGTAGACAAACTGGTCGTGGTCGGCAGAATCACTTTGAGTGGGACTGGCGTGAAGTAGCAAAAGTACAGACAAATTATGGAAAGTTTATTAAGAAAGAAGTTCTTCGAATTGGTGAAGACTCCGATGAGTTTCAGATGTCGTACTCTTGTAAATGGTTACTTGATAGAGGTATGTTTGTAACTTCTAACGTTATGGATGAGTTGCAAGACACGTCTATGGAATTAGTGAAGGCTTGGCATCGATCCCCTGTTGTTGTGGGAATTGACCCTGCACGTAAAATGGACTCAACCGTTGTTACGGTAGTATGGGTTAACTGGGATCGCCCAGACGAATTTGGGTATTACGAACACAGAATATTAAATTGGTTAGAAATTCAGGGCGATGACTGGGAAGATCAGTACTTTCAAATTCAAACATTCTTGGAGAGTTATGACGTACTTGCAGTGGGGGTTGACGCTAACGGTGTTGGTGACGCTGTTGCTCAGCGCCTTAAACTTTTAATACCTAGAGCAGAAGTACACGCAATCGGTTCTAGTCAACCAGAGCAGTCTAAACGTTGGAAACACCTTAAAGCGTTAATTGATCGCAGAATGATTGAATACCCAGCGCATGCTAAAACCCGGCGTTTGCGTACATGGAAGCGCTTCTATCAGCAGATGACGGATCTGGAAATTAAGTTCCAAGGACCTAATTTTCTAGCCCACGCCCCTGACGAAGCGCACGCGCACGACGACTTTGCCGATAGTCTGGCAATTGCCTGTGCAATGACAATGGATCTAACCCTGCCTCAAGTAGAAGTAACTAGCTCTCCTTTTTTTAGATAATTACGACTTTACCGTACATACCTGACCTAAACGAGAGATACTTTTCTACGAGGTCCTCAAACCCAATAAGGAGTCATATATGACAATCGCACCAGACCCAAAGTTCGCTGAACGTCCAGGAACTGTTTATGATCGCAAGTTCTCACCTGCTACAACAGGTAATCGCGGCCCACTTCGTTTTGAAGAAGGAATTGCAACAGATACAGATGTTCCAAGCGAATTTACAAAGGGCGCTATGCAGGCTTATACACCTGCAGCAAACCGTCCAAACCGTAATGCAAATGTTTTCGAAAAGTTACCAGAGGAGACAATGCGTGAACGCGCACACGTCGGTTCTGCAGCTTGGGTAGAAGCACCATCACACCTCTCAGAATTTTCTGGCGGTGCTTTTGCTGACCACGGTAAGAATGAATTCCAAGAAGTTAAGCGCGATGGCGGACACCAACAGCGCCTTAACCCTTCGGTCGTTAACGACTAATATAGAGTAATATAGAAAAACAGAACCCCCGACGCCTCTGACGCAAGCGCACCACGGGGGTCACTCTTTAAGGATCATTCATGGCATATGTTCAAGGTAAAGCGGTAAAGGAAGCTCCTCACGAGGTTCCCGCTAATCCACGTCTTTATAACTCAATTGTTGTGCAGGCAAAGTCACGTTTTGCTAAGTGGCCCTCCCCAGCAGCAGGTCACTGGGTTCATGCCAAGTATCTTCAAATGGGTGGTCGTTTTGTTAAGTCTGAAAAAGAAGTAGATCCAAGAATGCGGGACACAGTCCACGATAAGCAAGAGGCTGAAAAGAAGAAACAACTTCGTAAAGTTTCCAAGCCTATGGGTAGGGGTCTTATTAAAGGCGAGTCCTTTAGATAACCTAAAATCTATTTGTCGACAATTTTGCTATTATTTCAATATTCAAACGAGAGGGACTATAGATGAGTTCAATTGACTTCTCGCCCCCTTCATATAGGGCGGCGTCAAGTGATTTAACAATCTCTATATCCCCCCTTGGGCTTGTCGAATTAGCGGACGAAGAGTTTGAAGTACATGGTCCTCGCCTAAACCGTTACTCAATGAACTGGGCTATGTACCTAGGTCATCACTGGTCGTACCGCCGCCAAACTGGTGAAGCGCAGATGGCACTTAATTATTACCGTGCCTTTACCGATTTTGTTATTAACTTTACTTTCGGCAAAGGGGTCTCCTTCCGTTCCCCAAAAGAAACGGAAGCAATCGTGCCAGACATTCTTGAAAGAGTCTGGGAAGTGGATAACAACAAAGCCACAGTTCTGTGGGAAATAGGTCAGCAAGGATCTGTATCTGGAGACTGCTTTGTTAAAGTTGCTTATGAAGAGGCTTATCAAGATCCTACGGGTCGTGTGCATCCGGGACGAGTTCGTATTCTTCCCCTGAACTCTTCTTTTGCATTTCCTGAGTTTCACCCACATGATCGCGAGCGCTTAATTCGTTTTAAACTTAAGTATCGTTTCTGGGGCACTTCTCTTGAAGGAACACGTCAAGTGTTTACTTATACCGAGATCCTGACAGAAGACATTATTGAAGAATATATTAATGACGAACTTATTGACTCACGACCAAACCCCCTCGGCACCATCCCTGTTATTCATATCCCAAACATACGTATTAGCGGTAGTCCTTGGGGTCTTAGCGACTGCAACGATATTATTAATATTAATCGTACTTATAATGAAGTTGCTACGGATGTTGCTGATATTGTTAATTATCACGCCGCCCCAGTTACAGTTATTATTGGTGCAAAAGCAGCTCAATTAGAAAAAGGACCTAACAAGGTTTGGGGTGGTCTTCCAAAAGATGCCAAGGTAGAAAATCTTTCAGGTGGATCTGAGGGTCTTAAAGGCGCAATGGAATTCCTTGAGATGCTTAAGAAATCTATGCACGAAATGGTTGGTGTTCCTGAAACCGCTCTTGGTCAGGCAATGCCTGTATCTAACACCTCTGGTGTTGCGCTTTCAATTATGTTCCAGCCTTTGATGAACCGCTACCATCAGAAGATTATTCAATACGCACATGGCTTAGAGCGTATTAATGAACTTGTTCTTTTAAGCATTGGTCTTAAAGAACCTGAGATGTTTACCTGGAACCCTGATTTTAATACTCCCCTTAAGAATGGTCAACTTACACAGTTAGACCCAAACAACGCAGATACATACCGTTCAATCGTTCACTTCCCACAGCCACTACCTCTTGATAAATTGATCGCACTTAATGAGATCCAGACTAAGTTGTCTCTTGGTCTTGAGTCTAAAGAGGGTGCACTTCGCTCACTTGGTGAAGAATTTCCTGCAGAAAAGATTCAAGAGATCCGTCAAGAACTTATGGACGACGCCAAGGCAGACGGCGCATTACAAATGCTTAAGAATGATATTGCTAAGGAAATCTTGGCTATGACAGGCATGATGCCTGGCCCAGACGGTGCAGCGGGTCAACCTATGGTCGGACCTGAGGGTCAACCAATGGGTGGAAACGAAAATGCTGCGACACCGATCGTGGATGAGGCGTCAGCGATGCTCGCCCAAGGAGAGGCCGGTCTACGTAACCGCCTTGTTACAGAAGCTTACGGGACCAAAATTCCTCAGAAGAGAGTTCCGGAAGACTACGAGAAATAGGGCAGTTTAGCCTGTAATTTTTTGTAGGTACGGCAAAATTAAATACTGAAACACACAGTTAGGTCATACGTGCTCTCACATCGGAAAAAGACCCCTAGAATCAAAGGATGAAACATGGAAGTTGCAGAAGCAGCTGCTGAGGCCTTCGCGGTCGACGCAGGAACCACTCCAGTAGTAAACGTGTCTGATGTTGACGCATCAACTGTTACAACTGAAGCCGCTACTACTAACGTAACCGAAAACCGCAAAGCACAGTTTTATAGCGAAGCGGATTTGGTTAAGGCTCGTCAACAGGAAAAAGATAAAGTTTATCCTGTCATTGACAACCTTAAGAAAGAAGTAGAAGCACTCCGTAAGGAGAAAGAAACAGAAGTCGCTCAACGGCAAGCAGAAGAAACTGAGAAGTTAGCAGCAATCGAAGCTCGCAAAAAGGCTGAGGAAGAATCATCTTTGGATGTTCGTGATCTCATTGCCAAAAAAGAAGCTGAGTGGCAGGAGCAGTTGGAGCGTGAGCGTCAAGAACGTGAACGTGCCTTCGCTCTTCTGGAGCAGGAAAGAACTTTTGCAGATCTCCAGAATTATAAGACCCAACGTCTAGAAGCAGAGCGTGACAACATCATGCCTGAACTTTTGGATCTCGTCGGAGGTAACACTCGCGAAGATTTAGACGCAAGTATTGAGGGCTTGAAAGAGCGCTCAGCACGAATTCTTGAATCGGCTCAATCTGCTATGCAGAATACACGCCGTGAAATGACGGGGACAAGGGCGACCTTGCCTCCAGCAGGACCACTGGAAACTAATTCGGAGCAAACACAGTTCTCGGCGCAAGATATTGCGTCAATGTCCGCACAAGAATATGCGAAATATCGAGATCGTCTATTGAGTCCAAAAGCTCGAGGCGAAGCTCAGAGATGGTAATGCTAAACCCTAACTCAACCAACCTATTAAGGAGCTATAGCTAAATGGCATCTGGAATCACAGGTACCGGCAATCTCGCAGCCGCACCAACAGCATACTCGGGTACAAACACCCAACTCACTCAAGCGATTCAGACAATCTGGTCCAAGGAAATCTTGTTTCAGGCTCTACCAATCCTTCGCTTTGAGCAATTTGCAGTAAAGAAGACTGAACTAGGAGTTGCTCCTGGTCTTCAGATTAACTTTATGCGTTACAACAACCTTGGCTTTGCTTCACCGCTCGTCGAAGGTGTTCGTATGCAGACAAATGCATTGACAGCACAGCAGTTCTCAATCACAGTTACAGAGCATGGTTATGCCCTCGCTGTTTCAGAACTTCTTCTCAATGCTTCATTCGACGACGTCATGGCTTCAGCCTCACGTCTTCTCGGTCGTAACATGGCTATCTATCTTGATCAGCTTTCACGCGACACCCTATATGCAGCATCTTCAACCATCTACGGTGAAGATCGCTCAGCCATCTCTTCAGCAGTAAACAACTGGTACGGCTACGGCACAGAAGGCACCTCACGCGCTTCTATGACAGGAAACTTCTTCCTTTCAACCCGTACCGTGAAGGATGCAGTTGAGACACTCTCAACCAAGAACATCCCTCGTTTGGGCGAGACTTACGTCGCGTTCGTTCACCCTCACCAGAGCCGTCGTCTTCGTGACCTCCCAGAGTTCATTGAAGTAACAAAGTACGCTGCTCCTGGTAACTTCATGCTCGGTGAAATTGGTCGTTTGTACGACACAGTATTCATTGAGACAACACAGGTCCTCAAGGTTCCTGGTGGTGCTGGTGCTGGCTATACAACTGACACTGCTGTTGCTAACCCAACAGTTGCTGCTGGTGGAGGCTACACAACACCTAACACCTTCACAGGTAACGGTGCAGCTGATCGTTATAGCGCAATCTTCATTGGAGATAACGCATTCGGTCACGCTATCTCACTCCCAGTTGAACTTCGCGATGGCGGTATCTTGGACTTCGGTCGTGAGCACGCTCTTGCTTGGTACTCAATCTTCGGTCTTGGCTTGATCACAGATCAGTCAGTCTTGATTGCAGAAACCAACTAAGTTCGAACTTAGTTGTAAAAAAACTTAATAGTACGACCTGATTGGGGGGCGAAAGCCCCCCGTCAGTTTCCTTAACAGACACTACATTGGAGAATTACAAATGGCTCGGAACCCAAACGACGTCACAGGACGTAAGCGCGATGAACTCGCTAAGCAACACTCTGAAGAACTACAACAGCGTGCGGCTGAAATGTCTATGGTTACTGCGGAAGCAAAAGCAGAACTAGACACCCCGATTGATGCAACCCAACCAAATCGTCAAACAGTTATTGTTGACAGTGTCGTAAAGACAACTGAAGATCAAGACTCAGTAGAGATTCGCGTAATTGCTGACATTGAGTCTATGACTCTAGGATCAGGTAATTACTATAACTTTAAGGCTGGTCAAAAGTACACAGTTTCAAAGCATGTGGCTAACCACCTTAAGGAAAAGGGTTATCTAGCTGGCGTTATTTAATAACAAAGGTTACCGAGCAGCGGGGCGCGTAATGCGTTACCCGCTGTTTCGTTTATAAAGACTTTTTACTTAAAGTGCGAGATTATTAATGAAGGCGGATGGTAAGGGGATATCGTGATTGAGTTTCATGATTTAGTAACAAAAGTTCGCTCTGAACTAGCCGACCACGCAAGCCTTTTTAGCAAAACTTTTATTGGCGATGGAAGAGAACTAACCTTTCCCTTAGGATTTAAGCCAGTTGACGCGATGTCTATTCAAGTAACTATAGATGGAAGCATCGTTACCCAACCTACATATTTTGTACTTGAAGATAAAAACGGAGTAATTTATTTTGTAAACCCTCCTGCTCAAGGTTCTGTGATTAAAGTTCTTGGTAACGCTTACCGCTATTTTACTGATGGCGAAATTGAAAACTACATCAATACCTCTATTACCCAGCACACTTACAACAGAACAGACGGTTTTGGTAGAAAAGTAACTCTACGCACCCTTGACCATGTTGAGGAATACCCAATCGTTATCCTCTCTGTTATTGAGGCTCTTTGGGCATTAGCCACTGATTCGGCTTTTGATATCAACATTATGGCTCCTGATGGAATTATGATTCCTCGCGATCAACGCTACAGCCAATTGACGAATATTATCCAGCAACGCTGGGAGCAGTACCGGACCATCTGTACTCAACTTAACGTGGGCTTGTGGAAGATTGAGATGGGTAATCTCCGTCGTGTCAGCCGTACAACTAATCGCCTTGTCCCACTTTACGTGGCTCAAGAGGCTGATGACCCTTCTATGCCAGAGCGCTTGTATATTCCAGAAAATGTTACTGGGCGCACGCTTCCTGTGGCTAAGGTTCCGATCTATGATCTTAACCTTGGAGTTCAAGGAGATAGTTTTACTATCATATTAGACTTTGGTAGAGATGTTACTGGGCTATCTTTTCAAGCCCAGGTTCGAAGCTACCCCACCTCACCAACACTTTTTGCTGACTTTGCAATTACAGTTTTGCAAAATAACCCCGCCCGTATTCAGTTAAGCCTCACACGTTACCAAACAGACATGTTGCCACTTCGATCCTTCTGGGATCTTCGTGCTACGTCTAGCGACCCTAACTATGAAGAAACTTTTGTTAGAGGTCAAGTCTTTACTCAACCTCAAGTAACATTGGATACTCTATGACAAATCCATATGAAGTTATTATTAACAGCGAAGGCGGCGAAGAGGCCTACGGTAATCCGTATGGTGGTGGAGCCACTGGTCCCGGCGCTACTGGTCCTCAAGGTATACCTGGTCCTACTGGGCCCACAGGCCCTACTGGCGCAACTGGCGCCGCTTCTACTGTAACTGGTCCTACTGGATCCACAGGTCCAACAGGCGCAACTGGCGCCACAGGTCAGACAGGTCCTATTGGTCCTCAAGGTCCCACTGGTGCTACAGGCGCCGCTTCTACTGTAACTGGTCCAACGGGTGCTACAGGTGTTGCTGGTCCCGCGGGAGCAATTGGTGCAACAGGCGCGACCGGAGCGACTGGTTCAAGTGGTGCAACTGGCCCTCAAGGTCCACAAGGTGTTCAAGGCAACGTTGGAGCCACAGGTCCTACTGGCGCCACTGGTGCTACTGGTGCAACTGGTGCAGCGTCTACCGTTCCTGGTCCTACTGGACCTGCAGGTGCTGTTGGTTCTATTGGTCCTGTTGGTGCAACAGGTTTAACTGGTGCGGTTGGACCTACTGGTGCAACTGGATCCGTCGGTGCAACAGGTCCTACGGGTGCGACTGGTCTTCAGGGTCCGACTGGATCTACTGGATCCGCTGTAACAATTCGTGGATCATTCCCTAATTATGCTGCCCTTGTTGCGGCATATCCAACGGGTCAAATTGGTTCTGCTTATTTACTTGGCGATGGAACTCTTGAAGTATGGACAGGAACTAACTGGCAGAACGTCGGTAACATCCTTGGTCCTACTGGCGCCACTGGAGCAACGGGTGCAACTGGTGCTGCTTCAAACATTGCTGGTCCAACTGGACCACAAGGTTTAGTTGGTCCTACTGGAGCTACTGGTGTAACTGGAGCAACGGGTGCTACAGGCGCTGTTGGTGCTACGGGAGCAGTTGGCGCTACAGGTGCTACAGGTGCTCAAGGTGCTCAAGGTGTTGCTGGACCTACAGGCGCAACAGGTGCACAAGGTAATACTGGTGCAACAGGCGCTACTGGTCCTGCAGGTGTACAAGGACCGCAAGGTAACCAAGGTGTGCAAGGAAACATCGGACCTACTGGTCCACAAGGCCTTACTGGATCACAAGGTATCGCGGGTCCTACAGGTGCTACTGGAGCACAAGGTACTGGCGTAACAATTCTTGGATCCTATTCAACCCTAGCTGCGCTTCAAGCCGCACACCCAACAGGTACTGCTGGTCAAGCCTATTTAATTAATGGCGCTCTTTATGTTTGGTCAACCAACACAAATTCATGGATTAATGCTGGAAATATTCAAGGCCCCACTGGAGCTCAAGGTCCGACAGGTTTAACTGGTGCAACAGGAGCTGCTGGAACAGGTATAACTGGAGTAACGCCGGGCGGTGTTGTATTTGGTAATAACTCAGGAACCACTACCTCAACCGTTGCTGGAACAGCCGGGCAGTTCCTTATGTCTTACGGCAATATTGCCAATGGTGGTCCGCAGTTTATTAGCCTTAGTGTTAAAGAACCTGTAAATGTTGCTTCAACCGGAGTAGCGATTGTTGGAACCTTTGCTGCATCTGGCACTGCTGGGGCTAACACGACTAATGACTACCCAACATCCGCAGCAACGCTTACGCTTTCAGTTTCTACACTTACGCTTGATGGATATGCCATTAATAATGGAGATCGTATTCTTGTTAAAGATCAGCCAGATGCTCGTCAAAATGGCGTATATGTTGTAGCCAATGGCGGTATTGGCGGATCCGGAAATATTGTTCTTATACGCGATAACGACTCAGATACGCTACCTAAGATTAGCGGATCTATTATTCAAGTCCTTAATGGTTCTCTTAATGGTGGCCAGGCATTCCAATGCTATACGCAAGCTCTTGGAGGAACCCTTGATACGGTAACCCCAATTACATATAATCAAATGGTTTCGGCAACTGGAGCGGGTCAGGCTGGACAATTCCTCATGTCTTATGGAGGAAATGGATCGTATGCACCAGAGTGGATTACTTTAGGTGTTCATGAGGCAGCCAGGGTTGCAACAACAACTAACGTCCCAGCCTCCTATGCTGTTGGAGTTAATACAACAAATGATCCATTAATTGCCTCAGATCAACTTACCTTGACATCAACGGGTGTTCTTGTTTTAGATGGTTATACCGTTCAACAAGGTGATCGCGTTCTATTTAAAGACCAAACAGATTCTCGTCAAAATGGTGTGTATGTTTGCTCAACAGCCCCAGCAAGTGGGGTACAGGGCATATTTATTCGTGATAATGACGCAGACAGCCCAGCAAAACTAGCTGCTGCAATTATTCAAGTTAATCAAGGCACCAACTACGGTGGCACCGCTTGGATTTGCGGTCTTAAATCTACAGATACATTTGGTACATCTGCGGTTACATTTAAACAACTTTCAACAGGGGCTACGAGTTTATCAAGTACCGTTAGTACCCTTACTGGTAATCTAGACGCAGGAACCCCTAGCTCAGTCTTTGGTGGAACCGTTTCAGTTGATGGAGGAACTCCTTAATGTCAGTTCAAGTCCAATTTAGGCGTGGTACTGCAGCTCAATGGGCTGCAGCAAACTCACTTCTTGCTCAAGGCGAACTTGGTCTTGAATTAGATACAGGTAAGTTTAAATTAGGTGACGGCGTAACTCTGTGGAATTCGCTATCCTATGCTTCTGGACCTACTGGTGCTACAGGACCAACCGGACCTGCAGGAACATCTGGAGCGACAGGCGCAACAGGACCTGCTGGTGCTACTGGAGCAACAGGCGCTGGTATTCAAGGTCCAACTGGTCCTACGGGTCCATCAGGCTCAGCGGTAGCAAATGCTATGGCAGCGGATGCAAAACTTGGTTTGGGAATTTACTTTCCTAAAGGATCTTTTGTTACTACTACGACAACAACTCGCGTTGTGTCACCAATCAGTTTGATCTAGGAAGGAATACTAAGTGTCACGTCAAGTATTGCAAGAAACGGATTACGCGTTTAATCCATCGACATATACGTTAACAATCCTTGAGCGCTGGATTCGTCCTGAGCGCATGATGCTCATCACGAACATCACACGTAACGTTATCCTTTATAACTTCTCAGATAATACAACAAGCTATACCTCTTATACAAAGGCAGATCAAGGTAACGGTATTTTCAATACAGTTATTGTTTTGAACCCAACCTACTTTAATGCCAACATGTTGTCAACTGACCTTATTCAGGTTTACTACGACGACAACTCAGTTGTTACAACCCCTGACGAGACCTTCACAGACGCTGTTCAAAAGCAGCGCGTTTCTACCCCACAGTCATTGATCGATACGGACTTTGAATACTCAGTCCAGCCCTCGAAGTGGGAGACAGTCTTCCTTCAGTCTAACTACCCTTCATTCTTTGCTAAGCCAAACGGTGGTAACGCTATTGCTGTTACTTCTATTTTTGGTGATGGAACCGCCCCACGTTCTGTTGTTACAGTAACGTCTTCAGCACCTCATGGCCTTAGCGCTGGTGGTGTTGTTAGCATTCAAGAAACACAGAACTACCGCGTAGAAGGAACCTACTCTGTTCTTTCTGCACCTACTATTTATACATTTACTTATCGTGCCAAGGGTGTTGTTTCTGGTGAAACAATTTACCCTAACCTTTCTGCAGTTTACGGTGGAGATCTTTTTGACGGCTCTCACATTCCGGGCGGTAACTATCCTTCTCTTGGAACAATTACTGGCGCTGTTAACACTCTCAATCCATGGACTGCTGTAACTGATGGTGTTGCTCCTGCGTCTAACGTCACTGTTACATTCCAATACCCGCACGGTCTATACCCAGGATCGTCTGTTTCTATCTCAGGAACTAACAGCTTTGACGGAGACTATGTAGTCAAGCAAGTTCCTCAGACAAATCAATTGGTATTTACTCTTTATGCACAACAGTCACAGGTAACAGTACCTACCACTGGGCGTATTGTTCCTAAGTCTGACGGTTATGTTATTCACCGCCCATATGACGCGGGTGTTGCTATTACTACTTATAACAACGTACCGGGACTTCAGGCTATTCGTCAAACTCGCCGTTACTTCCGTTACCAAGCTGGTAAGGGTATGCAGTTCTCTACTGGCGCTAAGTTAACCCCTACATTTAATATTGATGGTATCTCACTCTCCGCTGGATCTGTGGGAACCCAGACAGTGTCTGTTACCACTATGGAAGATCACGGTCTTCAAGCTGGTGCAGTTATCTATGTAGAAAACATTCAGACAACTAACTCCTCTGGTTACAACCCATACAACGGTCAGTTTACAGTTGCGTCTGTCAGTAACTCAAACGTATTCCAGTACACAGTAACCTTGACACAGCCAGTTTCTTATACAGACCTTACCCCTAATGGTCAGTCTTCTTACGTCCATGCTGTTGGCTGGCAGGGTGCTGAAACTCGCTCTGGTATGTTTGACGAGCAGAACGGTTTCTATTTCTCGTATAACGGTTCACAGTTTGCTGTTAACCGCCGTCACTCAGAGAAGGTACTCTCTGGTCGTCTTAACCTTACTCAGTACAGCCCACAGGTTAATGGTGTAGGAACACAGTTCCGTAAGCAACTTGCTGTTGGTCAAAAGATTGTTATTAAGGGTTCTTCCTACCTTGTTACTGCAATCTCCAGCGATACTGTTCTTTATATTGCTCCAGCATTTAAAGGTATTACAACCACAGGTGCTCGTGCAACGGTAACTCAGGTTGTTCAATATCCACAGTCCACATGGAACATGGATAAGTGTGATGGAACAGGTCCTTCAGGATTCGTCATTGATCCAAAGCGTATGCAGATGATCTATATTGATTACTCTTGGTACGGCGCTGGAACAATCCGTTTTGGTGTTCGTGGTCCTCGTGGATCCATTATCTACGTACACCGCGTAGTTAACGCCAACACAAACCAACTTGCTTACCAGAAGTCAGGTAACTTGCCTGCTCGTTACGAAGTAGATAACAGCCCGCTTGTATTCAGCCGTTTGGTTGCTGGTGGAGCCGGAACTTATGGATCTGTTCTTAATGCAACAGACTCTACTTTGTATATTGACTCAGCCACTAACTGGCCATCTTCAGGTTATGCAATCGTTAAGGACGATACAAACCTTGAAATTATTCAGTACTCAGCAGTAGGTGCATTTAACTCTACAGCCAATGGTTATCCAGTAACAGTTGTTGGTCGACGTTCATCAATTACGTTGAACTACCCAGATCAGCCATTCACATACTCAGGTACATTGAGCAGCGTTGCATTTACCCCTGATTCATCTCTTACAGGTTCTGGCGGAAACGCTCAGGTATCTATACAGCCGATTAACCAAAACTGTGCTCCTATTATTCAGCACTGGGGTTCATCAGTTGTTATGGACGGCGGATTCCAGAATGACTTGCTACCAGTCTTTACCGCTGGTATGACTAAGTATCAGCAGATTGCGGCCGGTACCGCACGTCCACTCCTTGCAATTCGAGTTGCTCCAACAGTTGATAACGCGATTGCCCGTAACTTTGGTGTACGTGAACTGATCAACCGAATGGCTTTGCAGCTCCAATCAGTGGCTGTTCAGACTAACGGTTCATATCGTATCGACGTTATCCTTAACCCTTCATACCTTGGTTATACCAACTGGACAACCGCTCAGTTGGCAACTACTCGTACCTCAGTTACAGGTACCTCTGGTCAGAACACTATTACCGTCGCTGATACAGGTACTTTAAACGTAACGAGCGTAACTGGTCTTCAGATCGGCACCTTAGTTTCTGGTACAGGTATTGCTACTGGAGCCTACATTACCGCTGTAAACGGTAACGTGGTAACCCTCAGCGCACCAAACACCACGACGGTGTCAGGAACAATCACCTTCACACCAAGCGTTGGTTATGTTGGTATTCCAAATGACTGGACTCGTGACGGCGTAGGTATTTCATCTTTGGCTCAGGCTATCTTTATTGATAACGGGTACGGTTCTGGAGCGATCCAAGCACCCTCTGGAATTGTTCTTGGTGGTGACTCTATCTTCTCTTTCTTCTCAGAAAATGGTGGTGGAGCGTCAAACTTCAACTCTTCTGTGTACTCACTTCAGGGAGCAAAGGATATTGGAAACTCATACATGTCAGGAAACGGAAACGTTTCTACCCCTGGATTCCCTAATGGTCCAGACGTGCTTGTAGTTGTGGCTACCAATATCGGTTCCGCTTCTTCTCAGATTTCAGCCCGTATTTCATGGACTGAAGCTCAAGCTTAAAAAGTATAGAAACAAAAACAGTATAAATCTAGATACACTAGTGGAAACCTTGGAAGGCAGGTAACCTAACGAATGACAAGTTACTCAACGCTTAGTTCGCAGATCACACAACTAAGCAACGATATGACTACCAGTTTAACTGGCGGTACATATACATCTACAGACTATGCATATTATGCAAATGCTCTAGTACAACTTGGAACAATGTTGGGCGTCAACGATATCGTTGCGGCTACAGCTAACCAAGTTTCAACAATTACTTCGACTGGAACAACTCAAGTTGGTCTTGTCAACTCTGCTGGTACCACTCAGGTCGCAGCAGTTAACTCGGCTGGAACCACGCAGGTGGCTGCCGTAAATTCAACAGCATCTAATCTAACCACCTACGCATACATGGGAGTTCTAGCATAATGGCTACACCTACAGTAACACTTATTCGTCGTGGTACAGCAGCTACCACTGACGCAGGCACAAGCATCACTGCTTCTACTGCCGCAATTATTACAAACATTGTCTTGTCAAACAAGACAGCAAATACCCGCTATGTCACAGTGACAATCGGCGGATATTCTTTCTGCACTCAGCTTCAGGTTTCAGGTAACGGTACAGTCAACTTTGACTCACGCCTTGTTGCTAACCCAAGCGATCTTGTTGTAGTCACCGCAGACGTGGCTTCAGCAGTAGATTTCTTCATCTCCGGCGTTTACCAGTAACAACCAAAGGACAGGTATCTATAAATGGCAATTTCTTCATATAAAGATTTTGTAGTTTTTCCTAACGATAACTCAGGTCGAGTTTACGTAAACGAAGCTACATTCACATCCTCTGGTGCCTGGACAGTTCCCGCAGGTGTCGCAAGCGCACAAGTTATTCTTGTTGGCGCAGGTGGAGGCGGCGGTGGCGGTTCACGCGACGTCGCTGGTGGTGGCGGTGGCGCTGGTCAGGTTATCGTTAAGAACCTTAACGTTACTCCCGGCACTTCCTACACAGTAACTATCGGTGCTGGTGGACAAGGCGGTCAAGGAGCGCTCGTCTCTGCAACTGACGTAGTTAACACTCTTCCAGGCGCTAACGGTGGTGCTACATCGTTCGGTTCAATCACAATTGCTAACCTTTTGGTTAACGCATTTTTTGAATATGGCGCCACTCAATGGGATCAGAACCTTATCTACCGTCAGGTAACAGGTATCGCTTCTGCTTCAACCATCACTGTATACCCTAATGCTAACGGTCTTGTCGTAGGTATGTACGTTTCTGGTACTAACCTCGGTACTAACACCCAGATCACAGGTATTACAGGTAACGTGCTTTCACTTTCTGTTGCTAACACAGTATCTACTGTTAATACAATCGCAACCTTCGATGTATCTGATGCAGTTACCTCACAGGCTAACGTGTCTTATAACGCTATTTCATATGGCGCTATCACTGCAAATACTCAGGCTGTCGGACAACCGTCTTCACCATACACCAACAACTTATCAAACAACATCATGCAGCCACGCTTGTCTCAGATGGAAGATCCAACACTTGTATCTTCTTCTTACGTACAGCAGTTTGGTACCGCGCTTGGTAGCTTCTCTATCACCAACGCTGGTCTTCCAACCAAGTTGGCGGAAATGGTTGTACCTCTAACAAAGACTGGTACACAGGCAACAATTGGTGCTACCACCATTGTTCTTACCGATGTTACTAACGTCCAAACTGGTATGTTTATTGCTAACGCAACTTATCTATCTTCTGGAACAGTTATTCTCGGCATCAGCGGTACAACAGTTACCATCAGCCAACCAACAATTGCGGCCGCTACTGCAGCCTCATTTACAATCTCTTACGAAGGTACCGTTGGTCAGTACTCACTCTTGGCTGTAACAGGATCTGGTACTTCTGCGGGTGCTCCAACATGGATCAACTGGTCTACCAACACTGGTACTACCCCAACATCCACTGCAGCTAACTATCAGGGTGTCCCTTACATTCCGGGCGCTACTTATACAATGTCTGCATACGTTTCTACAACTACAAACGTAAACACTGCTACACCACTCCTCTTCCAGTTGCGTTCAGTGGGTGCATCTTATGGTGCCTCAACAGCTACTAACTACCTTGGTGGTACAAACTCTGGTACATCTAACTCAATCGACGCAGGTACTGCTAACGGATTCTTCGTCCGTCAGGCAACACCTACACCTCTTGCTGGTTATACAGGTACAGTAGTTGCTAACGGTACTGGTGGAAATGGTGCTACTAACATCACAGTTGATAACGCAACTCAGGTTTATGTAGGTATGGCTGTTTCTGGTGCTGGCATTCAGTCAAACACAGTTGTGTCTGCTATGTCCGGTCAGACAACAAACGCCACAGTTACATTGTCGCTTGCTACCAACTCTGCATTGTCTACAACACCTCTTACCTTCTCAGTACCTACTGGTGTTCAGATCCTCGGATCTAACGTCACCACAGGTCAAAACGGATGGCGTCGTATTTATGCAACTTTCACAACACCTTCATTTGCTGCAACAACTGCAAACGGTGTTTACGGTTATGGCTCAACACCACAGTTTATCTACCCAACAATTGTTCTTGAGCAGGCTTCGACCTCGTTCTTCATCGATAACCTCCAGTTAGAAGTTGGTTCCACAGCCACAACTTGGTACCCACCTCTATACAACAACGATATGGCAATCCTTGCTACATCAAATAACAACACTGGTGGTAACCTCGAAATTGCTCACCGCCATGTTAAGGCTACCGCAGGTACTCAGTACTACGGCTCGCTCTTTGCCCTTAACAACGGTACCTCTTCTGTCTATCGCCCAGTGTCAGCCTTCCTCGAGTTCTTCGATGCAGACTTCAACTCTTTGGGTCGTACAAACGGAACAGGTTATGCTCTTCCAATTTCTGGCGTAGCAACTGCTACTCAGACCAACTCACAGGCTCAGACAGCCTACCCAGTCCGTATCGGTGTTACAGCAACTGCACCAACCAATACAACATGGATCCGTTTGGGTGCTTCTGCTTATCAGGCAGCTCAGGCAACATCAGCGATTGAGTACTTGTTCATCGCACCACAGCTTGAAATTGGTGCAACAGCAACCAACTTCCACCGTGGAAATGATGGAACTTACACATTCGCTGGCGAATACGGTAACTCTCAGATTGTTATTGCTGCGGCGCTTTCTGCTGAAGGTGGCGGTGGTGGAGGTACTTATAACTCTAACTACCCAATGTGGCAGTATGGTCTTGAAGGTGCTAACAACGGCGGTCACGCTGCTAACGGTTCTTACACACAGCCTACCCTTGCAGGTGGCGGTGCTGGATCAACTCAGGCTGGCGGAAACGCATTGATGTACGCACCTGCTACAACGGGTAACACAACATTCAACTACGCTGGTGGTTTCAACTCATCCGGTGGTTCTTCTTCAGGAACTTACCCAATGCGTGGACATCAAGGCGGAATGTCGATTTACCACTCAGGTAACATCGTTGCTAACTCTGTGCCTGCGTACGGCGGAGACGGTGGTCTTGGTACAACACTTTCAGGTTTGAACTCTGGTTCACCTCTTGGTATCCCTGTCGCTGGTGGTGGTGGAGGTGCTGGTTGGACTACAGCAACTACACAGAACTCCAACATGCCTGGCCGCGGAAACGCTGGCGGTGGTAAGGGTGGCGGTACCTGGATCGTATCTAACACAGGTCTAAGCAACTACTACTCACGTGGTATTGACGCACTTGCTAACACAGGCTCCGGCGGTGGAGGTGGTGCTTCTAACCAGAACAACGCATCATCTGTAACAGCAAACCACTTGGCTAACACAGCAATCGTTTACGATACTGCTAACGCTAACCAGTACTTGTGGAACCCTGTATACAACTGTACAACTCTTATCACTGCAGCTGCTGCAATTTACGCAACTAACGGTCTTCGTATCACAATCCAAGACGTTGGTAACGCAAAGGTTCAGACTGGTGTTAACGCGTTCCCAATCCTTCCTCGCACAGTGCTTGACTTCACAGGTGTTGCTGCTCGTCTAACAACTGCTCCTGCGGGTGTTACTTCGACACAGTTCCCTGGTCTTGCTAAGCGTATTCGCCCAACAATCCGTTGGAAGACATACGATATGCAGACAATCCGTGAAGATCGCCCAGCGTATGACATCGTGTTCACAGCAGTTAACACAGTTACTTACCTCAACAACATTGCTGGTCAGACTACAGCAGTCGGTGCATGGCAGGATCTTCAGGCTCCTGTTAACGCAGCCTACTTCGATGTAACATGGGAAGCACTATACTTGGATGCTGGAGACGTTATTGACGTTGACTTTAACAGCCTTGTATACTTCCCATACTCAAGCTTTGGTGGAAACGGCGCTGACGGTCTTGCTATCGTCCGCTGGTTCGACAAGGCTGTATTCTAAAAATACTAGGAGATATAACAAATGGCTAAATTCGCTCTTGTTGATAACAATGGTGTTGTTCAGCACCATCTTGTGGCGGATAAGGCAGAAGATATTGGTGTACTCGGCAGTCTCTATGAGATTGTCGAGACCACCAACTTCCGTCCTCAGCCAAGCATTGGGTGGAAGCGCATTAATGGCGTGTTCCAGCCAGCGGATCTTGGTGGAGCCGCAGCTAATTGGAATGGTGTTGGATTTAACCCCTCTGATGAAGACGTCATTGAGGCTGAAGAAATAGCATCTACCAAAGAAATTGAAGATAAGCCTTCTGGTTTAAAAGCATTATTTAGCGGAAAGAACTAACAATGGCCATTTCATCTGTCCCGCAGTTGCTCGAGCAATCTAATGATTATGCAATTAACTCCGCACAAGCAACAAGAGTACAGACGTTGTCATACGCTAATGGCGTAACTACCCTAACCATTAATCCAACTAATGGTGGAATTGCTCAGATCAACCAGTTAACAAGAAACGTCACTGTTTCTTTTACAGGTCTTCCTGGAACATTTACAGATCCATACGGAGTTGTTATGTACCAGCCAACCATCTGGTATGTAGAAATCCAGCAGGGAGCTACTTACACTGTGACATTTAGCGGTGTTACTTGGGATGGTGGAACCGCTCCTACACTAGTCTCTACCGCATCCGGTAAGAGCACCATTATGTTTACTAGCTTTGATGGCACAACCATTAACGGTAAACTACTTTACGCTAACCTAGTTTCCTAAGGAGTACCGTGACTCTATCATCTGTACCAGATATCATTAAGCCTGCAACGCTTGCTTATACAAACGCGTCTGCGGCTAGTAATAAACTATTGATCACGTCTCCGTCGACTAACCAAACGGCTAACCCTATTGCTACACCTACAATTAAGGTGTACCAACCTTCTACTCAGGTTACCCTTAACTTTGATCTCAACACAAACTTTGTTGGTCCACAGACGCTTTCTAACGGCAACACTACTGCAACCCATGGATATACATGGTTTGTTGAATACATACCTAACTCATCAATATTTGGATCTTTTACCGCAGCGCAACAATTAAATTTTGCTGTAACTTTAGCCTTTGGTGGGGGAACAGGTGTTGTCATCTGGGATGGCGGAACCCCTACTTGGACTAATAACTATAACGTTTTTCAATTTTATACAGTCGATGGTGTTAACGTAAAAGGAAGAGTTTGGGTGCAAAACTAATGCCAATTACAGAATATCCCGGAGTACTTCAGAAGAACTCCTCAGCATATATTAATGCTGGAATCACCTATTACGGTTCCCTGCAGTCAAACATAACAGGAACTGTTGCCTTGGTTGCGCCTATGGCTAACGTTATTGGATCTTTGACCTCGGGCAGTGGCTACGCCAAGTACGTACTATCGGGTAATGCTACCCTTTCTTGGAACGCAGCAAGTTCATTTTCTACAAAGTACGGTCACATCTGGTACGCAGAAATATCTAACCCATCTACATATACAGTGACATGGACAGGTATCTCATGGCCAGGCGGAGTTGCCCCAACTCAAGCCACAGGTAATGCTCGTAGCATTTATCAGTTCTACACTCCAGACTCTGGCATCACAATCTACGGTCGCCAGATCATGACATCTTTAGCTGGAGCATAATCCTCTATACTTAGCAAGTGAAAATTGCTGTTTATACAATCGCTCTAAATGAGGAGCAGTTTGTAGAGCGTTGGTACAACGCTAATAAAGAAGCCGATTACCTACTTATTGCTGATACTGGATCCACCGATAACACCGTGGAAAAAGCAAAAGCCTTAGGTATTAATGTCGTCTCTATTTCTATAAAGCCGTGGCGGTTTGACGACGCCCGCAACACTGCCTTAGCACTTCTCCCAGATGATATTGACTATTGTATTTCTGTAGACATGGACGAAATGCTTATGCCCGGCTGGCGCCCTATCATGGAGACCGCCACTACTACTCGTCCCCGTTATCTTTATACATGGAGTTGGCAGCCTAATGGTAAGCCCGGAGTTCAATTTGCTGGGGATCATATTCATAAGCGACATAATTACCGTTGGCGCCACCCTGTTCATGAAAGCCTTTACCCAGATCGTATTCAGGAGACGCAAGAGCAACTAGCACTTGAAATTCACCATCACCCAGATAACACGAAGTCTCGTGGTCAATATTTACCACTGCTTGCTTTGGCTGTAGAGGAAGATCCTATGGGTGATCGTAATGCCTACTATTACGCGCGGGAGTTGTTCTTTCACCAGCAATATGACAAAGCAAAAGAGGCGTTTAAAAATTTCTTGGCTCTACCTACCGCTACATGGGATGCTGAAAGATCTGCGGCTTATAGGAATATGGCTAACTGCTGTGCTGGAGATGAACGAGTTCAGTGGCTAGTAAAAGCGCATGAAGAGTGCCCCCGACTTCGTGAGCCTCTTGTTGAACTTGCTAACTACTATTACAAAGAGCAATCTTGGGATAAGGTTTTGGAATACGCGGAAAAGGCGTTGGCAATTACAGAAAAACCTTTGGAGTATCTTAATGAGCCATGGGCTTGGAACTTTTGGCCGTGGGATTTAGCGGCAATTGCTGCGTACAACTTAGGTATTAAAGACAAAGCACTAGAGTACGGGCAAAAAGCCTCAGCGCTTGACAGTTCAGACGCTCGTTTACAGAGTAACCTTGTATTTTATAATCGTATGTAGGAGGCGTTGTGCGAGCTTATAACCCCGGCGGTCGCTTCGACTCCGACTTTGAAACTAACGCTATTCTTGATGGCATTGCTTCAGACGTGCAAAGCCCAGCAGGAACGCTCGCAAAATGGTGGGTCTTTGATCCCGTACATACAGTAGAAGATCCAGTCTATGACGTAGGCGCTGCCACGGGCGGTCGTATGTGGCTTGGTCCGTTCGATCTACCTGTTGTCCGAGCCGTTATTACACAGGGCGAAATCGATATGTCTGAGCGTGGTTTCTATGCAGGGAACACCTTGCACCTTACCCTAGACGCTGAGCAAGTAGAAAGAATAATGCCAAATGTAGTTGGCAACCCACAATTAGAAGGTCGTGGGAGAATAGAGTGGTTGAATCAGATATGGAGACCTATCAAGGTTCAACAACGGGGAATTGTTAAAGATCGATATGCGCTCTTGTCTGTTGAATGTATTCAGGTAATGAGTGAAGAAATGGTTAATGATCCGCAGTTCCAGCAGTACGCTGGGTTGTACAGTCAGGCGCCTCTTACAAATGACCTACTTCCAGAACATAATAACTAAGGAGACAAATGGCACTCACCCATTCAGTTGTTGCGCTTAACAGTTCAACAGCAGTACAACTTAACGTAGATCCAACTATTACTGATTCCGTAACAGGAGAAAAAAATCCTACTTGGGCATACGGAACTATATCCGTGCAAAATGTTGATCCTTCAGCTACCGTTTATTTGGGAGCATCAACAGTGACCTCCTCCTCTTACGGAGTGAAACTTATTGCTGGATCTTCTGTAACTATCGATAGCCTAAGCCAAAGTTCAGCGTTATACGCTATCTCAACTGGGTCTTCAAATGTTGCTGTACTGATGGTAACAACAGCATGAGCATTAAAGTAAATAACATTAGTAACAATGCACCAGCCGTTCTTTACTATGGTGAGTTTTACGATACAACTACTCAAACTACTGGTGGAACTTCTACAGCAAACCTTATTACGTTTAATACAACAGACGTTGCAAAAGGCATTTCTGGGGGAACATCTGCATTAAGTGGAAAAATCATCGTTGCTAATGCTGGGGCATACGCTATAAATTTAGACGCCCAGATGTTTCTTAATGGTGGTGGCGGTGGAACTAACTTTACATTTTGGTATGCGGTAAATGGAAACAACGCAACTGTCTCTTCATATACATATAGCTTGGCAGTTTCTGGTGCACAAAACCTAGCAAGCATGCAAGACATTGCTGTCTTTAATGCTGGCGACTACATCCAACTTTATTGGTGGGCATCGACTAATACCTATCCTCAATTACTTAATACGGCTGCCGGAACCAACCCAGCCAGACCTGAAACAGCAAGTGTAAACTTAAGCATCTGGAGTGTTGGATAATGCCGTTTAAGTCCCAAGCCCAGAGACAATTTATGTACTCACAGCACCCAGAGATGGTAAAAGAGTGGGAGAATAAAACTCCCAAAGGAAAGAAACTCCCCCCTAAGGTCAAGAAGAAAGCGAAGAAAAAGTAATGTCAGATCTACTACCTATTGAGGGTGAAACAACTCCTAGTCATGATCACATCCATTTTGAACTACTAGGTGCGGATCCTGAACTTGAGGCAGCACGCCTCGCACAGATGGAAGCTGCTGATAAACTAGCTGCCGAAGTCGAACCAACTATTGAAGCGGGCAAGAAGGCTGAACAGGAACTTGAAGACCTTAAAGCAGATGCCCCTACAGAAGCTGATCTAAATCCACTCGAAGCGATCCGTAACAATACTACGGGGCTTATTAACTAAGAAAGGCAATACTATGTGCATGTCATGCGGTTGCAATAAGAAAAAAGGCGAAGCTGGATACGGCAAGGGTAAGAAGTCTGCACCAGCAAATATGAAGGGTGCTGCTAAGCCAGCTGCTGGCCTTAAGAAAATGGGAAAGAAGAAGTAAGTTGACGCACCACAAGAAAAAACTTACTAAGAAAGAGGACGAAAAAGCCGATCAAAAATTTATGAAAGGTATGTCCCCTAAGCAAAAAGAAGCATTTAAAAAAGAAGATAAGAAGATGGATGCAAAAAAGCCATCTGCTAAAGAAGATGCCAAAAAAGATGCGGCATTAGCCAAGAAGATCAAAAAGAAGTAATGACTTAGCCCCCGCAAGGGGGCTTTTTCATTTACCCTTGTAGTGTCCCCATGCGGGGGGCAAAGCACCACCCTTGCTAGAAGTACCTGCCACTCCGAAAGGAGCCTTTGCGATGTCTGCTACCTTGCGTAAGTCACAAGGTCATTTAGCATGCATTGCCGCAGGAGGAGTCACATATGTCAACTGACTTTGCTTCACTAGCACCAGCGGCCGCAAAACAAGCCGCAGATAAACTTGATCCAAAACTAAAACAGTCTGCCATGGCTAAAGGCTGGCATCATGAAATTGATGTTGTTGCAAAAGATGGCAAAGTCATGATCTCTTATCAAGAAGAGCAAGAGGGTGACATATTTGACGTCGAGTACGGCAACAAAGACGTTTCACCTAATTCTGTAATACGCCCTTTCATTTCTGGTTCTCAGGCAGCGCTTGCTGATTCTATTGCCGAGGCCGCTATTAATCATCTCTTTGATACGGGGATCTTGCCATGACAACTAATCTTGATAACGCCTTTATTTTTGCCGAGGATAAGGCACTTAAGACTTTAATGCAGGGTATTACAATATCTGATTTTGGATCAGCTCAACGACCATTAAAGGTTTACTACGGATACCCAGACGTAGAGCTTCGTACACAAGATTACCCATACATGGTTATGGAACTTTATGACATTAAGCAAGCTACTGATCGTCAAAGTTCGGGTATGTGGATAGATGACACTAACCGTGGAACAGTTGTATCTGACGGATCTACAACTTACGAGTATTACGCTCCTGTTGTTTATGATTTATTTTATCAACTAACTTCTTATTCACGTCACCCACGCCACGATCGTGCAATCATCTACTCAGTTTTAAATGAAAAGATCCCGGGTAAGTATGGGTTCCTACCTATCCCGAGTGCTAATGGCGACGGAACAACCGTTGTCCGACATATGTTTCTCGAAGGGTTCGTCAAGCGCGACCGTATCGAGGATGGGAGACGAGTATTTCAAAACGTCTTCAGCGTTAGAGTGATGAGCGAAATGACTCCTGCACAAGTTGCAGACGCCAGTTCGCCAGTCGAACAGGTCAACATTATCAATAATGGGGATATCCCCTCGGGCTTACAGTCGTTGTAATTCAATTTAACATCTACCAAGGAGATTAACTTATGGCAACATATTTACGCCCAGGAGTATACGTTCAGGAAACCCTGAACCCTATTCCATCCGTTGCTGGCACCTCATCACAGTCTGTCGCTGCATTCATCGGCGCTACCTATCAGGGTCCAACAACTCCGACTCTTGTAACATCATGGAGTCAATACCTTTCACTTTACGGTGGCTGGACAACTAACAACACTTTGCACTATGCAGTACTACTCTTTTTCTCAAATGGTGGAAGCCAGTGCTACGTTCTTCGTGTTGTTTCTCCATCACTAAGCGGCAGCACAGGAATTGCAACGCGTTCATTTAATGACCGTAATGGATCACCTGCAACTACCCTTACCATTCAAGCCGCTAACCCCGGCGCATGGGGAAATACCCTTTCTGTAACGATTACTAACTCTGTTACAACAGGGTATGTAAACCTTACAGTTGCTCAAACAATCGGAACAGCCGTAACAGTTCTTGAGTATTACACAGATTTAAGCATGGATTCAACCGATAATCGTTACATTATTCAAGTTATTAATTCTCAATCTAACTATATTGTTGCTATTGATAATGGTTCCTCTGCACCATTGTCACCTACTAACCTTCGTAACCCTGTTACAGCCAGCAATATCTTCTTGGCTGGAGGCTTGGATTACAACACAGGTGGAGCAATGCCTACAGCATCTGATATTACAAATGCTTTGTCTAAGTTGGATATTATTAACAGCTCTTTGGTTCTTAACATTCCGGGCGTAACTGATTATGTAGATGTCAACTCTGCTCTTAGTTATGCTTCAAATCGAGGAGATGTGTTTGTCGTTATTGATGGAATCAACGACACACCTGCAAATCAAATAGCACTTGCTCAGCAATACACAGCAACTAATTACGGTGCTGTTTATTACCCACCCCTTTACATTAAGGATCCAACAACTTCAGTTGCTGGAGCGACCCTAACTGTAGGTAATGGTGCTGCTGTTGCTGGTCTTTATATGAATACGGATGCTTCACGTGGCGTGTTCAAGGCTCCTGCGGGTCTTCAGGCTCGAATTGCTGGAACAATTGGTGTAGCCCCAATCAAGAACGCTGACCTAGATTCCTTGAACTCAGCGGCCGTACCTGTTAACGCAATTCGTTATATTCCAGGTTCTGGTGTAGTTGTAATGGGCGCTCGCACATTGCTTCCAGGAACAGTTGCTAAGTATGTACCTGTTCGTCGCACACTTATCTACTTGGAAAAAGCACTTAAGGATCTTACTCAGTTTGCCATCTTTGAGCCTAACGACGCAAAGTTGTGGCGTAAAGTTGAAGCAACAGTAGCAAGTTTCTTAACAGACTTCTGGCGTCAAGGTGGTCTTAATGGATCAACTCCATCAACGGCGTTCTTTGTAAAGTGCGACGCAGAACTTAACCCAATCTCTTTGGTTGATGCTGGTCAGCTTAATATTGAAATTGGCGTGGCACTACAGCGTCCTGCTGAATTCGTAATCATCAAAATCGGTCAGTTCGACGGTGGCGCCACCGTTACTGTCTCCTAAGGAAGGAAATAAATAATGGCAACAGATAGCGTAATTAATCGCTTCTCGTCCGCAGCTACAGATCCGCTACGCTCGTTTAGGTTCTATGTAGAGTTCTTCAACAATGCCAGCGGCGGCGGAAAAGCGGATTCAAAGATCGCTGACTTCAGCGGAGGCTTTGTGAACGTTAGCGGTTTGGGAATCAACACCCAGGCAATCGCTTACCGTGAAGGTGGCTACAACACCACTATCCATCAGATCCCTGGCATGACAACCTTTAACCCAATTACTTTGGGTCGTGGAGTTGTCTACAAGAATGATCAAGCAATCCGCTGGATGAAGTACCTCTTCGCAGCGGCTGCAGGAGATGGTCTAAACTTGGATACTACAACCAATACGGACTTCCGTTGCGACCTTAAGATCTACGTTTTGGATCACCCAAACGCAGCAGGATCTACTGCAAATACCGAAGTCGCGGGAGCAACATCTTCTGATGGTAATAAGCCAATGATGGGCTTCTACGTACACAACGCGTGGATCTCAACATTGAACTACTCAGATCTTGACGCAGGTGGCAATAGCATCATGGTAGAAACCATGGGCTTAGTTCACGAGGGCTTGTCCGTATTCTATACAACCTCAGATTACAAGCCAATCGCACTAGCGTAACCAACACAAACAAGGAGCATAAAACGTGGCAGAAGAATTAAACTCAAGCGCCGCCGCTATTAACGCAGCGGTAAAGGCTTTAGAGTCCGAAGAAATCGTAGTTCAATCCGTAATAACTGAAACGCCTTCTGATACTGAAGTTGCCCTACCCGGTGGTTTTATTAACCGGGAGGGTGCTTTAGTCAAGTATGCAGAAGTTCGAGAATTAAACGGTGCAGACGAAGAGACTATTGCACGAGCAGGAACTACTGGACGCGCCTTATCGGTGATGCTTCAGCGAGGACTTATCGCGCTTGGTCAAGAACCAACTACAAAGGAAGACTTAGATACGTTGCTTGCGGGAGACCGTGATGCAATCCTCCTAGGTATTCGACGCGCTACTTTTGGTAAGGATATTACGTTTGAGGTCACTTGCCCACATTGCAGTATCCGTCAACCAGTAGAAGTGGATATCAGCAAGGACATCCCAGTTAAAGAACTTAAAGATCCTATTGAAGATCGTTCTTGGATTCATGAATCCTCAAAGTGGGGACCTGTTCGCGTTAGCCTTCCTAATGGAGTCACACAACGTAAGTTGTTAGAGAATTCCGAGAAAACTGCAGCGGAACTTAATACAATTTTACTAGCGGGATGTATTACATCAGTTGGAACTACCCCTTCGATGGGCGCTTCAACTGTGCTAAAGCTTGGCTGGAAAGATCGAGAAATGATCGTAGATCAAATCTTAGAACGCAACCCAGGTCCACGACTTGGGGAGGTGAAAAAGGGCTGTGAGTCATGCGGCGAGGATATTACTTTGTCGTTGACCCTAGCCGCAATGTTTCGCGTATAGCGAAGCAGATTACGTAAACCTATTGGACCAATTTGAAGCACTAACACGGAGCTATACAGGATGGACATTGACGGATATCCGATCATTGTCAAGTAGAGAACGTAAAAACTGGATTCAACGAACGGGACGTAGGTGATTTTAAATGGCTGGTGACGTTGGCTCAGCAATGGGTATCGGTGGCTCGGGCGGCTTATTTAGCCGTAAGACCGAGCTTGTTGCCGACCTCACTTCTGCCTTTAAAACACTAAACGCAGAACTTACAAAGACTCGTGATCTTTCTGCTCAAATAGCAAAGAACATGAAGGGTTCATTTCCCGGTGGCGGTGGAGATGGTGGAAACCTTCTTGAAAATTCCCTGCAACAATCTACGGGAACTCAAACTCCTGAGGGTGATACCAATAATGGTAGTTCCAACATTCTTGGAAAATTGGGCGCGGTTGCCAAAATTATTGGCGGCATTGGAAAGATCGCTGGCGGTCTTACCATGGGTGCTATGGGAGTTCTCCCAAGCGTCAATGACACACTTGATGCCCAGACTTTAACTGGTCAAGTAGGCGCTGCTATGGGTGGCGGTTACGGTGGTGCGCGTAGTCGAATCATGCAAATGATGGGTCAAGGAACCTACATGAACATGAACGACGCTGCTCAAGCTGCTATGTCTGGTGGAGCATACGGTCAAAGTATGGCGTATGGAAATGCTGCTAAAAGTTATAACGCATTATCTTTATTTAGCCCCGGCATGTCTGGTGGGCAGATGGCGTCTACTGTAACGGGAATGAATCAAGGCGCCAACGTTAACATGGCGCGCATTATTGGAATTAACATCCGTGATAAAAAGGGCATGATGCGCCCAATCCCAGACATTGTTAATGATCTGTGGAAGTACTTAGAGGCAAATAAAAGATCTGCTGGAGCAATCACCCCGTTTGATTTAGATGAGTCTCTTCAACCGGGTGGAGCACTTGACTCTATCCTTAATACTTATTTTAGCGGAACAGACGCTAACACCAGAACAGCCATTGTTAACATGTTACGTGCCAAGGCTATGGGTGCGCCACTAACTAAGGCTGGCGCTATGAAATCTGGTATTAACAACGCTAATCTTGAATCTGGCGCTGCTCGAGAAGCTTCTAAATATGGATCCGGTTCTGGTGGCGCTGGATCAGATATTTTGTCTGGATATCGTAAAGCAAATACTGCTATTTCTGATATCAATAATGCCTTTGAAAAACTTTCTAAAAATCCTCTTGTAAAGATGCTTCTTGAAGGCAAGGGCTTTATGGATACCATGGGAGCCAACGGTGGTGGCGGACTTATTGCTGCTGGTGGCGCTGCATTAGCGCTCGGTGCCGGGGGAATCTTTAAAGCGGGTAAAGGAATTGTTAACTGGTTTAAAGATCGTGGAAAAAGCGCGGAAAAACTTGTTGAAAAAGAAGGCAAACAAATTGGCAAAGAAGCCAAGAATATTGGTAAAGAAGTTGCCAAATATGGTGAAGAGGGAGTTAGCGCTACGGAAGAAGCGCTTCCAGCAATTGAAGAAGGCGTTGCTATTGCTGGTGAAGAGACCGTAGGAGCCGTTGCTGATACGGTTACGTTTGGTGGAGGAACCGTTGCTGCTACCGCACTTGCTGCTGGTACTGCAGCGTGGTTTGCAAAACAACAGTTAGACAAGAAGCATAAAAAGGATCTTGAGAAAAAAGCTGCTGAGGCTAAAAACCCAGTAAAGCCACACATCACCCCTCCAGCAACTCCAAAGGTAACACCTCCTCCTCCACATGTTGTACCTGTGCCAGCAAACCATCCTGCAGCCACAGCACATATTGCGCCAGCGGTTGCTTCACACGTTGAAAAGGCTACGCCTCAAGCACACGCGGCCGCAACTACCCCAGCACCACATGCTGGAAAGTCAACACCAGCCCCAACAAAATCTACGGCTGGAAGTGTTGTTAATAACTATGGTGGTGTAACAATCAATATTAATGGAACAGGGAAAGTTGATCCTAAGCAACTTGCTGCGGATATTAAAACAATTCTTGATGCAGACAACATTAGAGCAAAGGCAATGGGTAATTAATGGTTAGCAAAATTACTTTAACAACAAGTTCAACAGCGGGAGCTGCAAACCTTAAAAAAACAAAAGTTGCATCAAACTCTTCTGCGCTATCCTTGGCTGCAAAAAAGCAAGCGTCGTTAAAAGCGGCTGCAGCTGTAACCTCAAAGAGCGTGGTTGCAAATGCGGGAACTGGTAAGGTGACTCCTCCGTCTGCCCCAGATGTTAACTATAAGTGGAACCTTCCGCCCCATCAGTGGAGTCTTCCTGTCACACCCGCTTATATAAATAACTTTGCTGAGGATAACTCTGGAAGTAATACCCCGGGAGTCTCTAACCCAACTGCTAAGCCGGGAGGAAACGACGATAAGTATCGACGTGGTCGAATCTGGTGGTGGTACAGTGAAAGTGACCCATATGTGACTTCTCATGGTGCCAGTGCCTCTGAGCAACTTAATGACAGAAAGTATGGCTTTCAGTTTTTATGGAACCCAGAGACATGGTCTAACAGTGTTAGCCTAAATACTTCGGTAACTCCTACCCCCATGGATCAATGGGCAGGTGCTGTTGGAGCATACCCAGCAAATCAATCAGTATCTTTAAGCCTTCGCCTTGATCGAACAAACGATTTTGCTTGCATGCGGTCTTTGTACACAGCCGATTATTCAACTGGAAATTTAACAGGTACAGCAAAACAAGAACTTTCAAAAATGGCTTCCTATTACAATGGGGGCTTTCAGGCTAGCGCTGAAGACGTTCAAAATCAGTTGTTAGACTTGATGAAACGTGGAACCATGGCTGACATCGAGTACCTATACCGTGTAGTTAATGGTGGTGGGTGGTTTAACGTTGCTGGAGTTGAAACGTCAGATATTGGATATCTACCTGCAACCTTAATTCGTTTTGACCTAGGGCCAGCAAGTTATGTTGGTTACATTAACTCTCTAGCCGTAAATCACTCTGCGTTTAGTCAAGACATGACGCCTATTAGAACTGACATTGATCTTGGTATCAATATTATGGCTTCTGCTTCCGTTGCTAACGGAAATACCTCTAACGTTATTCCAACAAAATAAGGAGTTACGATGACTATTTATCAAGGATCTAGATATGAGTACTCCACAGTAGACTTCTTTTCTGTTACTGAAGGCGGAAACGAGAACCCAGTTGTTTTCTATGAGTTTCAACCAATTGGAAAGATTTCATATCGAGAATATACATGGGTTTTTGGAGATCGAATTGATCTTGTATCCCACCAGTTTTACCATCGACCGGACCTTTGGTGGTACATCATGGAAGCAAACCCTGAGGTAAAAGACCCAAGCAACATACCTGCTGGAACGGTACTGAGGATTCCAAGTGTCAGCAGCTAATTATTTTACCGTTAACTTTCCTTCTTCGGATATGCCAGCCTCCCGTGTAGCCGAAGTTGATCTTTTTCAAGAGCGCTTTAAGCATGACTATGCGCGTGTTCGTTTTCGTGACTGGAACACCGCCTATGACAGCATTCGACCGGGCTCACCTATGAAATTAGTTTTTAAAGACCGTACATCTTCTAAGGAATTTGTAGGTTATGTTCACCATATAGAGCACAACTTTGCACCGGGTTTAAACTACACCGATGTATTTTTTATTAGTGCTTCTTATGCGTTAAAACAGCCTTCACAAAAAGTTTACAAAAATGGTACCGCGGATCAAATTGTACAGAGCATTGCTAAGGATTTTAACTTTGCTTGGAACACAGTACCTCATCCTCGGGTGTTCCCTCAGATTGCTCACGCTGGAGTTAGTGCATGGGACTTTTTAAAAAAGTTGGCTCATCATACGGGCTATTCACTCCGTGTAGAAAATACAACTATTCATTTTCAACCTGTAACTACACAGTTTAATCAAAATAAAATAACAGCCCCAACGTTTAATATGCGCTCTCAGTCTAACCCTGCAGGATCTACCCTTTACTCTTTTAAACTTATTGCTGGTGAATCCCTAGATCAAGCGGGGGAAATGAAAGCAGCGACTGCTGTAAGCGGTGTAGATAGAAACACAGCAAAGGTTATTCAAGTAACCAACCAAGCTAGAAAGACACCGCTTCGTCCCCGGTTTCAACCAGAATTTTTTGATGCTTTTGCTCATAACACCGTCGCGTCTGATATTGCTATGGCAAAGTCTGAGGCTGAGGCTGTAGATGAAAGAACTAGGTTTGCCTACCGTGCAGAAGCCGAAGTTATTGGAACCCCAAACCTTTCTCCCGATCAACCTGTCTACATGGATGGTGTTGGAAAAGATTACTCGGGCTATTGGGTTGTCCTAGGCGTTCAACACAAACTTATTTCTACAGCCTACAACGTTCAGCAATACACAACTATTTTGCAACTGGGATCAGATTCATTAGGAAAAACCGCAAACCAAGGTGGCGTTTTTACAAATATGGTTGCTAGGAACATTGTTCCTGGGGTTCGTCAAACTTCTATTAAACCAGTTAACCAGCTTAAGCAAGGAATTCCTAGCCCCTCTAAAAATTCTTCAGTTGGTTTTGGTAAAGTTATGAATAGAAACGCTGGGTCTGCTGTTAATGCAAGTCAGGCTGTAGTGGCAAGCAAATGGACTAATCCGTCTGGAAGTTTAAACACTACAACGGTTGTAAATTCTAGGCCCGCGTCGGTAGTTAGGAGACTAAAAGCCAATGGATACATCTAAACTTTTTTATGGTATCTACCGCGGGATTTGTCAAGAAAATAATGATCCTTTACTTAAAAATAGAATTAAGTTACAAGTACCTCAAGTTTTGGGACAGGCCGTTACTGATTGGGCTTACCCATGTCTTCCAGTAACTAACAACTCTAATCACCCTGACCATGTAGCACACTTAGCCTCTGACGTAGCGGCGTTGCTTACAACATCAGTTTCTAATACAGGCTCTGGTGGAAGCCCGTCTCATACGCATTCAATTCCCGCATTAACGGTAGTTGCAAAAGCTGGGGCAGGAACTCTTAAGCATCCACATCAAACTACGGCAACCCCGTCTAAAAAATGGAACTCTGCGTCAGGGCAAGCGTACAACGATGCGGCTAATACATACGAGCACACACCACATAGAACTGTTCCGGATCTCAAACAAGGAGTTTGGGTTATGTTTGAAGGCGGAGATCCAAATCATCCCGTCTGGTTAGGGGTTTTCTAATGGGTGTTGCATTCTCTTTACCGTTTGCAGTTAACTCTGGTGGCGGAACAAACGTCACTGACAATGAACGAAAGCAAGTTATGGATCGAGTCATTGCTACCTTAATGACTCCTGTAGGAACACGCGTCCAGCGCCCAACGTTTGGGACAGAGATTCCAAATCTTGTATTTGATAACGAGAGCGATGCCTTAATCAGGGCAACCGAAGCGGTGACCGCAGCTTTCGCTACATTTTTAACTGACCTTACTTTGATCCATGTAGATACAAAAATGGATACTGTGAATACAGACGATATGGTTCTTATAATAACGGTAGACTATAAACTTCCAACAAAAGTAAATGACCAAGTAACGCTTAAAGTTGGATCGTTTACTCGATCTGGCACGCTGATTCAGGAGATCCAGTAATGGCTAATTACATCCCGCAAGTAGACTTTACCTCGCGCGATTACCCAGCAATTCGCGATGATCTCTACGCGTTGATCCCTATCTTTGCCCCAAATCTAACAACCAGAGACCCAGCAGATTTGGCTATTGCCATCCTTGAGGTTTTTGCTCATATGGGCGACGTATTAAACTTTTATATTGACCGTGCAGCAAACGAGGCGTTTATTAGCACGGCAAGCCAAAGAACTAGCGTACTTGCCATTGCCAAAATGCTTGGGTATACGCCAACAAATACGAACCCAGCGTCTACCACTTTGTATTTTACAAATAGTACCTTTTCTGCCGTTGATATCCCGTTGGGAACTCAAATATCTAGTACAGCAATTGTTAATGGTTCTAACACGGAAGTAGTTTTTGAGACCTCTTCTGATGTGGTTATTCCAGCAGCGACATATGCTGGCGATGGTGTGACCATTGTTTCTGGATCAGCCTCAGTTACCGCGGTGCAGGGTCAAACTGCATACAACGAATCTATCGGGCCATCTGACGGAACCGCTGATCAAACGTACTCTTTACTGAATCAACCAGTTATTGAAGGAAGTATTAACGTAAATGTTAGTGGGACGCAGTATAACTACGTTCAATACCTCCTTGAATCGGCGGGAACAGACCCCGCGTTTACAACTACAGTAGATGCTAATGGTGTAACAAGCGTTGTATTTGGTGATGGCGTAAGCGGTAGAGTCCCTCCAGCAAACTCAAGTATCCTTGTTACCTACCGTTATGGCGGTGGTTCTTTTGGTAACGTAAATGCTGCAACAATTACAAACTTTATTTCACCAATTTCTGGTGTGACAGTAACTAACCCAGCAGCGGCAACAGGTGGCGCAGATGCCGAGTCCACAGACTCTATTCGAGTTAACGCTCCCCTTGCAACAAGCGCAGTTAACCGGGCTGTGACACTCAACGATTATGCAGCTCTTGCTGTTCAGGTATCAGGTGTTGCAAAGGCTAGTGCCTCGGGATCGGTTTATTCAAGTATCAACCTTTTTATTGCGCCAAATGGTGACACTGGTTTAGACGCTTATGGAAACGTGAGTACCGCGTTTACAAACCTAGGAACTAAATTAAATACATTCTTTACAGGAAAAACTCCTCCAAATGTGTCTATTACTTTACAGCCACCTACGTTTGTTGGCGTAAATATTACTGTAATCGTACAGGCGCTCCCACAATACAGAAACTCATCTATTGTTACTAGTGTTACGGCAGCGCTTCAAAGCCTTCTTGCTTTTGATAATGTGACGTTTAATGACAAGATCACAGTTCATGATATTTATGCGGTCTTATCAGCAGTAGACGGTGTGTATTCTTCAAATATTGGGCTACTTGTACGCGCGGACGCCTCCCTGCAAAGTGGTGTTGGCGACCTAAGTTTTGCTGTAAATGAAATTCCACAAACTGGAACCTTAAATATCGTCTCTACTGGCGGAATCAACTCGTAAAGGATAAATAAATGACAGCCACATACCCAGGATCCGTATTTCCGTTTACTACCAAGGTAGACAACACTGAAACCATTTACGCTGCCGATATTAATAACATTCAAAATGAAGTTATGGCAATTGAAAGCGTTGTTGGCTTAACCCCAGGAACATCTGTTACCACATATGCAAATCCAACAGGATCTAACCCAGTTTATAACCCAACAGCGTTTACTTACCCATCATTAACTGCTCGCTTAGCAAATATTGAGCAGGGTATTGTTCAAGACGTTCACACGCAGTACGTGCACCGAACTGGTGGAGACGTTATTACTAATTCATCGGCTTCAAATGTCGGTTTAACTGTTACTGGTGCGTCTGGTCAGACTGCAAACCTGCAAAACTGGACAAATAGTTCTGGAACAGTAGTTGCTTCCATTTCAGCTAATGGATCTTTATATGCGTCTGCAATTACTTCCAATGATATTAACAATGCCCTAGTTCTTGGAATTTTTGGATAACAAATGGCAATTTATGGCGTTTCCTATTATGGAACAGGAGTTTACGGTACTAGCAACTTTAGCGTTGCCTACAGTGCTGAGCCTTTTACCTCTGCTTCTATTGGTTATAACACTATTAACCTTAGTTGGAACGTCCCAACAAGTAGCACTGCTGCGGATTGGTCTCTTTTAAAGTTAGTAAGAAACAAATATGGTTTTCCACTGTCTATTGAAGACGGTGATGTGATTCTTACTGCCACTAAATCAGGAACTCCAAATACGTATACTGATAAAGGTCAGGTGCCAAATAATGTTGGTTTACAGTCTGGCGCTGCGTATTACTATAGTATTTTTGTTTATTCGACTACCCTAAAGCAGTGGCAATTATCCGGTCAAGTTTCTGGTGTTTCGGTAAAACAGTATAACGGTCAATCAAGTTATGACATGTTGCCAAATATTTACAAAACAACAGATCTGACGTCTGGATTAGGCGGGGTAGATAATACAGACTTGCAAAGTTACTTAAATATCTTTGATTTTTATTTAGACTTTTTACACACGCATGCTGATTTTGCATGGAATACGTATGATATTAATAGTACATATTACCCGTTGCTTCCAGTGATGTTTCAACAATTTGGTTTAAAGTTTGAACCTGAATTAGGTTACCAGCGTTCCCGTGCAGAACTAGCAAACGTGGCGTTGATTAACCAACTTAAAGGATCAACAAACGGCATTAGCAATTACATTAAAACTTTTAGTGCTTATGAACCAATTATTAATGTTAACAACAATCTGATGCTTAGTTATGACGACTCCTCGTTTGAAAGTGGCGTCGGACATTGGAACGCTTTTGATACGAGTATTACTGGCCCTAGTTTAAATCAGTGGCCAATAACAAACGAAACTCCTTCGGTACCACCTTTCCAAGAAGGAACGCTAGTTGCTGTTGGTAGCCCTAACTCTAATTTGGGTGTTCTACAAGTAGAACTTAATTACCCTGAAGACGCAGAATTTGCATGTGGCTACACAGATCCAAAAAATCAAGGGATCCCAATTACTGCTGGTAGCACCTACACGTTCTCTATGTATACCTTTGCTGGGTCAACCCCAAGAAGCATTGGAACAAAGCTCTATTGGTTTGATCAAAACGGTGTTTCATTGGGCGCTAGTTCCGAAGTAAAAGTCAATAACACCACAGGTTATTGGGGAACTCGTCTAAGCGTGACAGGCGTTGCTCCGGGATTCAAGGGTAGCGTTATTTCAGCTGCCGTTACCCTAACTAATGTTGCTACGCTTACGCTTTCAGCAAACCATAATTTAACTGTAGGCTCTATTGTAAAAGTAAGTGCTATAGGTGCACCATTTGATGGATCCCAAACAATTACTGCTGTAACAAGTAATACTATTTCATATGCAGTTACTAGCACAGTAAGTACTGCTCAAACGGTTAATGGAGTAATTATCTCTGCTACTACTAGTCCTGCATACTACGCCGTACCTTCTATAAAGATCTACGGCGGCGTCGGAAGTGAATACCATTACTTTGACGCGGGTCAATTTGAACTTGGGTCATCCGCAACGTCATTTAAAGATGCTCGAGGTTTATTGATCACACTAAAAGCAAACCGAGTTAATGAAATAACTAATCCTAGTTTTGTATCAGGAATTGCTCCTTGGACAGTAACTAACGGCACTGCGCTTGTTGATTTAACAAACTTTGAGTCTGACACTAGCGCAAGCTATCAATCAGCAAAACTTACTGCTACTAGTACTTCTCCCCTTACTTTTAAATATGATAATTACATCCCTATTCTTGGTGGGTTGTACTACACACTAAGTGCCTATGTACAAACAAACTACACAGGAATTTATACCTCTGACAAACTTGGGTATATGTCTATATCTTGGTATGACTCGTCTAATGCGCTTATTAATACAGTAAATGATACTGTTCATCCTTGGTCGGAATACTACACGCCTACTACTTATAGTATTAGTGGTGGATTGATGACTATATACTTTGAAAATGATCTAGCAGCTGGGATGTCAGTTAGCCTTATTAATTTTGTTAGTGGTATTAATGGAAATTACTCCATTGTTTCTACAACCGTTGACTACATAACAGTGTACGTATCTCACGCAGATCTACCTTTAACAACAGGAACGAACGGAGAATTAATCCAAAATAAAACTGGTGATTTTTCTCGGTTCTCTTACTCCCAGCAAGCTCCGAATAATGCGGCATATGCAAAAGCTGCGCTTGTGTGGTCTAACCCAACAACAGGAACTTCGCCAGCAAATAACCTTTGGGTTGACTCAGTACTGTTTGAACAAGCGTCTGTAATGTCTGACTATTTTGACGGTTCAGGCGGATTTAGTTCTCCGTCGGATCTATTTTGGGAGGGAACAGTGGCGGCCAGCCGAAGCCACTATTACAGGAACTATACGTCCTCCTACGGACGCCTTAAGTTGGATTTGCCAAATTATGTTATGAATGGCACTACTTTCCGCCTTTTGATAGCACAGCCGGGAGTCCTAGGCTAAGAATTAGACGCAATGGGCTGACCTATGTATGCTGACCACCTCTCAGAGGAGGAAGCATGGCAAAAGAGAAGTTCATCATTGTTGCTGGTTATGGGGAAACAACCAGAACTAACGTAGAAGCCTTATTAGAAGACTATTTCATGGCGTACAAACGTTCGCACGTTTTAGTGTTGCCATTTGAGGATCGACCAAGCCAAGGTCAGATATATGCCCACCAGATTGCTACTGGGCTTAACATCCCAACCGTGGTGCTCTCAAAACCAAATACCAACTTGACTCAGATCGGCGGGGCGACCCTGTCGGAAACGTCTGACCCATACCAAGCCATTGTGGACGACTTTTCTGGGGAGGAAGCTGAGGCGTTTATTCTGTGGTCGGAAAGTGACCCACATTGCTTAGCCACCCTTTCCGCGTGCCAAGAGGCTGGGATCCCTTCATTAGACCTTTGCCTAGGTTTGGCTGAAATTAGCCCTGTAGAGGGCGTTAAAGCCTTTGAGAAGCCTGTTGAGGATCCAACCCTAGATGAGGAGCCTGAAGCGCTCACAAAGCCAGAGGTGCTAGATTTCGCCCTGCCAGAGACCACCCCAGAAGTTGCTATGGACTACATCAGCGAGCGCCTGAAGGTCATCAAGAAAGCTATTAAGGAAATCGAAGAGGCCCTGTGAGCAGACTTACCGTAGAGGAGCATGGACTTCTCCATCTCCTATGGGCGGATAAGCCCACGGTGATCAACGAGTTTTCTGTTAGCAAGGAGTATGAGCTTTCTACCTACAAGGCGAGGAAGCTGCTTAAGGGGATCCGAGAAAAGGGTTACATTAAACTTTTGACCAATAAAGTCAATGATGGGTTTATCCGGCAAAACATTTTTACTCAAGCCACGGAGATTTTGTTTGGAACGGCCGAGGTGATCTTTCAACCTGTGGAAGTTTCCGAACTTGTTGCAAATGTTCAAAACCAACCGATAGGTTCAATGGGGTCTATAGAACTTTATAGTTCTTATGAATCTATAAAGAAAAAGCACGCGAACGAAGTTCGCGATGAGGAAAACGACGAATTCGAGGTGCGATTCATGCCTGATCCATTATTAAGTTCCGCCCGCGCCAAATCCGACTGGCAACTTGAGCAGGAGGATTCTTTTAAAAAGTCGGCTTTGCAACGTGAAAAGGAGAAAGCGGATGCATGGCGGTATAAGCAAGAGCGACAGCACGAAAGCGCAAAAGACACGCGTTATAAGAAACCACGAAACACTTGGGGAACCCAGGATATTTTCTACCACTTCATGGATGAATGTCGAAACCATTTCAACATTAGCATCACTGAAGTTAACAAAACTGGCTTTGTTTCAGCGCTACGCCTAGCCCGTACTAAGTACAGCACTAACGGAGAAATCGAATGCAGAATGCTGGAAATTCTGTTTACCCAAATCGAGATCGATCAATTTAAGACCGCGGATGCTGTTTGGAAGTTTTTCATTTATCAGTTCAGCCAACTAGCGTCTATGGCTAAAGACGAGTACATTTCCCCTGATCAACAGGTTGAGTATGATCGCTTGCGCGAGATTCAATCTAAGAAGTTGAAGGCAGAACTAGCGAAGGCACGGGGAGAAAATGTATAACCTTGACGATCTAAAGTTTCGTAGACAATCATGGGTACAGTCTTCTCAGATTCCTCCAAAGTACATTGGCAGAGAACTAAGCGACTGCACCGAGATTTCTCCCAACGACATGGATGACATTTTGACATGGATGGATCTTGTTAAGTCAGGGAAAGTTATTGATGTTATGGGCACCGATCTTGCGGGTAAAGGGCTTGCGCTTTTTGGAGCGCCCGGTCAAGGAAAGACGACCGTAGCGGCCGCCCTTGTTCAAGATCTTATGCGTACCGTTAGCCTTGATGTATTCCCGTTTAATGCTACCCAACCAGTGTTTTTTACTACTTACGTTAAGTTAGTAAACCTTCGCGGGTATTTGATGAGCGACTACGTTGAGGGTACTAAAGAAGCCCTATGGGAAAGCATTATGGGTGAGTCAAAAACAGAGTCTAGAAACATTAAAGTTCTTGTTATTGATGACCTCGGAAAAGAATTTCAATCTGCATCTGGGTGGCAACGTTCCATCATAGATGAGGTTCTTCGTTCTAGATACTCAAACTGTCTTCCAACAATTATTACTTCAAATCTTCCAACGGCTGAGTGGGTGAAATATAATTCAGCACTGGCTAGCTTTGCACAAGAAGCGTTTGTCAATATTCAGGTAAAATCTACGCAAGGAGATCTACGAGCGCGATGAGGGGAGTACCTGTGGAAGAGGGCATACGCCTGTTACAGATCTTTTTAAGTCCAACAGGTAATCCTGGCCCTGGAATCTTTGAGGTTTGTATTAAACCCGGCGGTGCTTTAACCTGTACATGCTCAGGTTACAACGGTAGAAAGACATGTAAGCACACCCGTTTTGTTCAGAGTAGGATAGATTCACACGGAGGAACTTATCCTCACGAGATTTCTACGCGCACAACTCCAGAAGATGCACAAAAAGCAGAGGACTCTGACGAAGCGTTTAGGGACTTCATTATTAAATTTGGAAAAATAGAGGTGTTCTAATGTACAAGGGGGATATAAGCAATGAAATCCCCATGCGTGTACTAGTAACAACCGATCTATTTATTGACACGCAGATTTCAGACGTAAAAGAAAAAAAACTTTTTAAAACAAAGATCACACGCAAAACCCATGCTCAAGTACGAGCCGACCTTCTAAGCCGTTTATGGCTTTATAACGATCGCACACCTTACACGCTCGAGTGCGTCTCCTACACGTTTGACGCCGAGCAGATGATAAAACTAGAAGAACAACTCGATGTTGCAGGAACCAATCCTTTCAGGTACTTTACGTCCTACAGTTCAATGGATCAGTTAATCAAGACCCTCCCATATAGACCAGAAGTTTTGGGGGTGATAGATAAACCTGATAGATTGCTCAGATACGGACACTGGGGAATGGATATGACACGTTTATGAATATTGAAAGCAGATTACTCAGTAAAGCGATTATTGATCGCGACCTAACAACGCTGTTTGAACGCGGTGTAGGAACTAGTTGGTTTAACGATGAGACCGACAAGAAGATTTGGATTTTTGTTAAGCAACACTTTTCTACATATGGTGAATCACCAAGCCTCGAAGTAATTAATACTAACTTTCCTACTTATACCCCCGTACCGGGCGAAGACTCCATTCACTATCTTTTGGACACCCTATTACAACGTCGACGCGAAAACGTCATTGCTTCAGCCGCTGGAGAGATCGTTAGCAGTATTGAAGGTAAAGATTATGCAAACGCCCTTAACGCAATGCAGAATTCCCTTATCAAGTTGGAACTTGATGGACTAAGTAAAACCGATGACGTAGATATTACAAAGACTGGCGAGGCTCGTTGGCAACGTTACTTAGATCGAAAGAAGAATCCCGGCGGGCTTCTAGGTCTTCCAACAGGTTTTCCTACAATTGATAAGGCGACTCTTGGTCTACAACCCGGTCAGTTGATTGTTATTACTGCTACACCTAAAACAGGTAAGTCAACCTTGGCTATGCAGATGGCATATAACATCCATAGAACTACTGAAATGGTTCCTATGTTTTATTCTTTTGAAATGAATAACAACGAGCAGGCCGATCGATATGACGCTATTGCAGCTCGTGTTTCTCAATCTCGTTTACTTACGGGTGATCTTAACGCTCCTGACGAAGCGCGATTAAAGCGAACCTATGACACAGCGTCTCGCTTTCACAACGGGTTCTGGTTGGTGGGTTCTGCTTCTGGCACAACCTTGTCCGGGGTAGTTGCAAAGATGCAAATCCACCGACCAGACATTGTTGTCATTGACGGTGTTTACTTGATGACAGACGAAATAAGCGGAGAACGTGACACTCCACGTGCATTAACTGCCTTGACTCGTGGGTTTAAATTGCTTGCTCAAAAGTATAAAGTTCCGATTATTTTGACTACTCAGGCGCTAGAGAAGAAGAAAGAGAACGGTCGCGTTACCGCTAACTCAATTGGTTACTCTTCATCGTTTTTCCAAGACGCCGACGTTGTCTTTGCCCTTGAAGTAGACGATACATGGGCAGATACCACCCGCAAACTTTCTATTGTGGCAAGCCGTAACTCAGGACCTGGGGAGGTTGACCTCCGTTGGGACTGGGCGAACGCAACGTTCCGTGAGTTGGTTATTGAAGAGGACGACATTTGACCACCGACGAACTAATCCGCATCCTTGACACCCTTAATATTGAAACTACCAATACCAGAGGGTCTGAGGTCAATGGCTATTGCCCCGGTCACTTGGGTCGTACAGGTCATATAGATCGTAATCCCTCATGGTGGATCAACGCCGATACTGGAGCACATATTTGTTTTTCATGTGGCTTTAAAGGCGGACTTAACTTTCTAATCGCTTACCTCAATGGAACACCGATAGAGCAATCAGACGATTGGGTGACATCCACATTAGGCAAGCGATTAGAAGCAGCGTTAAAACCTAAGCCAAAGCCCAAAGAAGAATATTTTTCTTTGACTGAGGCAAACCTTGCAGCATTTGTTGACGTACCCCTAGAACTTCGGAAGTCACGAGGCTTAACTGCCTCCGCAACAACTTTTTACGAGATCCTTTACGACAATCAGAAAGAGTCATGGATCCTTCCTATACGCGACCCGCATACTAATAAGTTGTGGGGTTGGCAAGAGAAGGGGGTCTTTAATCGTTACTTTAAAAATTTTCCCGCAGGTATCCATAAAAGCAAAGCTCTTTTTGGTTACAAGAACGTTCAACAGTTTGATCAGATGGTAGTTGTCGAGTCCCCACTCGATGCGGCCAGGTTGATGTCCGTAGGTGTGCACGGGGGCGTGTCCACCTACGGCTCAATTATTTCTATTGATCAATTAAACCTTATTCGTGGGGCAGGCAAGATTATTTTTGCTTTAGACAACGACGACGCTGGTAAAGCCTCGTCTGAGGAAATGCTGAAGAAGTCTAAAGAGTTTAATTTTGAATGTTGGTTTTTTAACTACCGCCACACTGATCAGAAAGACGTAGGTGGTATGAGCAAGGAAGAGATTGAGATAGGTTTAGCAAACGCTAAGCATTCACTACACGGGAGAAGAGCACTATTATGATTATTGGATTATCTGGTTATGCACGTTCCGGAAAAGATACAGTAGCAAATATCCTTGTAGAAGATTATGCGTTTGAACGCATAGCGTTTGCTGATCCTATTAGAGAATTACTTTTACAAATCAATCCTTTTGTTATTGATAATACTCGTATTTACGACTACGTTGAAGAAAACGGTTGGGAGTTAGCAAAGGCGCACCCAGAAGTTCGACGCTTACTTCAGTCCCTTGGAGTTTCCATGCGAGAGGTTGTTGATTCCGAGATTTGGATTGAAACGGCTTTACGCAAAATGGAATACGGAAAGAATTACGTTATTAGTGATGTCCGGTTCCTTAACGAAGCAAACATGATTGATCAATTTGAGGGTCAACTTTGGAGAGTAGAACGCCCCGAAGTTATTGCTACCAACAGTCACATATCAGAATCGGCTTTGGATAATCATGGGTTTAGCCAGATTATTGTTAACGATGGTTCCATTGAAGACCTCAAAGAAAAAATTACGTCTTTTACTTTGGCGGCGCAAAACTAATGTGGTCATGGGTACTTGCTATTGTAGGAACCACAGGCATCTTTGTCGTAGGTAGCAAGACTATTTGGGGTTGGTTTTTGTTACTGTTTAATGAGTGCCTTTGGTCTATCTATGCTGTTACTTCCCACCAGTACGGCTTCATATTTGCCTCCCTAGCCTATAGTGCTGTATACATACGCTCCTATCTGCATTGGAGAAAAGGAAATGACATTTAAAGGCTCCCTGCTTCCTTACCAACCCTACGCAGTTGACAAGATGATTGCTCGTAATAAGATTCTTGTTGCTTACGATTTAGGGCTAGGAAAGACAGTAATTACTATTGCTGCGCTTGAGAAGCTGATGGACAGAGGATCTATCCGGGAGCCGGGAATGGTTATCTGTCTTTCCAGCCTTAAATATCAATGGGCTAACCAGATTGATAAGTTTACTGAGGGATCCTCTAAAACTATAGTTATTGATGGAACCCCTAAGCAACGCGCCGCTCAATACGAGGAGGCGTACAACTGGAAAGAATCACACGTTGATTACGTGATTATGAACTACGAGCAGGTAGTAAACGACTGGGAGAGCGTTAAAAGACTTCCACGGGGGTTTGTAGTACTTGACGAAGCCACCGCTATCAAATCCTTTAGATCTAAACGTTCAAAGGCTGTAAAGCGACTCAGCAACGTTCAATACAAGTTTGCCCTTACAGGAACCCCAATTGAGAACGGTAAACCAGAAGAACTCTTCAGCATCATGCAATTTGTAGATGACTCAGTTCTTGGTCGTTTTGATATCTTTGATAAGGCTTTTATTGTTAGAAATAACTTTGGTGGTGTTTCCCGCTATCGTAATTTACCTGTTCTTCACGAGCGGTTAGCGGAAGCCTGCGTACGCAAAGCCCAAAAAGACCCAGATGTGGCTCCCTTTTTGCCAGACTCTCTTCATGCGGAACCTCTATATGTAACTTTAGACAAGAAGACCGCAAAGTTATACGAGCACATTAAAGATGATTTGATTCGAGAACTTGACGAAGCACAAAACCTATTTGGATCAAACTTTAATGTCTTTACTCACTATGGTTTAGATAAAGGCGATAATAACTACTTAGAAAACGAATGGCGTGGAAAAATCATGTCACGAGTTGGCGCTTTAAAGATGCTTTCCTCGCACCCAGACTTGCTAATTAGCAGTGCTAAAAAGTACATAGCTGGGGATACGGGAGAAGGTTCCTCTTATGCAGCTGGTTTGCAGGAGCAAGGTCTTCTCGATAACTTGCCAGAGGGTATTAAATTAAAGGTGCTTGACGAGTACGTTAAGGATTTCCTTGACACGGATCCAGAAAATAAAGTTGTAATTTTTGCAACATACATTGAGATGGTAGATAAGATCTCAGAAGCACTGAAATCGTATGGGTGTCGGACGTACACTGGTCGTCTTAACGCTAGGACGAAAGAAGATAATAAAATTGCTTTCAATACCGAACCTGATGTACGCGTTCTTGTTAGTTCTGATGCCGGTGGCTATGGTGTTGATTTGCCAGCGGCTAATCTTCTTATTAATTATGACCTACCTTGGTCGTCGGGAGGCGCGGTTCAACGAAACGGTCGAATCAAACGAGCCTCGTCCAAATGGCCATCAATAGTTATTCAAGATATTTTAATTGCTGGCTCAATTGAACAACGTCAACACGAGATGCTTCAGCAAAAGAACTCAGTAGCTGCCGCTATCGTGGACGGTGAGGGTATTGATAAAGAGGGAGAACTTAACCTGACTTTGGGAAGCCTTCGTCAGTTTATGGTTAATACTTACGTTTGATCACTGGTAAACAAGGCGGTAAGCCAAGTCGCCCGGCGTAACCGAAATTGGGCTACCAAAGTCAATACCAGCAGCTCCGTAACATTCCGCTACTAATTCAGAGCAAATAACTCCATAGCGCTTACTTGCAGTTTTAAATATTTTTGTATTAGCAATAACTTTTAAACCAAGAATACGAAATGCTAGATTAGCAATATCAACAAAACCATAAGACACACCAACCATAGATTTAGCGTGAGCAACAATTTGCATCCGCTGTTCTTCGTTTAGTTTTTCGTGCTGGTTCCACGCTACATAATAGGCTGGGTACTTATCAACTGGGCTAATAGCAACGCCAGACGGGTTTGCTTCAACGATCTGTCCGTTACCGATGTAAACAAAAGCATGGTTCCAACGACTCAATGTTCCAAGTCTAATTAACTTGCCAAAGAATCCATTTGTGTGTACGACGCCATAATCGCCGGGTGCAGGTGTATAAGCCATTAGCACAGTATTACAAACACAGTAACTACATATGTGCTGAACTTTTTGCCTTTTTGTTGTATCTTGAAAATATAGGGGGTAATAATGGCAACAGGTTTAGATATAGTAAATATTGCCGCCAAAGAAATTGGCTATGTAGAGGGTCCAAACAACGAGACAAAGTACGGGCAGTGGTATGGTCTAGATAACGATCCTTACTGTGCGATGTTTGTTAGCTGGGTATTTGACCAAGCTGGGGCGTCAAGTTTAGTAGCGGCGTCTACCGCTAAAGGTTTTAGTTACTGCCCAGAAGGCCTTCGCTGGTTTCAGAAAAAGGGCGCTGTTGTAGACAAGTACAAAGGTATGCCCGGCGACATCGTGTTCTTTTGCTGGGACGGTACAGGCGTTCCCCAACACGTGGGTATTATTGAGGGCGCTTCCGCAGACGGCATAACAACTATTGAGGCAAACACAAGCGCCGATCATGCTGTTGGATCACAGGCAGATGGTATTGGCGTATTCCGTAGACATCGCCCTTACCTAGGCGTTATGGCTATCGTTCGTCCAGCCTATGCCGCAGTTCACGCACCCGCCGTCAGCAAACTTGCTACTAAGCCAGTTGCTGTTGGAACCGCCGCTGTAACTGCTTTAGGTGGAGGCGGGGCAGCTTTAGCAACTCACACGTCTTCTACAACACCTCCTGCAACAAAAACAACCGTGATTGTTGCTCCACCTTTTCCAGGATCTTCGGCTTTTAAAGTTGGCGCAAAGGGAACAGCAGAACTCATTGTTGCTAGAGCACTGGCTAATGCAGGACTACTCCCAGCAAATCTTGTATCTAATGTTTTAACAGCAGAAGAGATTGCTCTCATACCTGTGTATCAAAAACAATACCCAGGATTAAAAGCCTCTATAGGAAAAGGCATTGACGTTTGGACATACACATCTATGACAGCTAAGGCGGGTTCATGACAAAGTATAGAAAGAAAAAAGGAATTGCTGTTAAGTTTCAGGCTGTTTCGGACTGGGCATCAACGGCTTTTGCTTCTTACTGGTTTATGCTTTTTCACGCTGTTTGGTGGGGATCTTGGGTAGCGTTTAGGTTTGAAGCGTTTCCTTATGGGCTTTTAACACTTATTGTTTCTTTAGAATCTATTTTGCTTTCTGGGTTAATTCTTAATGCAACCAATAGATCTGGAAATGAAGACCGACGCATTATTGAAAAAGATCTTAAACTGGATCAAGCGTCTCATGACCATCTTGAGGAGATTCGTCGCAATGTAAAGGAGATTATGAATGTCCTTCAAATTCCCGATCAAAGATCCTAAATCAGTTATCTTGTCTTCCTTGGCTGGACTAGCCGCTTGGAAATCAAGTAACTTTGCTACCGATCCAATGCACATAGGCATGGCGGTAACGGCAGCAACGGCTGGGTTGGCTATGCCATCAAATTCACAGAACAAGCCAAATGTAGCCCCAGATTCTCACATACAAACACCCTACGTTTCGAACCTAGAAGAGCGCCCAAACGGGTAGACTTATCTAATGCCTAACGCACCTAAGACGCCTACGCGCACAATCCGGGTCTCCGATGACCTCTGGCTTGCTGTGCAGAAGAAAGCTGCTGCTGAAAAGGTTACCGTCACAAGCGTGATTATCAAGGCGCTTGAGCACTACATTAAAGTTGACAAGACCCACAACTAAGCCCTAAGTTACTCCCAAAAGGGAGGCTTACATGGCACTTCAAGACTATGTAGAAGACGCTCGACAGTACCGAGCCATTAAAGATCAAGAAAAATTACTTGCTGATCGCAAGAAACTTTTGCGCGACAAATTAGTCGCTGTGTTGCAAGCTGAAGGCACAGAGGACGATAGCGGTCACCTCCGCTTAGAACTTAACGACGATCTTAAACTCACATACCAGCGTAAAGAAAGTAAATCCATTAAGCTCGAAGAAGCTGAGGAAATGCTTAAGGCTAAGGGTATCTGGGAAGACTGCGTTGAATACGTACCTGTTATTAAAGACGACGCCATTATGGCGGCCCATTACAAGGGTCAGATCACTGAAGAAGAGATCGATTCGCTTGTTGATACTAAGGTAACGTACGCTTTCATACTATGACCTCAGATTTTATTGAAGACTCCTTTGGAGACCTTTTTTATCCGGGAAGCAAAAAAAAGATCAAAACTCCCCCAGTAAAAGAAACTCCAGAAAAAGTTGCTTGGGATAAGCACCCCAAGATGCGGACCCTGCCCAACGGCAAGGACATAGAAATGTTCACAATTGGGGCGCTCGCGTCGGCTTTGAATCGGCCGATCATTACGATACGATTGTGGATGAAGGAAGGCTACATTCCTCTGTCGCCTTACCGCTTGCCAGCCAAACCTGACAAGAACGGTGAGATGAGAGAAGGTCGGCGTTTATATACACGGGCCATGATTGAGGCGGCGATTAATATCTTTGCCAAGGCTGGTGTTTTACACGCTAACCGTATAGAGTGGGCTAAGCACAGGGGTATAACATCAAAACTCACGGAAACGTGGGAAGAGATAAGACAGCACGAACAAAACTAAATAACCATAAATAACCATAAATAAACTAAGGATAAAAATAAATGGGAATCAACCAAAATCTAGATGCAACAAGCTTCGTAACAGAAGACGACGAGTTCTCAGTAGATGCTCGTCCAGCAACAACAGTAGATGCTTCTTCAATTGGCATCACATCAGGCTGGCAAACAGAAGAGCGCTCAGGAGGAGAATATCCAGATGACTTCAAATACTCAGAAACTCGTACGCTTGTCCGTTTTATCGACGACGCACCAGTCGTTAACTATAAAGAGCACTGGATCAACGAAATCACTGAGGGTCGTCGAACATTCGTCTGTCTCGGCAGTAATTGCCCACTCTGTCTTGATGTTGTTCATAAGCCAGTCTCAAAGCATAAGTTCAACGTTATCAACCTCGGAGTTAAGCCTTTCCTCCATCAAGTAATGACCGTATCGTCTGTTCGTTTTTACGAAACTTTGCAACAGCACGCATCAGGCAGCTTTGGTCCATTGAGCGCCGGATACTGGACACTTTCCCGTACAGGCGTTAAGCAGAATACAAGCTATCAAATGATTCCAGTGAAGGCGCGCGACCTTCAGGAAGACTTTGGTGTCAACGAAGCAGACGTTCAGGCGTTTGCAAAGACCATCACCCCATACAGTTCAGAGCGTTTGATTTCACGTTCTAGCTTAAAGGATCTTCAAGAGTTGGCTGACAAGCTTAAGTAATCAAATTGGACGTGGGGGCGCTAGTACTTATAGGCTAGCGCCTCTACTCATTGGGGGATAAGTTGATACACGAAGTAAAAGCAATTACAACTAAAGAAGCGCTTGATGAGATGATCGCTTATTACATGAAGCAAGATGCCTTTGCTTATGACGTAGAAACCGTTGGCGATCGACGCGGAGACACGCCTGTTAATGAGGTGCTTTGGATTAGTTTTTCTACTTGGGGGCGTTCGGATGTTATTCCTATGGGTCATCCAAACGGTGATTTAAAAGAGGTTGTGAAGCCCTTAACTGGGCAAGGACAGAAGCGTGCGGACTCTGGGTTGACCATTAGAGATGCTGATTATTCACGCTCATCCAAATTAGCAACTAAGGTTTTTACTGATCCACCAAAGCAATTATACCCCGCAGAAGTATTTGCAGCGTTAGAGCCTTTGATGTTTAACGAAAATATTTTAAAAGTAGGTCACAACCTTATTTTTGATTTAACCTCCGTTGCTAAGTACTACGGTGGTCGCGTACCAGCTGAGCCTTATTTTGACACCATGATTGCTTCTTTTATATCCGACAACCGTAACAAGAATCGTTGTGGTTTAGCGGATTGCTTAAAGCGAGAAATGGGTTTTGAGATGGAAAAGGGTGTGGGAGCAGAAGTAGAGAAGTACTCTTTTCAAGAGGTAGCCCTATATGCCAAACTTGATGCCAAGTACACATGGGAATTGTGGAAGATTATTAGTAAGAAGGTCATTGAGGCTGATGTTCAAGCCACAATGAACCTTGAGATGAAGGTGCTCCGAGTACTTTGTGACATGAAACTTACAGGTGCACCCTTGGATCTAGAAGCGCTTTTTGAATTAGACAAGCGTTTAGACGCGGATATTGAAGAAGCAAAGGCAAATATTTTTCGGATTGCTGGTCGTCAATTTAATTTAAACTCAAACCCCGAGAAGCAAGAGCTTTTATACGGGTCAGTAAAAGACGGAAACCGGGGACTTAAGCCAAAGTTATTGACGGGTAAGGGTAAAGGAAAATTGGCAAAGGAACGTAGTATTAGTGACTACTCTGTATCAGCCGAAGCATTAGAAGAGTTTAGAGAAGAAGATCCTTTAGTAAATGCCCTACTTAATTACTCTGATTTAAATAAATTGCGTAGCACGTATGTTATTCCATACTTGGGTGGTGAGGTAGTTCGTACCACAGGCGGCAAAGCTAAATTAGAAACCAAAGACAGCATGCTTATCAATGGTCGATTGCACTGTGACTTTATTCAGCACGGGGCCGAGACAGGTCGTTTTTCCAGCCGTAACCCAAACCTTCAAAATGTTCCAGCACCGCATACCCCTAACGGCAAGGCGATTAGAAACCTATTTATTGCTCCCGAAGGTTACAAATTAATTGTAGCGGACTACAGTCAAATTGAACCTAGAGTTATTGCTTCTTTGGCTAAAGAAGAAACCATGATACTTTCGTATAAAGAGAAGCGTGATTTGTACACCACCGTAGGCGATAGAGTTGGCGTGGATCGCAAGGCGGGAAAAGAATTAGTGTTATCAATTGCTTATGGTGTTGGAGCCGAAAAGATTGCTAAGAAGATTAATAAGACGGTTCCCGAGGCTCGGCAACTACTAGAAGACTTTGGTAAAGAGTTCCCCGCCATCTTGTCGTATAAGAAAACCGTTATTCAATACGCCCGGCAAAAGGAGCCTATCCCGTACATCAAGACCCGCCTAGGACGTAAACGGTTTTTGCCAGAATTAAACTCCTCGGATAAAGGAGAGCGGGCTGGGGCGGAGCGTCAAGCCTTTAATACACGTATTCAAGGAACTGCGGCCGACATTATTAAGTGGGCTATGGTTCGCGCTTATGAGTTTTTGCCTAAAGAGGCTAAACTAATCCTCACAGTTCACGATGAATTGGTTACCCTAGCCCCAGACAATCTGGTGGAGGAAACTGTATCCGCTATTAGAAGAGCCATGGAAGATATTGATCTTTTAGAGGTTCCTTTAATTGCAGATATTAAAGTTGTAGAGCGGTGGGGAGAGGCTAAAGATCAATGAGTTGGAAATTTTGGCAACCTAAATTTGAACCTCAAATTATTGAGGTGTCTGTTGCCACCTTACTTCGCTGGTATTTTTATGACGCTTCTATAGAAGATCCAAACTATGTTGCCAAAGCCGTAGGAATGCTTCCGGTTAGTGAAGAGGGTAAGCAAACCGAACTACAGGGTAGCGAAGATCGACTATCGGAGATCATGGGGTTACTTCCCTTTATCGAGGCAATGGCCGATATTAATTCTCAAGCTATGGCCGCCGTTCAATTTGAAAGAATGCGTGAGGCAGGAATAGATTTAGATTCTGAAGACCTTCACTCTGAATACCATAAGATAGAAGATATTTACAAGATGATTTCTATGTCTGGGATTATTTCTACCCTGTCCTCAGGAGTAGAATTGGGCTTAATAGATATAAACGCTATAGGAGGAATAATAAGAGATGAGTAACTTCTGGTCTAAACATGCGGGTGGTAATGCTACGCCCACAACACGGTCATCCGATCTGCCGTTGGCTCCCTCGCAACGACCTATGGATACATATCAACAACCACAACAACAACCTACTGGTCGTCCAATGGGAAGTGTTTCTAGTTCAGGCGCTTGCCCAGAATGCCGTAGTGGAAATTACATGAAAGTGGGTTCAATTGCCACGCAGAACGGTCCACAAGATGCATGGCGGTGCTATGACTGTGGGTACCCTAAAGTTCAATCAGGTAGTGGTGCAGGTGGAGTAAATATCCCATCCGCAGGTCCTACACAGAAAGCCTTTCAAGTGCCAACTGGCGGTTGGAATCCTACGACGATTATTGGTAAACTCGAATAATGACAACAGCGGAGAAGAACAAAGAACTTTTAAAAACCATCGCATTAGTTAATAAGAAGAATCCAGGGGCTATTGTCCTAGGATCAGAGATTAGAGAAGATCTAATTTCTCACATGACAACAGGTTCATTATCACTTGATGTAATTTTGGGTGGCGGATGGCCGACCAACCAATGGGCAGAGTTAGTAGGAGAAGCCAGTAATGGTAAAACCGCTATTGCCCTAAAAACTATTGCAGCCAATCAAGAAAAAGATCCAGATTTTACAGCAGTTTGGGTAGCTGCAGAACAATGGGTTCCTTCTTATGCAGAATTATGCGGAGTGGATCTATCACGCGTTTACGTAGTATCCACGAATATTATGGAGGAAGCATTTGAAACAGTTATCAAAATTGCTGAAAGTAAGTCTATCGATTGTATTGTTGTTGATTCCTTGCCTGCTCTGGTTCCAGGTGCAGAAGATGAGAAAGACATGGATGAGTTCACCGTCGGAAAGGGAGCGCTCCTAACTAATAAGTTTTTCCGTAAGGTAGGTCCCGCTAGCAAGCGTTCACTTACTGAACAGGAACGACCTTTTATTGGTTTGATCATCAATCAGTGGCGCTCAAAGATCGGCGTCATGTACGGAGATCCACGAACCACCCCCGGCGGATTAGGCAAAGACTATGCCTTCTTTACTCGTCTTGAGATCAAGCGTGATGAGTGGTTAGAGGTTGGTTCAGGAGATAGCAAGCGCCGTATCGGTCAGACTATCAAGGTTCGTACCCTCAAGAACAAGGTTGCCCCACCATCGCAAGTGGCATACCTAGACTTTTATTTTGCTGACGGGGGATCAGTTCCTCCCGGTGAATACGACTTTGCTAAGCAGATTGCTTCACTTGGGGTCCTTAACAAGGTTATTACTCGTGCTGGTGCCTTCTATAGTTACGGCGATAGAAAATGGCAAGGAGGAGATGCTATGGTTAGCTCTATCAAGGAGGAGATCGACCTCCGAGAGCGTCTGGAGAAGGACGTCCTAGAAACCATCAAGGCTGGCTCAAAGTACATTGTTGAAGCCACCACCGATGAGGAGTAAAGGACAGCAAGAGTCAAGGAAGCATGAGGATAGGCTTGCAAAAGCTATCGGTGGTCAGCGTAACGCGGCTAGCGGTGCTTTTTGGAGCCGTAAAGGCGACGTCAGAAGTAGCGATTTACTTGTAGAACACAAGTGGACTGGCAAGCAATCCGTATCCGTAAAGGCTGCGGTTCTAGAGAAGATTGTTACTGAAGCGATTCTTGACAATCGTATGCCTGTCCTCGGTTTCCACCTTAACGGTGAGAATTACATAATGTTAACGGAGGATGACTTTCTGGAGCTGCGCCACAGACTCCAGGAGTGTTCTTGTACGAAGACGAAGGAATAGAAGGTTGGCGCCACAAAGCCAAGTGTCGATCTATGGACACAGAACTTTGGTTTCCCCCACGCGATAAAGCCAAATACAAACTGATTGCCGACAAGGCTAAAGCGATTTGCTTTGGCAAAGACGGTAAGGCAGAATGTCCCGTACGAATTGAGTGCATGTTGTACGCCGAAGGCAACAACGAGCAACACGGTATCTGGGGAGGACTCAGCCATCGTGAACGCAATGCTCTTAAGCGTAAAGCCAAGAAGAACGATAAGACATTGGAAGAGTGGGTTAGGAAAAGATGAAGCCAACTGGTGCACTGAAAGCGTTTTTAAATGTTGACAAAAGCACCAGAGTAATTGGCCCAGTTGAACGATGGCTTATTGCTAAAGAAAAAGATACCTCACGTCGTCAAGACGTCATTCACCCCTCAGCAATGGCAAGCAACAAGTGGTGCCATAGAGAACAATACTTTTTATTACAAGGTGCTCCTAAAGCCCCGGAAGTAACTAGCCTACAACGAGAAATTGTGTTTGCTACTGGACACATGATTCATGATCGCTGGCAAAACTGGTTTAAAGATATGAACAAGTTGTACGGCAAATACTATTGCGACGATTGCCGGGAGACTTTCACAGGTTTACCCAGTGACCATAAGGTAGATCCACGACACCTTCATTACAATGAAATCCCATTAAGCCATGAACCACTCCGCATTAGCGGAAGTGCAGATGGGCTATTGCTTGGCTTCGGTGATCCCCTACTACTAGAGATCAAATCAGTGGGGGTAGGAACCCTAGGTTGGTATGATCGGGGTCGTTTGATCGAACATAACAATAATTTTGATAAAGCCTTTGATTCTTTAGAGCACCCATTTTCTGATCACATCAACCAAGCTCAGATTTATATGAAACTTATGGAACTTATGGGTATGAAAAATGCACCACAGGAAGCCCTACTGCTTTACGAGGCAAAGGGTAGCCATGCTCTTAAAGAATTTGTTGTTAAGAAAAATGATTTTTCAGTGCTTGATAAGTTTGCTCAAGCCCAGTCAATCCTTGACGCGATTTCGCAAAACACGCCCCCTCTGTGTAATATTAACGGTACCGCAGGTTGCACGAAGTGCAGATCCTATACAGAGGAGCAGGTAAATGAGCGAACTTCAGATTAAACAAGGCGCAAGCCAACCATTAATTCAATCAGTAAGTTTGCAAGGATTTTTATTTCAAACCTCTAAAGAGTTAGACATTCCAGAGATACCTGAGGATGTAACAGAATTAGATGACAATGGTTTAATGCATTTATTTGCAAAGTTAACCGCTTACAGCAACTTCCTTAGCGCCCAACTTGCTTGCGCTTTTATTGATGAGCGCAACGCGGAAAACAGCCTTGAGTTTGAAGAAAGCCTAAGTTACATTGACTCAAGTTCTGCGGGTAAAAAAGAAACTGTAGCCCTTATTAAAGCACGCATTAAAACAGATCCTAAAGTAATGAGGTTGCAAGCGGAGTTTAGTGAGAAGTATGCCTACCGCAAGATCATTGAAGTAATGACCAACAATGTAGAAAAGGATACCGCCTTGATTAGCCGAGAGTTAAGTCGAAGAATTGGTGGACAAAGCGCTACTACTCGTGGAAACAATCGGTTATTTGCATGACCGCACGTGTTAAATTAGTTGGAGGAGAACTTACTTCAACTAACGTATACCTTGGTATAGATCAATCTTACACAGGCTTTGGTATGACTTTCCTAGGGGAAGATGGTTCCTACCAAACTAGCGTTGCTAAGTTTGATTCTATGGGGGTTACCCGGTTATTAAACATTCAAAATTATATTATTGAAAACATCATGGTCAAGCGCTCAACGGGTCATGTTATTCAAGCCACTGCGATCGAAGGGTACGCTTACGGTTCGCAGATGGCTAATATGTTAGGAGAATTGGGTGGCACTGTTAAGTTGTCATTAGTTAAAGCGCGTGCATATATGGCAGAAAATGCGTGCTACCCATACATAGTTAGCCCAAGCATGCTTAAGAAGTACGCCACAGGCAAGGGAAACGTTCAAAAGAATCAGATGCTCTTGCAGGTATACAAGAAGTGGGGCGTGGAATTTAAAGACGACAACGCAGCTGACTCCTTTGCGCTTGCTCAGTTGATATCTGGAAACGCAAGCCTTGAGTACGAAAAGGAAGTTTACGATAAACTTCAGTCCCCTGAATATAGAGAGATTGACGTTTATGCCTAGTTATGACTTTGCCTGTGTAGCATGCGACACTCAAATCGAACGGTACTTTACTTTTGAAGAAAATCACCGTGTTGAATGCGAGCATTGCGGTAACCAGATGATTAAGGTATTTCAAGCCAACCCAGCACATTTTAAAGGGGGTGGTTGGGGTGGCCAAGGATAAGTTTACAAAACGGGATAACCGCAATCTTGGGTACATGACAGCGGAGGAATTTGTTGACACGTTTACCCCTGGATTAAAAGAATACCTTGGGCATAACTGGGGTAAAGATAAGCAACAACTGTTGCACCCAATGGATCTTATGATGAATACTCAAACGTATTTTGAAATTGGTGGTCACGTTCTATCAGATTTTATGGAAAAATGCCGAGATCAATACGAGAACTGAAACCTGATTACACAGGTACTTTAGATTACGCGGATCAGGTCTGCCAAGAGTGCCCACACTGCGAATCAAACTTGTGGAATTTAAAGGTGTCCTTTGCAGACTACGAAATCGCCCAATACTTATTGGAGATGGAGTGCGCTATTTGTGGCACTTTTGCCATTGCTCCTACCCCATTAGATCGGCTAGTTTAGCCTTACACCCAACTTTTAGACCCGCATACTTTACGTAGGGAGATCCCAACACACGTAACCCGAGGTCTAAAATATGTCAGAAAAAGAAGAAGGAATCCTGCGCGTCGGCGCTGGATCCAACCCACAATCCGTAGCATCCGCAATTGCCCACAGCATGTACGAAACACGCTCAGCAAAATTGCGTGCGGTGGGTGCTGGAGCTGTAAATCAGGCTGTAAAAGCCATCACTATTGCCCGCGGTTATACCGCTCCACGAGGTATCGACCTTGTTTTTGTTACTGGGTTTACTAACATTGAAAGCCATGATGGTCAGATTTCTGCCATCGTTTTTGATGTTAAGGCACTGTAACGCTTGATTACACAGTATCCTGTAATTCACCTTCGGCCAAAGGATTTAAATATGTCAGAACCAAAGAGCAAGTTCCCTACAATGGGAAAGAACGCCGCACACCCAAAGGTTGCAGGCGTTGAAAAAGGAACATTAGTAAAGAAGAAGAACACCGCTTCAGGTGGAGCTACAGGCTCAACCGAGCATCGTTCAAACGTTACTGAAAAGGCTGGCGCCTCCTACGGCGTTAAGGTCAAGTTCCAAAAGCAAATAGCCCCAGAAGCTGGCGCCACACAGAGCAACGGTAAGATCGTCCCTGCATCTGTTAATCGTACCCGCCCTAACTTCAAGGCTGGCGTAAGCGACCTATCTCGCTAACTTTTACCAAAACGGAAGCCTCCCAAGCACGCGCTGGGAGGTTTTCCTTTTTGCACTATTTGGTCATATGTGGTTGAATAACACCATGGTAATTCCAGAAGACAAACCTTATAACAAACGGGGCACCTGTTTTGTAGGATGGTGGCTTAAGTCCAAGGACGACAAGTTTGTACAAGAGTTTTTAGAATTACTTGCGGATGAAAAAGTTTCCACGTTAAGGCTGTACGAATTCATAGATCAAAGTTATCCTGACGTCGAGTTCGGGTTAACTACATTCCGAATGCACAGATTAGGAAGATGTTCATGTCCATAAAAGACGATTTTAATTCTTTTATTAAAACAAATCGTGGATCAGATGATGTTACAAAAGATATTCCAGATACATGGCGCCCCCGATCAGAGGTTGGCACCGACGGCGGTTTTGTTATCACAACCCCACGCAAGGACGGTAACTTACCGGGCGCTCGCGAAGCAATTGAAGAGGCGGGATTAAACGCAGATGAGTGGGAAGTCCTATCCATTCGTCGAGGTCGTTGGCAAAAGTTTGACGGTGAATGGTTAGAGTCCCTTCGTGTTAACTTACAGCCCGCAGCTGGGAACGCAACACGTGATTATGATTTAGATTCCCTTAAGAAGTCCATGGAAAAGTGGAAGCCGGGCAAGGTTAAAGAGACTGCAGGAAACCTAACCGCTGTTTACAGTGTAGGTGATACTCAATATGGTAAAGACGATACCCCAGCAATTGTAGATCGTATGCATCGCGCACTTGAAGAAGTTATTGCTCATTATGAACGCATGTCAAAGCGGTATGACATTGCACAGATTGCGTTACCTCAACTTGGCGATTGCATTGAAGGAATGACCAGCCAAAAGGGAAAGGTAATGGGTCGCCATGATATTGGCGTTTCAGAGCAAGTACAGGTCGGTCGCCGTATGCTACTTACGTGGATCAAAGAGTTGGCTCCGCTTACCTCTAAGTTAATTATTCCAGTTGTTCCCGGTAACCATGACGAGGTTCAACGTTTTCTAGTAAGTCGTCCTGAAGATTCATGGCAGATTGACATCGTTCGTCAAGCAGAGGACGCAGTACTGCTTAATGATTTTCTCAAAGATCGTGTTGAGTTTCGCTACCCAGCAGCAGATGACAGCACCTTGGCTGTTGAATTAAGCGGTGTTTTGTACGGAATGGCTCACGGACATCAGGCGCCTAACATGATTAAGTGGTGGAACGGTCAAGTAATGGGTCGTTGTTCAGTCGCTAACGCAGATATCCTTAACGTTGGTCACCTACACCATTACCACACTCAAAATGTAGGTCGTCGTTTATTTGTACAAAACCCAGCAATGGACAACGGTTCTAGTTGGTGGCGCGACAAAGCGGGCTTAGAAAGCGATCCAGGTATTGTTTCTATGTTAATTGGTCAAGGTTTTGACCCTCGTAGAGAGTTAACTGTGCTAGCAGGTACTCGCTAGCCTACAATGTAGGTATGCCAGGTCCACATCAAAACGTCCAGTCGCTCGGTGCGAATGGTATGTATGGAACCTACGCCGCTTATGGCGCAGGTGGTCAACCTACCGCACGTTCCGAGCTCGATTTCCTACGCATGGGCGTTGGTCGGGAACCTAGCGCAGAATATCCGGATGGTTATTTAGGAACCATTCGTACACGTCGTGATGATCGCGGTCGTCCAAACGGTACATCGGAAAAAGTATTAGACAGCATGAAGTCACGTGTAGGACAGCGTTCCTACCAACGTGGTGTTCACCGCGGCGAGCGCATTGATCCAAGTGATTACTACTATCCTTCAGGGTTTGAAGCCGACCGCGGTATCAAGCGTCAGATGAAAGGCGTTCAAGTGGGTAGCACTATTGTTACTCGACGCAACGCAGATAAGTCAAAGTTTGCACCAGCACCTCACCTTCCTAATGATGGTAAGGCTGGTCCAAACGTACGAAGCGATTCACCAATGTTGATCAACGGTCGTCGCGTCAGTCAGATGCAACGCATGAAACCAGGATGGCAGTAATATGGATAAAAATAAAGATCAATTTGCTCCTGTAAAAACGGTATCTAAATACCCTATTCCATTAAGCCCACATTCTTGTGAGCGTTGTGGGGCGGGGGATCACCCGACAGAGGATTGCCAGTAATGCCCGGTAAATTTGCAGACGGCGTTTACTCACGTAAGCCTTGGCAAGCAGCTCCACAAGCCGCTTATCCACCACAGGCATACATTGGACCCTTCCAAAGTAATCAAGAGCGCTTGCTCAGTCAATCACTGGCTGTTCATACTATGACAGGTGCTGAGATCCAACAACACGTTCGCCCACCTATGCCTCAGGTAAAGAACCTATTCCCTTCACGATTTGGGTACGTAAAAGAACAATATGGAATTAAAGATATCGTTGAAATGAAGGGTCGCCCAGCCCAGCGCAACGAAGCCGACTACTCACAGACTCCTAATACACAGGAATCATCGAGCCGAAACACGTTAGGAACCACAATCTAATGGCATATGACCCAGGATTATTAACAGATGCAACAGGAGACGGCATGTCCGGCGCCACAGATGTATCGCTAGAAACACAACAAAAGTTGAAGAAAACGTATTACAATGGGTCTAAGCCTTGCGTCGATTGTGGACTCACCATGAACCCCGCTGAGGCTCTGTTTTCTAACGGTTACTGCCCCAACTGTACCCGTCGCAAGCAGACCAACATTGTGAAGGGTGGGATGGCATAATGGCTAAAGAAGATCGCGCAAACAAGCGTGCGCTTAAAGCTTCAAAGGCTAAGTCAAAGTACAAAGCATCCGACAGCAATGTTCAGGAGCGTGAGCAAACTGTAAAGGTAGCGTCTGAGATTAAAGGTTACCTCCCTAATATGTCACGCAAAGAAGTATTTCACCATGCCGCTAAGAGCGTTGAGGGTGAAACGGGTATATCTTCAGATTCCAACAACGTCAAGGTGGTAAACAAATGACAGTTCGTAAAGTTCGCTCAAACGTAGAGTCACTCGAAAAGGGTGCAACAGACGGCAAGTACCGTCGTTCACGCCCTAACACAGAGGTTGCTCCCGGCATGGGAGATCAGTTAGTTAAGAAGAATCGCGCTGGACTACATCCATACATGAACTACGGCTTTATCAATTCTGAAGAGGCTGATCAAGTTAACCCAGCAGGTAACTAACATGGGGGTTCGCCGCAGAGAAAAAGACCCAAAGCGCGTACCTTCTTTAGGTATTAGCGAGCCAATCAGCCACGTTAACAAAGTGCGCCAAACGACTGTTATGGGTACAACTATGCAAACTGGCGGCAAAGACTCATCAGGAATAGCGGACATCAGCAACACGTATGTTCATAGAGGTAACGGATTTACAGCCGTTGCAAAAGTTCCAGATAAAAATAATAAAATTGATAACCGAGGTGTTGCAGGACACGGTACTCATGTCGCTATTGGTAAAGGTAAAACTTATAAAGAAGCATTTAATAACGCTTCAACTAAGCGAACTGAAGGATTAAAAAGCGGTGAGTTTGGCAAAGGTAACCCTGCAGATAACGAGTGGATAAAGACTTCTCGTGAGGAAGCCTTAAAAGGTAATCCTAATTACAAGCCTGTCCAAGTTATTAAAATTGATTCAAGCAAACCAGGAGGACGCGCATAATGGCATCAGGAAATCCAGATCGCTCAACCAATCCAAAACGTCAGCCTAAAATGAATTGGGATAAGGTTCCTACATGGAACGGTCCCGGCAGTTGGGAAGCTTCACAGCCTTTGTCCGAGTCTTACAAGCAGGCTTTAGCCGATAAAAAAGATTCAGGAATTAATACCACTAACGCCGCAGGGGACTAATCCCGATTTTGTGACCTACCTCACATAGGGTAGGATCTGGGCATGGCTATCGATCCCTATAAAGCGTTTGACCTGTCCCAATTAGCAACTAAAAAGGACGAACATAAGGTCCTTATTTTGGCATGTAAAACTTGCCGTTCATTTGAAGAGATCCCAGTTGATGAACGTTGGCCAATCAATCATCAAGAACAAAACCTTTTCCTTAAGCGCGCACTTGAAGCACACCAACGTCCGCAACCTCACATGGGTTTGCTTGTAGACGTTGACTTTGCCGTATGGAACAGCGACAGTGGTAAGAGGAGGATGTCCGCAGAATTGTTCACACAATCAGAGGGTCTTGGTCCAGAAGTTTACGCCGCTAAAGATAACTACTCTGCCGATGCTATGAAGTGTTTCCAAACACACTTACGTCCAGAAGGCGCTTGCCCAGACTATAAGTCAGGTCCAAAGTTAATCAAGATTGAAGTGATGAAAGAAGAACGTCGAGAGGCTGGATTATCAACCTCAGAACTACCTTCATTTTATTTGTGCGATTTCTGCCCAGTAAAGAGCTTTAACATGATGAAATCAAACCAAGCGAAAAAACTTTACACATGACAGATCGTGCGGATGCTCAGACCGCTTTTATTATGGTTAAAGAATGGGATGGTACTTGGCGTGCCGTTGTTGAACTAGACAAAGTATTTACTGTCGATCGTTTAGCCTCCCGTACTGACATTCGTACTGGTACCAAAGAAATGACAGATTTTCTGGCTGAAGATGACCTATCAAACCTCATTGTTTCCAAGTTATCTGAAAGTCGCAAGACGGATAGCGAGCGCACCGCCGAGGCAGTAAGGCATGCTTTGCAAGAGAGAAAAGCCCCCGTAACTACAGAGGATTAAAATGACCACAATCGTAGCAGTGCAATACGAAGATCATTGCGTAATTGGGGCAGATAACCAAGTTACCAGCGAGACTGGTCGCATCTATCGTCACAAGGATATGGCAAAAATAAGTGAACGCGGTGCATTTTTAATTGCGGGCAGTGGAGAGGTTCAACCATGCGATCTTGCTCAGCACACGTGGATCCCGCCACGTGTTACCGCCAAAGATAAATTAGACATTCATCATTTTATGATTACTAAAGCCATGCCGTCACTTCGTGAGTGTTTAAAAGCAGGAGGATATAATTTTGATGAAAAGCAAGAGTCGGATTCAGGTCAGCGTTTTAACTTTATTATTGCTGTAAATGGTCAATTATTTGACGTAGGAGATGACCTTTCAGTTTGTCGAACAGATTCAGGATTTTACGGGGTTGGAAATGGTGCGGCGTATGCACTTGGTGCCCTTCATGCAGGAGCAAAAATAAACAAAGCTTTGGACATTGCTTCTAAACTTGATGTTTATACCTCAGGTCCTTTCATTACGCTAGAACAGTACGCCGAATAAGTAATACAATAGGTGTATGGATCTATACGACGCCCTTGCCTCTAAGGCTCAACCTGTCGGTATAAGTCCTTCATCCACCTCATATTTTAGTAAGCCTCAGGTAATACTTGACCCCCGCTTATTTCGCAATCAAAAGTTAATTCCCTCAGTTCGCGAGGGAATACTTGCAACCCTGTTTAACTTTTTAGAAGAGCACTTTACGTCACCCGCTGACTGGTCTTACGTTTGGCTAGCAGGTTCTGGAGTTTCACACCAATGGGCCGCCGATCGCACACCGGGAGATCTAGACTGCCTAGTAGGTATTCAATATCCAAAGTTTAGAATGGCTAACGAACTTTACAAAGGTTTGAGCGATAAAGAAATTTCCAGCATGTTCAACCAGTTATTCCGTTTGTCATTATGGCCACAAACGGCTGACTACATGGGCGCCTTCGAACTTACATTTTATGTGAATGTCCAAACAGACATCAGAAAGATCAAGCCTTATGCTGCGTATTCATTAATCAGCGATGATTGGTCGGTGGCGCCTACTATGGATGAAGCACTCCCTAATCCAGAGTTCGATAAAAAGATTGACCGCGATAAAACTATGGCGGCTGAAATTATAGTTCGCTACGGCGTAGCTCTTGATCAGATCCATAACGCTACTAATCCAGCAGCAAGAGTTAATGCGGAACGCGCATTAAAACTTGCAATCAGTCAAGGCGTAGCACTATATAACGATATCCATGGAAGTAGAAGTTACGCGTTTAGTGAATCTGGCGAGGGTTACTTAGATTACGCAAACTACCGTTGGCAAGAGGGCAAAGCCTCAGGTGTGGTTCAAGCGCTCGCCAAGTTAAAGGAGCTGGAGGACGCCGCTCAAAAGGATTTTGCGTCAGCCACATATGGTATAGAGTTACCGGACGTATCCACCTTAATCAGAAGAGCAGCAACTAGAGACTTTTAATCTTAGAGATACTGGAGAATTAAATCGTGGCAATTGTTTTATACATGGATGGCGTATTGAGAAATCAAAAGCGCGTCGCAATTCCTTCTGGGTTAAAGTTGTTCCGTGTACTACAGCAAGTTCAAAGCGTTGTTATTATTGGTGAAGACAAAGCCTTAACCGATCAGTGGTTGCGTGAAAATAAACTTGGCAAGATTGACAACATTGTAGACAAAAATGTCCCAGCCCCCGCAGCTGATTGGGAATTTCGTGCGGCGGATTACATTCGTTCGCAAGGTCCCGTTGACTATGTAATCACAGCAGACTTAGATCTATCCACCCGGTTACTCAATGCTGGTTTCAGGGTTTTAATGTTTTTGGAGCCAACCTATTTGGATCACAAGTTTCGTCCTGATAGTCGAGAGGGCAAAAAAAGTTGGGCGGATATCAAGGCAGAACTTGATCGCCAAGATGATCTACTGTTAGAAGACAAGCGCGTTCAATAAATGGAATTTATTTACTTGGGTGCTGAGGTACCCTCTAATCGCCTACTTCTAGGATCAGCCAATGTCCAATATATGGGATTGAGTTATTGGCGTTTAGTGAAGCGTGGTTTACCAAAAACCAAGGCATACTTAATTGAAAACTATTTTGAGCCAGAGGTAAAGGTCTTTGTACACCCTGGAATTCCTCGCAAGCAACTACTTGGTAAGGATGAATTGGAAGAATTTGCCGCCAATTACGAAGAGTTTGTGGTTGAGAATATCGACGCCATTTATCGTTACACCGAGGTTGATCACTCACAGATAAGCAAAGACTTTGTCCAGAACCAACGAGACACAGTTTGGGCAGAACTCCCCCCGTCAAAGTTCCTTCCCGTTTGGCGCCCAGAAACTGGGCAACGAGGTCTTGCTGATCTTACATCCAAGTACCTAGACATTGGCATCTCAGGAGACTCCCTAGAGAGCGCTACATGGCTTGCTGGAGCCACTCAGACGCACGCTAGAGTCGACGGGACGCGTTTTCATGGGTTGGGTATAGCCCGCCCAGATAACACCCGTCAGGTGCCCCTACAGAGCGCTACAACCCTGTCATGGCTATCGCCTATGATGAACGGGGAAACTATTCTTTGGGATAACAACCGCCTTGTACGGTACCCAAAAGACATGAAAGAGCAAGCCCGATCTAGACATAAAAATACAATTGAAAAAGCGGGTTTAAATTTTGATTTGATTATGGAAGACGACGCCCAAGAGGTTTGTCGTTTGGCACTATGGTCATTTGACCAATTAGAACAAAGGATGACCATGGATAAGAACTCCTATCATGATAGTTTTGATGATCCACTAGGTGAGGATTATGTGGAAACTACCCCTCAAATACATGATAGGAAAGGGGTAGAGATGCGGAAACTTTTGGCTCGTGAAGAGGCTGAAATGGGCAACTTACCAGTATTCGGTTACGAAGTAAAAACTGAAATTGATGAAGACGGAACCATCAAAGATGTACAGACCGTACACTCACAGCAGGTCAGTTTGCGTGTATGCGATACATGTTTTGTTGCAGCTAATTGCCCCGCTTTTAAACCTCAATCTGTGTGCTCATTTAAATTACCAGTTGCGGTAAAGACTAAAGATCAACTTAAGAGTTTAATCAATGCAATGGTTGAAATGCAAGCCCAGCGCGTTGCTTTTATGCGGTTTGCGGAAGAACTGAACGGCGGCTACGCTGATCCAAACCTTTCCCAAGAGGTTGATCGCCTCTTTAAGTTACTCAAAATTGTTAAGGAATTGGACGATTCAAGAGAGTTTATTAGGATGACTGTTGAACGTCAGGGAAGTGCTGGCGTACTGTCACAGATCTTTGGAGAGAAGGCTAAAAATCTAAACGAAATACCTAATGGAGGACTAACAGAAGAGCAAACTACCCAGATAATTAAAGGAGTTATAGAAGAGTAGTTATATATTATAGAAGTGGTAAAACCCACTTGGATTGACTTCCCCCAGCAGACTACGTTTCAGTAAACTAATCGTCCTCCCGCCAAAGCGGGAATTTTAATTTAGGAGCACACATGAACCTCAGCTTTCGTTTGGCAGAAGAATTTGTTTCAGGTTACAAGTCAAAGAAAGTACCTTGGGGTTATCAAGACGCCGCTGGTAATTCAGTCGGCGAGATTACATTTTTAAGAACCTATTCCCGGCTCAAGCAGGACGGAACCAAGGAGACTTGGGTAGACGTTTGCGAGCGAGTGATCAACGGCATGTACTCCCTGCAGAAGGATCACTGTAAATCTAACCGCCTACCTTGGAATGACTCGAAGGCTCAAGCCTCAGCCAAGGAAGCATTCGATCGCCTGTTCCACCTGAAGTGGTCACCTCCCGGTCGTGGGCTTTGGGTCATGGGTACCCAGATTGTTAATGAGCAAAAGAACTCAGCGGCGCTTCAGAACTGTGCGTTCGTATCGACTGGTTCGATGACTAAGAACGATCCAGCCAAGCCATTTGAATTCCTCATGGAAGCCTCCATGTTGGGCGTCGGCGTCGGGTTCGACGATAAGGGCGCAGACAAAGACTTCACTATTTACGAACCTACAGAAGGAGAAACATATGTCATCCCCGACACCAGAGAAGGATGGGTTGATTCCGTCGGAGCTCTCATCAATGCTCACCTCAAGCCAGATACGAAGGCTCCAGTCTATAGTTACAGCGAAATTAGGCCAGCAGGCACCCCAATCAAAACCTTCGGCGGAACAGCCGCAGGACACGAACCCCTCTTAAAACTTCATAACCATATACGCAAGATGTTCAAGGGTCGCGCTGGTACAACACTGACTCGAGTAGACATCGCTGATATTGGAAACATGATCGGTGTCTGCGTGGTTTCAGGTAACGTGCGCCGTTCGGCTGAACTGTTGCTTGGTCGTTTAGACGACGAGAACTTCCTCAACCTCAAGAACGCCAAGGTGTTCCCAGAGCGCAACTCATACAGTAAGAAGGAGCCGGGTTGGGCATGGATGTCCAATAACTCTGTTATTGCTAACGTGGGCGATGACCTATCCAAGATCGTTGACAACATCTCGATCAACGGTGAGCCGGGTGTGGTTTGGATGGACGTTACTCGTGCCTATGGTCGCCTCAAGGATCCAGTCAATAACAAGGACTGGCGTGTATCGGGATACAACCCTTGCGCTGAGCAGTCACTAGAGTCCTACGAAATGTGTACGCTCGTTGAGACATACCTCAATCGTCACGAAAGCATTGAAGACTACAAGCGCACATTGAAATTTGCTTATCTATACGCAAAGACTGTCACCTTGCTTCCTACTCACTGGGAAGAAACCAACGCGATCATGCAACGAAACCGTCGTATTGGAACTTCGATGTCTGGAGTTGCTAACTTCTCAGATATCCATGGTTTGCCAGTACTTCGTAAGTGGATGGATGACGGTTACAAGGTTATTAAGAATTACGATCAGGGTTACTCAGAGTGGCTTGGAATTCGTGAATCAATTAAAACCACAACCATCAAGCCTTCAGGAACAGTATCGATCCTTGCAGGTGAAAGTCCAGGGGTTCATTGGACACCGGGTGGAGAGTACTTCGATCGTGCAATTCGTTTTGGAAACGACGATCCTATGCTTCCGCTATTTAAGATGGCTAACTATCGTGTAGAGCCAGCTGCAGAATCACCAGAGACAACCTCTGTCGTGTTCTTCCCGATCAAGTCGATGGCTAAGCGCTCAGAGAAAGACGTTTCCATTTATGAAAAGGTTAATCTTGCGGCGACCGCTCAGTACGAATGGTCAGACAACTCGGTTTCTGTAACTGTATCCTTTAACGCAAAGACGGAAAAAAACGCAGTTGGAAAAACCTTACATATGTTTGACGGGAAGCTCAAAACCGTTTCCTTCCTACCGATGGGGAACGAGACCTACCTGCAAATGCCATATACGCAGATCACCGCAGAAGAATATGAAGACGCTACTATGAAGTTATTCCCAATCGATTTCGCTGGAGTGTACGCAGGAATGGCATCCGATGCTATCGGAGAGGCATACTGCACAACCGATGCTTGTGAAATCAAACTAATCAAGAACGCATAGTAATCATCGAATACAGTTATCAACAATGGGTTGACCCCGTCTCAAATTGGGATGGGGTCAATCGTGTTGTTACCGTAGATAACGTTGTACCACCAGAACTGTGCGAGCTATTCGTTCGTTGGTTCAAGCATGGTCAAGCAGAAGAACTATTTGATTTCAAAACTAAAAACGGGTTGAGGTTTATTTATAACTCCCCTAAAAGCCTACTATTTTCTGACGCCATAGACGACGTAGTAAAACTGGTTGCCCCCTATACAACTGGACTGTACCTTCATGAGATCTATGCGACCCACTCCCTTACCGGGTCGGATCTAGAAGCACATTCAGACATAGTCACCGCTAACCATGTTTCAGATGAGTTGGTAATTGTCGCCTACTTCAACGACGACTTTGAGGGCGGAGAGCTTTACTTTCCAGAGTTGGGGCTAGAGCAAAAGAACAAGCGCGGATCCATAGTGATGTTTCCACCCAAGAACTACGCGTATAACCATGGCGCTCGCAAAGTTACTAAGGGCGAAAAGTTTTTACTTAATCTATGCTTTACTACTGATAAGTCTCGGGACTACTATTCAAGGAGCGCAAAATGACAACACACTGCTTTATTTGTAAAGATGCTATTGAGGTTGAGGCTGAGTATGAGTCTAACCAGAACTTTTGTTTCATCTGTCGTGGTGAAGTTTCGCAGGTAGACAACGATCAATAATAAATGCTAGATATCCCATCGATATGACGGGAATTGAAACCGTACAATGGCATCAAATGATTGACGGCGTAACTGTTGTTGTACAAAATAATGGAACCAGTAGACTTTATATGATTCACATTGTTGTCCATAAAATTAATAAATACTTGATTGCTAAACGGGCTATACAAATATATATGCTTTGGGTAATTGCCACGCAATTTAAATGTGCTCGCATCTTCACGAAGTAACTCAGCATACGGAGCATTATCCACGCAATTGCTGAGAATATTAATATCATGTTCCACACCAACAATCGCAGCATAACGACCATCCTCTTGTGCTAGCGCTAAAGGCAACCCAAGTCCGCAACCAATATCAATAAACGTATGAGCCACACGCATAGACCATGCTTCATCGATCAGGCGTTGAGCATCAGCTATGTGTGAGGCAAGATACCCAACCTCATTCTTGTTTACTGAATTAGACCAACCACCAGTTTTAATACCAAGTTCCTCAGCTTCACGTTCATACTCGGCAAGGAACACATCAGATACATAATCCAAATCCATTGGTACGATTTCGCTTTCGCTTTGCAACACTCGTCCATGGCATTCAAGTAACTCATGTTTCATGCAGCCGACTTGAAGTAACCAGCCCCGCTCTGCACCATAAGATGCCCACTTACGTGATCCACGAATAGCTGTATACGTAGAATCACTTGGATCCAGGGTGTAAAAAGAATTAGCACCGGGGTCTTCGACTAATCTAATCCCCATATTACAGAGACTGTAATCGACCTCGGTGCTAATAAATTTTCTTTTGGTTCCATAAAGAAACCAATCTTGCATGTTCATTAAGTACTAGAAAGAACCCTCAGCGGTGAACTTCTCGCCCTCAGTTACTTCTACCCAACGAACGAATTTCTTACCAACAGCGGCCGCCGCGTGCTTCTTAGCCTTTGGTGCAGACTTCCATGCTGTTGTGTTTTCTACGCCATCCACATGGATATGAAGCATGAAGCCTCCACCATCAAGTGGGTTCTTATCGAGTTTGAATGTGTATATTTTCTTAGCCATTATTCCTCCACTATTTCTGCGTCTTCGATTACATTTTCTTGGTACGCAGTTCCTTCTGATTCTGGGATTGATACGTTTTCCATAAGTGGGGCATGCTCGTAGTCAAGTTCTACGCTAGCGGTGGCGAACTTACCGTCGTCGCTGGATACCCAGTCGATTTTACGTCCTACAATATTCTCACACCAACGCTTTGCTGGAGCTGCGTTAGACCATGAAGATGCACCAATAGTTTCAGGACGATTGTCAACGTCAGCAGCGATAACAGCAGCGAGCCATTTACCATTGCGCTCATCGTTGCGGATCACGTTAAAGGTAAAGAGGCGACGGTTGTCGTTATCCTCACGTGCTGGCAACTTGAATGTGATGTTTAGATGATTAGTATTTAGATTAGCCATGGTCGGAGTTTATCAGACTGTCACTAGTGCTAGCGACTTGCTCAATAGTTCGAGCACTCGTGCGTGTCCAAGTTCGGCATCATGCATACTCTTGTAGCGCTTGCTATGGGTGATCCGAAGGTCAGCATTCCACGCGTAAGTTACATAGATCATGGGGATCTCAGGTACCCGGCTGGTCTTAGTCATGCGCTCATTGTTTGGATCATAATCTGGGGCATCCACACCTGTCCATATAGTGAGAACGCGATTAGGTCCCACGTAGTTTTCCTTGCTCCATGGGTTTTTGGTAAGTTTGACCCATTCAGCAATAGTGATCGGTTTACCCAATAGATCATGAACTGCGTAATCGTATTTAGAAGAAGAGATCATGTAGCACCGCCTGTACTGGTTGAGGGAATAACTTGGTAATACCAGTTAATCGCAAGATTATGTAAATTCCAATTGCAAAGATGTAGTACGTTCCCAACAGGATCGTCCAGTAAATAAATGTTGCTAGTGTCATCTGTTATTGACCTCCACTAACCGATTAATGATCCACTCAACAACAGGCACAGCAACAGCATTACCCATTTGCTTGTAACGTTGAGAATCGGATCCGATTTCTGTCCAGTTATCTGGGAATCCTTGAAGGCGTTCGCACTCCATAGGAGTTAGGCGGCGAACCATTGACGGCACATCTTCATATACCATCGTGTCCTTTGCCCGCCGGGCGTTGAGGCTTGGTGATACTTCTTCCTTTGGAAAGTCGTAAAGCTCAAAGTTACCAACCATTGCCACAGCATTACCTCCAACAGTATCCATAGTGAACATGGGATCTTGAACATCCCCATAACCTTTTCCATTAGGGCCAGCCGTATCACTACGACCAACCATCGTTCCTTGGATTGGATACGCTACCGCTTGCCCACCAGTTGTATCAACTGTGTAAGCAGGTGCAGAATCTTCTCCTAAACCAAGACCGTTTTGTTTCTTCTCCATCTCGCGACCATCCTGAATCGGATAGACAGCCATCGGTGTGTTATTACCGCCTGTACCCATTTTTGCTGGCAACGTATTAATCACCTTTCCCTGAATTCTTACTTCACCAAACGTACCGCTGTAAAACACAAGAACTGTTGCTCGTGTGTCTCCGTTATTCTCGAATGCATTCAATGTCGGCACTACTCCTTCCGCTACCCATGTCTCAAAGTCGTGAACGCTTTGCGCTCTCCGACTTTTAACCCACCACGAGGTGACCATTATTAATATCCTGATTGACGATCGTTGATCGGTGATACAACTCAGCCGAGATCGTGTTCGCTACATCTCTGCCCTCGCCTGAAGTGCTGAGTGGAGTTGCGAAGGTAGAGTTTTTCCGCGATTTGTCGCTCTTCTCAGAATGCCCTCGCATGCCTTCGATGAGAGCAAGTACTTCTGCAGGTGATCGCCCGTCGTCTCCAAGACATCCAACAATGAAGACTCGACGGCGACGCTGGGGGACTCCGAAGAACTGAGCGTCAAGAATCCTGTAGGCGATCCCATACCCGAGCTCAACCAACGCTTGGATAACGGTTCCCATGTCTGCTCCGTTGTTGGATGACAACAATCCAGGGACATTTTCGAGGACGAACCACTTCGTTTGCGTTTCTTCGAGGATACGGCAGATTTCCCAGAAGAGTCCAGATCGAGCTCCAGCAAGTCCGGCTCTCTTTCCTGCAACGGACAAATCTTGGCATGGAAATCCTCCGACAATAATTCCGTTAGAACCTTCGAATCCGAGTTCTCTAAGTTGATCACCTGTCACATCCTTTACATCGTTGATTAGTGGAACGTTTGGGAATTGCTTTTCTAATACAGCGCGTGCATGCTTATCAATTTCGCATGACGCAACAACTTCAACACCTGCTCGGTGCAGCGCAAGATCAAACCCACCTACACCAGCAAATAATGAAACGGCTTTCATCGACCCTCACTCTCTACTCTCTCCCAGTTGAATGTGCACTGCACACACTCGTACGGTGGAAAACCTTCCTTTGGTTTAAGCACAATGTGTACCGTACGATCATTGCACTTTAGGCAATCCGCGTACAAGAACCCATCGTTTTCCGTCCATCCGTTCTGTGTCATATCCTATCTCTCTTTTCTAGTTCCAGCTACCAGCGGTGCCCTTGGCGTGCTTGGGTGTCCAAGCAACGGTATCGAATTTCATGTAACAGGTAAAGCATTTGCCCTCGGCAAAGTATTCGTAGATCTCGGCTTTGAAACTGACGCGCCGGGCTTCGGCCCCGCACATAATGCAGGGATCTGGTTTCATTTTAGTATTTTCATTCAAGTGGGTCATTTGACTCCTCCTCCTCCTCCTCCTCCTCCTCCTCCTCTTCGTATTCATATTCAATTCCAGGGTCGATGCTTTCCTCAATCCCCTTTTTAGGTCCAAAAACCTTCTTCAATACGTAATTGAATAACTCTGGATCTTCATCAGAGTTGAGCCACGCCCAACGTTCTGATTCTTTTATGTATCGAAATTCGATACACAAAGAGTATTTACGCCACATTACGTTAATTGAGGGTTCATAAATGTTTTCTTTATGAAGCTCGTACCCAAATGGGGTATGCATTCGCCATTTTTCAAAGTTTAACCCAATCAGGCTGTCTGATCGATCAGATTCAGTGCTAACACGAATTCCTACAGGTAACCAGCGCTTCATACTTCTATCTCCTTTGGCTTGGGGTAAACGTCACTAGCGGGGAAGTAAAGATCTATATCCAAGGCTCGTGATAAGACTCGAATAGCCTCCCAAGCCTCCTCAAACCCGCGGTTTGTGTTGGCAAGATCTATGGCGTCAGTGATCTCTTCCATTTGATCTACGGTCAATCCATTGTTCTCTGTGTTAAGGAATGCAATCTCTAGGTCACTCATCAGTCTCTCTCCTTTACTGTGACGTCAAGTTTCTCTGCGTCAATCTTATTTCCATATTCGTTGTACATGGTTGTACCTCTGGCTAGGAACACCATCGCCCAAACCTCTGCCCACTTCCAGCACTCTCCAATTGCTTGGGTAGTGATCCCATGTTCAGTAATGATCTCGACGGCAGTCTCTGCCTCTTGCAAGACTTGGTAGTACTTCATCTCATTAGAGATAAAAGTCTGCTCAACATCCAAACACCGGACTAGTTCGCTGTCTACAATCTGGGATGGGTAATAGATCTCTTCACCGTTGTAGGTGAACTCGTAATATGTTGTAATGCTCATGCTTTTCTCCTCTCAGCTGCAATCTCGCAATTCGGCGGGCACATGTGATAGTCACACTTGTCACACACGTGATGAACGAACCACTTGCCCGCCCGGTTTTGGATCCGAACGTCTCTTGCCTCATGAATAATGCACTGCTTCATGCCATCTCCTTATTGTTATTAATGTAAGCGCACTCATCGCACTCATGAGTGACGCCATTCTCGATAGGTTTCTCCCATCGAGTTCCACAATCCGCACAGGCATACTGATACGGATAACAGACTAAACAACTCTCTGCCCCACATCCGTAAGTCATGCGGTCAACACTCCTCCGCGATACATGAAGGACTCGCGAGCCTCTTCAAGCGTCTGGCAATAAGTCCCTGAGTAAACGTACAACCCCTCGGGACGATCAGCAACCAACCAAACGGCGAACGGGTGAATAGTTCTCTCCCTTACCGCAAGCACCAGCCATGAGTCATATGAACCCTCTCCCTTTTTTAAGGTTTCATTGAACGCCAACACTTTCGGCGCGGTGGCTACTGGTAACTCCAGCCCGATGTACATCTTCTTATTCATTGATCTCCTCCTTGTAATCGATTCTCTTCTCTCCGTCTTCGGCGGTTATGAATACAGTGCCGTCATAGCGCTTCCAGAGGAATAGATCCTCGTCGCACTTGAAACAATTAAGTGAGTAGTAATTGAGCGTCTCCATGTTGAAGCGGTCATTGATTACGTGGTTGCACATCAGGCAGGTAATGCTTTCTATATCGGCGGTGTCGTATGTGTACATTTCCGCAGCTTTTGTCTCATTATCCATTTGTAATATCTCCTTCAATCTGACTTGTTGAATATTCTGCACTTTCGTAAAATCCGTCCTCGGTTTGGACATACGGTTCTTCCAATTGGAGCATGATCGTGTCCATAAGATCCTTCTTCTCTGAGGATGTGAGTCCCCGATCAGCGAAGAACGAGAGTGTGATTGTGTATTTAGCGGGCATTATGTGTCTCCAATTCATTGATCCGATTCTTCAATTGCGCCCAGAACTCCTGAGCGATTTCTCCAGCAGTTTCTAGATTCGGAATGTCTCCGACGAAATCGTTATGTACACCGTTGTAGGTGTATCCGATATCAGTCTCTTGGTCGACTCCGAAACCAATCCATTTCTCATCTTCGGCATAACCGAAAGACTCTGGAAACTTGTAATAGATATCCAGATGTGATGTCCATCCATAGGCAACCCCTTCGCATTCGGCGGGCGATGAGGCACGTAGGGCAAGCAAGATCTCAGTAAGAGAGACATGATTCTTGCCCTTCTTGTCAAACCACTCGTAGTGATTCTCTGGCTTTGCATCCGTCTCGTTACAGGTTGGGCAGATGTTCTGAATTCCGTCCCAGATAACTTCTGATAGGCACTTCTTGCATTGGATCACTTGGTGACCTCCAAACGGTAGAGATTAGACTTGAAGACTTCAACAATTTCGGCAACTTGCTCAGGTGTGAGGTCGCCACCATCCCAGTCAGTCGAGGCAAGAAGTGTTTCTTGATCTTCGCCACCCTCCTGCCAGTCAGATTCGAATACAACGCACTCAGCGTTCGCACCAATTGCGCGAGTCTTATCTTCTGAGACGACATATACCACCATGCAGAAACCGCCAGTCTGGGCGACATGGCACTCAATACCCTCCTTAGCGAGAGCGACTGCAATTGAGTTAGTTTCGCCCAATGCGGATGAAGAAGATCGGCAGGTATAGCAACCCTGACCGTCTACGATGTGGGGATGTTCAACGAAATTCAAGCAAGGTGCAGAAGTAACGTGATACTCCACTCCTTGCACTTCTACGACGTCTTTTGTAGGGGAAACTGCGCCCGATAGATTCGTCATTTAATGCCTCCTACTAGAGAGGGATAGAGGATTCCCTAGTGAGGCAAGCCTAATTTATGTATAGGTGAATAGATACCATTTAGAGCGTGATATAGGTCACATACCCCCATTTAGTCATGTGATCTGCATCACAGCTGAACTCTCTCATCATGATAGGAGATCGCCGAAGGCGTCTCTCATCTGGTTACGCGACTGCTCTCTCTCTTCTCTCTCTCCATAGTAGCCTTATCGCTTTGTCGACATTTCCAGGGGCATTGATTTTGTAGATTTGTCGACAATTTGTTTCACGTGAAACAGTGTGACCTGGATCACACCGGCCGCAGTGTGACGAATCTCACATGCAGCTCCGGGCGTGTCGAGTTGACAAGTCTCTCCACCCTATCCCGAAGGGATAAGGGGAGGGTGGGTCAACACAAACATTTTTCGAACACGTGTTCGAATAAAAAACCCCCAGCGGATCGGCGCTGAGGGTTCTCGTTTTCCGAGCGGGGGCAAGGAAATCTATTCTTTGGGAGGATCCTCGTCGAATCCTACTGGGATGATCGTCAACCTATCAATTCTCTTCAAGCCTTCGATCAGTACGTTATTCATAGCCTCTTCAAATTCATTCTTAGGCTTGGTCATTCTTCATCCTCCCCATCTAGAAAAGCTTCTAACCGGAACGCGTCGATTACGAATCGAGCGGGAACCTTCTTCTCCCCACGCCATTCCACGCCGTCGGGAAGATCAATCTCCTTCTCCCAATCATCTTCGATTAAGATCGAATTTAGCGCTTCGATCGCGACGGGAACCATGTAAGAAGGAGGAGGAGGGTAGAGATTACCCGCCATATGAATGGCAACCCCTCTTTCTAAGGTAATGCCACCAATACCGCTTGCCAATTCTTCTGCAAAAATACGTCCCATGATCTTCTCCTTATTTCTTAGTAATTGAAAATAGAATATTAGTCTTACCTTTAATACATAACCCGCACGCGACGCACGCGCCGTTTAGATCTATCTGACCACGCTGTTCAGGACACATCGCGCCACGCTCACCAATCGACGCTAGGCGCTCGCGTCCTGCTTCGAAAGTCTCATCTAACATCGCCAATCGTGCGCCATTCTTAAGCGCAATCTTAGCGAGCGCGAAATTATCCTTATCAGTGGAGAAATAGAGCGCGAGATTATCAATCCCCTTAAGTAATACCGTCGCGCGAATCACGCGGGTATACACCCAAAAGCGGACGTCGGGATGACTTTCAATAACATGACGCCATGCGCCAATATAGGTGTCTGAGAAGAAATCGCCGTCCCAATGGATACGGAATAACTTAGCCGAACCCTTTCGCTCGCATTCAGTAATGAAATCAATAATCATGCTGTTAAGTAGATTAGTGACGTGATCCATATCGGCGTCCTTAACCAAATCCCAATTATGCGTGAGATTAATCTTGACCCCTTTATATATCTTCTCCAACTTGCCCGCGTAGCAGACTTTCGAGCATACACTTGTGGCGCTAGGGCATGAATAATTTAATCCTGCAGGTAATCCGAAAGAGTTCGCAATGCGTACCCCTCCCGACGGTGTGAGTGAGTTAGCAACTTTCCTGTCCTTACTAGGCTTCAGTGCCATGTCCATATCTTGCCCCCATATCTAATAACTAGGAGAGTACCTAGTAAGAGAAGTCTCTCACTCTCTCTCTCCAATTCCTACCATTCTGCACGTGATACTAGTCACACTCTCTCCCGAGCTGGTGTGACCTGGATCTCATGTGACGCAGCTCACTGTGACCGGCCTCACAATGTGAGATAAATCACATGTGATCTCTCTCACACCCTATCCCGAAGGGATGAGGGGTGGGAGGGTCAACACAAACATTCTGGCTTTGGGTAATGGCATTCCCCTTATAAAAAAATAACCGCCCGCGTGATGTATCTCACACGAGCGGTTACTTGACAATCTTTAGGCGTGGCTTTCGTCTGTCTCATGCGGTAAAAGCTCTAGGTACTCTTTGCCCTCAGCTCGCGCCTTTTCGTACTCCTCGTATTCGTTCATGCGTCTACCTCAGCCCGGTCGAACAGGTTCTCCCCTTGTGGGACAATGGAGTAGAAGTCTGCTTCATTACCCCCACCAATTGCGTTGCCCACTCCTTGAATGAATCTCAAGCTGCAGGAGTTGTCCCACCAATCCATGACCGTGGCGTACATCTCTTGTGGATCCAGGTCGGTGTGAATTGGATCATACTCATACTCCCTCATCTTCTCGACCTGCTCGTCAGTCATGAGGACATAAATCTTATGGCAGGTGTCCCATGCAATCCCCTTGGCGCTCGCAAGCATTTCTCTCAACACGTTGTCATTAGTCATTGCATTCTCCCTAGTAGTTGTTCTTGTAGAAATCGAGCGCCCATGAATACAGTGCGCCTTCGGTTAGTTCAATTTCTTCAGTGTCGGTGAAGAATTTTACGGCTATCTCGCGTTCTTCTATATCTTCTTGAATCTGCACGCCGTCCGTATCGGTGAAGAATAGGGACATGAGTGCGAATCGGTTCGGTCCCTGCTCAGCGTACAGAATCGGGTTCGAGTCGTCCCCCTTCTCCCGGTTTTCGTCCGTAATGGCGAGCACTTGTGCGTTGCGTTCTTCTATGAGTCCCTGGATCTCAGACATTCTTCTCTCCCTTGGCGAATGCTATGGCGTAGGTC
>Ga0214164_1000049_pt1 | contig 83381 bp, 69 predicted proteins | sample TroBogepilimnion_13_FD_153003 | JGI IMG/M metagenome (GOLD analysis project Ga0214164, IMG submission 153003) | Freshwater microbial communities from Trout Bog Lake, WI - Practice 03JUN2009 epilimnion v4 | ecosystem: Environmental > Aquatic > Freshwater > Lake > Epilimnion/Euphotic zone ... | reverse complement strand
CCCTCCTTCCACCGGAACCTTGAGTGGAAACAAAACAACAAACCGAAACCACCGGAAACTGTCTCATCACAAGTGGCTTAATGAACGGGGTCCAAGCAGGGGCGCTGGCAACGTGGGCGAAATGAGTTCGCTTATCAACCAAGCCTTCGACGTCATTGGAAAAGAAGCCGGAAAATCCAAACTCTCGTTTCTAATTATTGACGAGGCTGACTCACTCGCCGCGAATCGCACCAATGCTCAAAGCCATCACGAGGACAAAGTAGCTGTCAACACCTTGATTCAGAAAATTGATGAAGTTCGCCGGTTCAACGGTCGCGTGCTGGTAATTTTTTGCACAAACCATTTCAACGCAATTGACCCAGCCATATTACGCCGGGCCGCTTATATTGAAGAATTCCGTCGGCCAAACGATGCTGAACGAGAAGAAATATTTGTCATGGACTGTGAGGGGCTTGGTTTGGAAAAAGGCCTGATTAAAGATTTGGTTCAGTTGACTGGCCCTAAGGGACCGCACAAACTCGCATTTACTTTTTCTGATATTCGAACCAGATTGCTGCCGGAGGCACTTGCGCTGGCTTATCCGCAACGCAAAATTAGTGGCGAGGATTTGATTGCGGTCATTGCAAAAATAAAGCCGTCCCCTGAGATTGATGCGAAAGACGAAAGCCAATGAAACTCAAAGGACGACGAATTCACATTGTTGGAAGCGCAGACCAAGAGGCTGATCCAGTAAAACTGCAATATGTTCACGTGCTTTTGCAGAAGCTAACAACTGCCCTTGCATTAGAAGGGGCAAATTTTGTTGTTCCATTTGGCAGGGAACCATTTTTGAAAGATCGTAATGTTGGTCCCTCCATCACGTATGACTGGACCGTCGCCGAAACCATCCACCAATTGATTTCGAGCGGCAAAGTAACTGCCACCGGCCCCAATGGGCGGCTAATCGCAACGGTAGCGACTTCAAAAACTGATGACCAAATCCCAACCGACCGCAGGAAAATATACGATGAGTTGCGTGATTTTTCGGCAATTGCCATGGATGTGCTTAATCCCGGATGGACAGCCGGTGCAATCCGGCGGGAAAGGCTGGCCCAGCTCGGTGATATTATGATCGGAGTTAGCGGTGGTCAGGGCCTGGAGCAGCTTGCAATAGAGTATTCATCAAAAGGTAAGCCAGTCATTCCATTGGATATTAAAATCGGGGCATCACAGCACGACGGGTCGGGTGGTGCGGGCCGATTATTCGAGCGAGCACTTGCTTCGCCAGATGACTTTTTTAAGGTTCAATCGGACGAATCTGCTTCAGAACTGCTTGACCGCACACGGACACGTGACTGTGAAAATGACCCTGACAAGGTAGTTTCCTTACTCATAAATCTTTTGCATAAGCTTCTTCCGCCTCGCGTGTTTTATGTCCGATTGCTAAACCCTGACGTTGTAGAAAACGTTTCTGTGGAAAAATTCTTCAGAGGAACTGTTGATACGCATGTGAAGGATCTTGGTTATGAACCTTTACAAATGGGGATGGGGAAAAATGACTTTGCGTGGATGAATAAGGCGATATTTGATTCCTTGCATCACAGTTCTGTTGTCCTTGTAGATGTCACAGGCCAGCGGCCTAATTGCTTCATGGAACTCGGATACGCCTTGGGTAATTTTCAGCGGGTAATTTTAACCGCTAGAAAAGATACTAAAATTGCATTTGACGCCCATGCCCTCGAAGCTTTTCTTTGGGAAGAATCTGAAGACCCCGCTGTCCAACTGACGCGGTTTAAGACACATTGGGAACGTAATATCGATATGCCAAATTTAGTTGAACCAAAGGAAGCCAAATGAGCGAAGAGATTTATTTTTCTGTGGACGTTGAATCCGCTGGCCCCATTCCAGGGACTTACAGCATGTTATCTTTCGGTGCCTGCGTTGTGGGAAATCCGAAAGAAACTTTTTATGCTGAACTCAAACCAATTTCAGCAGCCTTTGTCCCTGAAGCCTTAAAAATATCCGGCTTTGATCTAAAAAAATTAGAAACGGACGGAACCGAGGTCATAAAGGCGATGAAAGATTTTCACGCTTGGATTCTCAAAGTTTCTGAAACCAAAAAACCAATCTTCGTTGGTTTTAACGGGACTTACGATTGGCAGTTCATCAATTGGTATTTTATTTCTTTCTGTGGATCGAATCCTTTTGGTTTCGGCGGCATTGATATCAAATCTTATTATATGGGGTTAGCAGGACTTAAATGGTCAAAGACTACTTCGAGCCAACTGCCTCCTGAGTTCCAGCCTGATGTCCCGCAAACCCACAATGCTCTCGATGACGCGATTGCCCAAGCCTCCATTTTTTTGAAAATGCTGAAAAAGCGATCAAACGATTAAATGTTTTTGTTGAAGGAGCGAGGAATTCGTATATCAAGCGCGTTCAACCAGAGTGCGCCCCAAGGTGAAGTTGTCCGAGGAAGCAGATTTTTTACGGGCGTTCTGTTTTTGCCAGTGCTGGCAAATGGTGTTGGTGACTTTGACCAGCCAAGAGCGGTCTTTTGAAATTTCCAAAACGTCCGCCGTCGCAAAATACTTGGTGCTATTTTGCGACGGGTTGCCGAGCGGCTTGAGCAGCCGCGCACCCACCAGCGCGGGAATGTCATGCGGCTGGCAGTTCAGCACCCAGCCCGCTTGCTCCGCCGTCAGGCGGGCGGGCAACTGGCCTAGCAAAGAAAGGAAAAGGTGCTGTTCTTCTTTCATGCCTCACCAGTCGCAGGCGGCGAATGAAAGCGAACGCTGAATTATGCCAACACTTTTTTCTTAACTAAAATCTGAATGACAAAGCACAGTTTGTTCCATTGCCACCATTGATAGAAGTGGAATAAGCCGAGCCGGTAGTATTGTAACAGGTCGTCGAACTATCAGCGGCCGCATTAGGTGCAAGTGAAGTGCTGCCCGTTGATCCATTGATATAAACAGCCCGTATAATTCCGGTTGTCGGAACGCCATCGTCCACCTTTGCATCTATATTTTTTGCCTGAATCACAGCAAGCGATGCGTTTGAAATTAGAGCAGAACCACCATTGATAGAAGTAACCTCTGAGAGGCCATACCAGTTAAAGCCATTTACCTCATAAACATATAAATAAGTGCCGCCTTTAAGTTTTGCCGAGGGCAAATACCATCCGATTTGGGAAGTGCTAACAGTGCCGGGTGTGCGAGAAAACCATGTGGTATTATTGTTTTTCCCACATCCCATCCCATTTGTAGAGCTACTGGGGAAAACGCCATCTATCAGTTTTGCAGCAGATAGGTCAGTCCAAAACAGCCCTGTTTCTCCATACGCCTGCACTAATGTGAAGCCAGAAATCGTCCCATCTATCAGGCCGTCATCATTTCTGCTACCCACTTCTGCAGCATCACAATTAACACCAACCGTAATATCAGTTGCCGATATGTTGGTAGCTGAAACATCTCCAGGAAGTCCGCCATATTTTAACTGAAATGCATTAGCCGCCGTTCTGTATTTTTCAACCTGTGAAATTTGTGCACGCACAGAAGCAGCAGTGATAAGGTCTTTCCCCACCAGCACCCCGCCCACAAGCAGCCCGATGATGACCAGCACGATGGAAAGCTCGATAAGTGTGAAACCGTCCCGTAATTTTGATTCAGATTGTTGCATCCCCGTCCCCTTTGAAAATTCTCAATTCCGATACTACAAGCAATACAATTAAGAAATCGTCAATCAATTTTCGCCTTGTCGCGGGCGGACAGTTGTCCCAAGAGCGACAGGAAGCGGTGTTGATCGTCTTTCATGCCCCACCAGTCGCACCTAGCAAATAAAAGCGAACGATGTTTTTATTAAAACCGGAACGACAACGCGCAATTGACGTTAGTGCCATTGCTTTGAGAAGTGGAATATTTTTGTGCGACTCCGGCGGTATTGTTATTATCAAAGCAGGTGCTTGAAGAACCGGCAGTGGCTGTCGTGAATGGAGCGCCTTGTGTTGCGCCGGGATCGGACCACTGTATGCGGGTTGTGACAGTATTGCCGTAAACATACAATGCTTGAACCTTGCCCGACTGGGGGATGCCGTCATCGATTTTCGCGTCGATATTATAGGCATCTATCACTGCAAATGAAGGTGAGGAATTAATGTTGCAGCCATTATCGATGCCACTGATATTGGATACTCCGAAATAATTAAGGCCATCCTTATTTGCAGAAATGCTGTTGTAGCCACCGCTCCAAACATACACGTAGCCTTGTCCAATTTTTGCGGCTGGTAGATAACTTGCAACCCCAGAAGCATTGAGATGTGCTCCCCCATTCACTAGGCTGGTAGATGTTGCAGTAGCAAACTTCCCGTCAACCAAGCCAAAGGCGCTTAAGTCGTTCCAAAATAGGCCCTCTTCGCCGGTTGGAGGGTAGGCTCCCCAATTGGCGCCCGCACTGTTCGTCCACATACCTTCAATGACGCCGTTTCCGTCACCCTCACCCTGATAGGCTCCGCGCGGTTGCAATCCAAGCTGGGTGGCTGCCGGTTCAGGAATATCGCCCGGTAAATACCCGTATTTCACACGAAAGGTATTCACCGCTGTATTGTATTTCTCAATTTGCGAGATTTGCGAACGGATTGCGGCGGCGGTAATCAAATTTTTGCCGACCAACACCCCGCCCACAATCAGGCCGATGATGACCAGCACGATGGAAAGCTCGATAAGCGTGAAACCGTTCCGTAATTTTGATTCAGAATGTGGCAACCGCTTCCCCTATGAAAAATCTCAATTCTGCATACTACACGACAGATATTTAACAAACCGTTAATCTCTTTCCGGCTTGTGGCGTCCATCGTGAACCCCTAGCGTTTGCGCCGACAAATGGACGAATTGATAAAATTAGTGAAAACCTACCGCTTCACGGCGGGCATGGCGGAACGGATTCCGCTGGCAGAAAAAATCTTCACCCGCATTGAGCCAGACTTGCGCCTTTTCGTGTTCAGCAGCGTTGCCCACCAGAACGCGCCGGACGTGTTGCAGGAAGTCTTGAAGGCCGTCGCCACCAGCTTGAAACAATTTCAGGGCGACACGGAAAAGGAGTTTTGGGCGTGGTGCTATCGCATCGCCCGCAACAAATTGAACGACCAGTTTCGCAAACAGGCAACCGACCGGATTCAGACCGTGCCGCCCGAAGACCTTTGGCAGATGATGGAACTATCAGCCCAGGACGCGCCCACGACGCCCGCCACGCGGCACGATCTGGAATATGTCATGAAATTGCTGACCGCTTCCAAACCAGAGTGCTTTGATTTCCTGTGGAAACATTTTGTTTTCGAGCTGGATTACGCTGACATTGCCGAAGAACAAAACTTGAATTACGACGCGGTCAGGATGAAGATTGGACGTTGCTTGGAAACAGCCAAGTCACTTGTCGCCTGATATGGCCGAACTCTCACAAAAAGAACAGCTCGCCTTTCACGAATTCAGCGTGAGGTATCGCGCCGCCTACGCGAAGAAGCACCCATGCCCGCCGCAGAGCCTTGAAGTGGTGCGCGAAGCCCTTTGGGGAGAATACGAGAAGGAGCAGGAAGCCAACCGCGCCCCCAAGGTTGAACCACCCGCGCCCGCGCCGGAGCGCGAGCCGAACGAGCCGGAGATTTAAGCCTCTTTATTCCCGAACGGGAATATTCAGCATAATTTCCCCCAAAAAACCGATAAAGTTCCCGTTCGGGAACAATCCACTTGATATAGGCGGTTTATTGCTACAATGTTACCGCACGGTAACATTAGGTGATAGCCATGAAATACACTCCTAAACAGATCGGCGAATTGGTCAAAAGCTCGCGCAAAACAATGGGCGTGACTCAAAAAGACTTGGCCATGACATCCGGCACAGGTTTACGCTTCATCATTGAATTGGAACAAGGCAAACCAACCTGCCAGCTTGGCAAGGTTCTCACCGTCCTGCAAACGCTGGGCATCACGATCAAGTTGACTTCATCGGCTACGAACAAAGGTCAGGGCGAAAAATGAAACGCACACTAGACGTTTATTTGCATCGGCATTTGGTTGGCAATCTCGTTCAGGACGAGCATGGGCAAATGGTGTTTGATTACACCGAAGGTTGGCTGGCGAACCCGGCGGCAATCGCCTTGTCGCATTCCCTGCCACTGACAAAAAAGCATTTTAACCGGAACGATTGCCGAGGATTTTTTGCCGGTATTCTGCCCGAAGAAAGCAAGCGCGAGATCATTGCCCGCAATCTTGGCATCAGCGCCAAAAATGATTTTGCGTTGCTAGAGCAGATCGGCGGCGAATGCGCCGGAGCAGTGACCTTCATTCCAGCGGGTGATAAACTGCCCGAACGCGATGACAGTTACCGCCCACTCACCCGTCAGGCATTGGCAGAAATTCTGAAATCCTTGCCGCGCCGTCCGCTCATGGCCGGAGAGGAGGGCATCCGGCTTTCATTGGCCGGAGCGCAGGACAAAATCGCGGTGCATATTTTGAACGGCCAGATTTCCATTCCACTTGGCGGAGCGCCCAGCACGCATATTCTTAAACCCGCCATCGAGCGTTTTGAAGGGCTGGTGTTCAACGAAGCCCTTTGCATGAAGCTCGCCCATGCGGTTGGTATGCCGACCGCCAAGGTTGAGGTTGGTAATGCCGAGGGCATTGATTATTTGCTAGTCGAGCGGTATGACCGGACGCTGGATTCTTTGGGCGGACAACCGCACTTGAAACGAGAGCATCAGGAAGATTTTTGTCAGGCGCTTGGAATCGTTTCTGAAAATAAATATCAAAACGAAGGTGGTCCATCGCTCAAACAGTGTTTTGAATTGTTGCGCGACACGTCCTCGGCTCCGGTCATTGACCTGCAATCGTTGCTTGATGCCGTTATTTTTAATTACCTGACTGGCAACCATGATGCACATGGGAAAAATTTCTCACTCCTTTACCGTGACGAAAGCAGTTCAATAAGGCTCGCGCCATTTTATGACCTACTCAGCACCAGCTATTATCCAGAGCTTTCCAAAAAAATGGCGATGAAGATCGGCGGCGAATATGTGGCTGACAAGATTTCCCTGAAACATTTTGAACAGTTGGCGGAAGAAGCTGGCCTTGCCAAGCCAATAGTGAAACGGCGTGTGGCTGAATTGGCAGAAACGATTTTATCAAAAATCGCTGACGTGACCACCGATCATCCCATTGCCGTGGCCGTGGCCAAAACCATTCAAAGTCGTTGCGAGCGCACGATAAGCCGATTCAAAGATAAGCCTTGAGTCGTGCAGCGAAGCGTTAGGAACGCCACGAGCAATCGCTAGGAGCATAAAGGCGGGCAGGACTACGAAGCCAGAATACCAGTTTTTTACACACTCTCTTACACATACACATTTTTGAACCGTATTTTATTATTATTTTACAGATGGTTTTAGTGAGACCGCATGGGACTCAAAAGCATACGCGGAAAATCAAAAAAGTAAGCAAACGCCAGTGAAATAGGCATATTCCGGTTGACCGAATGGTTAAAACGGCTTACACATAAATTACACAGTTTTCACAGTTTCTAGGGCTTCGGCAGGGAGGTTTCAATCATGGCAGAACATCACGAAATGATGGGCGGGAAGCTCCATGTCTATCGCCGAGAAAATAGCGGTTACTGGCAATGCTCCACTTTCCTTAACGGCAAAAACTGGCGCGTCTCCACCAAGGAAGACAGCCTAGCTCACGCGAAAGACTTTGCCGAAGATTGGTATCTCGGATTAAGGGGCAAAAGCCACGCCGGGGTTTTGAAAGTCGGCAAGACATTCAAGCAGGCGGCAGAGCAGTTTGTGCATGAATTTGGAATCCTTACAGCGGGCGAACGCAATCAAAAGTATGTGGATGGTCTTGCTCACAAGATAAAGCTTCATTTGCTCCCATTTTTTGAAGGCAAAGTTTTATCGGAAATCACGCCGGGCTTGGTGCAGGAATACCGCATCCACCGCATGACCTCACGGGTGGATAAAAAGACCGGCGAGCCGGTGCGCCCGTCGCGGAGCACGTTGCACAAGGAAATCGTGACGTTACGGCTTGTGAAGCCGTTCAAATTTCCGGCCAACCCCTACGAATACCGCGTGACCGCCTTGCGCGAGTGTCCGACGCCGGAGAGCTTGCAGCATTGCGAGACGCCCGACAAAGCCGCCGATTATTGGCGGATGCACATTGCCACCCATCCGCATTTTAACCCCGACTGTGAATGTTTGGCCGTCCTGCTATTGAACACGCGCAAGCGCGTCAAAGGCCACCAGCTAGTTTCAATCGGCACGATGGACACGATTTTAGTGCATCCCCGCGAAGTGTTCCGCCTTGCCATCATTGCCGCCGCCAGTGCCGTGATTGTCATGCACAACCACCCAAGCGGCGAAAGCACCCCGTCAGAGGCAGACATCAAAGTGACCCGCGACCTCATCCGCGCCGGTCAGCTTTTGAAAATGGAATTGATTGACCACGTTGTTATCGGCAACGGCAATTTTTCATCACTCCGCGCCCTTGGCTATTTTTACGCCTAACCCACCATGAACACACACAACGAAGATTCACCCTTTGGAAATGTCATTTACGCCTACACCCGCAAACAGGCCATCGCCGACGGCGTGCAGGTTGACGTTTCCAGCACCGCCAAAGAAGCCGGAATCCGCTTTCCGGTTTTTATCACCCGCAACGCCTTTGACGCTTATGTGACCGTGCCACCCGACGCGCACGGCCAAGACGAAGCCGGAAGGCTTTGGGATGTTGTCTGGATGCTCCGCTTCGCCATCCGCAAGGCAGCGCAAGGCCAAGACCGCTTGCCGTTCGCGCTCTATGTCCGCAACGACAACCGCGCCGCCCGTCTCGTTAAGTTGATCGCCACTTGTGGCGCACTCGACATGGACGACCCGCAGCCCGCTATCACCATCATGTTACCGGATGAAGATTGATTGCAGGCTGTCAGTTAAACTGTCAGTGAAAGGAGAAAAAAGTAACCGAAAAAAGTGACGAGTTAGCGCGAATGCACTATGATTTTTCAATGGTATTCGCTAGTTTATTGAAATCTGAAACGAGTTTACAGACTGTGCCCATCCGTGGTTAAAAGTGTTCCTGCTTTCCTAATTATTTTTTTTTCTTAAACTTGGCGGATGGAACGACTGCCCGGATTCCGCGATTTTTATCCCGAACCACTGCCGCACAACGACGTGTGGAGCGCCGACGCGCGCCAATATATTTTTGATAAATGGCGCACGATTGCCAAACGCTATGGCTTCCGCGAATACGACGGTCCGCCGCTCGAACCGCTGGAACTCTTCACGACGAAAAGTGGCGAGGAAATTGTCGGTCAACTTTTCGACTTCGTGGACAAGGGCAAACGGCACATCGCGCTGCGCCCGGAAATGACGCCGACGCTCGCGCGCATGGTCGCCGCGCACGAACGTAATTACAAAAAACCCATCAAGTGGTTCGCGATCCCGCAATTGTTTCGTTACGAGAAACAGCAGAAAGGTCGGCTGCGGGAACATTTTCAATTCAACGCGGATTTGATTGGTGAAACCGATCCGGCGGCGGACGCGGAGTTGATCGCGCTGTTGATCGACACACTGCGCGCGTTTGGTCTGACGGCGGAAGATTTTGTCATTCGTTTGAGCAGCCGCAACGCGTGGCAGGATTTCTTCAAGCACGGCGGCGGCGACCACGCGCACGAATACGAATTTTTCCAAATCATCGACAAACTGGAACGCAGTTCGCCGGATGAATCGGAAAAGAAATTGGCCGCGCTTGGCTTCACGCTGGCGGGTGTCAATGCGTTCATCGAATCCGGCAAGCCGACTGCGGAGCTCCAAAATATTTTGGATAATCTCGGCGCGCGTGGTCTGAAAGATTTTGTGAAGATTGATTATCAGGTCATTCGCGGCTTGGCGTATTACACCGGCGTCGTGTTTGAGGCGTTTGATCGCAAGGGCGAGTTTCGCGCGATTGCGGGCGGCGGGCGCTACAACAATCTCGTGAAGCTCATCAGCGGCGGCAAGGTGGATTTGCCCGCGCTCGGCTTCGGCATGGGCGACGTGGTGCTGGCGGAATTGCTAAAGGCGCGCGGTCTGCTGCCGAAATTTGATTCGCAGATGGACGTGTTTGTGCTGATTGAAGACGAGGCGTTGCGCCCGATTTCATTGAAGCTGGTGCACGATTTGCGCGCGGCGGGTTATGCTGTCGAATATCCCATCACGCCGGCCAAGGCCGATAAGCAATTCAAGCGCGCGCAGGAATTGAAGGTGGCTTACACGGCGCGACTGGAAAATGATGCTTACGTTCGCATCCGTAATTTCAAGACGCGTGATGAAATCGTTACGGGACTTGAAGGCGCGGCGAATCATCTCGGGTGAGCGGCAGGGAAGTTTCACGCAAAGACGCAAAGGCGCAAAGTTTTTGGAAGTAGCAATTTCGTTTGGCCCGCTTCGCGTCTTTGCGACTTTGCGTGAGATTACTTTCCCGATTTGGGAATTTTGAAAATGGATTTCACATCCACCGGCGGCTGGCGCATTAGCAGATGGATGGCGATTATTTCTGTATTCGTTACCAGTGCGACGATGGCGAGTGCGATAATCGCCCAGCTGCCGGCATTGAATACGAGCAACGCGGTGAGTCCGGCGAGCAGGCACAGGCCGTAAAATTTTGCGAGCCACGAATGCGTGGCGGGATACTTTCCAAACTTCGTGTAGCAGACAAAAATTACGACGGCTTCGGACGCTAAAATTAGCCCCAGCAAAAACCAGTTTTGCGCGATGACGTCACGGCACAAAATCCAGGCAACGCCGAGAATAAATAAATAGTAAATGACGTCGGTAATGCTATCGAAGCGACGCAGCGCGGGCGTGGCTACGCCGAGGCGACGCGCAAGAACGCCGTCAAAAATATCCGAGAGCGTGCCGGTCACAAGAATTGGTAAATAAATCCAGCGAGAAACATTGGTCAGTGCGCAGAGCAAGGCAACTGGGCCAAGTAGGAGGCGCAGCAAAGTGAGCGCAAAGGGTAGATGTTTCATTTCTGGAAAATTGCGATGGTAATTTTTCTAAGTCGAGTGTGATTTTTCAAAAATAAAAAACAGAACTTGTTCACCGCTTCTGTCGAAGTGGTTTTTTGTGGTTAATAACTATTTCCACAAAATTGCTGGAAGCCTTGAATTCATTGGCGATTTAAGTTTATTCACGGTTTGTTCACGGCGGATTTTCGGTGAACAACCGGTGCATATCAATTTGTGGGCAGGAATAAATTTTCTGCTAGAGTCTTAACAGTTCATTGAAAGAACGAAGCGGGCAGCGGAAAGTAAAATTGAAGTTGTTTCGTTTCAAGATAATCCCGGGCGACCGGGGAAAAATCGGATCAGGCTGGTTGATCCGGTTCCTCTGAAACCGAGCGAAAGTTCGGCGAGGCAGAATTCACCAGTTCCTCTGGCGGTGTTCGCACACCGTCAAATGCGAATGAGGGACTTGGCAGCAAGCGGCGATGAGAAACCGTCGCGAGTTGAATCAAGTAGGTCAGGCCGGTTTCGAGCCTGATTGAATCGCAGTCACCCAGAGGGTGAACAGTTGCTACTGTGTATCAGCACGGTGCGGACGGCTCTGGCGGGTTTGAATAAAATTAAAACCGCCCAAAGAAAAACGCCGAAAGGCGGACAAAAGGAGCGCACGTATCGGGAAGACCACGGGAACTCGGCAGGTTCCGTGAAAAACTTCCAAGCGCCGGCGATGTTAAAAACGACACCGCTGGACTGTGAGATAAAAAGCAACTTGAGAGAGAAGAGGCGAGACCCGTGGTTCGGGGCGAACGCACCGTCAAAAGCGGTGGCTGACCCGGAACCAGTGGTCAAGACGCGAATGAAATTCGCAGGCGTGTCTTGACCTGGTTGGCAGGCCGGTGGCGCAACCACCAGCCGAAGCGAGCTGAAAAGCCTCACTCAAAAATCCGCGCGCTGCAAAGCGCCGGACGGCCCTGCTACGAGGCCGATAACTCCGCTTGCCGTGGAGAATGGCGTCGGGAAGCCGGCAGCCCCGCGAGGGCGCGCCTAATGCCGGTTCGGGAAAGAGCGCATGGCGAACGCCCATCCCCCATTTGTCCCGGTCTGACCGCAAGGTTGGACCGGGACTTATTGTTTTAGGCCGGAAACATTGATGAATTAAAACTTGCCCGCGCCTTTCTTTTCGCCAAGATTTCTGAACTCGCAGATAAACCAAATTATCAAATAAAATTATGGGACGCATTTACAACAACATTGTCGAAACTGTCGGCCGCACGCCGCTGGTCAAACTGAACAAAGTCACCGCTGGCGTGGACGCCACGATTCTTTTGAAATGTGAATTTTTTAATCCCTTGAGCAGCGTCAAAGATCGTATCGGCGCGGCGATGATTGAAGCCGCCGAAAAAAGCGGCGTGTTGAAGAAAGACACCGTCATCATTGAACCGACTTCCGGCAACACCGGCATCGCGCTCGCATTCGTCGCGGCGGCCAAGGGCTACAAGTTGATTTTGACGATGCCGGAAACGATGTCGCTCGAACGCCGCACGTTGCTGGCGATGCTCGGCGCGAAACTGGTTTTGACGCCCGGCGCGGAAGGTATGAAAGGCGCGATTGCCCGTGCTGAAGCGCTTGCGAAAGAAACGCCGAATTCATGGATTCCGCAGCAGTTCAACAATCCGGCGAATCCGGCGATTCATTCCAAGACCACGGCGGTCGAACTTTGGGAAGACACGGACGGCAAGATTGATATTTTGGTCTCAGCCGTCGGCACGGGCGGAACCATCACCGGTTGCGTCGAAGCTATCAAGCCGAAGAAGGCTTCGTTCCAGGCCATCGCGGTTGAGCCGAAAGATTCGCCGGTCATTTCGCAGACGTTGTCTGGTCAACCGGTGAAGCCCGGTCCGCATAAAATTCAAGGCACGGGCGCGGGATTTGTTCCGGGCAATTTGCATTTGAAAGACAGCGCGGGCAATCCGCAGATTGTCGAATGCGTGCAAGTTTCCAACGATGACGCGTTTGCGATGGCGCGCCGCTTGGCGAAGGAAGAGGGAATTCTCGTCGGTATTTCGACGGGCGCGAATGTCATCGCTGCCATCGAAGTGGCGAAACGCCCTGAAAACAAGGGTAAAACCATTGTGACCATCGCGTGCTCGACTGGGGAACGTTATTTGAGCACGGCGCTTGCGGCGGAAGCCCGCGCGGAAGTCGGCGGCTGATTTGAAACCGTAATTTTAGGCGCGCAGATTCATTTTGAATTTGCGCGCCTTTTGCTTTGGTGGATGAAATTGATCGATGAAAAATAATGGTTGCGTTGTGCGGCATTTGCCCGTAATTAAAGGGCTGTCGAAGGTTCAAGTGGGCGGCTTCAAGTGCCGCTGACGGTTTCCAAAGTTCACTTTTCCACAATTTTTTCGGAAGGGTTTTTAGCCTTCGGCCACAACATTTTTTATGAGCGATACGCAAGCTAACGGCGATAAAACGCCCAACGCCAATTACGGTGCCGGCTATCTCGAAATTTCCGAGAAAGGCTTTGGTTTTCTGCGCACCAAGCAAAATAATTTTCATCCCAAGCCCACGGATATTTTCGTGACGCCGGATACCATTCGCCGCAGCTTTCTGCGCGAAGGCAGCTTTGTCGAAGGCGCCACGCAGCCACCGCATCGCGGCACGAGCCCGCAACTCAAAACGGTGGACAAAGTCAACGACATGGCTTTTCAGGATTACACGAAGGCCGTGCGCTTTGAAAATCTGACGAGCATCGACCCGATTGAAAAATTTAAGCTGGAGACCACGCCGGAATTGATTGAAACGCGGGTCATTGACCTCGTTACGCCCATCGGCAAAGGCACGCGCGGCATCATCGTCGCGCCGCCGCGCACGGGCAAAACGACCATTCTCAAGCAGATTTGCAACGCCATCACCACCAACCATCCCGAAGTGCACGCGATGGTGCTGCTGATTGATGAGCGTCCGGAAGAAGTCACGGATTTCCAACGCTCGGTGCAAGCCGAAGTCGTGGCATCTTCCAATGACATGGATTTGGAAACGCACGTGCGCCTCTCTCGCTTCATGATCGAGCGCTGCCGTCGCATTGTGGAATCCGGCAAGGACGTTTTTGTTTTGCTTGATTCATTGACCCGCGTGGCCCGCGCTTACAACAGTGTTCACGGCGGCAGCGGTCGCACGATGACCGGCGGTGTGGATGCGCGCGCGTTGGAAATTCCGCGCAAGATGTTTGCCTCCGCGCGCAAAATTGAAAACGGCGGTTCGCTCACGATTCTCGCGACGGCGCTGGTCGATACCGGTTCCCGCATGGATGAACTGATTTTTCAGGAATTCAAAGGCACGGGTAACATGGAATTGATTTTGGATCGCAAACTTTCCGACCGCCGTTTGTATCCCGCGTTAGACATTCCGAAGTCCGGCACGCGCAAAGAAGAAAAATTATTTGCGCCGAAAAATCTCGAAGCCATCCGCAAACTGCGTCGCACGATGGTGGACTTGAATCCCATCGAAGCGATGGAAACGCTCACTGCCGCGCTCAAGAAATTCAAGACCAACGATGAGTTTCTGGCGAAGATGGAAAAAGGCTCTTAATTTTTCCTCGCGGTGAAGCCTTCGCACCAGTCGCGTCCGCCGTTGGAGCGGATGCTGCGTATTCATCAGTCGTTGCAGGCGGGAACTTTTCCCAATGCCACTTCGCTGGCGCGTGAAATTGAAGTCAACGCCAAGACTATCCATCGCGACCTCGAGTTCATGCGCGACCGGCTGAACCTGCCGCTTGAGTTTGATTTCACCCGCAAAGGTTATTTTTACACCAGCGAAGTCAGCGGTTTTCCCACGATGCAGATTACCGAGGGCGAAATCTTTGCGCTCGTCGTCGCGGAAAAAGCCTTGCAGCAATATCGCGGCACGAGTTTTGAGAAACCACTTTTGAGCGCGATTAAAAAAATGGAACAGGCGTTGCCCGACACCATTTCGCTGAACCTCGCGGATATTGAACGCACCATTTCCTTTCGCACCCGCGCCGAGCCAATTCTCAACCTGGAAATTTTTGACGCGCTCGCTAAGGCCGTCGCGCAGCGGCAGCAATTGGAATTGCATTATCGCAAGCCCGGCCAAGCCGCCGAAAAACGACTTGTGGACGCGTATCATTTGGCGAATATCAACGGCGAGTGGTATCTCTTTGCCTACGACCACGCGCGCAAAGACCTACGCACTTTTGTTCCCGCGCGCATCCAATCCGTCCAGCCGACAGGCAAAACGTTCGAGCGCGCGCAGAAATTTTCTTTGGAGAAACGTCTGCGCGACAGCTTTGGCGTGCATTCGGGCGAAGGCGAATTTGAAGTCGTCATCCATTTCAATCCGCGCGCGGCTGATTATATTCGCGAGAAAAAATGGCATCCGTCGCAGGCTCTGCGCGATTTGAAAAACGGTGGTGCGGAATTAAAAATGAAATTGTCCAGTCTCGCCGAGGTGCAGCGCTGGGTCCTGAGCTGGGGTGGGGACGCGGAAGTTTTGAAACCGAAGGAGCTCGTGGAATCCGTTCATGCTGCCGCGAAAAAGATTCTCGCGCGCTAAATAAACTTTCCTGGATTCAAAATCCCGTGCGGATCGAGCGCGGCTTTGACGGTGCGATGCAGTTTCTGCGATTCTTTGGAGACCGCCTGCGGCCACCAGCGCTTTTTCGCGAGGCCGATGCCGTGTTCGCCGGTGATGCTGCCGCCGGCGGCGATCACCCAGCGGAATAAATCATCCAGACATTTCTCCGAACGCGCCTTCGCGCCGGGCTGCGTGTAATCCACCATCACATTCGTGTGGATGTTGCCGTCGCCGGCGTGACCGAAGCAGGCGAGTTGCAGACCATGTTTCTTTTGCAGCGTGGCGGCAAACTTGAACAGCTCTTCCAGTTTTCCGCGTGGCACTACGATGTCTTCGTTCAACTTTGTTAGGCCGGTGTCGCGCAGGGCGTAGGAAAATTCCCGGCGGATTTGCCAGATCGCCTCGCATTCTTCGTTGCCGAAACCGCGCTCGACGAACAACGGCTTTTGTTTGCGGACAATTTTTTCCAAGGCGGCAATCTCGCCGCGCACGGAATTTTCCTGTCCATCCAGCTCGACAATCAAATGCGCCTTGCAGCCGAGGAGCCGTTTACTGCCGGTGCGTTTCGCGGCGGCGGCGAGCGTGAATTCATCCGCGAGTTCCGCCGCGCACGGCAAAAATCCGGCGGCAAAAATAGACTGTAACGCGCGCACGGCTGAATTCATTGAATTGAAACCCACCGCGAGATTTGCCCGAAATGGTGGCAGTGGAATGAGCTTCAGCGTGGCTTCGGTGATGATGCCGAGCAAACCTTCCGAGCCGACGAATAGCCGGTGCAGATCAAAGCCGGTTTTATTTTTGTGCGTGCGTCCGCCGAGCTTCACGATGTCGCCGTTGGTCAAAACGACTTCGAGGCCGAGGACGTAATCGCGGGTGACGCCGTATTTCAAACAGCGCGGACCGCCGGCGTTCGTCGCGATGTTGCCGCCGAGGGAATTATTGGCGCGGCTCGCGGGGTCGGGCGGGTAGAACAGTTTTTGTTTCTCGACTGCCGCCTGAAATTCCGCTGTGTTCACTGCCGGTTGCACAACGGCGACAAAATCGTTCGCGTTAATCTCCAGAATTTTTTTCATCCGCTCCGTCGAGAGCGCGATGCCGCCGTGCATCGGCACGCAGCCGCCGACGTAGCCATGACCCGCGCCGCGCGGTGTGACGGGAATTTTATGTTTGTGGGCGAACGCGAGAATTTTTGAGACTGATTTGGCGGAGCGGGGCAGGGCGACGGCATCCGGCTGGTGCGTGGCGAACCATTTGTCACCGGCATATTGGGCGAGCGTAGTGGGTTCGAGAAAAATTTCGCCGGGCAGAATTTTTTTAAGTTGTCGTAGCTGGCGTGAAAAGTTCATGCGTCAGGCGCGGCTAAAAATTCTTTGGCATCGGTAACTTCATTTTCGGGAACTTGGATTCGCAGCAGTGTGGCGGTGGAAGTTCCGCCGAGCCAGCCAGCGGCCATTTCATTGGCGATGAAGGGATGAAAGTTGGCGGCTTCGAGGCGCGAGCGGACGAGTTCCGCCTCGGCGAGAAAAAAACTGGTGGCGATGGTGACGAGATTCATTTGCCACTTTCCGGTTTTACTTCAGCAAAGACGAGCACGCCGGCGCCGGTCTGGACAGTGCTCAAAACGTGGGCGCTGACCGTCTGGCCGACTTGTTCTTGTCCGTTGTTGATGATAACCATCGTGCCATCGGGCAGATAGCCGATGCCTTGGCCTTTGTCGCGTCCTTCACGGATGACTTTGAGTTGGATGATTTCGCCGGGGATGAGCGCGGCCTTCATCAGGTGTCCGATTTCGTGGAGGTTGACGCAGTTGACGCTTTGCAGGCCGGCAACTTTGGCGAGGTTGTAATCGTTGGTGAAAAGTTTTGCATTCAGGTTGCGCGCGAGGCGAACGAGCTTGGCGTCCACACCTTTTTCTTCGGGAAAATCGCCGTCGTGAATGCGGACTTCAATTTTAGAATTATTCTGCAGCCGGTTGAGCATTTCAAAACCGCGTCGGCCGCGTGCGCGTTTTACTTCGTCGGCGGAATCAGCGATTTGTTGCAACTCAAGTAGCACGAAACGTGGGACGATGACGAGACCCTCAATGAATTTTGTTTCGATGAGATCAGCGATGCGACCGTCAATAATGACACTCGTGTCGAGCAACAACAGGTTGTCCGGCTTGTTTTGCGGTGAGAAGCGGACGTAAGGAATGATGAGCGAAAAATCTTCCATGTTGCTGCGCATCGCCAAAACCATGCCGATGTAGCCGAAGCTCAAAAACAAGCCGAGGCGAATGAGTAGATGTTGCTGGGCATCGGCATTTTCAAAAAGTCCGGAGCGGTCAATCAGCAAGGCGACTACCATGCCCAGTAGCAGACCGAAAGTGATGGCGGAAAACGCGCGGAGCGAAAAACTTTTAAGCATTTCATCCACGGCGATGAGCAGGCCGCCGAAGCCGAAGCCAATCATCATGCCCAGAATTTCTGTATGCGGTCGGGTGACGTATTCCGGCGCTTGGCTGACGGCGTAGCCGCCCACGATGCACAAACCAAGAAATAAAATTCGAATGGGCCAGAGTTGTTTCATGGGCGCGCGCGGCGGTTAATGGTGTTGGTCGTGGGTGGCGGATGTGACCACAAGATGCCCCAAAGGCCAACCCGGTTCAAGTTGCTGCTGGTGACGGAAAGATTGGCGGCAATGTTTTGGACGTTCGTGGCGAGTTCAGGATTTTGTAGCACCGCGCCGGCTAAGCCTTTGCCCGCCTGCAAATCGAGCGCTAGCTGTTTAAACGTTGCGGTGGCATCGGCAATATCTTTTGTCGCCTGACTGAGATTGACGCTGTTCGTCGCGAGCACAGCTTTGGCGGACGTTTCCAATTCGATGAGGCCGCTGGAAAACGCGACGGCGTTGCTGGCGGCAATGCCGACCTGCGCGCCGTTGGTATTGACGATGGTGTTGATATCCTTGACGGTATCGAGTGCCTGCTCGGTGAACAATTTCATGTTCGTGATTGAAGTGCCAAAGTTCGCGAGCGTTTGCGCGTTCAAAACTTGCGCCCGCAAATCCGTCACGGACGCATCAAGTTTTTTCGCTGTCTCGTCAATGCGTTGGATGAATCCTGCAGCACTGCGCGCGACCTCCTGCAAATTGAACGGTTCCTGACACGGCACATCCGCGCCAGGAGCCCAATATGGTGGCGTGTTCGTGGTGGGAATTACCGAAACATATTGGTCGCCGAGAAAGCCAGATTGCTCAATCACAAAACGCGCGTCGTGAAAAATCTGAAACTCTTTGTAAATCTTCAAATCAATGGTCACGCTTTTACGGTCGGGTGCGAGGTTGATTTCCGAAACACTACCGACCTGCACGCCGGCGAGCAACACACTGGCGTGCGGCTTGATGCCGCCGACGTTTACTGCGTGCAAGTGCAATTCGTAGGTGCCGCGCCAGAGACTTGCGCCGGTGCTGAATTGCAGCAGCAATCCGGCGAGCAGCGCCAGTCCGATGAAGACGAACAAGCCAACTTTGGTTTCCAATCGCGATTTTTCCATGTCAAAAAATATTTTCTTTGGCGTCCGCCACGCCGTCCACAAATTGCCGGATCACCGTGTCTTGCGAGGCGAACAAGGCTTCCGGCGAGCAGTTCGCGTAAATTTTTTTCTCGTGCAGCATCAACACGTGATTGCCCACGCGCCGCGCGCTCCGCATGTCATGCGTGACGACAATGCTGGTCACCTTCAACTGGTCGCGCACGCGGATAATCAGCTTATCAATGCTATCGGAAACAATCGGATCCAGCCCCGTCGTCGGCTCATCATAAAGCACGATTTGCGGTTCGTAAATGATGGCGCGCGCCAGGCCGACACGCTTCCGCATGCCGCCGGACAACTCCGCCGGATGCTTTTTTTCCGTGCCGGGCAAATCCACCATCGCCAGCGCGGCCGCCACGCGTTTTGCAATTTCCCCTTCGGTCAAGCGTTCGTGTCGCCGTAAGCTGAACGCAACATTTTCCGCGACGCTCATCGAATCGAAAAGCGCTGCACCTTGAAACACCATGCCGAACTTCCGGCGCACGCGGAGCAACTGACGTTCGTTCATGCCCACGATATTTTCGCCGTCAATCAAGACCTCGCCGGAATCCGGTTGTAGCAATCCGATGATGTGTTTCAGCAAAACGCTTTTGCCGCCGCCGCTGCGACCGATGATGGCCACCGACTCGCCATTTTCGATGCGAAAACTGACGTCATGGAGAATCGGCTGCACGCCGAAACTTTTTTTCAACTGGCGCACTTCAATCATGACATCAAGACGTAGATGCGTTGCAAAAACAGCGTCAGGAAAAAGTTGGTGATGAGAATGGTGATGGACGCATACACGACTGCTTCGGTCGTCGCGCGCCCCACGCCCTCCGCGCCGACATTGCACGAAAGCCCTTTGTAACAGCCGATGAGCGCAATGATGCCGCCGTAGACAAACGATTTGACGAGGCCGAAAACCACATCCACGTCATTCATGTATTGCATCATGTCGTAATAAAGATAGGTCGGATCAATGCCCAGCAGTTGCGTGCCGACGAGGTAGCCAGAGAGAATGCCGATCACGATGGATTCCATCGTGAGCAACGGCACCGTGATGATGCCGGCCAATAAACGCGGCACCACGAGGTAATCCACCGGATGGGTCGCGAGCGTGCGTAGCGCGTCAATTTGTTCCGTCACGCGCATCGTGCCGATTTCGGCGGCGATGGCCGCGCCGACGCGTCCGGAAACCATCAATGCCGTCAGCACCGGTCCAAGTTCGTCGCACATCGAGACGCCCACGACCGCCAGAGTGGCGGTATCCATCTTGATTTTGTGAAACTGAAAATACGTTTGCGCTGTCAGCACCATGCCGGTGAACGCACCTGTGACCAGCACCACCGACTGCGATTTGACGCCAATAAAATATATCTGGTAAAGCAGGTCGCGCCGCGACGCTTTGAATGTGAGGCACGACGCAATCGCATCGCGAGCCAGTGCGGAAATGCGTCCCAGCCCCACAAGCCATTCGCCTAACCATGTTCCCGCCAGAAAATTCATTGCGCGCCAATTTACCAAGCCGGCTCCTATTTTGCCAGCGCGGTAGAATAAAAGTTAAGTTGGTTTGTCTTGCCCACAAGTGGCTCTTAAAATTAATCTATGGGCTCGTTCACAAACGTTTTTAACAACATTAAAAAATGAAACTCTCTGTCTTCAACGGTTCCCTTCCGAAAATCGGCATCCGCCCGACCATCGACGGCCGCCTCGGCGGCGTGCGCGAGTCGCTCGAAAAACAAACGATGGATCAGGCGAAAGCCGCCGCGAAACTTATCTCCTCCACGCTCCGCTATCCGAATGGCGAGCCCGTGGAATGCGTCATCGCCGACACCTGCATCGGCGGCGTGGCTGAGGCCGCCGCGTGTGCGGAAAAGTTCGCGAAGGAAAACGTCGGTGTGTCGCTCACCATCACGCCCTGCTGGTGCTACGGCAGCGAAACGATGGACATGACCCCGCTCGTGCCCAAGGCCGTCTGGGGTTTCAACGGCACCGAACGCCCCGGCGCGGTTTATCTCGCCGCCGTGCTCGCGGGCCATTCGCAGAAGGGCATTCCCGCATTCAGCATCTACGGTCGCGATGTGCAGGACGGCACGGACAAATCCATTCCCGCCGATGTGCAGGAAAAACTTCTCCGCTTCGCCCGCGCCGGTCTGGCGGTCGCGTTGATGCGCGGCAAATCTTACCTCGGCATGGGCGGCGTTTCGATGGGTATCGCCGGTTCCATCGTGGACCAGCCGTTCTTCGAAGATTACCTCGGCATGCGCGTCGAGACGATTGACATGACCGAGTTCCTGCGCCGCATGGACAAGGGCATCTTCGATCAGGCCGAATACAAGAAGGCGCTCGCGTGGACGAAGCAGAATTGTCCCGAAGGCAAGGATTACAATTCTCCCAAGACCAAGCGCTCGCGCAAACAACTCGACCGCGAATGGGAAACATCCGTGAAGATGGCGCTCATTGCCCGCGACTTGATGGTCGGCAATCCGGCGCTGAAGAAAATGGGTTTCGGCGAGGAAGCACAGGGCCACAACGCCATCGCGTCCGGTTTCCAGGGCCAGCGCCAATGGACGGATTATCAGCCCAACGGCGATTATCTCGAAGCGATTCTCAACACGTCGTTCGACTGGAACGGCACGCGCGCGCCTTACATCGTGGCGACGGAAAACGATTGCCTCAACGGCGCTTCGATGTTGCTCGGTTACTTGCTCACGAACACCGCGCAGATTTTTGCGGACGTGCGCACTTATTGGAGCCCCGAATCCGTGAAGCGCGTTTCCGGCCATACGCTCGACGGCGCGGCGGCGAATGGCATTTTGCATCTCATCAACTCCGGCCCAGCCACGCTCGACGGCACGGGCCAGCAATCTATTAACGGCCAGCCCGCGATGAAACCGTTCTGGGACATCACCAAGGACGAGGCGAAGAAATGTCTCGGCGCGACGACGTGGCATCCGAGCATCACGGAATATTTCCCCGGCGGCGGCTGGAGCACGCGCTTCCTCACCAAAGGCGGAATGCCCGTGACGATGTGCCGTTTGAACCTTGTCAAAGGTCTCGGCGCCGCGTTGCAAATCGCCGAAGGTTACACGGTTGATTTGCCCGGCCATGTTCACGACGCACTGGATCAGCGCACGAACCCGACGTGGCCGACAACGTGGTTTGCGCCGAATCTCACCGGCAGTGGCGCGTTCCGCGATGTTTACACCGTGATGAACAACTGGGGCGCGAACCACGGTTCCATCAGCTACGGTCACATCGGCGCGGACTTGATCTCGCTGGCGTCCATGCTGCGCATTCCGGTTTACATGCACAACGTGCCCGCCGAAAAAGTGTTCCGTCCGAGCAGTTGGGCAGCATTCGGCACGGCGGACTTGGAAAGCGCAGATTATCGCGCGTGCAAAAACTTCGGTGCGCTCTACGCGTAAGTGCTGGTGCACGGCTACCGATAAAAATTGAAAACACAAACGGCGCGGAAATCATTCCGCGCCGTTTCTTGTTTGAAGTTGGAGTAAAATTTCTACTGGTTTTTATGCGATGGCTTGCGGGACGTGTGGAATATGTTTCTGCTGTTGGATAGCGAGTCGAAGTGCTTCGGCTTGCGCTTTCAAGGCGACTTGCGAAATTTCCACCAACTGCTGGCGGGTGGCTTGCAAGCGATCAATCGCCACTTGCACGGTGCGTTCCATCAGTTTGCAACCGAAGTTGGTGTCCTGTTCGCAACGTTCGCGTAGCCAGGTGCCGTAAAAGAAAATTGCTCGCGTCGGCGCGACGGCGCGCGCGCTGAACCGCCACACGCACGGCGGAAACAACCATGACCAGCCCAGCGCATCGCCCGCGCCCAGCGTTTGAATCAAAATTGCGCCGCACTCTGCGCGCTCGGTTTCCAAAGCAATCTTGCCGTCTTCGATTAGGTAAAGCCGGTTGGCTACGTCGCCCTGTTGAAAAATAACTTCGTTGTCATGAAACTCCGTCTGCATCGCACAGCTCGCCAAGAAATCTAAATGCTCGGCGCTGAACCCGCGAAAAAATGGCTGGCTGGCAATGACCGTCTGAAGCGCAGTTGAATCCGCGCGGACGGGCGGCATTTTTTTATGTTCGAGCTTATGTTTCATGCACCGGCAAATTTTTTTTCGGCTAATCATGTTTACGTTAAAAGCCAAAGCGCCTCCCGACTCCACATTTTTTGTTTAATACTTCTCGTATATTGTCTCTTGTCTGGAGGACGGCGGGCGCGTAAGTTTTTGGTGTGCCGCAAACTGGTAACAAAGAATTGATAGAGCAATTATCGCGCTCGCAGATTTATCGCGATTACGAATCCGCTTTCAATCAGGCGACAGGACTACCGCTGAAGTTGCGGACGACGGAGGTCTGGCAGCTCGTCCATCAAGCGTCAAAATTCGAAAATCCTTTTTGCGCCATCATCTCCAAACACAGTCGTGCGTGCGCCGCTTGTCTAGAAGTGCAGCAGAAAATTGTCGAGTCGCCGTCGCCCGCCGGCAAATCCGTGATGTGTTTCGCCGGTATGTGCGACACGGCTGTGCCGGTGCAAATGGGTGACAAGCTGATTGGTTTTCTGCAAACCGGTCAGGTCATGCTCAAAAAACCGACGCAGAAACAATTTACGCGGACGGCCAAGCAGTTGTTGGAATGGGGCTTGAAAGTGGATTTGAATCAGTTGGAGGAAGCGTATTTTCAAACGCGTGTTTTGACCCGTAAGCAATACGAATCAATGGTTTCACTGCTGACCATCTTCGGCCAGCACCTTTCTTTCGTGTGCCATCAGATTCTCGTGCAGCCGCGCAATGCCGAGCCGGTGGCCATCACCCGCGCGCGAAAATTCATTCAAGATCATCAGGCTGACGATCTCTCGCTGGCCGAAGTCGCGCGTGCCGTCAACACCAGCACCATTTATTTTTGCAAACTGTTCAAGAAGGTAACCGGTCTGAATTTTACCGAATACCTCTCGCAATTGCGTATCGAGAAAGCGAAGAATTTGCTGCTCAATCCGAACCTCCGCGTCAGCGAAATCGCCTACGAAACCGGCTTCCAATCGCTCACGCACTTCAATCGCGTATTCCGACGGATTGCTGGTCAGTCACCCACGAACTATCGAAAACGTTTGGTCAAAGGCTGAACCCGCCGATTGAATCCATTTTGGATTTTCAAAGCTCGCGCTAAACTGTTTAACTGGCACGTGTGATTTTCAAATGGATTTTCCGCGCGGTCATCTGCTTCATTCTTCTGCTGACGCCGGTGGTCTTGGTCGCGTATTTCTATCCGGAAAAATTCCTGTGCGTGGACAGCGGCAGGGCGTCGGCGGATGTGATTGTCGTGCTTGGTGGCGGCGTGCATGAGTTGCGCGCCGAACGCGCCGCAGAACTTTTTCAGCAGCACGCCGCGCCGCGCATCATCATCACGGGTGCGGGCGATGACGAAATTAACCGGCTTATCCTGCGCCAAAAAGGCGTGCCCGCCAGCGTCATTGAAGTGGAGGGCAACTCGACTACGACCCACGAAAATGCAGAGTTCACGATTAAAATGTTGCGCGCGGAAAATATCCATCGCGTCATTCTCGTCACGTCTTGGTATCACGCGCGCCGTGCGCTGAAGACATTTGAACATTTCGCGCCCGAGCTCAAATTTTATTCGCGGCCATCGTATGCTACGTTCGGGCGCGAGGAATGGCCGCTCCATGGAAATGGTCACCGGATGCGGTTGGAATTTCTGAAACTACCCGGCTATTGGTTTCGGTATGGTGTAAATCCATTTTGAATAAACTTGCCCTGCGGAGGTAGTTCGGGCAGATTAGCCGACCTTGATCGCGGGGTGGAGCAGCCCGGTAGCTCGTCAGGCTCATAACCTGAAGGTCGTTGGTTCAAATCCAGCCCCCGCAACCAATTTGAGTTCAATAAAACCCCTGCAAAAGCAGGGGTTTTTTGTTTTCTCGAACAGATGGCGCAATCATTTGTCTGATTGAAATGAGGCGCAAACTAGCTCTTGTTGGTGGTTTTGTTGGTTTTTTGGTTTTTCTCAATCCTCGCCGTTTCAACAGGTTTCAAACAGTCACAAAATTGAAACACACTTGAATTATGCCACTTGAATTGCGTATTGAAAAAAGAGGACGGTCCCGCTGCGTCCGCCCCTTCTGGTATGGACGTTTCGAGGTCAACGGAGACCGCCAGTGCTTGAATCTCGGCGTCAAAGTGAGAGGAATTCCGCCCGCTTCGCTGTCGCTGAAAGATTTGGGCGACATGGATTTTGAACGATCTCGTGAAACTGCCCGTGTGAAATTGGAGAGCGTCATCGAGGAGGCTCGAACCAAACAGGGTTCGGTGCGGTTGGTGGAAAAGCTTTATGAGATCAAAGTTGGTGAGGCGATTAAAACCGTGCTGTTGGAAAATCTTCATCTGGAATGGGAAAAAATTCCGCGCAAGAAAAAACTGGATACGCGGTATGCGTCGCAGTGCCAATCCACGCTCAAACGGTTTGCCGAATTTGTCCGTAACGAAAACGCGAAGGCCACAGAGATAGCGCATGTGACCCGTTCGGTCGCGCAGTCGTTTTTGGACGCTGAATCAAAACGCGGCGTCACTGGCAAAACATGGAATGATATTTTGAAACTGTTGCGCACGACGTTCAAACACCTGCTTCCGATTGGGGCGATCAACCCGTTTTCAAATGTGCCCACGAAAGAAACCGAAACAATTTTTCGCAAACCATTTTCGCCCGAAGAATTGGCGGCGATTGTGGAGGCCGCCCGAGCGGATGAATTTTTACGTCCCGTGCTCATTACGGGTATTTGCACGGCCATGCGGCGTGGAGATTGTTGTTTGCTCGAATGGACGAAGGTGGAATTAAAAAGCCGATTTATTTCCGTCAAAACCGCCAAAACGGGACAAGTGGTGAGCATCCCAATTTTCCCGTTGCTTTATGACGAATTGGCATTGCGGGCCAAAAAACGTAAACCTGATGAAACATATGTGTTTCCAGAACAAGCGGCCATGTATCTGGAAAATCCAGACGGCATCACTTGGCGGGTTCGGAAAATGTTGGCTGCAGCAGGCTTTCGGGATGATGAAGCGAGTGAAAAAGAAGTGGCAGGTGAAAATGGTGAGGAGCATAAATCGGTTGCCATCGTATCACCATCTGAGAGAAACGGCGAAGCGCCGGCCTGTCGTGGAGAAATTCATGTCGCACGAAAGGAAGGGTTGCGGCGAGCTAGCGTGCGGGACTTTCACAGTTTCCGCGTGACTTGGGTGACACTGGCGCTGACGGCTGGCGTGCCGTTGGAATTGGTGCAAAAAGTAACCGGCCATAAAACGGCGGATATTGTATTGAAACATTATTTCCAGCCAGGCCGCGAAGCCTTTCGGCAGGCGCTACAAATCGCCATGCCTAAATTGCTCACGAATGGCCAGAAATCACCGAAGGAAGAAATGGTTGAAATACTTAAGAAAATGACAGCGAAAACGTGGAAAAGTTGCAAGGTTCGCTTGGAAGAAATTCTAAAAACACTTTAACTTTCCAGTATATTTATTTTGCTTTTAGGGGAGAAAATCCTTTATAACATTTCTGCCATTTATTCATTAACTTTTGCCTTGTGTCGCGTCAACCCACACCGCGCAAGCCGCTAACCGTTCGTCGGTCGGTGCGGTGGCTGTTATTGTTCGGCGTCAGCGTCGGCCTCGGCTGCTTTGCTTTCAAGTTGTGGCATCCGTTTAATCTCGGTTCTGTCGTTTCCCCTTCAGCACCCGAAACAAATATTTATGCGGGCTACGCCGGATCTGCGAGCTGTCGTGAGTGTCACCCAGAGGCTTTCAACAAATGGGCAGGGTCTCACCATGCGGAGGCGGAGCGGCTGATTCAAACCAATCGCGATCTGGCAGCGTTCGTCCCAGCCCGCGAGTTCAAGCACGGCACGCAAAAAACTTTGGTGCAGTGGCACGACGACCAAGCGCTGATTGCCGGCTTCGACCTGAACCACCAATGGGAAACCAATCCGGTGGCGCGCGTGATTGGCGAGGATCCGTTGCGGCAATTCTTGATCCCATTTCCCCGCGGCCGGTTTCAAGTTCAGGAAGCTTCTTATGATCCGCGCAGCAATGAATGGTTCAACGTCTATGGCAACGAAGACCGGCAGCCGGGCGAATGGGGCCACTGGACCGGACGCGGGATGAATTGGAACGCGATGTGCGCCGCCTGCCATAACACCCGCGTGCAGAAAAAATATGACGCCGCCACGGACACCTATCACACGACGATGTCCGAAATGACGGTCAGTTGCGAAGCCTGCCACGGGCCGCTGAAGGCGCACGTGGACTGGCAGAAAAAATACGGGGGCACGAATGACCCCACGTTTCCAAAATTATCGCGCCAGCAGACTTTTGACATGTGCGCCTCGTGTCACGCTCGGCGGGCCGATTTGACTGGCGACTTCGTGCCGGGCAACCAGTTTGATGACCACTACGAATTGACCACGGTGGATGCCAGCGACTTGTTTTATCCCGACGGCCAGATTCACGACGAGGATTATGAATTTTCGGCTTTTCTCGGCAGCAAAATGCACAACGCCGGACTGACCTGCCTCGACTGCCATCCGCGTTCGTTGCACATGGCCAAGCTGCACGGCAACGCGCTTTGCATGCAATGTCACAAGGGCGGCTTTCCCAAAGCCCCCGTCATCAATCCCAAGGAACACAGTCACCATGCCGACGGCAGCGCGGGCAACGAATGCGCCGGCTGTCACATGCCGCAGACCGTCTATATGCAGCGCCATTGGCGGCATGACCACGGCTTCACCATTCCCGATCCGCTGCTGACGAAACAATTTGGCGTGCCAAACGCGTGCAACCGCTGCCACGCCGATCAATCCACCGATTGGGCGCTTAATAATGTTGATGCCTGGTATGGCGAAAAAATGCAACGGCATACACGTGAGCGCGCACAAATCATTGCCCGCGCCCGCAACGGCGAAGATGCCTCACGCACCAATCTGGTGCAGTTGCTCCAGACAGAGGAAATTCCCTATTGGCGCGCGGTCGCCGCCAATCTGCTTGGCAACTGGCCGGCGGACACCAATGTTACATCAGCGTTGTTGCAAGGATTGAATGACACCAACGCCATGGTTCGCAGCGCGTGTGTGCGTTCGCTGGCTCCGCTGGTTGAAGATGAAGTGGTCGCGCGCGCGATGCAGTCGAAGCTCAACGACCCTTTGCGCAATGTGCGCATCGCCGCCGCGTGGGCCTTGCGCTCGACGCTCGACACCAACTCGCCCGCTGCCACCGATTTGAAACGATATATGGAAATCAACGCCGACCAGCCCACTGGCCAGTTGCAACTCGGTGACTATGAGTTGGCACGCGGAAACCCGACGAATGCGTTACACTTTTTTGAAACCGCCGTGAAGTGGGATCCCTTTTCTCCCGCCATCCGGCACGACCTAGCTATGGTTTACAGCCAATTGGGCCTGATGCAGGAAGCGGTGGCGCAATTAGAGCAAGCTGTCAAGTTGGCGCCGAAGGAAGCGGAATTTCATTTCAAACTCGCACTGGCGTTGAACGAAGCCGGAGACTCCCCGCGCATGTTGACGGAATTGGAAGCGGCCGTTAAATGCAACCCAAGCTACGCCCGAGCTTGGTATAATTTAGGCTTGGCGCGCAGCGGGCAGGGTGATGATGTCGGCGCGCTGGCAGCACTCGTGCAGGCAGAATCGGCAGATCCGTCTGACTCCCGCGCACCTTATGCCCGAGCCACCGTGCTGGTGCGTATGGGAAAATCGGATGAAGCGCGGAGTGCAGCCCGGCGTGCGGTTGAGCTTGATCCGAGTTCACCCGCCGCCAATTTACTCCACTAGCTTGAGAGTGCATAAGGACGCTCTGCCACCACTACCACCGCGACGTCTGCCCCGGTCACGCCCGTGCCATCCGGCGAGAAAAACACTTCACTGCTGGACGGTGCGGTCGCGTGCAGGGCTTTTAGAATAGTCGTGCCGCCATGCGTCACCTCGCCCGACGCTCCCTGCCAACCGATGGTCCAGCCGCCACATTGCAGCCCCAGATCGTCAGCCGCTTTGCCGACCACGGCGATGCGTTTCAGCGTCTTGGACAGCGGCAAAATGCTATTTTCGTTCTTGAGCAACACCAGCGATTGGCGCACACAATCGCGGGCCACCTGACGGTGTTCCGCAGAACCAATCGAGGCCGTGAAGGCAGGATCGGTAGGCCGATTATCGAAAAGGCCCATCTGGAATTTCACCGTCAGGATCCGGCGCACGGCGTCATCAATCCGCGCCCGTGAAACTTTCCCCTCGTTGACCAGTTGATCGAGCGTGTTGATGAAGTCCACATAGTTGTTCGCTTTGCCGGGGCCGTAGGGAATCATGATCATGTCCAACCCCGCATTGATGGAGGCTTCAACGTCCGCCTTGTAGTCCGCGCCCAGTTGATCAATCGCCGCCCAATCGGAAACCACCAAGCCTTTGAATTCGAGTTCCCCTTTCAACACATCGGTCACGAGATATTTGTTCCCGTGCATCTTTTTTCCATTCCAACTGCTATACGAAACCATGATGGAACCCACGCCTGCCTTGACGGCGGCGGTGTAGGGTGGAAGAAATGTTTTTCGCAGTGTGGCTTCATCGCAAACCGCGTTACCTTGGTCTATGCCGTCCAAGGTGCCGCCGTCTGCCATAAAATGTTTGGCACAGGCGAGAACCGAACCGCAATCCGAAAGTTTTTCCCCCTGCCAGCCGGCAATCGCCGCGACGCCCAGTTCGCTCACCAGCTTTGGATCATCACTGAAGCCCTCGTAGGTCCGGCCCCAGCGATCGTTTTGCGGCACGGCGACGCAAGGAGCAAAAGCCCAGTTGACACCCGTGCCGGCAACTTCTTCCGCCGCCACTCGCGCCGCGCGTTCAACTAGTTGCGGATTGCGGGTCGCGCCGAGCCCGATGTTATGGGGAAAGATGACCGCGCCATCCACGTTGTTGTGCCCATGCACCGCATCAATGCCGTAGAGCAGCGGAATCTTCAACCGCGTCTGTCGGGCGGAGGACTTGAATTGCTCCACCGCCTGCCGCCAGGTGCTAGGGGAGTTGTCCGCCGGATCCGAATTGCCGCCACTGAGCACCGACCCCAGAAAATACTTCTGCACATCGCCGGGGTTTTGCTTGAGTGCATCCATATCCGCCTGCGTCATCTGGCCCACCTTTTCGGCCAGGGTCATTTGGGAAAGCAGTTTTTCGACCTGCATCGTGAAATCCTGCGCCTGCGCCCGACTGTGCAGCATCAACACCAGAAGAACAAAAATGGCCGGTCGCCGCAATGAAATCATCAGTTGGATAGAAGCGGACGCCAGAGAGGAATGGAGTTTAATATGGTTCAGCATAGTGATGCGCGTTTATAATTGGATTCAAGATACCAAGTTGGTTCTGGTTTGCACCCCTCTTTCGAGGGGGATTGAACAAGCTGTTCAGCGAGTTGCTGAATACGCAAGCATCTCTTGTTTCCGCTGTATAATCCTTGGCAGCCCTGAGCCTTCATCGAGGGAAATCATAAAATATAACCATCCCCTACCCTGGAAGCGTTAAGGACGGTTGATCGCCGAAGTGGAAGGACGACTTGCCGAGCACCTTGCGCCGGGTCTGAATCCGGCCCACCACGAGCGGCCGCAGGGCGCAGCCGCAAGGCGAGCGCGCAGAAAAGAATCAATTTTCCACCCTTGAACTCAAGCGCTTCATCCAGGTGCTGGCGCACAGCGGTGACCGGCTGGATTTGGGGAATGCTGGTGTTATCTATTCGGTCAGGTAGTTCGACCTCCGCCGCCGGGTTGGTTGGCGTCCAGGACCGTTCTTTTCCTCCGCACCATTCTTACAAGTTGGAGTAAACGCTCTTGAGGCGCTTCATGTTTTTGACCTGGGTGCCGCGCCGAATCGGTCTGATGGCGATGCAGGTAACCGGCAAAACCTCCCAACTCAACCGTGCTGCCGGATACCCGTTTCTTCACGGCAGTCTTGGTTCCATCTTACTCTTTGTCCTGCCCGGCAGTCTGGCCTGTAAATTTCAAGACGGCCTCATGACGGGAACGGACCTGAAGCTTTTTGTAAATGTGTTGGAGATGGGTGCGGACCGTGTCGATGCTGACGTTCATTTGATCGGCTATCTCTTTGTAGAAGCTTCCTTTTGCCAATTGCGACAGAATCTCAACCTCCCGCTTGGTCAGTTGATCAATTTTTACGGCATCTTCACGTCGTCTATGGAAAAAGAGCACCACCTTGCGTGCGATCTCGGGTGACATCGGCGAACCACCCAGGATAACGTCTTGGATGGCGTGGACGATTTCAGCCGGACGAGCGCGTTTGAGCAGGAAGCCAGTGGCTCCTGCTTGCAAGGAATTAAAGATTTTCTCGCTGTCCTCATACACGGTCATCATAATCAGATGCAATTTGGGATGCGCGGCTTTTAAGTCTGCCACCAGTTCAATGCCGCTGCGTCCCGGAAGGTTGATGTCTACCAGCGCCACGTCCGTGTTTTTTGCGGATACCTTTTCCAAGGCCTCCTCTGCCGATACGAAGGCGCCTACAAACTGGAGGCCCGCAGCCGTGCGAATGATATCGGTGATAGCCTCTCGGACTCCTTTATCATCTTCAACGATGGAAACTCGAATGGGCATGGTGAATTTAGGTTTGTTGCGGCGATGTTAGAAAGGTTTTCTCAGGCAAGCCATCCGGAAGGTTGACAACGAAACTCACGCTGGTGCCGCCGCTGGCCCGCGACTTAACCTGGCATTGCCCGCCGATGGCGGCGAGACGGGCCTGCAGGTTTAACAACCCGTTGCCCCCGGCAGTGGGCGGTGGTTCTTGGATACCGCGGCCGTTGTCTTCAATCGACACTTCAAGTTGTGATCCCGTGAGTTTCATCCGCAGCCAAACCTCGGTTGCCGCTGCGTGTTTGTGGATGTTGTTCAGCGTCTCTTTGCAGGCCAGAAACAGATGATGGCGCACTTCTGAGGAAAGCGGAATGTCCGGAATCATCAAGGGCAAATCCTGGCGGCAACGAATTTCCGTGGCGCGAAAGAATTCGTTGGCATAATGGCTCAGGAAGTCTAAAAAGTCCGGCAGCGTATCCTTCCGGGGGTTGACCGCCCATACGATCTCTTCTAAGGAGCGGATTGCCTGCCGTGAGCCGGTGGCGATTTTTTCCAGTCGTTCGCCGGCCTTGCTATTGGATCCAAGCTCATTAGAAGTTATTTCGCTAAGAAACGCCATCTGCGTGAGCCGGGCTCCAAGATCATCATGGATGTCGCGCGCGATGCGCATGCGCTCCCTCTCAATGGCATGGGCCTGCTCCAGTGAGCGCAGCTTGCGCCGCATGGTTTGCACATAGCGGTAGCGCACGCCGACCGCGACAAGGCCGGAAAACACGAACACCGCCAGACCCCGAAACCAGGCCGTCTGCCAGTAGGCGGGCGTTATTTGGAAGGCGATGGAAACGGGTTTTTCGTTCCAGACGCCATCTGAGTTGCAGGCGGTAAACCGGAAAACATAAGGGCCCGGCGCGAGCCGGGGATAGGAGACTGACCGGGCTGTTCCCGCGTCCACCCAGTCTTGATCCAACCCTACGAGTTGATGGCGAAAACGGATTCGTTCGGGTGAATTGAAGCTAGGCGCGGAATAATCCAACTCCAGGTTGCGGTATCCGTAGGCGATTTTTATCTCGGCGCGATTTGTTACCGGCGTGTTATTCAACAGGATTTTTTCCAGCACCAATGGCGGCGGGACCGGGTTGATGGGCAATAATGCCGGATCCACCATCAGGGCCCCCTTGCTGGTCGCAAACCAGATTTTTCCTGCGGCAGTGCGCCAGGCCGCCGGTTGGTATCCCGCAATGCATTCGACGCTTTGCAGCCCCTCATCCTTGCCATAAAGGATGGAGTCAAATTGGTTTTGCTTGCCGTCGGCAAAGTCATCAAGTTCCTGCTTCTTCACCCGGCAAATGCCTCGACCGGTTCCCAGCCAGAAATAGCCCAGACCATCGTCTATGATGGAAGTGACTACATTGTCTTCCAAACCATTCTTGGTGTCCGCGAAAACAAAATGGCCTTGGCGCAGTCGTCCCAGTCCGCCACCCAAAGTGCCAACCCACAAGTCTCCATTGGTGGCAGAGAGCAGGGCACCGATTGAGGCACCAGGCAGACCTTCCTTCTGGCCGTAACGCAAGAAGCGGGTGCCGTCATGACGCCACAATTCGCCGAGAATCGTTCCCAGCCAGAGGCCTCCGGCACCATCCTCCGTGATGGCCCAAATCGCTTGGTGGGGTGGCAGGCCTTGCTTGAGAAACTCATCGGGGAACGCTACACGGTCGCCGGACAGACGAGCCAGTCCGTCAGGCAGGCAACCGATCCATACCTGTTCTCTGGCACCCCGATAAAGCACCCGGATTTGGCGTTGGGGGGTTCCAATCAAGCTCATCAGGTGTGTTTTCTCGCCATTACGAATCGAATAGAGACCTTGCCTTTCCGTTCCCACCAAAATACCGCCGGCCGGATCGGGCAGGACACAGGTGGTGCGAACATCCTTAAATGCATCAACATTTGTCGTCCGTCCATCGGTGCCGAACTTCGTCAGGGAGAGGTCTGGGGATGACATCCAAACTTCTCCATTGGCTGCTTCACAGATGGAAGCCAAGGTGGAATTCGGCTGGTTCTCGCTGACACTGAACATACGGAATATCTTTGGTCGCAGGCGGTTTACGCCGCCGCCTTCTGAGCCGACCCAGACGCTGGACTCAGCGTCCTCAAAAATAGATAATATTCTATGGGGCGAGGCCAATTCCTGGGTAAATTCATGGTTGGCATATCTCACCAGTCCCTCCTTCTGGGTTCCAATCCATAGATTTCCCGAATGATCTTCGAGCAGACAAGTCACCTGACGAGAATTCAAGGGCAGGGTTATGGATTCAAAATTGTTAGTGGACTCCGGCGGCGGAAGTTTCTGCAGTTTGGTGTCGCCAATTATCCAAAGTCCACCGTCCTTGCTCGGGCATAGCATTGTTTTCGCGCCAGGGATGCGGGTAATATTGGTGGCCACTCCTTCTAATAATTTTCCATACGAATCAGCTTGCGCGAACCACAAGTTTCCCCGCTCATCCCGCACCAGTTGGACAGGACCGGAGCCGGACCATTTTGTTGGGGGTGAGACAAGATGCACCTTGTCGTCGGAGTCCACCCAGCCAAGGCTGCCGTTCTGGCAGGCGAGCCAGACCGTTCCCCGAAAATCTTCACAGACGGCGCTGATTGTCGGGTGCGGCAGGTTATTCCGGCGATCGATGACTTGATAATTTTCACCGTCATAGCGAATGGCCCCCGCCGTTTCGGTGCCAATCCACAGCCGGCCCAAACGGTCGGCAAATACAACACGAGTGCGTGCCCGCGCAAAGCCGCTGAATACATTTGCCTCCAGTGGCATGAAGGTAACCCCATCAAAACGAATCACTCCCTGGGGAGTGCCCAGCCACAAATAGCCATCGGGCGTCTGGGAAATGGCGGTAATTGTGTTCCGGGGTAGTCCATCATCTGTCTGCCAGGTGCGCGCGTAATACGACCTTGCGGCATCCGCCGTCACCAATTCCGCTGGAGCCCCCAAAAGACAATCGCCACCGGGAATGCCGAGGAACAGCGCCAGCCAGAGCGCTGACAAATTGAGGGGTTTTGAATTCAACAACCCCAAGATTCTCCAAATCCCGGCTCGCGTCAATGCACTTCAGGGGACAGCAGTGAGTTGGTGACTCATGTCCAACACCCAAAACGTTTGGCGGGTTTTAAAAATCACATTTTGATGTGATAGAAATAGATCCGGGCGAAGTGATATGCTGGGATTATGAACCCATGCAATCGCTCTGGAAACCATCCGCCAATTAATTCAAGCCGTGCTTTCACCTTAATTGAATTGCTGGTTGTCATTGCGATCATTGCGATTTTGGCGGCCATGCTGTTGCCCGCGCTGGCTGCAGCCAAGCAGCGGGCGTATAAAATCCAGTGCGTTTCCAATTTGAAACAAGTCATGCTCGGCATCACGCTCTTTGCCGGGGACAACGAGGATAGGTTGCCCTACCAGACTACGGTGGCTGGTGTGCAGAATGGCCTTCCTTTGAATTTGGACGCCCGTAGCTCTTACGACGCCACCTCCAATATCAAAACCCGCTCTGAACTGGCCTTTTTCATTCAAGATTTTCTTGCCAAAGCCAGCCTTGTCAGCGCGGTAGATGTGCAAAGCGCGGTGATGGTCTGCCCGTCCTTCGCCCAGAACCCTCAATATAATTCCCGCGCTCCCTTAACCACCGATGTGAATGATCAACGCCGCATGTATCGGCTGCGGGAATATGTCGAAGGTCAAACGCTTTGGTATTACGGCGGTCCAAAATTAACTCAGATCCAGCAGCCTACAATCAATGGCGCCATTATGGATGAGGATCGGTCAATTCCGGGAGCCTCTGCCACAACCCTGGCTCAAGGCTGGGACCAGGCGCCGGATAGCATGGTGCATGGCAAATCCCGCAACTACGGTTTTTTTGACAATCACGTTTCCAGTCTGAGCACCAATCAACACACCCAAACCATCACCACTGGAGCCCAGCCTTACGGCTGGGTTTCACCAACCCAATAGAAACAGCTAGAGCACCAAGCGGACGAAAGAAAATAAAGTGAGATCCATACCCTAAAACATCAAAATATAATATGAAAACCATTAACCTAATAAAAAGCATTGGCACCTGCCTGATGGGTATATCCATCATTAGCGCACTCACCGCCCACGCCGAGGTGGTCAGTGTCAACTTTGACAAGGCCAGCACCGCTTCGGGATTGATCGCCTCCGGCCAGAGTTATGGCATCACAAATCTGGGAACCTACGTCAGCGGATGGACGAACCTGATAGGTTCACTCAGGGCCCAGAACATTCCATTCAATGATGGTGGACCCTGCACTGTCAGTGTGACTGGTCCTGCCAATCCCACCACCTTTCTGGCGGGTAATACAGGATACGCAAACACCCCGCTTTATTCCGGACTCCCCAACTACACGAGCACCGGCAATCCCGGTTCTTGCACTCTGTATAACCTGTCCTCAAACTTCCCTAACGGGTATTCATTGATTGTCTATGTCGGGGGCACTTTAGGTAACACTAACGCCTTGGTTTCGGACGGCGAAACCACCAATTATTACAGATCTTATTATACGGCTGGTTCCATTCCTAGTCCGTTGACGCTGACACAAATCACCAACACCAGCTCAGCAACGCCCCAGCTTGGCCAGTATGTTGTGTTTGGTTATCCAACCCTGTTGACCTCGAACACTATAACGATTAGCCTCCGCGAAGTCGTTGGAAGCGGCGCGATTCTGGGCGGCTTTCAAATCGTTGGTCAATCGACCTACGAACTTTTGGGGCGGGTATGGGCCGGCGGCGTGACTTCGAACTGGGACAACACCAGTCTCAATTGGACCAATATCACCCATGGCACCACCAATTATGGGAATGGCTTTCCGGTTTACTTCACGGACTTGGCAGCCAACTCAAACCGCACCGTGAACCTGACTGCGGGCTGGCAACCGTCGAGTGTCACCGTGTTTTCCGCCACCAATTACACTTTTACTGGCAGCGGCATCGCAGGCAGCGGCGGGTTTACCCAGATGGGTTCTGGCATGACAAAGTTGAACAACGCCAATACCTACACCGGTGACACCACCATCAGCGCTGGAACGCTTCAACTCGGTAATCTTGCCGCCATTCCCAGCGGTGTCAGTGCCGGCAATGTCTCTGTGGCTGCGGGTGCAACCTTGGACTTGAGCGGCTTCAGCACCAGCGTCAATGTCCTGTCTGGCAGCGGCACAGTAACCAACAGCGGTGCCGCCGTCACATTGAGCATGGGCTTGAATAACTACTCGACTAATTTTTCTGGAGCGATCGTGGGTGCGGTGAGCTTAATTAAAGCTGGGACAGGAACGCAATCAATTGGCGGCAACAGCTCCTATACGGGAACAACGACAGTGAATGCGGGCATTCTGTCAATTGCCGCTAACCTGTCACAGGTCACCAACAGTTTCATCGTCAACAACGGCGGGACGCTCAATGGCACAAACGCAATTGGCGGTTCGTTGACAGTGAATTCCGGCGGCACCTTTTATGCCGGCACCGCGACGAATTCCATTGGCACATTTACCATCAACGGTAATGTCAACCTGGCCGGTAATACGATCGTCGCCATTAACAAGGATGTGTCGCCATCGAATGACGTGGTCAACGTTACCGGCTCAATCTCCTACGGCGGCACCTTGACGGTTTACAATATCGGCACAAACGCCTTGGTCGCAGGCGACCAGTTCCAGATATTTCCAGCTGGCGGCACCGGCAGCTTTTCTTCCATCACTGGCAATCCCGGCGTGACCTACAGTTTTAGCAACGGAGTCTTGAGCGTGGTCAGTGTAAGTCCGACTCTAAGTTACACGACACTTGGCGGCGGGTTGTTGCAATTCAATTGGACCGGTGCCTACCATCTCCAATGGCAGACAAATTCGCTCGGCACCAACTGGGTGAATTATCCCGGCGGCGGCACCAGTCCAGTGAACGTCACCAACAATCCTACAATACCTGCCGCTTTCTTCCGGTTGTCCCAATAACGCAAGGCCGGTAATAGTTGTGTCCAAACGGCGGGTGCCTTCATTGTTGAAACGGTGAAGGCACCCTAGCGTGATGAATCGGATATTTAACATGGAATCAGCTGGCCGTCGGGAACCGATATGCGTCCAAGGCGCTATAAAAACGATAGGTATTTGAATGAACCAATCTATTCTCAGAGCCAGCTTGCTCCTGCTGTTGATGGCGACCTCGACCATTCGAGGGGCGATTTATTTTGTCGATGATACCAGCGGCAATGATCTAAACAGCGGGCTTAGTTCCCGCACCGCTTGGCAAACCCTTGCGAAGGTCAGTTCGGTCACCTTCCAACCGGGCGACAAAATACTCTTAAAATCCGGCGGTTCCTGGCTTGGACAGATGGAATTGAAAGGCAGCGGGACCGATGCCAATCCTATTATCGTGGACTCGTATGGCCAGGGCAACCGGCCGTTTATCAATGGAGACGGCTACAAGGCGGCCGTGCTGCTTCATTCGGTTTCGGGATGGGAAGTCAATAGTTTGGAAATCATCAATGATACCAACACCGTCAGAAGTGGTGTTGAGACTTATAGAGCAGGCGTTCTGGCGACTACCTCCAGCGGTTATTACTCCCACATTTACCTGCGAAACCTTGTGATTCACGATATTTATCCGCAATCCGGACCTTTTGGTTATGGTATTCATGTCGAAGCAGCGAGCAAGCAAGGCGGGGCGGGATTCCGCAACGTGCGCATCCAAGACAACCAGATCAGTTACACTGGTTATCATGGAATATTCGTTCGAACAACGGGAGATAAGTCAATGTTCAACACCAACATCATCATCAGTGGAAACTCCTGCTTCCATGTTGGTTCAGCGGGCATGGAAACCGGCCACTGCGATGGAGTATTAGTGGAAAATAATGTGGCAACCTTCAGCGGCGCGGTAGTGGATTCTCGCCAGGGCATAGATGGGGGTGACGGTTTTTGGTGTTGGTATAGTCGGAACGTAATTGTTCAATCTAATCGATTCCTCAGCTCGCGCGCGCCGCATGACGGATGCGGTGTCCACGTGGATTTCAACTGCACCAACGTCGTTGTTCAATACAACCTCAGCATGGACAACGAGGGCGGCTTTGTGGAAATTCTCGGAAATTGTTCCAACGCGGTTTACCGCTACAACCTCAGTATAAACGACGGATGGCGCGTCAAGGGAGTCAAGGGCGAACGTCAGGAAGGAATAAACATCACCCGCCAAGACGGATATCTAATCTGGGTAAGCGATTATGCTGGCAAAGGTGTTCCGGGTATTGGGTCAAGTGACTCAAAGATTTACAACAACACCATTTACGTTCGCCCCGGTATGAGCAATTTCTTTTTGATCACACCTCACTCGTTAAATACTTCAATACAAAATAATTTATTTTATATCTGCGGTCACACAGTTTTCGCGGACCACGGAACCAACACCGTATTGCAAAATAATCTATGGACCGGCAATTTGCCTATGGGTTTGCCGACAGACTCGGGCGGCATATTCGCTGATCCTCAATTTGCTCAAGCTGGCGGAACCAATGCCGCAGACTACTTGCTCAGCGGCACTTCACCAGCCATCGGCGCTGGAGTTATAATCCCCAATAATGGTGGGCACGACTATTGGGGAAACCCGCTCTCTCTGGGTGCGCCGTGCATCGGTGCCAATCAACGCGACTTTTCTGGCTCAGGCCGTCAGCGTCAGGCGCAGCGCGAAAGCTCCGCTCAATTATCTTTAACGAAACATGAAACGTTCGAGGCCCACAAATGACTAAAATAAAAAACATTGTGATGCTGGCGCTGGTTAGTGGTCACGCCATGGCGGCAGAATTGCCATCTTATCAAAACCCGCAGTCGCTCCTTGAACAACGCGTCGAGGATCTGCTCGGGCGTTTGACGCTGGAAGAAAAAATAGGGTTGTTGCACGGCAGCTTTGAAGTCGGTGGCATCCAGCGGTTGAATATTCCTCCACTTTCCCAGTCGGACGGCCCGGTCGGCGTGCGTAATCCGACCGCAACCACCGCACTGCCTTGCACCCTGTCTTTGTCCTGCACTTGGGATGTGAATGCGGCGCAGGCGTATGGTCGGTTGCTAGGTGAGGAGATGCTAGCGTTGCACAAAAATGTCCTATTTGGTCCGGGAATAGACCTGATGCGGGATCCATGCGGCGGGCGGAATTTTGAGTATATGGGCGAGGATCCGTTACTAACCGGTAGCCTGTCGGTAAGTTACATTCTTGGAGTGCAAACCAATGGAGTGGCCGCCTGTGCCAAACATCTGGTTGCCAATGATTGTGAACACCGCCGGTTTTTCACCAGTTCCAACATGGGTGACCGGACACTGCGGGAGATGTCGCTATTGCCTTTTGAAATGGCAGTTCGCGACGGTCACGTCTGGACCATGATGTCGGGAAATAATTTATTCAACGGCCTCTACTGTGCCGAGAACCGTCGCCTCCAGCAGGAAATTATCAAGGACGAGTTGGGTTTCGATGGCGCAATGCTCACTGACTGGCGGGCCGCATATGATCCGGTTTCAACGGCTCTCGCCGGCACCGAGATGACCTTGGGTCAGTGTGCTTATGTTTACGGGGACGGCAGATTACTTGAAGCCGTGAAGTCCAGACAGGTTCCGGTTTCCTCTATCGATGACAAGACTCGCCGAGTTCTGCGTCTCTATCTCCGCACGGGGGTGATTGATCCGGCGACCCGCAGTCCGGGCGCGCTTGACACGCCGGAACATCGGGAGCAGGCGCGCCGACTGGCAACCGAGGGCATGGTGCTGCTTAAAAATGAGCACCGCATCCTGCCTCTGGACGTGTCCCAATTGAAAACCGTGCTCGTCACTGGTCCAGCCGCCGACATGGTGCCGCTCGGCCACGGTTCAGGATTCGTTAACTCAGCGGTCCGAATTACGCCTCTCGCCGGCATCCAGTCGGCGCTAGGCGGTCACGCTTCAATCAAAGTTATGTCATGGGAGAAGAGTGGTGATATGACAAACCAACCGGTAACTCAGCAGAAACAGAAAGATGCGGTATTCCAAGCGGTCAAAGACATTGGACGCGCACCGGATGCCGAGGCGTTGAAATCGGCGGCTCGCGGAGCGAGCTTGGTGTTATTTTTTGCCACCGATGTGCCGCACGGCGAACAGGAGGATCTGGATGATATTAATCTGCCTGCCGGGCAGGATGCGGCAATTCAGGCGCTTGCCAAGGTGAATACCAATATTGTCGTCGTGCTACTAACCGGTCAGCCGGTTTTGCTGGAGTCTTGGGCTGATAAAGTGCCAGCGATCCTGGAGGGTTGGTATGCGGGTGAATCTACTGGCGACGCCGTGGCCGATGTGCTGACCGGTAAGGCGTCCCCGGGAGGCCGTTTGAGTTGCACCTTCGGAAAGAGGTTGGAGGATTATCCGAGTCATGCCCTTGGTGTTTGGCCCGCGCGGTTGATTGTGGACGCAGACCCGGGCAACGGCGCGTATAGGCCCAAGAATCGAAAACCGATTTACGCTTTCGCGGCAGATTACAAGGAGGGTGTCTTTAGTGGTTATCGCTGGTTCGACGACAAACAAATCGAACCCCGCTATCCTTTCGGCTATGGCCTGAGCTACTCGACGTTTGCATTAAGTGATCTAGTGCTGGATTCTAGTCATGATTCAATCAAGGTTACTTGCGCGGTTAAGAACACGGGAACGCGGGAGGATGCCGAAGTGGTCCAAGTCTACGTGGCCCCGCCCAAATCCTCAGTGCCGCGACCGCCGCGCGAGCTAAAGGGATTCGCCAAAGTCCGTTTGAAACCTGGCGAAAGCCGTAAGGTAGAAGTCTTTCTGCGACCGACTGCGCTGGCTTTCTACGATGAGGTTGGCAAAAACTGGAAAACCGAGGTGGGCGAATATCAAATTGAAGTCGGAACTTCCAGTCGGGATATCTTTCTCAAATCCGGTGTCACGCTCAAGACGGGTCGAACCCATGCTAAATTTTAAGTTTTTAGCCTATGTTTGAACCATTCGCGAAAGTAACGATGACCAACTTGGGAAATCAAAAGAAAGCGCCAACTCACCACGCCCATTTTTTGGTGCCGTTGCTAGGGAAGGTGCTCGTTTCAAGCGCTGCAGACATTTGCCGTCGGTATCTCCTTGGGGCCGTAACCTTGGCGAGTTTGGCTTTTGTCACCGCCGCGAAATGCGAGCCCACCCCTCCAGCACCGCCGAATGTTGTTGCCCCCCTTGGTGCGAACCCTCCGGTTATAAAATGGTTTTGTAGCACAATGAGCCAGACATGGAAGGAAACGATTGTCACAGATATAACTTCAGCCCATAGCGCCGACACCAACATGCTAGCGCTGGATGCATCGAAGCAGTATCAGTCCATAGACGGTTTTGGCGGTTGTTTTAATGAACTTGGCTGGCAGGCGCTGCTCGCGTTGGACGTATCGCAGCGTGAGTTGGCACTGAAGGAATTGTTCGATCCTGCCTGTGCAAATTTAACTTTGGGCCGCGTGCCTATTGGGGCGAATGATTTTTCGCTGGAATGGTATTCTTTGGACGAGACGCCGAACGATTACGAGATGAAGGATTTCAGCATCGAGCATGACCGCCGCGAGCTTATTCCATTCATCAAAGCGGCGATGAAATATCAGCCCAAGCTCGGAGTGTGGGGCGTGCCATGGTCACCACCCGCGTGGATGAAAACAAATGGTCATTACAAGGGTGGCCAAATGAAACAGGCTCCGCCAATCCTCGCCGCCTACGCTCTTTATTTTTCAAAATACGTTCAAGCATATCGCGCCGAGGGCATCAATGTTTACGCCATCATGCCGCAGAACGAGCCGAACTATAACAACAACATATATCCGCAATGCCTGTGGACGGGCGCGGAGCTTAATGTGTTTCTGCGCGATTACCTAACGCCGAGGCTCCAACAGGACCATTTATATGTCGAAGTCTGGCTAGGAACAATTGTGAAACGCAATCTTGCCGAATATGTTGATCCGGTGCTGGGTGATCCGGTTACGAGTCCGGCGATTACTGGAGTCGGCTATCAATACGGCGGGCAACTCGCGATGTCGCAGACGCACAAGAAGTATCCTTCCATGAAGTTGATGCAGACCGAGACGGAGTGTTACGACGGAACCAACTCTTGGGATCAAGGCATGAAAACGTTTTGCAAAATTATTGCGGACGCAAATCATTTTGCCAGCAGTTACTTTTATTGGAACATGATCCTGAACGAATCGGGGCGCAGCACTTGGAATTGGTGTCAAAACAGCATGCTCACCGTGGATCGAAAGGCAGATGCCGTCCATTACAACCCTGAGTTCTACTCACTGAAACACTTCTCGGCCGCTGTGCTTCCCGGGGCGCGACGCATTGCTGTGAACGGAGGCAGCTTCACAAATGCGGTAGGTTTTTTGAATCCATTGGGCAGCGAAGTTCTTGTTTTCGCTAATGAAGCTGACCAAGACGTTTCCGCAGACCTCGAAACCGACGGCGTAGTTGTGAAACTGGACGTGCCGGCGAAATCCATGAACACGGTCATTATACGTTAACCAAAATGAAAAGTATCACCCGCGTGCTAGTCCTGTTGTTGGTTTCGTTGATAGTGTTCCTTCAAAATATAAGCGTTTCCGCCGATACTTTGACAGAGCGACTTTCGTTGGATCAGGGGTGGCGTTTTCATCAGGGCGATATAGCAATGCCTCCGCTCAAGAACCACTCCGACACCTACAACAGCGCGAAAGCGGGCAAGGCGTGGGGCGCAGCCGCACCGGACTATGATGCGACTGCTTGGCGGCAACTGGATCTACCACACGATTGGGCCGTGGAAGGGCCGTTTCTAGCCAGCGAAAACGAGGATCAAGGATTTCGACCGCGCGGCATCGGTTGGTATCGGCGCCAGTTCAAGCTGGATGCTAACGATCAAGGAAAGTATCTCGAATTGCAGTTAGACGGTGTGTCTACTCACTGCACTGTCTGGTTTAACGGCACCATCGTGGCCCGCAACTGGTGCGGTTACACCTCGGTCTATGTGGATATCACGCCGTTCGCTCAATACGGAGAAGCCACCAACACGATTGCTGTGCGTGTTGACGCCGACTCCATGGAAGGCTGGTGGTATGAAGGCGCTGGAATTTATCGCCACACTTGGCTGGAGAAGCGGGATCCCGTCCATGTAATCACCGACGGGGTTTATGCCAATCCTCTCCGTAATACGGATGGATTGTGGACTGTGCCGGTGGAAATCACGCTCGAAAATTCGGGCAAAGAAAACACGAAGGCTGAGGTTGAAGTTACTTTGCTCGATCCCAGCGGGAAGGCTGTCGCGAATCAAAAAACTTCCGCCACCATTGGGGCATTGGATCAGGCGCTGGCCAAACTTTCACTTTCGGCTACCAAACCAATTTTATGGTCTGTTGACCAGCCGACGTTGTATTCCATTCGCACGCTCATATCCGTGGACGGTAAAACGGTTGACGCAGTGACCAATACCTGCGGTTTTCGCACTATTCGTTTTGACGCAGACAAAGGGTTTTTCCTGAACGATCAGCCGCTGAAAATCAAAGGCACCTGCAATCACCAGGACAGTGCCGGTGTCGGCGTAGCGGTGCCTGATTCTCTTTGGGAATTCCGGATTCGCCGACTAAAGGCGATGGGCAGCAATGCCTATCGCTGCTCTCACAATCCACCAGCGAAGGAATTTCTCGACGCTTGTGACCGTCTGGGGATGTTGGTGATGGACGAGAACCGGAATTTCAATGCCACGCCGGAATATATTCGCCAGTTGGAATGGCTGGTGCGGCGCGACCGCAATCATCCCAGCATCATTCTCTGGTCGGTGTTTAACGAAGAGCCGATGCAGGCGACGGCGCAGGGTTACGAAATGGTGCGGCGTATGGCCAAAGCGGTTAAGCAATTGGATGCCACGCGTCCCGTCACCGCAGCAGTGAATGACGCGATGGATACGCCCGTGAATGTCTCCATGGCGGTGGATGTCGTCGGACTGAACTATCACCAGAATCTCTACGATGGCTTCCACACAAAAAATCCTGACAAACCGATGACCAGTTCCGAGGACACCTCGTCGTGGATGACCCGCGGCGTTTATGGCGAAGATACAAATGCCTGCCATGCGGGTTCGTATGATCTAAAAGCTGCGCAATGGGGGAACACTCACAGAAAATCCTGGAGAGCCATTGCCTCGCGGCCTTTCATCGCTGGTGGGTTCGTCTGGACCGGGTTTGACTACCGTGGTGAGCCGCAGAAGTTTACCTGGCCATCTGTCAGCTCGGTATTTGGTTGCATGGATACCTGCGGTTTTCCCAAGGCGGCATTTTACATGCACCAGTCAGCTTGGATTGATGATCGTCCAGTCTTGCAAATTCTTCCGCACTGGAACTGGCCGGGCAAGGAGGGTCAACCTATTAAGGTCATGGTTTTGAGTAATGTGAAAAATGTGGAATTGTTGCTCAATGGAATGTCCCTTGGAGAAAAAGATGTGGACCGCATCATGGGCGGCGAATGGACGGTGCCTTATGCGCCTGGCAAGCTTGAAGCCGTAGCGAAAAAGGATGGCAAAGAAATCGTCCGTTGCGTCGTGGAAACCACCGGGGAACCCGTTACCTTGAAGCTTATTCCGGATCGTGACTCGCTGGCCGGCGATGGTGCGGATGCGCAGCCGATTACGGTTTGTGCTCTGGACGCGCAAGGTCATGAAGTGCCGACGGCCAACCTGCCTGTCACATTTGAAATCTCCGGACCGGGCACGATCATCGGTCTAGGTAACGGAGACAACGCCTCGCACGAGCCGGAAAAAGGCAATCATCGGAGCCTGTTTAATGGCCTGGCCCAAGTGATTGTGCAAAGCCAGCGTGGCGAATCAGGAATAGTCACACTCCGTGCCCTGTCTAAAGGCTTAAAATCGGCCGAAACCATGATTAAGATAAATGTTGTGACTCCGAAGCCATTCGTCGCTGTAGATTTTTAACCAAATGCGGGTAATGAAATCGCCAAATCACAACATCATTCTCTGGAGATTCGCCTTTAGATTCTGGTTGAAAATCTGGCGTGCAGCGACCATATCTATTGGTGATTCGTCTTCTTTGGAGATGTCGCAACCTCGAGTTTTATGAAAATTAATCTGCTTTTGCTATGCCTGACTCTTTCGGGGGTTCGGGTTCTGAATGCGGCTGTGAGTCGCCCCAACATCTTGTGGTTGGTGGCAGAGGATGCCAATGTCAAATGGTTCGGCTGCTATGGCAGCACCCAGGCAACGACACCGAATATTGACAAGCTTGCGTTCGAGGGGTTTCGCTACGCCAATGCCTTTGCCACAGCGCCGGTATGTGCGGCGTCCCGGAGTAGTTTGATCACCGGGGTTTATTCTTTGTCCACCGGCACGGATCCGATGCGCAGCCGCTATGATATTCCGCACGATCTGATTCCCTATTATCCCGACGAGCTGCGGAAGGCCGGATACTTTTGCAGCAATCACACCAAAACAGATTACAACATTGGCGGCCGGCCAGACATGGAGTGTTGGAACAGCGATGAAATTTACGGCTGGAAATTGCGCCAGCCCGGGCAGCCCTTTTTCTGTGTGATCAACTTCATGCAAAGTCATGAAAGCCGGGCGTTCGGTTCGGTCGAAAATACCCGGCATGATCCGGCGCAGGTGGTGTTGGAAAAATACCATCCGGATCTTCCTAACATTCGCAAGAATTATGCGCTTTACGAGGATGCGGTGGAAAACATGGATAAGGCTTTCGGCTTGGCCTTGGCCGCCTTGAAGAAAGCCGGATTAGAGGATGACACCATTGTGATATTCTGCACCGATCATGGGGGCGTGATGCCGCGCAGCAAACATTATACCTATGACTCGGGACTGCACTCGCCCCTGATTGTCAGGATTCCGGAAAAATACAAAAATTTGTGGCCTGCCGAAAAACCGGGAACGGTCATAGATCGGTTGGTAAGCTTCATCGATATGCCCAAGACTTGGTTGAGTCTGGCGCAAGCTCCGATTCCCGAGGTCATGCAGGGAAAAGTGTTTCTTGGCCCGCAAACCGAACCGGAACCGCAATATAGTTATTCCTATCGCGGCCGAATGGATGAGCGCTTCGACGAAACGCGCGTGGTGCGTGATAAGCGTTTTATCTATATCAAAAACTACATGCCCTATGTGAAGTGGGGGCAGCACCATGAGTATTTATGGCACATGGCGGCCATGCAGGCGTGGGAGGATTATTTCAAGGCGGGCAAAACCGACGACATCACCGGGCTGTTTTTCAAGACCAAACCGTGGGTCGAGGAACTTTACGATTGCCAGACCGATCCAGATTGCGTGACAAATCTTTCGACGGGCGCGGGTTATCAGCCCGTCGTGGCACGCATGAGGCAGGCACTGAAGGATTGGCAAATTACTATCCATGATCCCGGACTATTACCTGAAAATGAAATGTTCAGGCGCGCGGCCGAACACAAGACCACCATCTATCAAATGGCTCGCGATCCCAAGTTATACAATGTGACGGCGTATCTGGCGGCGTCAGATGTGGCACTCGCGAAAAACTCTGCCAACCTGAAAACGCTCACCAGCTACCTGGCTGATTCGGATTCCGGCATTCGCTACTGGGGAGCTTGCGGCCTGCTGATGGAGGATAAACTAAATGCTGCTGCATTGAATGCGCTCATAAAATGCTTGAATGATGAATCGCATGATGTCCGGGCCATGGCCGCGTGGGCTTTGATCAAGGCGGGCGAAGAAAAACGCGGGCAGGACTGTCTGGTCCGACTTCTCAATCAGGAGTCTTACGCAACGCTCAAAGTGCTGAATATCATCGATTGGATGGGTGTTGATACTGCCCCTTATCTGCCAGCCATAAAATCTATTAAGACAGGCCCGGGAGATTCTCTCATGGCCAATAGTAAAGAAATGAATCCTCAAGGGGCAGCATTCAAAGATATGCAAGATTACTTGGTCAATCCGGATGAACGACCACCGATTTTCCGGCGAAGCGTAATTCAAAAGGACGAGGAGATCCTCCGGAAAGCTGAAAAGAATCTCAAAGACGCGAATGGCAAACCCTACGACGAGCAGATTCCTTAGACAAAGACCAACATGAAATCATTCCTTATTTCAGCCATACTTTTAATCGTTCCAGAGACGATTCTCCACGCAGCAACTGACAATCCGAACATCATCATCATCCTGGCCGATGATTTAGGTTTTGGCGACACCGGTTGTTATGGGGCGACTAAAATTCTTACGCCAAACATAGACCGGCTTTCCCAGCAAGGGTTGCGTTTCACCGATGCCCACGCCCCTTCAGCTACCTGCACGCCGTCGCGCTATGCTATGCTCACGGGCCAGTATCCTTGGCGCAAAGCCGGCACGGGCATTCTTCCCGGCAACGCCGCGCTAATCATCGATCCACTACACGTCACGCTTCCCTCGATACTAAAGAAGGCCGGATATGAAACCGGGCTGGTCGGAAAATGGCACCTCGGTCTCGGCGGAAAAGATGGCCCTGATTGGAATGGCGACATTAGACCCGGGCCACTGGAAGTCGGTTTTGATTACGCCTTTTTTCAACCCTCCACCAGCGATCGCGTTCCTTGTGTCTATATCGAAAACCACCGCGTCGCCAATCTCGATCCGAAAGACCCAATTCAGGTCAGCTATGACTTACCAATTGGTGATGAGCCGACGGGCAAAGATCATCCCGAGTTACTTAAAATGGGTTTGAGTCACGAACACAATGGAAGTGGTCATGCGGGAACAATCATTGATGGCATTAGTCGCATCGGTTACATGACAGGCGGACATACGGCGCGTTGGAAAGATCAGGAGAAAGCGGATGTGTTGACCAGCAAGGCAGTTGAATTCATCGAACGAAGCAAGAGCCGCCCGTTTTTTCTGGAATTTGCTACCCACGATCCTCATGTGCCGCGTGTGCCCGCCTCACGATTCATCGGCAAAAGTGGCTGCGGAGTTCGCGGGGATGTAATTGTGCAGTTCGATTGGTGCGTCGGGCAGATTCTTTCCACGCTTGAAAAACTGAATTTGGCCTCAAACACAATCGTGATTTTGTCCAGCGACAATGGTCCGGTGCTGGACGACGGCTATGATGACGGTGCGGTTAATGATTTGAACGGACACAAGCCCGCTGGAACGCTACGCGGCGGTAAATACATCATCTATGAAGGGGGCACTCGCGTGCCGTTCATTTTGAGTTGGCCTGGTCGCGTGACGCCCGGTGTTTCGGACGCGCTGGTGTGCCTGGTGGATTTTTCGGCGTCGTTTGCGTCGCTCACTCATCAGAAGATCCCTGTCGGCGAGGCGCCCGACAGCGTCAACGTCATGCCCGCGCTGCTCGGCGAAACTAAGAAAGGCCGCGACCAACTTGTCGAGCACGATGGCTTCAGCACACTGGCATTCCGCGACGGCTTGTGGAAATACATCGAGGCAACTCCGCGCCCCCGGCGGGCGTGGGAAGCGCAGGCCCGTTATTCGCCACTGGGAGAACTTTATGACCTGAACCATGACCTCGGTGAAACGAACAACCTCAATTCGGCACAGTCGGAAACCAGTAAAAAATTATCCGGTGAACTGAATCAGGTGGAGCAGGTTGGCGGCCGTCAAACGGGACAAGCAACCAAATATTGACCGGAGTGCGAATGCTGGGGTGAATGTCTGAAGAACCACCTCATCCGCACACCGGATGGCGTGCCGTGGCTTTAAAATTATTTTTGCACATGCGCTGCCGGAAGTGCAACGGATTGCAAACAACTTGAGCAAACAACTATTGAAACCAAAACCGCGTATGTTTCGCCGGCTGTTGAACCACCCAAGACCGCAAGGATGCGAACGGAAAACTCACGACATAAAGATTTCCTGAGGAAAAATAAACTTAAGAACGAATATGAACAGCAACCTAAACCCGCAAAAAAAATCCCAACTGACGCGACGCAGTTTTCTAGGAGCCTCTTCAACCACCCTGGCTGCCCTAGCTGCAGGCGGCCTTGCTAACGTTTCCCAAACTGCGTCTGCGGCCGATGCAAAGCCTATGGTTTCGGGCAGCTTTCCTGGAGATTTCTGGTGGGGCTCAGCCACGGCGGCGTATCAGGTGGAGGGTGCTACTACTGACGATGGCCGGGGGGCAAGCATCTGGGACACATTCAGCCATGCACCGGGTAAAACTAGTGGCGGCGATACTGGTGATGTGGCGTGTGATCAATATCACCGCTACCCGGAAGACATTAAGCTAATGGCTGAGCAAGGCATCAAGCATTACCGGTTTAGCATTTCCTGGCCGCGCATCCTGCCGACGGGGCGAGGCGAGGTGAATGAAAAGGGCGTGGATTATTACAAAAGGCTGGTGGATGCACTGCATCAAAATAACATCACGCCGCATGCGACCTTGTATCACTGGGATTTGCCCCAGGCGTTGCAGGATCGATATGCCGGCTGGCAGAGCCGCGAAGTGGTCAAGGATTTTGGCGATTACACCACTGCTACGGTCAAGCGGCTCGGTGACCGCATCACCCATTGGATGACGCTCAACGAAATCAACTCCTTTGCCATGTTGGGCTATGGCTTCGGCAAACCTCCAGTGCACGCCCCTGGAATCGCCTTGCAGACCGCAAAAGAGCGGTGGCAGGTCGTGCACCACGCGTTGCTGGCTCACGGCACAGCTTGCCTGGCCATCCGGGCTGCTTCTCCGGGTCGCTGCCACGTAGCCATCGCGGAAGATTACCAGAGCTTTGTTCCTTTGGTCGAAACTCCGGACAATATCGCTGCCGCAGGGCGTGCCTTCACGCGCAGTAATCGGAACCGGGCGATCCTTATGCCGATTTTGACCGGGCATTACGATGCGAGCTGGCTGGAGGATCTCCGCGAGGGCGCTCCCGATATTGCCGACGGCGACCTGAAATTGATTGGTCAGCCCCTCGACGCGCTTGGGTTCAATTGCTACTCCGGCGCTTATGTGCGCGCCGCAGACAATCCGGAAGGTTATGAAGTGTTGCCAATGTTCGGCGGCTATCCCAAGGGCAATATGCCGTGGTTGAATATCCTGCCGGAAGCCATCTATTGGGGCATCCGCTTGGTCGGTGAGGCTGCCGGAAAAAAGAGCCTCCCCATTTTCATCAGCGAAAACGGCTGTGCCGATGGTGCTTCGCCCGGGCCGGGCGAACTTGTGTGTGATACTGATCGGATCATGTATTATCGTGCCTATTTACGCCAGGTGCAGCGAGCAGTGGCCGAAGGCTATCCTGTTGTTGGATATTTTCCGTGGAGCTTGCTCGATAATTTTGAATGGGCCTACGGCTACTCCAAACGCTTCGGTATGATTCGCGTGGATGTCCAAACCCAGAAACGCACGCCAAAACTCAGCTACCACTGGTATCAGGAGGTCATTCGCCAAGGACGCGTCCTCTGATACGACGCAGCTGACCTGCTGGCGCGATCGGCTATGAACATTTCAAATTCAGGAATATTTGCGACAACAAACGTAGGTTATGCTCGCGGTGGCCAAAATAAATTCAAACTTAATAGGAATTAGACTTGCATTTTGCAAGCTAACACCTTTAATTGGCAGTGAACAACTTAAAGTTTTGGTTTAAACGCAAAGGATTAAAAATGAACGAACGTGTTTTGCTGACAGGTATAACGGGTTACATTGGACAGCACTGTGCTGCTGAATTACTCAAACAAGGTTACGAGGTGGTCGGAACCATTCGTTCTCGTCCCAAGGCAGAGGCCACGAAGTCTGCCCTTGCGAAGGTCGCGCCAATTGAACGATTGAGTTTCGTCGAAGCCGACCTGCTATCCGATGTTGGTTGGGACCAGGCGATGAAGGGATGCACGTTCGTGATGCATGTAGCTTCGCCCTTCTTTTTTACGGAGCCGAAGGATGAGAACGACTTGATAAAACCCGCCGTTGAAGGGACCAAGCGCGTTATTGCCGCTGCTCAACGCGCTGGGGTGAAGCGCCTCGTTCTCACCTCTTCAACCGTAGCCATCATGGCCGGACACGACAGCGGCCGCTATGGGCCGGATATTTGGTCTGATACCAGCGCTAACGTAGGGGCCTATACGAAGAGCAAGACACTGGCCGAACGCGCTGCGTGGGAAGCCGTGGCCGGCGGCACGATGGAATTGACCGTTATCAACCCCGGCGGTGTTTTTGGCCCCTCGCTCGGAGCCAAGCTGGAAGGCCAGAACTTGGAAATGATCGCGCGTATGATTGGGGGCAAATTGCCCATGATTCCCGATGTCGCTATGGGCATGATTGACGTTCGCGACGTCGCGCGGCTGCATGTAAAGGCCCTGACTGCCGCTGGCGCGGCGGGGAAGCGATTCATTGCTGCCAGCGCCGAACCGGTGTCAATGGCCACGGTCGCGGACACCCTCCGGACCGCAGGTTATTCCAAAGTTCCTTCTCGCAAAGCCCCCTCCTTTCTCCTTAAAGTGATGGGGTTGATTGACCGTGAAGCTAGGGGAATGGTGCCGTTCCTCGGAAGAAAGGCATCGTTTGATAATCGGGCGACCTTTGAGGTGCTGGACTGGAAGCCCTCGCCGATTGAAACTTCGTTGAGAGAAATGGCCGCAGCGATTTCCAAATAGCGAAAGAAAAAAATAGAGATGGGTGATGAAGAGATTCATTGGCGATCCGTTTGTCCAATTTGTGCGGCTCTCGACGTGCTTGGCGACAAATGGACCATGTTAATCATCCGCGACCTGATCATGCATGGGCCCCGGACTTACTCGGAATTGCTCGAATCACCCGAACACATTTCCACCAACATTCTTGCTGATAGGCTCAACCTACTGGTGTCGCTTAAACTGATCGAACGGGAGAACCCGCAGCACGCCGCCCGCAACAACGCCTACAAGCTGACCGAAAGCGGGGCGGCCCTTCGGCCGGTTCTCGAAGGGCTCGCCCGGTGGGCCCAAACCCACCTCAAGGATTTCCATGGTGAAATGTTGTCCATGCCCCCTGAAAAGGATAAACGGTAGTTTTTTCTTCACTGCGACCATTACAATTTCCGCAAAAAACTTTCTGCTATTATAAAGATTATGCAACCCATCCTACTTCAGTGGATTGACTACACCATCTTGATCGCCTATGTCGCCTTTGTGCTTGGCATCGGCTGGGCGTTGGCGCGCTACATGAAAACGTCGGCAGACTTTTTGACCTCCGCCCGTTCCATCCCGACCTGGGTCACGGGATTGGCTTTCATTTCCGCCAACCTCGGCGCGCTCGAACTCGTCGGCATGGCCGCAAGTGGTGCGAAATACGGCATCAGCACGGCGCACTTCTATTGGGTGGGCGCGATTCCGGCGATGATCTTCCTCGCGGTGTTCATGATGCCGTTCTATTACGGTTCCAAGGCGCGCTCGGTGCCGGAATATCTGCAGATGCGCTTCGACAACCGGGTGATGGGGTTGAACGCCATCGCCTTCGCGGTGATGACGCTGTTCGCCTCGGGCATTTCGATGAACGCGCTGGCGAAACTGCTGAACCAGTTGCTCGGCTGGAACTATGATTTCGCGCTGTGGATCTGCTCCGCCGTGGTGCTGCTCTACGTTTTGAAAGGCGGTCTGACCTCGGCCATTTACACCGAGGTGCTGCAGTTCTTTATGATTGTCCTCGGCTTTGCGCCGGTGGTTTATCTTGGCCTCAAGGACATCGGCGGCTGGACGGCGATGAATCATTCCTTAAAGACCGTCGCGACGAACAATGGTTTCGCCGACAACGCCTGGTCGAGCGCGTGGCAACCTCTGATCGGCGGGCCGTCGCATAATCCGATGGGCGTGGATATTTTCGCGATGGTGTTCGGCCTCGGCTTCGTATTGAGCTTCGGCTACTGGTGCACGAACTTCCTCGTCGTGCAGCGCGCGATGGCAGCCAAGAATATGACCGCCGCCCGCAACACGCCGATTGTGGCGTCCATCCCGAAGATGTTTTTCCCGTTCCTCGTAATCGTGCCTGGCATGATTGCCGTGGTGCTGGCCACGATGCCGGACAAAAATTACCGCATTCCGCCGCCGCCGATCGCGCAGGAGAAATACGCACAGGCGATTGACGAGGTGAAGGCCGCGACGCCGGACACCGCCGCCGCCGCCATCACCGGCATCAGCACCACGCTCGGCGCGAAGGTAGACGCGGGCAAGCTCACCAGCCTCATCACCGACAATGCGACGGCGAAGCTGACTGACGCGCAAATCAAGACCGGAATCTACAACAGTATCGCGGAGAATGATTATGACGGCGTCATCTTCTCGCTGGTGAAAAAGTATTGCCCGGCAGGTCTGCTCGGCTTGGCGCTCACCGCCCTGCTCGCTTCGTTCATGTCCGGCATGGCGGGCAACGTGACGGCATTCAACACCGTCTGGACTTACAATCTCTACCAGGCCTTCTTCGTGAAGGGCAAGAGCGACACGCATTATTTCTGGGCCGGCAAAGTCACGACCATCGCGGGCATTCTGCTGAGCATCGCCTGCGCGTATTTCGCCAAGCAATATAACAACGCGATGGACATCATCCAGTTGGTGTTCGGCTTCGTGAACGCGCCGCTATTTGCGACGTTCCTGCTGGGCATGTTCTGGGCGCGCACCACGGCGACCGGCGCGTTCTTCGGCTTGTTCGGCGGCATCGCCAGCTCGGCCGTGTTCCACGCGCTGACCATCGCCAAGGGCAACGCCCCCGGCGTCAAGGGCGGCTACCTGTCGGTGGTCTCGACGTTCCCCAGCGAAATGGCGCAGAACTTCTGGCTGGCGTCGTTTGCCTTCACCGTCTGCCTCGTGCTGACGCTGGTGATTTCGCTCGCGACCGCGCGGACGAAGTCGGACGCGGACTTGAAGGGCCTCGTCTATTCGCTCACGCCGAAGACGTTTGATTCCAACCAGCCCATCTGGCAGCGGCCCGCCGTCGTCGGCGTGGTGCTGCTCATCGTATGCGTGATCATGAACTGGTATTTCTGGTGAACCAACCGCAACCTTAACTGAAAGACTAAATTTATGGGACTCGATATCCGCTGGCCGATTGGCCTCATGTTCACACTCATCGGCGTGCTGCTCACCGGCTACGGCGCGGTGAAGGCATCCGACTCGATGTCGCTCGGCATCAACATCAACCTCGTCTGGGGCCTTGTGCTGCTGGCGTTCGGCGTGTTCATGCTGTTCGGCGCCATCAAGGGAAAAAAGAACCCGCCGGCCGTCTGAGTGATTTGGCCCAGGCATCTTGCCTGTGCGAACCCTCAACGATTGAAACTCTCAGGCAGATCCCTGCGCCACTATTTTATGACGCTGAAAGAACTCACCGCCCACATCGCCGTTGAATTTGAAAAGCACTATGGCCGCGCGCCGCGCCGGATCGTCGCCGCGCCGGGCCGCGTCAACGTCATCGGCGAACACACCGATTACAACGACGGCTTCGTCCTGCCGATGGCGATTGAACGCTACGCCATTATGGCCGCTGATTCATCCTCATCTCCGTCGTCATCCTCATTCTCGATTTACGACGCGCATTTCAAAGAAAGTGCGACCGTTGACATTTCCGCGCCCGTCACGAAAGGGCAGCCGAAGTGGTCCAATTACATTCGCGGCGTGCTGGCCGGTTTTCAGAATCGCGGCGTGCGGATTCTCGCGCTCGACGTGGCCTTCATGTCCACCGTGCCGCTGGGCGGCGGGTTGAGCAGCAGCGCCGCGCTCGAAGTCTGCACCGCCACGCTCATCGAAGCCGCGACCGGCAAGCCGATTGATCCGGTGGAAAAAGCGTTGCTCGCGCAGAAGGCCGAACATGATTTCGCCGGCGTCCCGTGCGGCATCATGGATCAGTTCATCTCCGCGCTCGGACGCGAAGGCCATTTGCTGCTGCTCGACTGCCGCACGCGTCAGACCGAACTCGTGCCGATGAGCGATCCGGCCGTGGAACTGCTCGTCATCAACACCAACGTGAAGCACGAATTGAGCGGCGGCGAATATGCCGAGCGCCGCGCGCAATGCGAGGAAGCCGCCGCCAAACTCGGCGTGAAGTCGCTGCGCGATGTAACGGCTGACCAGTTGGAAAAGGAGAAGGGGAAATTGAGCGAAGTTGTCTATCGCCGCGCCTGTCACGTCATCGGCGAGATCAATCGAACCATTGAAGCGGGCCATCGCACCCGCGCAAACCACTGGGGGCGACTTGGCGAGCTGATGTATGCCAGTCATTTTTCCTTGCGCGACGATTATGAAGTCAGTTGCGCCGAGCTGGATGTCGTGGTGGAAATCTGTCGCGGCATCGGACTCCAAGGGGGTGTCTATGGTTGCCGCATGACGGGCGGCGGCTTCGGGGGCTGTTGCGTGGCGCTGGTTAAAGCTACTGACGGAGAAAATATTTCCAAACAAATCGCGACGGCTTACAAAGCCAAGACCGGCATTGATGCCACCATCTTCAGTTCCCGCCCTGCCGCTGGGGCGACCATCATCGAAACCAGCCAAGACTGATTCATTATGTCATTCCATTTTGACGAGCATCCGCACCGCCGTTTCAATCCGTTGCGCAGTGAGTGGGTGCTGATTCGCCGCATCGCACCAAGCGCCCGTGGTTGGGGCAGCTGGAGAAGACCGCGCCGGACCAGCGCCCGGCCTATGACCCCAAGTGCTACCTGTGCCCGGGCAACCAGCGGATGGGAAGCGACGTGAATCCAAAATACGATTCGACGTTCGTTTTTGTGAACGATTTTTCCGCGCTGCTGCCGGACACGCCGGAAATGGCCGGTCGGCCGGACGAGTTGCTGCGAGTTGACCCGGTGCGCGGCGAGTGTCGCGTCATCTGTTTTTCTCCGCGTCATGATTTGACGCTGGCAGAGATGGCTGTGCCGGACATCCGCAAAGTCGTGGACGTTTGGGCCGCGCAAACGGCCGATCTGGGAAGAAAATATCGCTGGGTGCAGGTCTTCGAAAACAAGGGCGCGGTGATGGGCTGCTCCAATCCGCATCCGCACGGGCAGATTTGGCCGAGCAGTTTTCTGCCAAACGAAATCGCCATCGAGGACCGCGAGCAGCGAAACTATTTTATTAAGTCCGGTTCGAATCTGTTGCTCGACTATGTGAAGCGCGAGCTGGCCGACCAGACGCGGGTGGTGGCGAGCAATCAACACTGGGCTGCCGTGGTTCCGTTCTGGGCGGTCTGGCCGTATGAAGTTTTGCTGCTGCCGACGCGGCCGGTGCGGCGGCTGCCGGAATTGACCGACGCGGAACGCACGAGCCTCGCGGAAGTGTTGCAGGCGCTGTTGATCCGCTATGACAATTTGTTTGAGACCTCTTTCCCGTATTCCATGGGTTGGCACGCCGCCCCGAACGACGCTAGCGCCCACGACCATTGGCAGTTGCACGCGCACTTTTATCCACCGCTGTTGCGCTCGGCCACGGTTAAGAAATTTATGGTCGGCTACGAAATGCTCGCCGAGGCGCAGCGCGATCTGACGGCGGAGCAGGCGGCGGCGCGACTGAAGGAATTAAGCGGGCGGCATTACTTGGATACAAGTAGTGAAAACCATGTCACTAATCCAATTTAGGTTTAGCTCGCAACTTGCGTGCTGGCGACCGTTTCTCGTGCGGGAGGCGGTCAATGGTCGTGGGTTGCGAGCGTTTGCTTTTTATTTAGCCAAGTCTGTGAATTGTTGAAATTCAAACGCGGATGCCAGACTTCTTCTTTGCCCGCTCATGTTTCGGTTTGGTGGTCACTTGAGCGGAGACAGTTTCCTCGTTGGTTTCGGGAGACATTTCCTCGGCCTGGGCGGGGGCTTGATTCTTGGTGAGATCAAGTTTGTCCTCAATTTCCGACTGGCGTTTAACCAGAAAATGATACCGCTCCTCCTTCTCAAAAGTCGCGCCTACTTTGGTTTCCAATTCGTCCGCCCGTTTTTGCGAATCTTTTATATCCAATTCGAGCTTTGCCATGCGCTCCTCAAATCCTTGCACCGTGGCTTCGAGCGAGCGGATGGTTCCCAGCGCCGTATCAGTGACACGTGTGCTGTAACTGTTTTTACCGCGCAGCACCAGTTCGGCGGAGTCGTTGTAACTGGAACGCATGAACAAATCGTAGCCGGCAAATGTGCCGATGCGGATATCTTCACCAAAACGCAGTTTGATTTTCTTGGCGCGGCGGAGCAGCAATTCTCCGGCGACACCGCGATTGTCGAGCACCTGTTTGTCCAGTTCGATGCGGAACTTGTCACCGGACGTGTCCTGTCGTAGTTTCAAATCTTCACGCAAGTTCGCAAGCCGTTCTGTCCATTTTTCCACTTCATCACGCGCATAACGCAGATTGGTGCGAATACGATATTGTTCCTCGGCATGGGCGTGACGGAGCCGCGTCATTCGAATCAGTTCCGCGTCCACCTGCGCCTTTTCGATAACGAGCGGATTGCCGGAAGCGATGGCCTTCACCTCAGCATACGTCAATGCCGCAGAATCCATATTTGTATCTTTCGTTTCGTTGTTATTTGTTTTTCTTTGGTCGCGCAGCGACAGGTGTGCGCGATGAAAACCTAAGCGGAGGCGATGGGGACGGCGGAAAGGTCAAGGAGGAACGGAAGCCACGACCCGTAGTATCCTTGACCTTTCCGCCGTCCCCATATACTTGCCGACCGGTTTTATCGCGCTGTGCCAGCGCACCCGTTTAGGGCACGATGAATTTCAGGAGGGGAATTTATTTACAGACTGCCGAATGGCTCGGCAAACGAATGACAGCGAGGAACTGGGAGATTGGCCGGCGAATTGTGGAACTTGAGCCGACGGAACCGAAACGAACGGGCTACGGCGAAGAAGTTGTCAGAAAATTGTCCAAAGATTTGTCGTGTCGTTTCGGGCGCAACTTTGGCCCGGCGCAAATTGCGGCCTTGCGGCAAATTTACCTTCCCGCTGTCTGACAATTTCCGATCAGTGATTGGAAGATTCGCGGCGGTCGCCGGTGAACGGCTCAATTCAGCCGCCGGTGCCCTGCCTTTGCCATGGACGCCTTTTGGGCTGCAACTTGCGGCGGGTAAAACCGCGACGATTATTTGAGCAGCTTTCGGCCTTTTTGCAGCCACTCCAAGGGTGAAAACGCGGTAATTTCCGGCACCTTGCCAAAATCTTGATCGTAGGTAAGTATGGGCAGCGGTTGCACCGTGCTTTGCGCAAAGACAATCAGCGCCGCGTCGCCATAGTCAATGTTCTTGGTTTCACACAGACTAAGAGTTTCCAAAACCTGTCGCCGGTTTTCAACATCAATGCCGGGTTGCTGCAACAGCGCGGCAAGCTGGCGGGCGGCGGTCGCCCGGGGAATCTTCATCATCGGCGCGGTCAGCGTATAGAAGATGTCAGCGACGACAATTTCCGGCACCCGGAGAATGACCTCGCAATCCGCCGCTGCTTCGATCAACTGCTTGGCCGCCGGTGAATGTTCCGGGTGATCGTTGCGAAGAAACCGCAAAAAGACGTTGGCATCCGCCAACATGAGGACGGGCTTCATTTCATTCCTTTTCGCATCACCCGCTCAGCGCGGGCGTTCCATCCTTGGCCGGATTCATCAGCTGGCGGCGTGCCTTTACCCTGCAAGCTGCCAAACAGGGCGTCCAAAGTTGGCAGCGGGCGGATCACCACTTCGCCGTTGGCTCGTGATTCAAATTCCACTTTGTCCCCCTTGCCAATGCCAAGAAACCGGCGAACTACTGCCGGCAAAACCGTGTGCCCGTTGTTGCTTGAAATCTGTGCTGTTGCTTTCATGTATAAAAAATAACATAACAGCGTATTTGTTACAAGTAGAATCAAGTGCAACAGTCTTCAAAAGCCAATTTTGCTGGTGGCGATTACTTGCCACGATAATTTCCGATCAAAGGCGGGTTCGTCAAATTGTGATCGGCTTCGGTCTGCGGCCGACGAGCGGGGAAAGTGGAGCGGAGGGCGGAGAGCAGCGTTTAGCGAATCGCAGCCGGAGCGAAACGGCCCGCCGCCGGGCCGCAGACGGAAGCCGTTCGCTACTGCGATAAATTCAAGCGGATGCCGTCCGTGACGAGCGCGGGTTTTTGCGGAGGAGAACGGGCGCGGTCGAGAGGGATACGGGGCGACCGGCAGACCGTGAAACGGAGCGAAAGCCCGCGTTGGTCACGGCGATTGGAGTTTATCTGAGCATCTTTAGTGATGTTTTGATTGACAAAATACACTTAAAGCATCATATATGGTGCGTTATGAAAATAACCAAACAAGCGACCGATAAGGCAGTTCTGGCCGAACTGGGTGAACGGTTGACCCGGATTCGTTTGGAACGGAACCTTACCCAAGTCCAATTGGCGGGAGAGGCTGGGGTTGCGAAAAGCACCGTGCAGCGCCTGGAAGCGGGCGCGGTGGCGACCCAGTTGTCCGGCTTTATTCGCGTGTGCCGTGTGCTCGACTTGATTGAGCGGTTTGATTTGCTCATCCCAGAACCCGTGCCCAGCCCGGTTGAGCAATTGAAACTGGCCGGCAGGAAACGCCAGCGTGCTTCCACCGCCAAGCCCACCAAAGCTTCCGGCAAAAAATGGCAATGGGGGGATAAACCATGACGGTGGCCGAAGTCCAACTTTGGGGACGCACCATCGGGGCGGTTTCACTGGAAGATGGCGGCAGCACTGCGGCGTTCCAGTATGATCCGGCGTTTGCGCAGAGCGGCATTGAGATTTCGCCGATCACCATGCCGTTGAGCGACCGGGTTTATGTTTTCCCGGAATTGCCACAGCGGACATTTCACGGTCTGCCCGGCCTGCTGGCCGATTCGTTGCCGGATCGATTTGGCAACGCCTTGATTGATGCGTGGCTGGCGACGCAGGGGCGGACACCGGAAAGTTTCACTGCCGTCGAACGTCTTTGCTATACGGGCATACGCGGCATGGGTGCTTTGGAATTCGCGCCGGCCATCGGGCCGCAGCCGCAACGCGCGAAGAAAATCGAGATTGATGCGCTGGTCAAACTGGCGTCGGAAGTTTTGGCACATCGCAAAAATCTGAAAGCCACGTTCGCCAGTGAAAAACGGAAAGCAGCGCTCGGTGACATTTTGCGCGTGGGCACATCTGCTGGTGGAGCGCGGGCGAAAGCCGTCATTGCCTGGAACCGCCAAACCAACGAAGTGCGTTCGGGACAGATTGAGGCCGGCACCGGATTTGATTACTGGCTGTTGAAATTTGATGGCGTGACCGGCAACAAGGACAAGGAACTGGAAGATCCGAAGGGTTACGGTGCGATTGAATATGCGTATTACCTGATGGCAAAGGCGGCGGGCGTGACCATGAGCGAGTGCCGGTTGCTGGAAGAAGGCGGGCGGCGGCATTTTATGACGCGGCGCTTCGACCGGCTTGACGGTGGCGAAAAACTGCACATGCAATCGCTGTGTGCGTTGGCGCACTTTGATTTCAATTCAGCGGGTGCATACTCCTACGAGCAGGCGTTGCTGACCATCCGCCAATTAAACCTGCCGATGGCAACCGTTGAGGAACAATTCCGCCGGATGGCTTTCAATATCATCGCGCGGAATCAGGACGACCACGTCAAAAACATTGCCTTCCTGATGGATAAGACTGGGCAGTGGTCGCTCGCGCCGGCCTTCGATATGATTTACAGCCACAACCCGGCCGGTGACTGGACGGCGACGCATCAGATGACGATGAACGGCAAGCGCGATGGCTTCACGCTGGCAGATTTTCGTGCCTGTGCCAAAAATGCGGTGATGAAACGTGGACGTGCCGACGCAATCGTCGAGGAAGTTCGTGCCGCCGTGTCGAAGTGGCCGGATTTTGCAGAGCAAGCGCAGGTGCTAAACAACTGGCGCAAACAAATTCAAAAAAATCTCCGGCTGGATTTACCGCGCCAATAAATTTTAGCCCAATGCGATCAATGTCGCAGGAGTGGCCCGTATTAAAGTGAACGGGTAATGCCCTGACTTCCATGTGCTGGATGCAAGTCAACCCATCGGACAACTGCATGCCCGGCGCGAAATTATCCGCCCGCGGCCAAAGCCTCTTGAATCGTTTTGACCGGCAGAAATAATTCCAGTTCGTTCGAGGGCATCGCCACGAAGCCAAATTGCTCATAATAGCGTTTGGCCTCCTGATCCTTGGCATCCACGAAAAGACCAATCCCGCCCGCCGTGTTAAAAATCTCAATGAATTTCCCCATTGCCGCCACCAGCAGGGTTTTTCCAATGCCTTGCCGCTGACTTGCCTTGGCCACCGCCAGTCGGCCCAGCCGGACACCGGCCACATCGCGCGGCAGCTTTTTGGCCTCTTGTGCTGTCAGTGTCTCTGATTTGATCTGGCAGATGTTGAGCGAGAAAAAGCCCACAATGGGTTTGGGCGTGACCGCAGCTTCATCCACCAACACAAAGGTCCGCGAAATTCCCCGCTCCGCGTGTTGCCGCGCGGTCTGCTTGAGAAACAAATTCAGCGGCTCACTCCCGCAGTCGAACCCGTCCCGGTCGTGAGTCTTTGCCAGCAGTTCAATTTTATGCACGCACCGTGCCTTTATAGGTTTTGACCGCGTCTTTCAGCCGCTTGTTGGGCTTCGGCGGATTGTCTAGCAGGGCCAGAATTTTGTGCGCATCCTTTTGGGAAAGCCGGATGACCGACTCGCGTTCAATCACGCGCTGCGCTTCCACATACGCCGTTTGCACGACGAATTGATTGACCGTGGCACCCAACAGCTCCGCCGCCTGCTCCAGCGTGTCGCGCACACCCTCGGAGACGCGGGCGGTGATCCGCTTGCGTGGCTCTTCTAAAACTTGTTCCATGCCTATACGGTGCCACTTTGGCACCGGCTTGTCAACAGCACGCCCAACCATTGGGACGCCGGAGCGAAAGCTCGCTTTGGTCGCGGCGGCATTTCAGGCTAAAATAGCCTTCTCCACCGCGAAAACCATTTTGCAACCGCGCCGTCCGCTTCAAGCGGCGGCAACGTCACCTGCCGAAAACCCCGCTCGCAGTGAACCAGCACGCACTCGTGGTCGCGGAGATTGCGGAGTTTGTGCGGCTTGATTTTGTGTTCCTCGGTTTCGTTGTAATTCACGCTGCCCTTGCCGCCGCTGTGACCCCAGGAGCGTTTCACGACCCGTTTCTTGCCGAGAAAATCTGCACTCTGCACGGCGTCCTGCTCGTCGGCAGCACGGAAAATCATCCGGTTGCGGAGATTTAACGTCAGCACTTTGGATTTGTCGTTGCCGAGCGGCGGAACGAATGACGTCGTGGACTGCGCGGCGGCAATGATCGTCGCGCCCGCTTCACGGATGACATCCACCACATTGTAATCACTCGTGCCATCCTCGCTCGCGGTCATAAAACGCTGCGCCTCGTCCGCCCAAAGGATGATAAGGTTGTCATTTGCTCGTTCGGTCTTGGATTTGTCAAAACGGCGGAGCGCATGGTTGTAAAACAGCAGTTTCAAAAATGTGTTCACATACCGGCGCTCGGTCTGGAATTTCTGCGGCATGGTCACGCAGATTATTTTCCCAAAATCAACCTCGCCGATGTCGAACGAGCTTTCGTTGTTGCAAAACACCTCGGCAATTTCCGGGGCCAGAAAATATTGCAGGTAATTGCCGATGGTTTCGCGAACGCCTCCAAGCTGTTCTTCCGGCTGGTTGAGGAAACGGTTATTGAAATGCTCCTGCAACGCCAGCCGGCGCGGCATGGGCATCAAGTCTTCGAGGGATTCGACGCAGCTTTCCAACTGCTCCCGGTTAGATAACAATTCATACGCGCCGGGGAGCGTCACCGGGCGATGAAGTTCCGAGAGCAATTCCAGCGCGTGCGCGATGTGTGTCTGCGCCTGGCTCTTAAAAAATCCCTTGTCCCCGCCCTGACCAAGACTCGTGGCGGTGTCCACGACGAATTTGGCGTAGGAGCTGAATGGAATCGCACGGTTGCCGGTGAGATTGAAGCGGTGCGTCGGCGTCCAGTTGGCACTGGCGGCGTCCGGGCGGATTTGGACATGGATCAAATCGGACAATCGACCGTAGTGCGCGGCCATGCCCTTGAGCGTTTCCCAATAGACGCCTTTTTCATCAATGCACAAGCCGCCCCAGCGCGGTTCGTTGCGGAAAACCTGATGGGCAAGCTGATTTATGCCGGAACTGGTTTTGCCAGAGCCAGTGTCGCCGGTGATGAGCCAACCACGGCAGAACTGATTGCGCTTCCAACGCAGGCCTTTGAGCGTGGCAACCGCAAAGACTGGCTGTTCAGGAACAACCAGCGCAAAAAATCCAACCGCCAGAAATGCTGTAGCGATTATCCAGGCGTATTTTGCCGGAAGCCAGTGGACGGCGGCGCTGGCGGCAACCACGTTCGCGACAAAAAATAAAATTCCAAAAAGATTCATAATTTAAAGCAGAAATTTTCCGATGAGCAAACCCGCGAGTGTGGCAAAAATGGCAGTGAGAATCAGGCCTGTAACGCTGGGTGCGACCAGTCGTGACGTGCTCTTGTAACGGCGCAATTCTTCCGTCAGCGTGCCGGCCTGTCGCTGGAAGACTGCCGCATCCTGATGAAGTTTTTTCAATGACTCGCCGAAGTCCGAAAACGACGGCAATTCCTGACGCCGGATCGCATCCCAATGTGACTGGTGCAGTTGAAATAATTCGAGGCACAGCAGCAGCGGTTCGTCCTCACGAAGCTGATGCTTTTTCCGCCAGTCGCTGATGGCACGGGCGAAATCTTCGGACAGTTTATTTTGCGGCGCTGGCATGAGTGGGTTTGGCGGTTGGACGGTTGGGTAGTAATAGGTCGGCGGCGGATTCGATCTGTTCGTAAAGTCGGCGCTGCCACGTCACCAGCCGTTGACGGTCGAGAAGATAAAAACTTTCGTGCTTTGCGGCGGCTGTGATGGTGAGATTGACCCGGTTCAAACCCTCCACCAGCCAATCATCCATGCGTGGCATGGTGATTTCCTTCGCGTCCAATTGTTTCAGCAGCCGCACACGCACCGCAGATTTATCGTATAGACTGAATGATTCTGCGTGGACTTGGTTGCGGATGATGACAAATCGCGCATGGTCGGCCATTGTCTCGACCACGCGTTGAACCTGATCCAGACTGTCGGCCTCGTGGTTGACCGGCATCAGCAAAGTGAGCCGGGCATCCAACGCCCGTAGCACCGCCGCAATATCAATTGCAGCAAAGTAGCGCAGGAACACATCCGTCGAAGCTGCGCGGCAGTCCACGATGACGAGATCGGCACGCTCAAGGGCGCGAAACATATCGTCGAGCGAACGCAATTGGGCGAGGTTGATGAATTCCGCGTCGGGGTGAAACCGTTTCAGGGTCGAGTTTTCGTTGTCGCTGTCACAGGCGACAAACAGAATGGATTTATCCTTCAGATACTGAACCAGATTGATGGCAAAAAAACTTTTACCGACACCGCCCTTGCCGTTGAGGATGAGGTTGATTTGTTTTTTCATAATTCTCCGGGCTTGGCAAATTCGATTCTGGCGATGCGTGGGCCGCTTTCGTCGGACAGCTTGGGTGACAGATTCGCCGGGACTGCGCTTAAGAGATTGTCCAGAAAGACGGCTTGAGCCGCTTTGGTAATTGGAGCAGGCGGCATCGCATTACCATTGGCAACCGGCGCAGCTTTGGGCGTAGCAATTGGTTTGCGCTTTGCGTCGCGCCCAGGTTTCTCACCGAGTTGGCGGTGACAGAAGCGCATGACGCAGGTGTCCGACGCAGCGATACCGTTGCCCTTGAGCAGCGCGCTGATGGTGCGAAACGAAGCACCCTTGTCGCGGAGGGCAGCAATGTCGTCTCTTACCAGCAGCAATCGCGAAGCGCGCGGCGTCGCGTCCCGCGCAAATTGAGCCGCAGCATCGCGGAAGCGTTTCACCGCAGCGTCGGAAATAGTGATGGTCTTCATAGGCAGTGCAGCGAATGCGCAGCATTCCACGCAGCAGGTCGCGTAGCATCTATTGCAGCGCCGATGCAATTTCGGCGCATTATTTTGGCAGCGGATAAATAGCGCCAAGGTTGGCGGATGCGTTCGCGACTGCGATTGGCATTATGGGCAGCAGCCTTGGCCGCGTAGCCGTCGCGATTGGCGACGCACATGCGCAGCCGTGTGCGCAGTGGCGCACCGCGCCGACACCATGCGCCAGCACGGGGTTGGGCGTGCCCAAAGTTACAGATGCAGTGATACATTTTGCCTCCGTCTGTGTTCCAATTCACCGTGCCAGGTTTTGAGCAGTCCGGTGATCTCTTGAACCTGCTTGTTTTGCTCCATCGCGTTCGCACTGATTTGACCGGCGAGTTGACCGTTGACACTGGACGGTGGTATCTGTCGGACAGATCGGGCGGCGTGTTCATTGATGCGTTCACCGAGCTTCTGGAGCACTTCAATGGCGGTGTTTATTTGGGTGGTGGTGGGTGCTTGCATGGTTGGTATTAGACTTGGATGCCGCGTGAAGTTTTATGACCGCACTCCTGGCGATGTGCCGGTTGTCTTTTTAGGATCGTTTCCGTCATTCTGGCAACTTCTGGTGCGACCGGATGCGCCCATGCCGCACTGAATCCGAGACCGGCGGCAATTTTTTCAGCGGCCTCCTTGGTCGGGGCTTCGACGGTGGTGCGGAGCGGGTCGCCGATGATACGGGCATATTCCCGGTCGGTGTGGTAGATGCCCCACAATTTGGTTTCGGCAGTAGCAGTCAAATTCATGCCGACGAGTAAACACCAAACCGTGACCGTCATTGTGCCTGCGCGGCACTTTCTGCTGCGTGACTGCTGCCGTTGATGATTCGATTCATGTTGCGCGAATGATTCAGAGGTGTTGCCTGATGTGCTACGCTGACTGCTGCTGTGAAAATTTCGATCCTGCTGCGCGCTGAATGGCCGGCTTTCTGAAACAAGCGCGGAACGAACGGATGGTGAGTGGAGCGCGGGTTCAGAAAACGGCCATTGAGGGCAGACCGACTGGTTGAGGTTCACGGTGGTTTAGTCTGCGCGGTTTTCGAGTGCCCGCAGAAAAGCCGCGCAGCCTAAACACCGTGCCGCCAGTGATGATTTAGCGGTCAAAAAACGACAGCCTATGACCGCAAACTTGCTTCCGATTCGTGGCTGGGGTATGTATTCAACCAATGAAAGTGATGTCTTTCGCCCAGATGAAAAGACAGGAAGCGCAGAGCCGGATGGCCGCCATCCGCAAGGCTCGTCGGAGTCCTGCGGCGGCGGCTGCCCTGCAACGCCGCGCTTCGCTGGTCGGTGACGGTGCGAAATGGCGCATCACCAATTTGAACGAAGTGGCCCGCGCCATTGCCCGATGGAAATAGTGTGGGCTTTTCCCTCCAGCAATTTTCGGAAGTTTTTAAGATACGCGATGCGACGGGGCAGCCGTATGTTCTGGTTGGCGGACAGGCGGTCAACTATTGGGCGGAGCACTATTCATCCGTCGAGCCGCAACTGGAAAAACTGCGTCCCTTCACCAGCAATGACATAGATTTCAAGGGTGGCCATGCCGATGTCCAGCGCATCGCCCGGCAATTGGAACGGGTTCCGGGTTATCCGCCAAAGGTGGCGATCACGGCCTTGGCGGGTTTCATTCCGTTTCAGATCGGCGATTTGAAATCCAGCATTGAAGTGGTCCGGCGAATTCCAGGGATTCCCGCAGCCAATACGCCAGCCATTGAGGTCGAATGGAACGGGAAGGTCATCCGAGTGCTTGACCCCGTCTCGTTGCTGGCTTGCAAACTGGAACTGGCGGCGACTGTGCCACAGAAAAACCGGCAGGATGTGGCCCACCTGAAAATTCTGCTGCCTTGTGTCCGGGCGTTTCTGGCCGAAGTGTTGCAGGAGGTTGAAACCGGTCAATTGCCGGCGCGGGAATGGTTGAAAACCACGAAGCAGGTTCTGAAGCTAACCACCAGCCAGCGCGCCAAAAAAATTTCGGATCGGCATCAATTCAACTGGTCGGAAATTCTGCCGACGACCGCCATTGCCCAAAGCCGGGATGAAAAGATAAAACAGTTTCGAGAGCAGCAATTAGAAGGCGGTCATCGAAAATCAAAAGGCATTTCCATTTAAGGTGAACCGGTGGATTGTGCCCGCGAGGCACACGGTGGCGCGCAGTTGGTGATAGCTTGGCCGACGTGGTTACGGCCAAGACGCAATACAGTCTGAACAACGCGCAGAGCTATTTCGCCGAGCATCTGGCGGTGGGTGACTATTATCAGGAAGGCCAGAAGGTCGCCGGCGAATGGTTTGGCGTCGGCGCGCAGTCGCTGGGATTGAAAGGTGTCATCCGCGAAAACGATTTTCTGGCGCTGTGTGAAAATCAAAATCCCCAATCGGGTGAAACGCTTACGCAACGGACAAATACCGTCCGTGAAGAAGATGGAAAAACGACCGCCAACCGCCGCATTTTTTACGACTTCACTTTTTCCCCGCCCAAATCCGTCTCAGCGATGGCGTTGCTGGCGGATGACAAACGAATCGTTGCCGCCCATCAACGTGCCATTCAAATCGCGCTCAAAGAATTTGAAGCCTTCGCCGCGACTCGCGTTCGCAAAGACCAAGCCGATGATACACGGCTCACCCGCAATGTGGTGGCCGGCTTGTTCACCCATGATACCTCCCGCGCGCTTGATCCCCACCTTCACACGCATTGCATCGTCTTCAACGCCACGTTTGATGAAGCCGAACAAAAATGGAAGGCGTTGCAAAATTATGAAATGTTGCGGGCGCGGAAATACGTCGAGGCCGTCTATTACCACGAATTGATCCGCGACCTGCGGAAGTGTGGCTACAAAATCAGAAGCGAACCGCGTGGAGATTTTCAGATCGAAGGCGTGGATGATTCCATCTGCCGCCGGTTTTCCAAACGCCATCAGCAAATCAACGAGGCGCTGGAGGCTTTGCTCAAGGAAAAACCCGAACTGGCCAAAGCCAATCTCAAAGATTTGCGGGAACGGTTGGCGACGGCGGAGCGTTCGCGGAAAATACAGAACCAAAACTCGTCTGAACTTCAGCGATGGTGGGAAGCGCAGTTGACGCCGGACGAATTAAAATCGCTGCGTCAACTGACCAAAGGCAAGATTGCGCCGTCCATTGCGATCAATCCGGTGGCAATTGCCGAAGAAGCGATAGCGTGGGCGGAAGAACATTTGTTCGACCGGCGTTCAGCCGTGCTTGAACACTCCATCTGGCAGGAGGCCATCCAGCACGCGCGCAACCAAGATGTTTCCGTCACCGATTTGAAACAGGTGACGGCCAAACGTAATTACATTCACAGGCCGCAGGATGATTCCCTCGTGACCCGGCGCGACGTGCTGGCGCGGGAATGGGAAATTGTCAAAACCGCCAGAGACGGTGTCAGCGCTTATTATCCGTTACTGTCCCAACTGCCACAGCTCGCCGAAACACTTTCGGAAGAACAGAGAAATGCCCTGACCCGGTTGTTGTCCACCAGAGATTTCATCACCCTGTTTCGCGGCGGCGCGGGCACGGGTAAAAGTTTTGTTCTCAAAGAACTGGCCGATGAATTGCAGGCCAACGGCCGTTCCGTCACGGTGCTGGCCCCGCAACGTCAGCAGGTGATTGACCTGCAAAAGAGCGGTTTGCCCAAGCCAACGACCGTAGCCGATTTTTTGAACCGCCCGCAAATGCCGGAACGGGGTGTGATGTTGGTGGACGAAGCCGGGCAGATCGGCGCACGGCAGATGGTTGAACTCATCCGCGTGGTGAATGCCAGGAAAGGCCGGATCATCTTCTCTGGCGACACGCGGCAGCATGGGCCGGTCGAGGCGTCAGATGCACTGCTGGCTTTGGAGCGTTACGCCCAGCTTCAACCCGCCGAATTGGAAACTATCCGCCGGCAAGACCCGCAACTAGGCCGGACGCTCTCAGAAAAAAATCAAATCCGCCGGTATCGTCAGGCGGTCAAAGAAGCAGCGGCCGGCCGACTCGCCGAATCCTTCGATCAGTTGGCCGGTATTGGTGCTGTGAAAGTGTGCGGGCTGGAGCAGCAGCAAGAAAAGCTTGCCGAGGAATATGTGATGCTGGCCGAGACCGGGCAATCGCTCGTGGTCGTCGCCCAGACTTGGGCGGAAGTGAACCGCGTCAATGAACGGGTGCGGGCCGCGTTGAAGAATAAAGGCTTGGTGGCCGCCGAAGAAAAGCCGGTTGAAATCTTGGACAAGCTGGATTTAACCACGGCGCAAAAGCGCGATGAACGATTTGCCGTCCCCAATCAGCCAGTGGTGTTCAACCAGCCGGTGCGCGGATTGAAGCCAGGCACGAGCGGCAAAATATTTCGCGTGCTGCCACGCGGGGTGCTGATTGAAGTGGACAATAAATTGCTGCTGATTCCGCACCGGCAGCTTGACCGCATCAACATCTGCCGCGCCGTGACAATCCCGCTGGCGCAAGGCGACCGGCTGCAAATCAAAGCCAACCGGCGCATGGCCAGTGGCAAAATGGTAACGAATGGCGAACTGGTAACAGTCAAAAATGTCCGTGCCGATGGCCGGATTGATTTGGCCGATGGGCGAACACTCGATGCCAGCTTCCGTGAGTTTCTGCCCGGCTACGCCGTCACGTCCTACGGTTCCCAAGGCAAGACGGTAGATTATGTTTTGTTTTCTGATTCCGCCGTCCGCACGGCGACGGATCGCCGACAATGGTATGTCACCATTTCGCGCGGCCGGCGCGGCATCCGCATCTTCACGCCGGACAAGGAGCAACTGCGCGAGAATGTCATCCGCTCCGGCGACCAGCCGCTGGCCTTGGACCTGGTCTCCGACCGGGCGCGTGAATTGTTCAGCCGCCGTATGGGGTATCACCGCTGGGGCCGGCTGTTGAATCATTTAAGTCCGCGATTGCGCTTCATCCTGCCGCACATCTGGCACATGGAGAATTACCGCCGGATGACCCAAACCCAAACTCAAACCCATGGACAACAAACCACCTGAATGTTTTGCCTGCGACATGCGGGCGCGCGGCGTGCGGATTGACCTGTCGCCGCAAACCTCCATCGTGCTGCCGCACGAGCAATTCATGGGCGCTGAATTTTCAGCGGAGAAATCGGTGGAACTGCTCAAGTTGAAATTCGCTTCGCACGAAGTGGCTCTCGCCGGCTATCAGTTGCGTCGGATTGAAAATGCCATCCTCAACCGCGACTTGTCCTGGCTTTGCGCCTTGCCGGAGAAATTCCGACAACCGGATAGCGACCGACCGTTTATCACCAACTTGATGGTGCGAGTTTTAGGAGATTCAAGTTCTGCTACGGAAAAATCACCCAGCTAGATCTGCAATGAGCACGGAAGAGAGATTGAAGCGGCTTTTCGATGCCTCGCCGGAACAACTCGCCGTTGTTGACAAAATTCTTGAAGGGAAATTTCAAACAACGACTGTGGAAACAGTCGGGCCGCTTTTGATGGGAATGAAGGCGGCGGCAAAATTTCTCGGTGTCAGCCGCACAACCCTATGGCGAATGGTTATTGATGGTCGCCTCAAGAAGGTTGAGGTCTTGCCCGGCAGCTTTCGCCTTCGGCGCGCTGATCTCGAAGCGATTGCCAATAATAATTAAGCTCTCCAGACAGAAATTTTAGCTTCGATTAAGCATAATAACAGAGTCTTTGTTGACATAATAACAGAGTTGAATTATACAGTGTTACATAGTCGAAACCCAATATGGCCACCAAACTACAAACCCGGCTCGCGGATGCTCTGGAGCGCGTCCGTGCGCAGGCTGCAAAAGCGGTGGTCAAGGCTGCCACCCTCAAACGGGCCGACAAGGAACTGCTGCTGAAGCTGGGGTATCTGCAGGAAATCTGCAAAGGCTGGTATCTGCTGACGCGTCCCGGCCAGAAGCCCGGCGAGAGCACGGCTTGGTATGCGTCATTCTGGGATTTTCTGTCGGTTTATCTGGATGACCGGTTTGGACAGGACTATTGCCTATCGGCCGTTTCTTCCATGGACTTGCACGTTGGCCAGTGCCTCATTCCGCAGCAGGTGACGGTCATCGCCGCGCGGGGCGGGGCGATGGTGCTCAAGCTGCCCCACGGCACCTCCATTTTGGTTTATCAAGACCGGAAGAACCTGCCGGCAACGGTGGAAATGATGAACAGTCTGCGGGTGATGCCGCTCCCGCTGGCGTTGGCGCGGATGCCCGCCAGCTTTTTCCAGAACTCGGCGACGGATGCCGAGATTGCGCTGCGTTCGGTGAAGTCCGTCAGCGATGTGATCCGCGTGGTGCTGGAATTGGAATCGCCGGTGCTGGCCGGGCGGCTGTCAGGTGCCTATGCGTTTTTGGGTGATCGGCAGAAATCGCGGGAAATTCTCAATGCCGCCCAAGCCGCCGGGCTGCTTTGTGAACCGGCGAACCCGTTTGAAAAACCAGCCCCGATATTCCGGGGGCAGGCGCGGCTGGTTTCACCGTATGCCGGCCGGATTGAATCGCTGTTTCAAACCAGCCGTGAGGCGGTGCTGAAAGTATTTGCCGACCTGCCGCCACGGCGGGTGGCGAATCCGGCCAGCTATCTGAAGCAGGTGGAGGTGGTTTATGAATATGACGCCTACAATTCGCTTTCAATTGAAGGCTACCGGGTGACGCCGGAACTGATCGCCCAAATCCGGCAAGGGTCATGGCATCCCGAGAACAACTTGCAGGATCAACAGCAAGTTGCGGCCATGGCGGCCAAGGGATATTTGGAGGCCTTCCGGCTCGTTAAGGAGAGCGTGCGGCAAGTGTTGCAGGGAAAGCCGGCGTCGGGCGTTGCGGCACATGACTATCAGCTTTGGTATCGGGCATTGTTCAGCGAGTCGGTGCGCGCGGGTCTGATGGAGGCTTATCATTTGGCCGGACATCGGGACGGCAATGTTTTCATTCGTATGTCCCGCCACGTTCCCCCGCCGCCCACGGCGGTCGATGACGCCATGAAGGCGTTTTTTGACGGATTGCAGGCAGAACAGGAACCCATCGTCAGGGCCGTTCTGGGGCACTGGTTGTTCGGGTTCATCCACCCCTACCGGGACGGGAACGGACGGGTGGCACGTTTTCTTATGAATCTGATGCTGGCATCTGGAGGCTATCGGTGGACCATTGTGCGCAACCGTCGGCGGAAGGAATATCTCAACGCTTTGGAAGCGGCATCCACGGAACTGCGGATTGAACCCTTTGCCCGTTTCATCCGGGAGGAAATGCAGGTGGACTGGACGCAGCAACCGGCGGAAATCTAGTCAGGCGAAATGACCATCCGGTTGGCGTTGATGGAGGGTTGGTGTGTCTCGTTTCTGAAAACAAAACCACTTTAGAAATCTCGGTGACACTCATAGCAGGTTTTCATCGCACACAACTCAAAAGGGTTGAAGTATTACCCGGCAGCTTTCGACTTCGGCGCGATGATCTTGAAGCGATTGCCAACAAAAATTACCCCCTAAAACAACTCGGAATTTTGATGGACATTCTCCCATTTGGTGGCAAAAATCACGTCGAATCTTGTTGGTGGTTTTGTTGGTTTTTGTGCGAGAAATTGCAGGGTGTTTCAGTCGGTTCCAATTCTTGCTTGGAAGCGAAAAACGCCAATGAATACCGCATTGAAATCAATGTTTTGAGATAAAATTGAAATTCAACCGGAGCGGTGAAATCAGGCTCATAACCTGAAGGTCGTTGGTTCAAATCCAGCCCCCGCAACCAATTTAATAGCAATAAAACCCCTGTGAAAGCAGGGGTTTTTATTGTTTCGATTTCCAGCCGGTTTTGTTTAGCAACGTCTGGAAACGTTCAGCAAAGGGGGGTAATCTTTCCAGAATCTTTCCAGACAAATGCCAGTCATTTCCAAACAGAAAATATTTTCACTTTTTTTCACTTTTTTGAAACGGTCACACCCGAACTGCCTATAATGGAGATGTAGAAAAGTGTTTTTTTCGCCGTAGTCTGGCCTCAAGGAGCCGGACGGTTCACGCGGGTTCGACTCCCGCGCGCGGTGCCAATGGAAAATCAGAATTTCCTGGCGTTCGCTGTTCTGGTTGGCTGCTGCCGTCGCATGGATGCCGGTGCTCGGTTGGTGGCTGGCAAATTTTCCGGGCGGCGTGGTTTTAGCGCTGCGACTGGCGCTGGCGCTGGCGGGAACTATTTGCCTTTGGCCAAAAATAAAAATGCAAAATGAGAAATGAATTCACGCGCGCAAAAAATTCTCTTCGCCGGTTTGCTGTTGGCCGGACTGCTCGCGCTGGCGTGGGACCTGGTGCCGTTGCCGGATGCGCAAAACCGGATCGCGACTTTTCCCACCGCCGGCCTGGGTTTTTCCAGCCGCGAAATGCCATTGAACGAAACGGAAAAATCGATTTACGGCGCGGCGCAAGTTGTCAAACGCGTTTATCGCGCGAACCGCCAGAATTTTGTGGTCGTTATCATTGACGGCGCAAAAAATCGCCACGCCGTCCACGATCCAGCGTATTGTTTTCGTGGTGCCGGCTGGACCATTAGTGGCGGACGACCGCTGGCTCTGCCCGGTGGCGCCGGAAAAATCATGACATTGCAAAAAAGCAACGAGACGCGCGAAGCTGTATTTTGGTTTTCGGATGGCCGCGTCCGTTACTCGCAAGTGGCGCGGTGCTGGTGGCAGACAGCGTTGCGGCGACTGACCTTCGGAGCGTCCGGACCGGATCCAGTTTTGGTGCTGGTGCAACCGGTGGATAGCGGCAGCATGGATTGGGAACAGTTGCCGACGCAATTGCCGGGACTGTTTGATTTCTGAAAATGAAATTTTTCCTGTTTCTTTTAGTCGCCTCCAGTTTGAGCGCGATTGGAAGTCCCACTCAGCCAACCGCCAATACCAATGCCAGTCCCACCGCCCAAGCAGTTTTAAAATACATCCAAGGTTTACCAAATCGCTCGGACAAAAAATTTTTATCCGGCCAGTTCACTGACTTTGGAACAAACTCCGGTAACAGCGAAAAGATTTTTAATCTGATTCAGCAGCGCACTGGTTGTTATCCAGCGATTCTTGGGGTGGATTATGCCGACTGGCACGATGGCAGCATCGCCGCCGCCGCACCGAACGCCGCAGCGCTCGACCAATGGCGGCACGGCGGACTCGTCACCATCAATGTGCATTTTTTCAATCCCCTCCGCACCAATCTCACGGTCAGCGGACTGCGCGACAAAAACGTGGACATCACACCGTTGCTCGATCCGTCGTCGCCCGCTCACGCCGTGTGGCTGCGCGAGCTCGACGACATCGCCGCCGGCCTGCAACAACTCCGCGATGCCGGCGTCGTGGTCTTGTGGCGACCATTCCACGAAATGAATGGCGGCTGGTTTTGGTGGGGCGCAAAAAAGCCGGAGGTTTTTATTCAACTCTGGCGACAGATGTTCGACTACTTCACGGTTCAGAAAAAATTAAATAATTTGCTCTGGGTTTACGCTGCCAACACCGGCGGACGCACCGCCGCTTATTATCCGGGCGACAACTATGTGGACTTGGTTGGCGTGGATGCCTACACCGACTTCGTGGACGCGCAGCACATTCAGGGTGTCCCGGAATTATTGCGCCTGCCCAAGCCGTTTGGGTTCACCGAATTTGGGCCGCACGGACCTTTTCATCCACCCGGCGATTACAATTATCTCCGGTTCATGGACGGCGTGAAAAAACATTTTCCCGAAGCTGTGTTTTTTCAAGTGTGGAGCGTCAACTGGGGTTTTACTACTAATCAAAATGTCAGCGCCTTGCTGCATGATCCGTGGGTGGTGAACCGTAGCGACCTGCCTGTTTTTGTCGGCAACAAAAGCAGCCATTAGGACTTTAAAGCTCCTTTTGCTGATTATCTCTTTGCGATAGGTGCGCGCAGAATTTTCAACGTCTCCGGCAATTTGTAATGGCGCTTCAAGCCCACATCGGCTAGCACGCCCGCTGGCACGCGCGCGATGAATTCAGGAAACGTCCGGTCCACGCGGTCTTTCAAAAGCTTTTGGCCGGCCTTGGACGCCCAGAAATCATCCTCGATTTTTGTCAGCGCGATGGCGGCTTCCTCGTTGGTCATGTTCTCGCGCTTGGCCAGCGCCCAGATCAATTCCGGATCACCGGGCAAACTCACCGGTAACGAAACAAACTTTAGCGTGACTTCCTCTTCATCGCTGGTCTCGGGCGCGACGGGTCGCACGGGAATAACTTTGTGAAACTGCGTGCCGTCCGGCAGCGAGACATCCACGGCGAGCGACTTGCCGCTTTCGTCCGGCTCGATTTCCATATCCACATCGCCGAAGCCGGCGACGAGTTGCTGCTTCACTTCTTCGAGCGTTTTGGCTTCCAAATCGGGCAACGGAATGCGATCGCAAAATTTTTCAAACGAGACTACGCGGTTCTTGGCGCGCAACTCCGCCTCAAACGCCGAGTATAATTTTTCCGCGAATGCCGCGTCGGGGGCGACCTTTGGCAGGATGGCGCGGAGCAAAGTGAGCAACTGCGTTTGTTCGTCCAGCTTGGACTTCGTGGAAGATTTCTTTTCTTTAGCCATAAAATTTCAACCTTTGTTCTTATTCATTGCCGCCGTGAACCAATCGACTGGCGCAGGTTTTGCCGGTTGCGCCGGGCGGTTGCTGAATCCGCCACCGGCCGGACGCGGCGCGCCTGGCGACGTTCGTTGGCCGGTGCTGCTCGCGCCAATCACTGGAGCTGCCTTCATCGAAAGCGCGATGCGTTTGCGCGGTAAATCCACTTCGGTCACGGTCACGGTCACGCGCTGCGCGACCTTAACCACTTCCGACGGATCTTTGATGAACTTGTCGGACAACTGGCTGACGTGAACCAATCCATCTTGATGCACACCGATATCCACAAACGCGCCGAACGCGGTGACGTTCGTGACGATGCCGGGAAGTTTCATGCCGGGTTTCAAGTCCTCCATTTTTTCCACGCCGGATTGGAACGAAAACACTTCAAACTTCTGACGCGGGTCGCGACCGGGCTTCGCCAACTCGCCCAGAATGTCCGTCAACGTCGGCAAGCCCACGGTTTCGGAAACATATTTCGGCAGCTGAATTTTTTGCCGCAAGCCGGCGTCGCGCATCAAATCTTTGACCGAGCAATTCAAATCCTTGGCCATGCGATCTACGAGTTCGTAACTCTCCGGGTGAACCGCGCTTGCGTCCAGCGGATGTTCCGATTCGCGGATGCGAAGAAATCCGGCGGCTTGCTCAAACGCCTTTTCGCCGAGGCGCGGAACTTTCTTCAATTCCGCGCGCGACTTGAACGGACCGTTTTCATTGCGATAATTGACGATGTTCGCCGCGAGCGCCGGGCCCAGGCCGGAAACATAAGCCATCAATTGTTTGCTCGCCGTGTTGAGTTCCACGCCGACGCCATTCACGCAACTGATCACCACGTCGTCGAGGCTGCGCTTGAGCGCGCCTTGTTCCACGTCGTGTTGATACTGGCCGACGCCGATGGATTTGGGATCGAGCTTCACGAGTTCTGCGAGCGGATCCATGAGGCGACGACCAATCGAGACCGCGCCGCGCACGGTGAGATCTTGTGTGGGAAATTCTTCGCGCGCGACTTCGGAAGCGGAATAAATCGAAGCGCCACTTTCGTTGACCATCACGACGGCAATTGAGGACGGCAGCTTGAGCGCTTTGACAAAGGTTTCTGTCTCGCGACTCGCCGTGCCGTTGCCGATGGCGATGGCTTCGATCTGATATTTTTTGATCATGCTCAACAACGCGGCGGCGGCTTCGCGAATTTCGCCGGCGCTGGAAGCAGTCGGATAAATCACGTCGTTGTGCAGCAATTTTCCTTGGCGATCGAGGCAAACAATTTTGCAGCCGGTGCGGAAGCCGGGATCGATCGCGAGAACGTTTTTACTACCCAGCGGCGAGGCGAGGAGCAGTTCGCGCAGATTGTCAGCAAACACGCGGATCGCTTCTGTATCCGCGCGCTTTTTGGTTTCCATGCGCAATTCGACTTCAATCGCCGAGCCCAGTAAGCGCTTGTAACTGTCTTGCACGGCAAGCCGCACTTGATCGGCTGCGGGATTTCTGGCTTTCGCGAACAGCGGTTCGATCAACGCGAGTGCTGAATTTTCTTCAACGGAAATCCGCATCATCAAAAAGCCTTCCGTCTCCCCTCGCCGAATCGCTAGCAGACGATGGCTGGGGATTTTTCCAACCGGTTCACTCCAGTCAAAATAGTCTTTGAACTTGGCGGCTTCGGTTTCTTTGCCGGACATCACCTTGGATTTCACGATGCCTTCGGCCCAATACAAATCGCGCAGCTTGGCGCGAGCGATGGCGTCGTCGCTCACGCGCTCGGCGATTATGTCGCGCGCGCCCGCGAGCGCTGTGTTCACATCCGCAATGCCTTTTTCCGTGCTGACATATTTCGCGGCTTCCGCCAGCGGATCGGTGGCAGGTTGCTGTTGAGTCAAAAGATCCGCGAGCGGTTCGAGTCCGGCTTCTTTGGCGATGGTCGCGCGCGTGCGGCGCTTTGGGCGATACGGCAGATAAATATCTTCGAGCTGCGTGACGGAATCCGCCGCGTTCACCGCCGCTTTGAGTTGATCGGAAAGCAGATTGCGCTCGGCGAGTGATTTCAAAATGGCGTCGCGACGATTATCCAAATCGGCGAGCCCGATAAGTCGTTCGCGGATGTTTGTCACCGCGACTTCATCCAGCGAGCCAGTGGCTTCCTTGCGGTAACGTGCGATGAATGGCACGGTCGCGCCTTCGGCAAATAGCTTGGCGGTGGAAAGAACCTGGCGCGGCTGAATCTTAAGTTCGCCGGCGATTTTTAGAATGTGGGCTTCGTTCATTTTTAAGCGGGCGAATGGTGTAACGAAGTCGCCGCGCCGTGTAAAATGTAAACGGAGAAAATAATTCGGAGCGGAATTGACTTGCGGACGCGGGTCGTTTGCGGTGGTGCGGCAGCGGTTGCTCTGTTATTGAATCTTGCCGCTGCTTTTGCAACCATGCGGGAGCGGGCCTGTAGCTCAATGGTTAGAGCAGAGCACTCATAATGCTTTGGTTCCCGGTTCAAGTCCGGGCAGGCCCACCAAGCTCTTCAACGCGGGCAGCGCCGCCTTTTTTTCTGCACGAGCAATTCAGGTTCAGCCGGAAATTATTTTTTTAGTGAAGGTTGAAAGTTCCGCTGGAGCCAGCACCGTTGTTGGTCTCGGTATTAAATGTGTTCAGGAAAATATTTCCGGAGTTGGTCGTTTTGAAGTTGAGTTGCAACCAGTCAAGGCCTTCGTAGCCGTTGGTATTCAAGGTCAGTCGCACCATCGCGCCGCCGGGACTGTAAGGCGCATAGGTGTAAGTGCCAACCTGAACGCTGTCGAGCTGGAAGCTGCCATCGCTGGCAAATTGTAAAGTATCCACGCCATCGTCTGAGACGCTTAAGGTCGTATTGGTGAGGCTGGCGGGCGCGAAGTTGGCAGCGGTGGTCATGACAAAACCACTGAACGTGCCGTCTTCATTGGTGAAAAATCCAGTGCTGCCGTTGATGAAAATAAGTCGTGCGGCACTGTTGCTACCGGCGAGCGAAGGCGGTTCGGTTACGGTGAGGTTGAGTTGGCCGATGTTAGTTTCGGGGCGAGCGTAGGTGTAATCGCCCACGGCGTTGTCAAAGTTACTGGAAAGCGTGTCTTGACTGTAAGTGGCGGAGCCAAGTTGCACGTTAAAATTTTCGTGACCGGAAAGAATTTTAAAGTTGCGGTTGGTAATCGTGAGCGGAGCGTTGCCACCGGGTGTTTGCGCGGCGATAAAGAAGTTTCCGTTATCCGTGCCGTTGGTGTGACCGGCGCTATCGTAGTCCTCTTCGTAATAGGAACCGTGGTTGGTGTCCGCGTAGGTGGCGAGCACATAGGCGGTGCCGTTGGTGCGGGATAGTTTGAACATGACGCCGACGGGGCTGGATTTGGTGTAGGTATAATTGCCGCCATTAGTGGCGCCGGTAAGCAGCGCCTGCGAAGTGTATTTGCTCTTCTGAAAAAGTGAGCCGCGACCTTCAGCCACACCACTGCTGATGGTCCAAATCAATTGGCCGTTGGCGCTGGCGGGTGCGAGATTCGACGCGGTGTCGAAATACATATTGCCGTCAATTTTCGTCGTGAGGTTGGTAAAGTAGGCTTGGGTCGGTGTGTCAAAACGCAGTCCGATAGTTTGGCTGCCAGCACCGGTGGCACTGGGCGGCCCCGTGTATTTATATTTCAACGTGGCGTTGCCGCCTGAGGCGGTATAAGTGTAACTCCCGATGGCGTTGAAATTATTCGTATCTAGCGCGGTCTGGCTAAACGTGCTTTTGTTGAAAGCGAACGAGTAGGGCGCGATGCTGTTTGTCGTATTATCAATCAACACGGCTGATTTGCCGGACAAGTTTAGCGGTGCGGTATTGAAATTAATAGTCGCAATCAGCACCTGAGAATAATTTGAACTGATATCAATCGCGTAAGCGCTAAAAGTATTCACGCCTGGTGCCAAAACCACGGGAGCATTCCAATTCTTCCATCCATTTGTGCTGGTGGCGTTCTGCCAGACCCCGCCATTCAAGTTGTAAATCACATTCGTCAATCCTTGATCATCCGTGGCGGTGCCGTGAACGACAAAATGATTTCCCACGCCGTCGCTATTGGTGGTGGTGCTGATGACATCAATCATTGGTGGCCGGAGATTGCTGAAGTTGGCCGTAAGCGTCAGGTTGGTTGACATCTTAAATTTCAACGTCTCGCTGGTGCCGACGATACTGCCGCTGCCGTCCGTCCAATTCCGAAAACCGTAGCCGGTGGCTTGGCGGCTAACGGTGGCTGATGCCATCATTGAATACGTTGCGCCCAGCATCAACCGTTGACCGTTGTAACTCGGCGAAATCTTACCAATGCCGTTGGTGCGGACAGTCAACACGGCCGTCAGGTAATAAACCAACTTCACCGTGTTCGTCAGCGAACGGACATTGTTGGTATCCACGGCATAGGCGGAAAAAATATTCGTGCCGGGAATTAAAGTGATTTCCTGCGACCAGTTGGTTCCGTTCTCTTCAAGAGTCGCATTATTGGTCCAATCACTTTTGTTCAATGAGAACAGCACGTTGGAAATGCCCGCGCTACCTGCCGCCGTGCCGGTGACGGTGAAAGTGTTGTTGCTCCATAACTGTCCGTTCGTCGGACTGCTAATCATCAAGGTCGGGCGCACAATTGTGGCGGCCACGAGCGGAAAGGACAAAAAGGTTAGCGAACAAACAGCGGCCAACAGAATGCGGATGGTTTTCACGTTGAATTTTTTTCTCCCCAAAGAGTGTGTCATAAATGCGTTTTTTAGTCCCTAAACTAATACACCAGAACGCCGGAGTTTCAATTAGAAAAGGGAAAATCTACTGCGAAGTTCAATCACCGTTCAGCTTCAAGCCCTCAATTTCCAGAAAACCATTCAACTGTTTCAGCCGCGTCGGGTGGCGCATTTTCCGCAATGCCTTCGCCTCGATTTGCCGGATGCGTTCGCGCGTGACGCGGAATTGCTGACCAACTTCCTCGAGCGTCCGCGCATTGCCGTCGCCGATACCGAAGCGCAATTCCAGAACCTGCCGCTCGCGCTCCGTCAAACTACAAAGCACATCACCCATGCGATCTTTCAATAAACTGAAACTCGTCATGTCCAGCGGATTGTCCGCCGCCTTGTCTTCGATGAAATCACCAAAGCTCGCGTCATCGCCATCGCCCACCGGTGATTGCAGCGACACTGGCTGTTGCGCCATTCGCAAAACCGCTTGGACGCGGAAAGCCGGCATCTGCATTTCGTCCGCGATTTCTTCTGGCGTCGCTTCACGACCTAGTTCCTGCAATAATTTTTTCTGTGCGCGTAACAGCTTGTTGATGATGTCAATCATGTGGACTGGAATGCGAATCGTCCGCGCCTGATCCGCGATGCAGCGCGTGATCGCCTGCCGAATCCACCACGTCGCGTAAGTTGAAAATTTGTAGCCGCGCCGGTATTCAAATTTTTCCACCGCCTTCATCAAACCAATGTTGCCTTCTTGAATTAAATCCAGAAATGACAGCCCGCGATTGGTGTATTTCTTGGCGATGGAAATCACGAGGCGTAAATTTGCTTCCACCATTTCCGTCTTCGCCTGCAACGCCCGCGCCACCGCGTCGCGCAGCCGGTCAAACGCCGCCAGAAAATCTTCGTGCGGCATCCGCACAAATTCCTCCAGCGCGCGCAGCTTCTGTTCTTCCGCCTCGACAAGATGTTTTTGCGCCAAAGATTCGCGTTGGTTCTGCGCGTCCGCCAATGCCCGCAACGTGTATTGCAATTTGTCGTGGATGTTTTCTGCCACGAGTGCAATCTCTTCGTTCACCTTCTGCTTGAAGCAAAACTTCGGGAATGACGCCTGCAATTTTTTGTCCAGCTTGAGAAATTCATCATGCTCGCGATTGCGTTTCGCGTTCTGATGCGCATCGCGCCATTGATTAAAATGCTGATCCACTTCTACGTCTAGTTCCCGCACGCGCGTTACCAATTTATGCAACGTCTTCAAGTGGGCTTCGCGATTAGTCGCCTGTTTTTCCAGCACCACGCGGTCGAACCGTTCGCGCGGTGGATTGGCTAGAATTTTTTCCGCCAACGCTAAATGCTCCTTCGCTGCGAAACCAAAACTATAAACGACCTCGCGCAATTCCGTTTCCGCTACTTCCGTGCGCTTGGAAATTTCCACTTCCTGCTCGCGCGTCAGCAACGGCACTGCGCCCATTTGCTTGAGATACATCCGCACCGGATCGTCGAGTCCGTCGAGATGGCGTGGCTCGATTTCTTCTTCCTCCGGTTCTTTCGCCGTGTCCACTTCCGCCTGATCCACAATTTCAATTTCCAACTCGCGCAGCTTCGCAAAAATTTCGTCCAGCGTCTCCGGTGTGGATAATGATTCCGGCAACGCCTCATTGATGTCGTCGAACGTGAGATTGCCTTGTTCCTTGGCGAGATGAATCAGCTCCTTGATTTTTGCCGCCAATACCGCCGCGCGTTCTTCCGGCGTCACGGCAACCGCCGGAGTTTTCGCAGGGGGCGACTTGGGATTTTTGCGTGGCTTGGTTTTCGGCATACTCGTTCCGGCTCGGCAAAATTCCGGAAGCGATGCGAATATGAAAATTGCTGGCGGCTACGTCAAGCGGCGAAACGTATTCCGCTCACTTTTTTTTCGTCACCAAAATCCCTTGGCTTTCGAGGTGCGGTAAAATCATTTCCACCGTGCGCTCTACTGCGCCCAAATTTTCGGCGACGACTTCCAGTGCTGCCTTGCCCAGCGCTGCACGACGTTCCGCATCTGCGAGCAATTCGCCAAGAACGCGCTCCAGTTCTTCAGGACTGCTCACCTGCACAGCGGCATTTTTACGAAGAAATGCCCGGGTGATATCCGCAAAATTCTGCATGTTCGGGCCGAAAACAATGGCTTTACCCTGCGCGCCCGGTTCAATCGGATTTTGCCCGCCGAATGCCGTAATACTTTTGCCGACGAACACCACGGTGGCCGGTGTATAGAAAAATTTCAGTTCGCCCGTCGTGTTTACCAACAAGGTGTC
>Ga0214164_1000048_pt1 | contig 83935 bp, 53 predicted proteins | sample TroBogepilimnion_13_FD_153003 | JGI IMG/M metagenome (GOLD analysis project Ga0214164, IMG submission 153003) | Freshwater microbial communities from Trout Bog Lake, WI - Practice 03JUN2009 epilimnion v4 | ecosystem: Environmental > Aquatic > Freshwater > Lake > Epilimnion/Euphotic zone ... | reverse complement strand
TCTTGTGGGTCACAGAAAAACAGAGACTATAATGCCTCTGTAAATTTGAAGAATTATACTGCGAGTTCCGCAGGAATTAACGGATATGGAGATGCTAAGGTTCATGAACTACTTGTAGTTCAGGTGAGTGTCGGTGAAGTGTCAACTAAACATGAAATTTGCGAATGTAGATTTCAGTAAGTTTTAGAGAACGGTTGTAACAGCCCGAATCAACACCTTTGGAGTTGTTAGTTTATTAATGACTATGAAAAGTAAACTCCAACCTTTATGGTTAGGACAGTTCACAGTTATTAGAATGATTTTAAAAGGAATATAAGATAATCAAATAGAATTATATCTTATACGGAGTATAATCGTGAATAGAATTTATAAACAGGTTGTATCAGAAGACACGGCAGACCTCGCAGCATCTGGTCTTGCAGCAGCACAGGGAGTCATTAAAAAAGTTGAAAACTTTCAGCCTAATACAATGATTGACGATGTGGCTGTGCCTACTGCGCAGGATAAACAGAATGCATTACAAGCTTTAGAAGCCGCAGGTGTTACTCCTGAAGAATTTGATCAAATGACTACAGCATTTGAAAATGCGAATGCGCCATTAAATAAAGATTTTTATAATTTTCTTGGAAATTTAGGCTTTATCGCATTAAGTACAAACTCTAATTTGCAAGATGTATTTGATACATCATTAATTTTATTCAAAAAAACTCATGATCTTAAACAGACATCAACATGTCTTGGATATTTAACAGAACTATCACGTTCGTTGCCAGGGGGCACTATCTTTGTCATAGCGAGAAGAGCAGCATTAGGTCAACCATTTGCTAATGATTATGCATTGGCAAAATTTGTGTTAACAGGATTAAAACAAGAAAATTTTGCCAAATCATTAAAGTTAGACGCTGTAATTAACGCTATAGTAACAGGTGATATAGCTGAACTGCAAAACTTTGAGCCATATTTAGATCAAAAACTTAAAGCGCAACAAAAGCAAATTGAATTAATCCTTAAAAGTGCTGAATATCAAAGCCTTATCGCGGCAAATGCCAAAAAAGACCTTGCTAGAATGTATCAAAGTGAAATAAGTAATTTACCTGAAGCATGGCAGGGATTAATGGGTAAATTATATTCAAATATTCAAGCTGCTTCAAATGCTATTGAAAAAATGAATTTAATAAGAAGAAATTTTGGTTTAGCGCAAGCGCCACAAGCTACCAAAACCCCTGATGTTGTTTCACCATTAAGCGGTAGAACATCGTCAGCTTATAAAAAGAATATTGTTATGGCTTCTCCTGATTTTAATGCACCTGATGCTAATACTAATACAAATGCTAATTGGCCTGTTAATCCTACTGATGTTAACACAATTAATACCAATCAACAAGCAATTACACAAGGACAAAGCATCGCTAATACTTCAGATTTTGAAGGTGTCAATCGTATTTTGCAGGGTTTAAATACGATTGCGGATGCATATAAATTTACTAAGGAACAAGCAGAAACTAAATATAAAGAAATTCAAACAATGCTTGGAACACAAGATATTTCTAATATAAATGCTGGAAAATCTTTACTTACGCCCGATGTTTTACATGAACAACTTAAAGAAGTATCTGATATTTTGACTAAAGCACAAAAAGAAAGCATTAATTTATTGAATGCGTCTATAAATTTAGAAAAAGATGCCAGCCAATATTCAGAAGAGCTTTTAACTCGTGCAACCAATCGCAACATACCATTTTCCGCTCAACTTAGCACTTTGATGGAAAGCATTAAGTCTTGGAACGTAGAAATTGCACAAATGAAAAATAATGCATTTTTATTAGAAACAATTAGTCCAATATTAATGAAATTAGCATTGTTAGAGCCTTACAAAGCTAATTTAGAAGAAAGTTTTAATTTAAGTAGCAAATTTGGTAACATTGGTGTAATGAATGTGATAAATTCATATTTTCCTGTTATGGATTCTATGATTGCTTTACATATACAGGCGGCAAGAAAATTAAATGATATATCACAAAAAATTAAAAATGATGAAGGGCTTGCTCAAAATCTTCACAGTAATGCAATGCTTCAGGCTAATGAAGCTAAAAAATTATATGTTACTAAAACGGATAAACTGGCTACGGTTGGAGCGCTTAGTGGCGGTAATGCATCTATGAGTTCGGGCATTAATGCCATCAATGCTTCAAGTGAATATGAATTAAGCATGTTAAGACTTGCACAAACTCTTGATAAATCCGAAAGAATCATTGAGGAAGAAGTTGACGAAGAAACAGATCGTGAAGCTGATAAAAAATATAGAGATTATTGGAATGATCTTTATCAGAAAACCCCTGGAAGTCCAGACTGGGGCAATATTTCAGAAAATCCAGATCAATATCGCGGTAAGCCTTCAACAACTCATAAAAGAATTAAGAAGCGTCTTAAGAAAAAAGTTAATCCATCAAATTTTAACTAATGTATAACGGTTAAACATAATGGATAAATTGAATGAAAATTTTTTAAATGCTTCTGAAATATTTTTAAACGATTCAGGCACATTTGTTTCTCCTAAAAAAATTAATTTAGAGGAGCCTTTGCAAAATATATCCAACATGAGTCAAGTAAGAGGTCAAGCATTATCTGTTTCTTATTATACGGCTGGTGATACCAAAAATTTTGGTATTAAACCCATTAAAGAAGCTGCACAATCACAACTACCTACAAAAATTAGTAAAAGATATTCACCAATGAATTTTGATGATTATAATATTCAAAGAGCCTCTGATCCTCTATTTGATAACTTTGCCAATTCAAATAGTAATCGTTTATATCCACAAAATCAAAAAAGATATAAAAATTTAGAAGAACTTAACCAAGAAGATATATTAATTGGGGACAATGAATATAAATACGAAGATGTATCTTTGTTAGATAAAGAATCTCGTATGTTTGCTCAACATTTAGGAGTAAAATTTAATAATACTAATCAATCTAAAAAAATATCTACTCAAGTTAATGTAGATAATAATTTAAAATCATCAGACGATAACGAATCAGATAATGAGGAAGTTCTCACCAGCGCTTCATTTAATAAAATTAATGACAATAACAATGAAACTAAGAAAATTAGAATTCAACGCGCAGAAAAAAGAATTCGTGAATATCTTGTTCAAAATAATTTAAATCAAATTCCCGATATAAACGATACAGAAAAATTATTAGAATCATTTGGAAATATCAAATATAACAAGAATGATGAAGTTGATATTGTATTAATGAATCAAGAAAATGAGAGGAAAACCGATCAAAAAATTGACTCAAAAATTGAAAAATCAACACAAGAAATAACTCAAGTTACTTCAAAAGTAATTAAAAAGTCTTTTGAAAAGTTTTTAAATTCATAACATGCCTAATCCTTATCAGAATCCACCTAATAAACCACCTATTGGTAATTATCAATGGGTGCCCTCAACACCACCTACTGGCGGCGAAACGCCCGTTGGATACTTGACAACAGATATTGAACGTGGAAAATTTAGAAATGATATTCCTGTTATTAACGGTCACACAAATGGAACCGTACAAATTTCATATGGCGGTTCTTTACAAAGTATTACAGGCTCAGAAAATTGGCCTATTTTAGCAGCATTTCGACCATTAGCTGATCCAGCCAATGTTTTAGCTTCAACACCGACTGATCCTTGTATTGTTACTGGTAGTGATTTTTTCTGGCAAGTAGACATTAAAACACCTGTTCATATTTCTGCAATAACTTTTACTTACAATTTGATAATTGATGCAACAGACGAGAATATACTGCAACACATGGAACAGGGCAGCGATGATTACAATGCTTTATTAGCATATCAAAAAAAACCTACTGGCAATTTGAATATAGATTGGTCCAAATATATGTTTATGCAGATATTAGGCACGGATAATTCTGGTAAGACAGTAGAATATCCAACACCAGGGTCAGATAATGTATTTTTAAGATTGTCTGTTACTGATTATTTACAAAATACCAATGTGTATGCAAAAGTTACTGTGACTGTTAAATTTGCAGATATAACTTCATCATCTTCTGCATCATCATTCCCAATACTTAAGACTATTAAATTTGTTAATAGATATCAATTAAGTTCTTTAACTTTTTCTTTATATAAAATGATGATTTTTAATGCCTCTGGCGTTAATATTAGAAGTAATCAATTGCCTTGTTCATTGTTGGGTTATGCTATGCCAGTGGCATATTATTACGATCCATCAGGCAATCCTGTTACACCAACGTCTGGGACAAAACCAAATATTCATGTTAAAGTATTTAACCCTGATAGTCTAACTGGATCGCCAGGGTTTGCTCATTCTTTATCATTAAGATTTTTAGTTATTGCCGCTCCTGTAGCAACAGATATAATTGGGAATATTTTAGATGGTAATACCTATTTCGTTATTTTTACTGGGCCATCTCCTTCACAGAGAACAGTTACATATTCTATGACATCATCTCCCACAAATTTGCTTAAAGGAATGGCAATTCCTTTAGATTATTATAGTTTAAGAAGTGATGTTACATCTATTAAAATACAAAAATCTAATACTCCAGGAGCAAACCCTCCTTCTAATAGTGCGACATGGACAGATTTAACAAACAATACTTATATTGTGACAAATCCGCCTGGTTTTACAAATAATGGACCTTGGGTAAGCCCTTTCTTATACTGGGATACATCTGGAACTGTTAATGATTGGTATAGAATTATTCAAATTCTTAAAGATGGAACTCAATATAATAGTACTGCTTATAGAGGACAAATTTATACTGAAAATAATAGTTTAAAATTATTGGATGTGTCTACAGCATCTATGTTACCAAATATTAGCACAATTACACGAAGAATTCAAGTTAATATTAATCCTTTAAATAGCAATCCAATAGCTTTATTTTATAGTACAGACGACACTAATCCATATGCATCTCCTGTTGTATTAGAACCTGGACCTTGGTCTGTATCTTTTAATGCTGCTTCAATTGACCCTAGTAATTATGCAACATCACATTTATATGCCAGATTTTGGTTTGTTCCTGAAGATTATACGATAGATATGAATAATCCTCATTATTATCGAAATCTAACAGAAATATATTTCAAGTTAAATGCAGATAATACTACAAGTTTGATTCAGGGAACACCAAACGATTTGTCGGAATGTTTGGTGTCTCCGCCGCTACCAAATACTCAATCTTATTTAAATCTAGTCAGATATGTCAATAATACATTAAATTTAACATTGCCTTTTAATGGTAAAAGAGGTCGTTTAGTAGTAGGCATTTATCAGAATAGTGTATTAAATCTTACTGACAATGGAACACTGCCAAATATTAATAATTTAAGTGTTAACTGGCCTCAATTTAAATTAAACATAGATAGTAATTATATGAATACATCTACTATGTTAACGCAGGTAATATCCTATAATAATGCAGGCGGCATATACCCAGTTAAAGCGAATAACTTTAATTCAAGCCACTACACCCAAATAGCACAGCCATTAACTGCAACTTATTACGAAAACGGGGGCAATGTGCTAACGCCTGATACAACGGGTTACGTAAAATATAATAGTATTTTTCAATCTAATACAGGCCAAAACATTGTTACAAATTCTTTTGAAGGTTTAGCAACTTTACAATCAGCTCCAGCCACATCTGGCAAGTTTTACATACCTTACGATGTGTCTATTCCACAAACTATCGATTTGGGAAATCCTTTAATTGCTGATTTTTGCACTAATGTTTCATCCTTTAATTATGGTAAAGTTCAAACGGGAACATGGTCAATTGACATGACGATTAATACTGGTAGCGATACAAGTTTAATTGCCTGTAAATATAGATTCGATGCAATGTTAGTGTCAATTGACGGCTTAGTCATGGAAAGAATTTTTAGATCGTCTTTATTAGAAAGTAATGGAGGTGATGTGTCTTATAATTTAAATATTCAAATACCATTTCTTATGTCCAGTACGAGTCAGCAACTCATTATTCGAGTATATGCATATCCATATTCTGCAAACGGTAAAATTCTTGATATTAACACTATTCAAGATAATCTTAAAAAAGAAAATAAACCATTTGGTGTTCGTATTGATAGTTTGACTTTACAATTGCACACACTGTATAGTTTTAATATTTCTCAAAATGATTCAGTCTTGGGTTCTCCAGCATTTTATGAAGATTTACCATTAGTTCCCGCAAATGCCTTAGATAGTCAAATGTTTTGGTTCCATGCAGCAAGTGATTTGACAAACACTCAAATTGTATCTCAAAATCCAGGTTTATATATTTCTGGGTGTTTGTATTCGCCTTCATGGTTTGTTGATTTACCTTCCAATATGGAAGTTAAATTTGGGGCACAAGGATATTCTGGATCAAGTATATGGTTTCGAACAGTTCCAGCAACTGGTGTGACATCAAAAGAGTTTTCAATTTCTGCTGCACAACACAAAATTTCTAAAAACATTCATGTTGTAGCCCATGAAATATCATCTACAAACTCTAACATATCTAATATCAGATATTACAAACAACCCATGCATTATTCTCCTGTGATTCAAAATGAATTAATTAGTGGAATCAATGGTAATAATACATCATATATGCAGGGTAAAAATCCCAATTTGATCTTTACATCTTTTTCAAAATCAAATCAGAAAGCTAATAGTTTACTTTCTATAACAGCACAAGTTGATGAAAATACTAGTCCGTCCATTAATACTGCTGTTAATGCATATAATGGAGAGACAAATAGATGGTCAAATGCAAATAGTACATTTTTAGATACTGAGTTCGGAGTTAATTTAAACAGATTAACACAAGGATTATCAAATATATCAACATGTATTTCTAATAATGGAAATATATTATATATTGTTGGATATGCTCAACCAGGAACTATTATTTTGAAGTTAACAAATTTAAATATTGTTCCTTCCAATGGAAATATAGCGCCTGGAAATTTGTATATCGTTGATGGAAATAAAAATGTAGAAAATATTCCAGATAATAATCCCATAGTGCCATTCGGATCATTAAGTGGCAATGCCGTAAATACTTTCCCTGGATTATGCGTGAATAAAAATGGTATTGTAACAGTGGGATACACAATACAAGGACAAGATGGATTATTGTATGCAAGGCAATTTAACGGAAGTACATTTGGTGATGCTTATGTTATAGTTAATTTTAGAAAAGGCACTATAGCATCTACAAATATAGCCATAAGTGGAATTAATTTACAATATGATCACTATTTAAATAAAACATTTTGTGCATTTTGGTGTGGTGGAAAAGTTTTTGTTACTACAGTAACAGATTATATTCAAGGCTTGGGTGCCATGAATGATTATGTTCAATTTGTTGCAGGAAATAATAATTTTGGAGATAGTTCAAATCCATCTAACCCATATTTCGCGGCAATGAAAACTTCTGGTTATTTAATTGTTCCAGATCAAAGTCAAGAATTAGACATTCCGAAACAAAGAGTTGGATTGTTTATCAGCAATCAATCTGGGTATCAGGGAAATTTATTCGTCTATTACAAGGACAGCAAATCAAACTTACAAGTAAGAAGAGTTATCTATGGAAGTCAAACATGTAATCCAATTCCATTATTGTAAAAGGATTTACTATATTTAAGCGTAGTATATTATAACTATGTGGTATAGAAAAGTATTATCAGAAGGTTTAAATTCTAAACAGGTGTATAGGGAAAGTCTGGATATTGCGATGACTCCTGCACTTGAAGACATCATCTCGCGTTTGAACGCCGAGAACAAGCCTCCTCTTATTGTAGGTGGTGCGGTGAGAGATGCATTATTGGGTAAACAGCCTAAAGATATAGATATTGAAGTTTACAATACAACATTTGACGAGTTATCTACTATTCTAGCGAATTGTCCAACTGTTTCTAAAATGAATTTGGTTGGTAAGAAATTTGGCATTATAAAAGTTGTTGATATTGATGGCAATGATTATGATTTTTCTATTCCGCGAAGAGATAGTAAAGTTGGTATTGGACACAAAGGATTTAAGACTGAATTTGACAAATCCATCACTCCACAAGAAGCAGCCTCTCGAAGAGATTTTACTTTTAATGCATTAGCATATGATCCTCAAAGACAATTGATTCATGATTATTACAATGGCCGAGAAGATTTGGAAAATAAAATTCTTCGTCATACGAGTGAAGCATTTGCTGAAGACCCGTTGCGTGTTATACGCGGATTACAATTTACTGGACGTATGAATTTAACTATTGCTCCTGAAACTGCGGCTATAAGTAGACGTATGATAGACGATTACACTAAAATGCGCCCTAAAATGATGCAGGATTACGTCAATGGCGGAAGAGATTTAATGATTCAAGATTATCTCGATGAAAGAGCCAATCGTATTCAAGATTATTTAGAGGAAAATCCTGGAGCCACCGAAAAAGAGATTACTAAAAGATTCCCCAATCAGGCTGATAAGAAATTCCCCGAAAATCCAGAATTATTTTTTGCAACTGATATACATAAATCTCTTGCATTAGAAAGAATAATGGAAGAATGGATGAAATTAGCAGTGAAATCTCGTTATCCAGGAAGTGCTTTACAATATCTCAAAGACACTGGCTGGATACAATTTTATCCAGAAATTGAGAATATCATGGATGTTCCTCAGGACCCAGTTTGGCATCCCGAGGGTTGGATTACAACTCCTGTTGATTTACATGAATACAAATCAATTTTAGGTCAGTCTATGCCAATTGAAACATTAACTAAAGAATTATTGATTAATGTTCTCAATAAACGACATGCTACAAAACAAAATAGATATATAAAATTTGCTTCAAAAAGTATAGAAGTGTTTTTTGAAATGCCGATTCGTCGTGTTATTTCTATTATGACCGATGCTAAAGCGGAACGACAAGCTGTTATGGGTTTAATTGAAGCTGCGGCAGTACATTTAATGAATTCATTGGCATATGATCCTTCTAATCCTTTGGGACATGAACATCTAGAAAATAAAGTACAAATTATCAATCCAAAATTCAATATTAATGGCGATGATGTTGTATTTAGTTTTGGTTTAATTTTCAATGAAAACATTGAAAATTTACAAGAATCATATCATGTTAAGTTTGGAGACGTAGGGCTTCATACATCTTTAGTAATGAATGAGGCGGCTAGGATTGCTGATAGAGATGGTTTATCAGGAGATGATCGAGCAGTATTGGTATTTTCTGCTTTAGGCCATGATTTGGCAAAAGCTTATCCAGAAAATGAAGGTACAACCGTTCTTAGAGAAAAACAAGGACATTATCGCTGGACATCTCATGGACACGAAGAAGCATCTGGCCCATTAGTTGAAAAATTCCTTAAGAATATTGGTGTTAAAAACGATATTATTCGAAGAGTGCGTCCTTTAGTTGAAAGACATTTAGCGCACATTCAATATAAACCAGGAACTACAAATATGTCTCAGATACGAAAATTAGCTGATGAAATATATCCTGCTACTATTGAAGATTTATATCGTTTAATGGAAGCTGATCATTCTGGAAGGCATCCTTTGCCAAAAGGTAATGCCCCAACTGCTGATATTATGTTAGATATGGCTAGAAGAGATAAATCTAATTTAGGAAGACCTGAACCATTAATTAAAGGTTCTGATATCATGCCTTATTTTAATTACAAAGGTGGACCTTATATTGGAGAAATTGAAAAAGCTGCTTATAAAGCTCAATTAGAAGGCCGCATCAATAACAAAGAAGAGAGCATTATTTGGTTAAGAAATTACATAAAAAATATAGCAGGATTGATTAAATCCGAGCATATTTTGCCATATTATGAAAATAAACCAGGAAAACATGTTGGCGATGCATTAAATGCTGCTTGGCAAGCTCAATTGGAACAAAAATTCAATGATTTACCAGGCGCACAACAATGGCTTGCAGAATATATTAATGGGCAAACACCCAAGAAGGCTCCAGATGAAATTCCTAATAAATTGGATTAAATCTTTGTTATCATTTAAAATATACGATCATAATGATTTAACAGTATTAACGGATCGCATTGAAAGAGATTTAGAACACGAAATTAATGGGGAGTAATCTACTCCCCATTAATTTGTATAAACATGTTAATATTATTAGGGCGATAAATTTAAATGGCAGATCAAAGAGAATTAATAGGTACATGTATTATTGGCGCAATTTATGCCCCAAATAAACCAAGCGTTAATGGATACTATGCTAGAAATAAAACTCAACCAGATGGAAATAATCTTTTACCTGAAACGTATTATTACATAAATAACAACAAAGAAATAAGCGAAAGATTGAAACCTGTGCCTCAATTCAATGGAGGTTTAATTCCAGAAGTAAATCCTCATTTAGTGGCCCCTAATTTAACATATGTTTATGGGTACTTACAACCAAGCCAAACTTGTAATGTACATAACCTGATAATGGCCCCAGGAGCATCGGATCAATATTTAAGCAATTCTCAAATTAAAGGATATAATCCACCATTTACTGGAACCAATATACCAAATACTTACAATGGGACTATACCCGATAATTCTGCTAAACCCAATCCTGGTTTAGCGGATAAATTAGATACAGGAAATATACAATATCCTTACATACCATCTAGAAATAATATTTATACTAATGCTCAAATAAATAAAACATATAATATATGGCAATTGACAAATTATCCAGAAAATAATTTTATTTATCAAGCTTTTTATAATCCAATACCTCAGGCAAATAATATTTCAACAATTCATCAGAATATTGATCAATCTTCTGCTTCTATACATGTAAATGCTATTAATAATAGAGCTATAGTTCAAAGATTATATCCAATCTCAAAAGATTTGGCATATGAAAACGCATATTTATATTATCCCGCTACAAGTACAGCTAATGTCGCGCCAGCACCACGTAAAATTAACGCAAAGGGTTCTATAAATTGTGGTTTCCAATTAAAATTCCAATATTGTGATCTTTCTCAAAATGAAAATCCTGCAATATCAGATTCCAATGCAAGTATTGTAATTCGCTGGGGTAAAAATGGAACCCCTGATCCAAATTATATTTCGCAATATAATTTAATATTGACACCAGACAAATCTCCAGAATTGGCATTTTATAATCCTCAAAAACAACAATGGGATAAAATTAAATTTACTAATGAAATTTATGCATTCGGGAAATTTGATAAATATTATGTTTGCGTACATTATGTGGGACCGTCAATGTTGATTGGATTTGGAACAACAAGTTCTGATACTGTTACGTGGCATAATTTTAATCCAATACCCGCAGATTGGACAAACGATAATAATTATACCTATCACAAAGTGCCAGAAGATAGTATTATTGACATTATATTCACAAATATTCAATGTTCATTTGAATATGGACCTATGGCTTTTAACAATTATCATCCAGAAAATTATGACTCCACAAATAATACAAGCGATTTAGGTAATGTTAATTTCACTTTTTCTTATCCATATCCTCAAGATACAAATGCTGATTTAAATCAAATAACTCAATCTTATTTAACAGAAATACAAACTGCTTTTGATTCACATAGGTATACAATTAATGGAAATAGCTATGATAAAATGGATACTATGCCTTCATATCATGGTGATTATAGATCATCATCATCGGAATTAAATTGCACGTTTAGATCAGATTCAAATGGGGCCACATATACATATAATAAACAAAATGGCATATTAAATGTTAATGGAAGAATTAATTTTAATACCACAATAGAAGGACCTATATTTTCACATGTAAGAACACCGATTAAAACGACAACAATTACATCAACAAGTTCAAATCCAGCCATCCCAACACCTCAAATAGTGAAATCATTAGAATGGGGAGATATTAGTGAATGGCTCTATAATTGGGATGTTACTTACGAAGCGGCAGGTAGAAATAGCTCCTATTTAACTGCTTCAGCCACTGTTGTATTGCATAATATAGCAACAAATCCTATTGGACAAAAAATCTTAGATTTATTGGAAAACAATGTTTTTGCCATTACATTAGGCGCTGGGTATGGAGAAACTATACCTTATTTTCAGGGCATTATTACCTCTATTAGCACTACATATTCTCATAATGGCTCAATAACAACGATTCAAGCCAAAGATTTAATGAGTAAAATGCTTCATGACATACCTTTTAGAACTACTTTTAATTTTAAAGGAATGAGATATGGTAGAATTTTAGATTTTTGCATAGAATGTGCTGGGCTATCACCCTGGTATTCGCGTCAAACAGGGACACAGGCATTTGAAACTGCTATGAATTATAGATTGTCTTATTTGCCACAAGAAAATCCAATAGCATCAGAAATACTATTCGGTACGCCATTGAATTCTATTGAATCTGTGACTAAAAATGCTTTAGAATTAATTATTAATTTAAATGGTTTGCCTGTTATGTTTTATGATCCAATTCAACAATATATATATACAGTTCAAAGACAAAACCCTAAATATATCGACACTTTAAAGTTTTTAGGAAATTATGATGCAGATGGCAATATTTTATTGCCTAATTCCACAGATGCATCAAACCCAACAGAAAATTTACATGGTGTTTTAAAATCTTCCTATATAGTAAATACAATTTTAGATCAGTTACAGGCTGGCTTAAGATTGTATGGAAAATCTTTAGACAGTAATATTATTACCTATATAAATGATTATTACAATGCATATAATTATGAATCGTTGTCGAGTTTAAATAATGCTTTTAATAAACCTTCAAACACATTTGAAGGCTATATAGGATATAATAAAGTAGCAGTCAGTGATGTTAAAAATACATTATGTGATCAAGAAAGTTTAAATAAATATGGTCAAGCTCTAGATAATCTATTGCAGCACACTTATCAAAATATTTCTTTTGATTGCTATGTAACTCGTCCGTTGAACCATTTTGGTCAATTTATTATCCAAACTTTTTTAAATGGAACACAAAATGCCACAGATGCTTATTTTTATAAGCAGGTAAAGTATACATTCGATAAAGAAAATAATACTATTGTATCTCATATTCAAGGAGAAAAATTCCCTTCTGTCTTTTTAAAATCAGGCCAATTAACAAATGATGATTTAAACACTGAAGGAATTTCTGATTTTATCGGAAATAAAGGGAGATAAAGAGGAAATAATATGCCTAAATTTATTGGTTTAACTGATGCTATTCAAAATAATATTGCAGAAGCTTTAAATAATTTACCTGCGCCTTCTCCTGGTTCACCATTGGCAACTTCTTTTAACTCTTTTACAACCGTAAATGAACCCATAGACAATACTGAAACTGGAGTTTTAAGATGGGGATTTTCTGTTTGGGGAGTTAATCCAGTTACCAAATATTATAAACCAAATGTAATTAAATAAGGAAAAATTAAATGTCATTATCTCAACTTTATTCAACACCTATTTATGGATTAGGGTATTTTATTCCTAGCGCCAATGTTGGTGAAATTGTCACAATGGATATTGATAGATTCAATACCATAGATAATGAATTACAAGCATTGTATAGCATATTTGGCAATGGTATTATAGATAATGACCCTACCAACCCAGCTTGGTATATGCAAGCCATTTCTGGGAGCACAACTAGTTTCGAAATTACTAGCGGACAAGGGTTTGTTGGTTGGATGTCTGCTGAAACCACAACTCCAACTATTATTAATCTTCCTGTACAGGTGGCTGGCGTTAATAATATCACATATTGGGTTTATGCTACTAATAATGCTACCACACCCACTCAAAAAACAATAGATTTTATCGTTTCTTCGGTCAATACTCCTGGGATTAATGATCCTGTGCATTATGTATGTTTGGGACAAATATATATAGATTATACTACCAATCCGATTTCCATTAGTTTTTATAATGATGCCGCTCATGATCGTGTAAATATTAGCCTATTTGCATCAATAGCAAGTGTAGTTAATAAACACTTACATATCGGAGGAACTCTTAATCCAAGTCAAATAAATCTTGGGTTGCATGTGCAGGGTAAATTATCTGGTGATTATATTACTGATTTAGATTTATCTACAGTGGACAGAGGTACGCTTTCGCCTGAAAGACTGCCAACAATAGATCATAATACATTAACTCATATTGGCACATTAACACACAATCAAATTGATACATTGCTCTCAAGTTTATTAGTTTTAGGGAGTAATTATAGATTGTCAGATTTAGCCGTTGCCAATTTACTTTTGACAGTTTTAGCGCTTAAAAAACAATCTGGATTGTCAGAAATTGATGATACTTTGATTAACTCTATTTTTTATATACCTTCAAGCACGAGTGAAAATTTAGAAGCTACAGGTGTGCCTTCTTCTATTGATTTGGCTACAATTGATAGAACTCATCATGAAATTGTAGGTACAAACGTCACTGGTTTATCCAGTCAAACAATTACATGGACAACAGATACTGATTTTAATAATGTTATCCTAGCAGACGAAGCATTAGTAATTGCAACTGTGCCAACTCCTTATCAAAATATTCAAGTCGTTGGCTCTGGCATTAATGCATATATTACAAATACACAGCCTGTTAATTATCTGCCTGTTTGCAATACAAATTTAGATGTTAGTGGTTGGCATATAGCAAATATTTTTAAAGATAAAGCTACTAAGGCAATTATAATACCTCCCGCGCCACCAGTCTTACCTGCACCAACATATAATAATGAATTAATCGACACATATGAAGTTTCGCGTTATTTTTATTTTTCTTTTGCAAATTCGCAAGATTGGAGTTCGGAGACTGATCTAGGTATAGGTTTTGGTTTTTCTAGTAACAATAAGCCAGGAACAATATACTGTTATTTATTAGTTGATAATGGCACAACTGTTACAACAACAGAATCTGGAATTGAAAAAACAATTAGTATATCAAACATGGTTTCGATTCGAGACAAATCAGATATATCTAACTCTTCAAGAATATATAAATATTTATCTCTCAATGCGTTTGGTTTATCCACTCAGCAAATAAAAAATATTCAAGGCATTGGTTTCTATTGGGACACCTCAAGCTCTAATGGATGGGATGGTAATGAAGTTGACTTTTATTTGATTCATCCTAATGACTCTGAAATAAGCACTTCTATTGCACCTTTCCCAAATGTCATAGAAGCCAGAAATGCCATTTTAGACACTACATCTGCTATATTTGTTTGGAATCAAAATCTTTATTCCAAACAAGGTCGTTTAGTATTTCGATTTAATAGTAGTGCAAGTACTACAGAATATACTAACGTTTCAGCAGATATAGTGGCACCTTCTGGTACGACTGTAAATATCTATACTAGATCAGCGGATATTGAATCTGATTTAACTACTTTGGTGCCTTTGCCAAATAACGGCATGGTGGATACGAGTTCAAAATATGGGTCTTGGTTTGATATTGTTGTGGAAACAAACGCATCTTTAGACTTAACATTGGCACCACAAGTTAATTCAATAACTTTAAGTTTTTCTGCGCCTGGAAGTTCTTCAGAATTAATTTGGAATAAAGACTATACTGATATTGCAACAGGGCAACAGGGCTGGTATACAGCTACAACTATGATAAATACTTTAGTTGGTTCACCTTATTCTGAAGGCGGAGAAACTAAAAATACATTATCTATAGCAGACACTTCTCGTGTTGGCGAATTTATTTTCTTGCGAAACAATAATGGATATAGTGCATATTCATTAGACGACAGTGATGAGGTTACATACGCAGATATAGCACAAATAAATAATATTCCTTTTTCTCCAGTCTCGGTTTGGAACGGAGGTACATCTTTAGGTTTTAATTCTCCTACTGATATGGTGACATTAAATAACTCTAATATTGTAGTTGCAGATACTGGAAATGATAGAATCGTTGAAATAGATTCTAATTTCAATGTATTAAGAACAATTCAAGGAAACATAAGGCTTAATCAAACCGTTGGTGATTTTGTTGCTTTGTGTGCTTCATATAATCCGTCATTGGGCATATTATGGATTGCCTTTTCTCAAAATATTACTATTATCGACCCAACAAAAATATTTTTAGTTTCTGGCAAACAATCCATCACTTTGGGAGACTCAGGCGTTAATACAATTCCTTTTAATCCTATTGGCGGTAATTCTGCTACAATACAAAGCACCTTTAGCGCTGCGATAAATACTCAAATCCAAGCTTGGACTGGCACATTACAAGTGATTATCACAAACGGGGCAATAAAAACAACATCTACTGGCGGAACATTGACGCCAGGAGGGACACCTACATATAATCTCCCTACAGGACAGTATCAAAATCTAGGTATTAATAGTTTTGCTGGCACAATGGCAGCAGAGCAAGGTATACCATCCTATACATCTTCTACATCGAATAATGGAGATTATAATGGAGACGGTAAAATAGATACCGTTTTACAAGGACCAGGCGGACAATACGGAACTCCTGTTACTTTGAATGTTTATACTGGTAATATTTTGTATGATAATATTTATAATCCAATTAGCATTCAGGTTAAAGACGATGGTTCTTGGATAGTGGGAACTTGTGGAGAATGGTGTGCTATAAAATATGATTCTAATAATAATATCATATGGGCTATATCATCTTCTGTAGCTTCATTTACTCCAGGATTATTAGGTCAAGCCTATGATATTTCTACAAATACAGCAGTACAAGTTCTATTTGCTTTACCAGCTAACAGCAGTGGAAATGGTCAAATTCTTTTAATTAATCACTCTTCTACTGCTGATACCCCTATTATGAATTTAAGTGTTCCAGGTGATGTTATTCGAGCCATTCCATATGGAGACAATGTACAATATTGGGCTTTAATTAATGACAGATTAAACAATGGAAAGTCATCAAAATTAATTAGAATAGATAGTACTGGCAGAATACACTGGACATGGGGCCAAGGCGAATTAACATCACCAACAGGATTAAAATTACTTATTAATGGAGATGTGTTAATTTCAGAGTAAAGCGTGTATAATATCTATTAATAACAAATGGTAAAATTATGTCAAAACTATCTATTAAATATGATAAAAAATATTCTTCTGGATTTGTATTAGTTACAGATAATGAAACTAATACAAATGTTTTATTTGAATCAGCTCCAGATAATGCTTTTATCGGGGCTAAAAATGACAAATTGGCTTTTTGGATTAAATCAAATGAAATTAAAGCTTACATATTAAATGACGGAGATAAAGTCAGAATTGTATTTAGTAAAGATACAACTTTTCCATTCGTAACGGCAATTTCATTGAGCAATGTAAGTAATTTAAATTTAGATAATAATTCGATTGTTTTTGAAATAAATAATAAAAAATATGAGATTAATACGGAAGACTGCACATTAGCATTGGATGCAAACAATAATATTTTAGTTACTTTAAAAAATATGCATTCAACATTATATATTGAAAATTATAATCCTAAAAGATTGTTTTCTTTACTAACTATTTCAAATAGACTATATATTACATACAATCAAAAAATACCTGAGTTTTCTATACAATTATATGATGATTCCGAATATACTACTTTAAGACCTTACAGATTGGGCACACAAGTTGTTTCTACCATGCCTGCTGCATTTGAATCTAATCCATCTAAACCAAAAGAATCAAGAAAAATATATTTTAAGATTAATTATGATGGTTCTGTGCCATTAACTGGGTCAGGATATGATATAAGTAATAATTGTAATCTTTATATAGCATTACCTGATGGGTTTGATTTACTTCAACCTCCAAAAATCATTACCATGCAAGCATTTAATGATAATCAAAGTTTTGCTGAGTATGAATTTCATAGACAAGATACAATTAATTATGTAGATGGATTTTGTTATATGTATGTTTCAGCACCATTCACTGTACAACGTATGCTTAATATGGGATTTACTGTAAGCGCTTCTGGTAACGCTTTGACAACAGATGATTTTATATATGAAAATGTTATTGTGTCTTCAGATTCTGAAATGCATGCTTTTTCTGAACAACTAACCGAAGAGGTAAAAGATACAAATCTTGATGAATAAACTATGGCTATTAAAGTTCTATTAAATACTTCTGCTTCATCATTTTTCCAAAATAATTTATTGGATTATGGCAATATTTATGCTACTAGTAATGTAAATGATGATTTAAATATAAATACAAATTTGCATTCTTTAGTATTTGATATTTCTTTATTAAATACAGAAACCAGAGAACAGGTAACACTAAAACAAATTGTTTCTTTGAAAATTAGTAATGATCCAAGTTTTGATGTTCCATCAGTATTTGAAATAACCAACTGGCCTAATGGAACTTCCTATAATAGTAATTTTGATTATATTTTTACTTTCAATCCTGAATATACACGTCAAGGCAATTTAAATAATTCTTTAGAAATGGGGTTATTTACAGAACAGGCTGGAACTGGTAAATTTATTGTAAATAATTGGCCTTTGTCTGCCGAAGGTGGATTGTCTAAAGTTTATTATCAAATAATAGTAAAAGACACAAGTGATAATTATGGTACATATCCTGATAATTATGGAGGATATGGTGAAATATTATGGCAAGCATATCCTCCATCAACTCCTGGGATACCAGAATTGGAATCTAATATAAATAGTAATTACACTGGTAAAGACTCCACATGGTTTTTTAGATCATCTGAAGATTTATCAGATAGCATATATAGAACAGGTATTTCGAGATATTTGGGAGATATTTTAGAAGTAAGATATGATTTTACTAATTCACAATATTTCCTACAATCAACTTTGGGGAATTCTTCTAATGTGTATAGGTCCTTGGCTCCTTCAGTTTTAGCACAAAATACCGCATTAACATATACTGGATATAAATATGATTATTCCAGCAAAACAATTTCAACTGATACAGGCTCCTCTGTAGTAGTGGGAAGCAATTTAATAATTCCATTAACATCCTCTTACAGCCGAGGCGCAGCAATTTATGCAACCGAACAATGTGATTTAACAAATCAAAATGCTCCAGATTTTGCTTTTCAAGTCAGTATGAATTTTGGAAATACTGCTAATACAACACATTTAAACATTAGATTGCAATTTGGACAGACATTGCCATCTGGAAGCACAATACCTAGTTCATATTATTATATAGATATTGATTTAAATCCAGAAACAAAATTATATACAACAACGTTATATAAGAAATATTCCTTTGTTATATCAAATATACAGAATTTAATATTACCTGAAACAATTTATCAGGACATATTGTCTGGTGGAATTTTTGAAATATATATACAAAACGGTAAATATATATCTGCTTATTTCACACCTGATTCTAGAAAAACAGAAAGTATTAAATTAATAAATGCATATAATATTGAAACATTTAATACTTTATCTGGATCAATCGCTGTTTCTTCAATTAATAATGATGCAGAATTTGTTGTTAATGAATTGGTTCAAGCACAAGGAAAATTTTTATTGGGAGTTGATTTAGGTGATTGTAATCAAGATGGGGTTTTGCAAAGAAATCAATCTGTTGTGAATATAACAGGGTATGATTATGACTGGATTACAAGCTATAACAATGGCGATTGGACAGTTAATAAAAATGACAAACCTACATATTCGGAATTTTTATCTGGAAGCACAATTACACCATATAGAAAATATATAAATGTTAATAGCACAACTAGCAGTATTGATTCATTGCTTTCAATTAATTTACTATGTAATCAACCTACTTATTCAGAAAATGCTAATGTAACTTTGAATGTTAATATTACATCTGGTGATTTTTATATATTCTTTACAAATAATAAATTTTATAATGTTATCGACATTAATGAAAATATGTCCGAACCTCTATCGGACATATTAGAAATTGTATTTTCTTCATCAAAAAATGGAATTTTTATTACACAAAGAAATAATAATCATACAATTTACACCAAGCAGATTAATAATTTTAAATTGACAAACTTTACTGTTAATGTTCAACTATTGAAACATAAATTGGATAACAATATTGATGGCAGTTTCATTTATTTGGAAATTGATGATTCTACTACAGGAAATGTAATTACATCTACGGAATTTATTCCTGCTTTTTCGGCAAATGCAACTTCTGGCCTGGGATGGTATGTTGGGTTTGGCGGGTCAACAAATAATGGTTCCATCAACTATAATGTTTATCAATTTAGATCAAGCGGAATATTGCCTGTGACTTCTTTTAATAAAGAAGAACAGGTTAATATCAAACATTTTACTAAATCAAATAGCGGGTTAACATATCAAAAAAGATATTTAGGGCAAACATTAATTTCTTCATTAACTGAAGAAAATGATGTTTATTATGGAAATATTAAATCTGTTGGTGTGCCTTTAGCATTAACTACCAATTATGCTATAGAACCAGGCGTAACAACCATCAGTGATATTAATAATTATATAGCTAATACTTTGCCAGCAAATACAAAATTTAGACCTTTACAAGAAGGTGATTATTTATTATATGAAAATACTAATCGCATATTATATAAAGCATATGCGGGATTAATTGTGAACACAGAACAATCTACTATAGTCCAGTCTATGGGAGATATAATTTCTGACAATTATTATGGATACTATTTTTATGATGGAAGCTCCAATTATTATGCGGCTTATATTTCTGGCAATCCACACTATTCATATGAAGACTTTATTTGGAATGTCACATGTATGTCGGATATAGTTCCAGAAATAATAGATCAAGATGGCAGCATAATACAGCCTTTTATTATTGATGGATATACTCTAAATCCTGCCGATTATTTCTATGTTTATGGGGATGGAATATATCAATATATTTTAACAGAAACATCTGGACTTTATCATTATGCTTTTAATAAAATTCAATCTTTTACTGACGGATTAATAAAAGTTCAATATGGCGATATATATGGTTCAACGTCATGGTATATCAATACATATTTGGAAAACAAAGTTATTAGCAATGTTTATTTTACAAATATGATTTTAGATATAGATGTAAATAATATATTAACATTAACCGCCAATTTATTAGAATTTAAGATTAAAAAGATTCAAGAATTATATCCTGGATTATCACCCGCTGTCAGATTTTATAGTGGAGATATTAATGGTACTTTATCTCCATTAACTGGTTGGATTTATGGGCAAACATCTCCAAATAATAATCTTGTTCAAATTAATGATATTAATTTATCAAGTGTTGAAATTGGCAGTTCTGTTTGGGTCGCAATACAAATTCCATTTGGATATGAATTATATGCCGCAAATATTTTAAAACCTAATACAATCACAGTTTTAAATAATCACATGAATTTGGTTGATGGCGTGTGGTATAAATTGTTTTCTGAATATTCAGAAAGACACAGTAATACTAGTCATTTATCTGTTTTGCAATCACGAATCGCGGCAGATACTCATGCTCGAATAAGTAGCCAATTTAGTAATTTGTCAAATCAAACTCTTGTAGATATTTTGCCACCTATAAAAGACAATAGTAATGCAACACCAACCTTAAGTTACATCTATAATTTAGCTCCATCTGTTAATCAAGCTCAATTAACCATAACAGCTATAGATCAAGATTCTGGACTATTGGCTTTTCGTATTGTGAGAGAATCTCACAATACATTAATGTTTACTCCTTGGCTTAATTGGAATTCTTTAACTATTTCTGAATTGGGCACATACACATGCTATCTTAATACAGATTTAGATGGTTACAGCGGGTCAAGAAAAGTATGGGTACAAATAGCTGACCAAGCTGGCAATATCACGGAAACAAACCCTATTACATTACTGGAGCAAAAAATTGCTTTAATTGATACCGTTCCACCACGAGGAAGTATCCAATTTGTAAGTGGAATGGATGGATCACCAATCGAATTAATTAATCAACAAAAATCTTGGCTTAAAATTAATGGCGTAGATGATGTTACTGATGTCAAAGATTTTAGATACAGAGAATATGCTCCTGGATCATCAAATACATGGTCTAATTATTGGATACCTAACTCAGAATATCTGCCTTATTCATTTGCAAATAGTGAAGATGGAATTAAAAGAATAGAAGTGCAATTTAGAGATTACGGTAATAATGTTATGGAAGCGGATTCTTTAACAGAAATGCTCTATAATGCTTCTGATCGCAATGTATTATTTATTGATTCTACTGAATGGAATAATGTACTTTACTTTTCTGCCATTAAACACTATGAATACAATAACTATTCTTTGATAAATTCTAATGATAGTACATATGCTGGTAATACAGCATTTTACGCTATATCACCGTATGGAAGTAAAATTTTATTTAGAAGCACAGATAGAGTTACTGTATCTAACTCAGCTACATTTACCATTGATTCAGTTAGAGGATTAATAGTGTTTGATGCACCTCAATCGCCTTATCCAACAGTTACTGTAATTAGAGACTCCGCGCAATTATGGGCTTGGGATGGAATGAATGTATTTAGTGTGGCTGATCTTGGATATAAAGGCGAAAAAGCTATATTATCAATGCTTCCAACAGATAATTATTTATATATTGGTACAAATAAAGGTAATATTTATGCCTGTGATGGTAAAGTTATTAATGGACCTGTTTTTACATGTTCAAGCAATAATACGTCCTTACCAGTAACAATGCTAACTGAACATCAGTTCCAAATTGAGAAATACTATTCAAATAACACATCATTGACAGATATTAATTTTGAAGACATTTATGCTTCTAATAACATTTCTTATATTTATGCTGGTACATCTAATGTACCTAGATTATTTAGAGCGCCAACTCATCTGGCTATTAATAGTAGTTCTTGGGAATTAGTTTCATATACGGGATTTTTAGCTACAAGTAGTGGCGATATCACATGTGCAACAAGTGCATATGATAAATTATTTATTGGAACGAATCAAAGCAAGATTTTAACATATAGACGAATATTAGATCAAAACGAAGTGATTGAAACTTTAAATGAAATCGATTTAATTAATACAAGAATAGGATCAATTAACAGTGATAGTATTCCTGTTTCTACTTTAATTACAAGCGGCAAACAAATATTCGCAGGTATTGGAGATAGACCTGAAATATGGACATATTATGAAAAGATGATTGAACCACAAGCTAAAGAAAAATGGGTAGTACAAAATTCATATAAAAATCCTTGGCAACCATATATTAGCTTTACTAATGATCCCCTTAATAATGCAATTACGACTGTTCAAACAAATAATAATGATATTACACCAAGTAATATTAATGCATTAAAAATTAATAGTGGCACAAATACTAATTCTATTGTCACGTTGACTGCCAATACTGGTTCTGACTGGGAACAAACCATATCTAAAAATTTACCATCTAATGCTGTTATTAACGTAATCTGTGCAACAACAGAAAACATTAGTCTATCAGGACTTAATCAAACAATAGACGGTTTTTATGTAAGTGTTGTTGGAACAAGAATTTTAGTTAAAAATCAAACTAATCCAATACAAAATGGTGTATATTTGGCTGCAAGTGGTTCCTGGACTAGAGCAAGTGAACTACCTTCTTCAAATTCATTCGGTGTAAATACTGGTGTATATGTAGAAAAAGGAGATACTCAATATTCAACAACTTGGCTAACAACCACTTCTGGGACCGTAGGAGTAAGCCCAATTCTATTTAGCAAGCCACAATATACATTTGAATTAGGCATGATGTATTACAATACATCAAATACTATATCCTCAACGCCAAATAGACAAGGTTTTCAAATTAGCGATGGATATTGGTATTATGATGTTCAGTTATCACCTTCTGATATAATCATTACGAGCGGTGACAATCAATATTCTTATCAATTTGGAGTGTCTAACATAACCCCAGTTTCACCTATAACATCATTTTCAGTGAGTGATGAACAAATGCCAACTTCTGGCAATTATATTATGTGGAATTTTAATGGCTCTAATTCACTATCAAATTATGGGCCATTTTACCCTAATGATACAACATCTACTGCTTCTAGCACAAATTGGGCTGGGGAAAATACAGGACCTTCTAACGCATACATTAATAATTTAGACTATGTATCTGGCTCACTACATGCTAATATAAATAATGATTATGATCCAGTAATTTATAACTTACATGATCAGTTTAAAATTGATACACAAAGTAAAATTAAAATAAGAATGAAAGTCACACCTAGAGAAAATAATTCAGTTTCTACATCTACTTTGTATTCTGAGCCATTTGAGAATATTTTAGAAAATATTAGACTAAAAGTTTCAATTAATGAATTTGCTGATTCAGCTAATGACTTTTATTATTGGACAGATACTCCACTGGTTAATGAATTAGGTTTTGTTACATATGAATTTTCACCTCAATGGCATGGTATGGTAAAAGATATATCATTTTCATTAACTTATTTACCAACAGATCAAAATCGGCCCACAGACTGGTATATAGATTATATTGCAGTAGTAACTGATACTGTTGAACCTGATGCTTTACCAAATTTAAGATATAATATTACACCCATACGAGTTGGTGTCGATGGTAGAGATATTAAAGTATGGATAGGAAAAACAGATACGCCTATTATTGATGTTGCTAATTTCTTAACATTACCAACATCAAATGCTCAAATAAGATTTGGCAAAACCAATCCTTTAGAAAACAATTCTGTATGGTTATATGGCGATATGAAATTCGTGACTGGTAGTGTAATACCTCCTGTTACTCGTAAAATATATAATTTTGCTCTTCAATCACGCCTTCCATCTACTGGTGGGGTCAGAAAATTGGTTAATCACCTTGGTACTGTTTATGCTTTAACTGATGGCATCAGTAAAATATTGAAATCAGATAATCCTGATGATAGAGCTTCAAAAATGTTTATATATGATTCAAATAATCAAACTTGGGTTTATGAAAATCCACCATATCCGAGAAAAACCGATGGAACTGGTGTAATTAGACCATTAAGCGCATCTTCATACAAAGGAACGTTAATAGTTTCTGGTCAAAAAGGCACAATTAGAAGTCCGTATTAAACCAGGAATTAAATTAACTTTTGTATAATTTAAATTGTATTGTTGTATTTTCAAATACAATTTATTATGCAGGAATTATTAAATGGGCGATAACATACCAACTCCAGAAAATTTTGAAGACAATTCAATTGTCCAAAAAAATACTAAGAATTTAAGTAAAAAGAATGCTAAGTCTTCTTTGGATTTTAAGGCTATGAGTGGTGCCTATCCCATTAGCGCCGTTGTAAACAGTAATAGTTTAACACTAAACTTATCTGATACCATAATTAATTCTTTATCTTGGCCTAACGGATTTACCATTACGGTAAAAGATATAGCCAATGTCACAAAATCTGTAACTTGGAATATATCATCAGTAACTGGCAGTCAGATTATTTTTACAAATACATCTGGGATTTCTGTTTATTACACAGATTCTGTCGAATTAAGCTATAGTGTTCCAGGTAGCAATCCAGTTAATACGTCTTCGGGACTTTTAAGTAACTTTGATATAAATACGAGTAATACAAGTTCTCCAATACAAATAATTAATAATAGTATTATTGATGAAATTCAATGTGTTAATGCTCACTATAGCGCTGATGGAACAAAAGTATTTTTAAATTTCACGACGCCACATCCTGGATTAGTAATAGGAAATCTAACTAATTTAAAAAATGCTTTACATTTGCACTGGACTATAGGTGGAGGAATGCCAAATACAGCCATTCCTTCTACTATAACTATTAGTCCATATGTGGAAAATCAACTAATTTTAACATTTTCAAGTCCAACAATAGATAATACGTTTACGATTAGCTATGACGGCGGATTGCTATATACTGATTTTACAGATGCGTCAAGCGGAACTTTTACTACAGCTTTTTCTAATAAACCGTTGTCTGCTAAAGAATTAGTTATTACTGGTGCTTCCTTAACATATGCGTCTTCTACTTACAATGTTAATTTAACATTATCAGAAAATATTAACTATTCTTCTACTTTACCTTATACTGGTTTTGAAATTTATATTGATGGAATTAAAATGCCATATTGGGCGTTTACTCCGTCATATAGTATCAATCAAATTCAATTAGTTTTAAATCAAAATAGATTAATCAGAGCTGGAAGTACTTTAACATTATTTTATAATAAATCACTTTCTGATTCTGTGAGTGCTTATGCGGATTCAAGTGTGAGATTACAAACACTTGAATCGCCAATTAGTATATCCACAACAACTTATGGCACAAGCTACACTATACCTCAATATGCTTATTTGCAAAATGATAAACAAACTATTGAAGTAATATTTTCTGATTTATTATCATATTCTGGTTCTGGAGCGATACAAGGATTTGCTGTATATGAATATGGAACTGATTCACCAATATCAATATCGTCAACATCATTAAATTCATATCCAAATAATGACATAGTAACTTTAACATTAAGTTCTTTAAATACAGGTCAAATTTTATATGTAACATATACTCAACCTGGTGGATCAAATAATCTATATACTGGTTATCTTGGAAATCCTTTACATAACTTTAATAAAGATTATAATAACAATCCTATTTGCGTGTGTTTTAACGACCATCTTAATGGTATTGTTAGTGCGGACGGAACTCAAGTTACACTGTATTCTAATGAAATTTCACACAGTTCTATTATTACTGGATCACCTTTTGCGGTTTATATTAGCGGAAGCCCTGCCACATATACTGTGCCTACAACGATTGAATGGGCAAATCAAATTACTTTAAATATTGTAGGAAGTCCGATTAAAGCATCTGATACAATTACTGTAAGTTATTCAGCTCCCAATTATTATTTAGGATTAATAGATGAACGTTCTGGAATGTCTATTCAAAATGGCTCATTTAATATGAGTAATTTAAGTACTGTATCTTTATTAAATTTTAGTTCTGCTACGACAGATAGTGCAGGAACGTCTATTTCAATATATTTGTCAACTCCAAATCCTCCAATTTCTAAATCTGGAACAGGTAATCCGCAATTTACAATATATAAAAATGGATCACCAATATCCGTGCTTTCTTATGTGATATCTAATTCGCCTGCAAAAATAACAGCCAGCGTAGCTGCTCTATCACCTTCTGATACACTAACTTTATCATACAATCATGCGTCTCCATATATTCAAGACTCATCTAGCCCAGTGCAACAATTGCAATCTTTCACAGCCGCACCAATAGCAAATGTCATAGCTCCCTTAATGGCAAGTGCTGCTTCAAGCGTCGATGGAACTTATATTGTTTTAACGTTTAGTGATAACGTCACTCTAGACAACCCTGCTGGATCAGTTCAAGGCTTTACTCTAACAGTAGACGGAGTCGATAAAACCTCAACTATTTCATCAATAACAAAGCTTGTAGATACAACAAAATATCAATTTAATTTATCTAGTCCTATATATGCGCAATCTCATTTGATTCAATTGACGTATAATGCGACAAATTCAAATAAGACAAAAGACATACATAATAGTGTGTATTTATCTAGTTCTACTATATCTGTAACAAATAGTTCTACATCTAACAATTTAACTTTTAATTATGCATCAATTACTCCAGACGGAAATTATATTGATGTTGTGTTGAATACATCTAATACTCCTTTGAGCATCATTAATCCATCTATTATCAATTGGGTTATTAAACATGGTTCTGGATTTTCTACTACCGTTACCCCAACAGCCCAGATAATTAAAGGGACCACAGGATTAGATGCAAAGACAGTCCGATTGACTATTCCAACTCAAAGTATTAACTTGACTGATAATTATAAAGTAACTTATAATTCTTCATATGGTCCTCCAAATACATCTAACATTCAAGATTCATTAGGAAATCTATTAAACCCAAGTTCTGTTAATAATCAAAAAGTTTATAATTTACTAAATTATTGTGCTTCTGATTTTGTTGCATCAGACAATCCTACAAGTTTAACTTATTCAACAATTGTTTTTACTCTTGTGAATAATATAAGTTCCACTTCTGGAATCGGAGTAACTGTCAATTCTTCTCCAGTTACTCCAACATCTGTCACATTATCACCAAACTCCCATACTTTAACTATTCAATTGCCAATTTTATTAAATGATAGTGATGTTGTGGCAATTCAATACACGCTTGATTCCACAACAGATGCTTATGTTGGTACAACCAATGGTTTTCCTCCATATACAGCAAGCTTCCCTGTTATTAATAGAAGTCGTGTTAATAGTATAACAGTTAATACATCATCAACAACATCAAGTGCAGACGGCAATTATATTTATGTTCATCTTAATTCAAATTCATCAGCACCTAATTTGACCGCGATAGGCACTTTAGCCAGTTGTTGGAGTGTACAGGAAACAGTTGGTGGAAGCCCATCCTCTATTGGGGTTTCATCTGCGACATTACAAGGCACTAATAATAGTGTTGTCAAATTGACTTTAGCTTCAAGTTTAACACCTGGGTCCACAATTCAAGCAACATATACAGATTTGAATTCTGGTGGAAGAATTCATGATGCGCAAACTGATCCAGGGCCGTTTAGTGGTTCCCCTACAAGTCCAGGATATGGATTTTTAACCACTCAAACATTCGCCGTTAATAATGCTGCTGCGCCAATTTTAAATACAGCAATTGTTCAATCTTCTGGCACACAAATTATCTTGACATTTGATGCTGACGTTAGTCCTACAAGTCCAAATGGGTTTACAGTTAATTATACTCCTCAAGGGGGTTCCCCAACCACTCTTAACTACACTATTGATCAAACAGGAGTGGCATTAAATCAATATTATATTAATATAACAGATATAACTAATCCAATTATTTATTATAAAGATTCAGTTACAATTGGATATACTATTCCAGGAACATCTCAAGTCGTTTCAGCAGAGTCTGGCACACAAATGGCGACATTGGTTACACCTTTGTCTGCTATAAATAGCAGTTTACAAAGCCATTTAATTTTTGATAATGCATATACTTCAAATGATGGTAGCCAAGTTTTAGTTATTTTAAATTCTCCAGTTGGAACAACCGTTACTGGAACTGATTTAAATACTGCTTGGCAAGTCAAACAAGGAACAAATGTTTTTAATGTTTCTAGTGTTATTCAATATTCAGGCGATTCTTCTGGAAAAACTATTCAATTAAATCTTGTAAGTAATTTAGTTGCTGGTGGAACTGTAACTGTAAGTTATTTAGATTCTTATTATGTTAGTAATCCAACTAATCCTCAGGGAACTAACTCGAATTCTATTACTAATTCACAAACTCCAGCTAATAAACTATTCGCCTTTACAAACCAATCAGTTGTCAATAATACTTATCCAACATTATCTAATGTTGTTGTTCAAAATGATGGAAGATATATTCATGTTACGTTGTCAGATTTTAATAACGTAACACCAAATAATCCAGATGGATTTACAGTAAATATTAATTCATACGTAATGTCTGGCACATTTGGAAGATCAACCACAAGTGTTACAATTTTAACCACTAGTGTAAGTCATCCAAGCCCAGACGTTTATGTGATTGATTTAGGAACTCCAACAATATATCCTTCTGATATTGTTACATTAGATTATGCAATTGGAACATATCCCATTGAAGATATAGACTCTTCTAGACAATTACAAGGATTCACAGGTTATGTTGCAGAGAATAATAGCGAATTAGATAGATTTTATGTGGCTTTTGCACATACTGGATTTGATAATAATAATTATGTATCAGAATCTAGTGTAGATATCCAATTTTTTACAGAATATCCTGGTATTATTCCATCTTCTGGCCCCATTAATGGTTTTACATTAAAAGACAATCAAAGTAATGTTATTGCTACTACTGCTACATATAAAACATCTAATGGCAATTTTAGTTCTATTGAATTGTCTGTAACATCTGGAGTTCTTTCTCAATCAGATTATTATGTTTCTTATGATCCAACTGGATTTACTCCAATCACTAATTCTAACAGTACCGCATTACATGGCGGAACATTTACCGATATACAGGTCTTTAATAATATCGCAACGTCATCTTGCGCAATTGATGGCAAAACAATCACATTAACATATATGCCTGATATTAACACTGTCAGTGGACTTGACCCAGATGGTTTATATGTTAATGTAATTACTGATTCTGGCGTTACATCTCTTGATAGTACACAATATACACTTAGTAAAGCTTCTAATGTTTATACTATATCATTAACATCCTACCAGGTTGATAATACAAAATTATTATATATTCAATATGACCGCCCATCTTCTGGTACAAATTATTTCAAAGGTGATCAGCATGGATCAAATATTTATACTGGAAGAGAATTAAATGTAGATTTCCCTCCATTTACATATCCAAGCTGCAAAATTCAAACACTAAATAATAGCTTGAACCCAATACCTTTTATTAATAGCGCATCTACTACTGACGATGGACTATATATTTATGTCAGTGTTTATAATAATTACTATAATCTTTATCCACATACAATTGGTGCCAATGTTGAGGGTTTCTTTGTTTTGGAAAATGGCTTGCCATTTGATATTAGTTCTGCTAAGGTAGATTCATTTCATTCTATAGGCTTATATACACAGGCTATGACAATTAAATTAACTTGTGTCAATCCTACAAGTTATAACAAAGTATATACATTAGGTTATGATTCTTACATTGGTAATTCTCACGGCGACAATATTTATAACAATAATGTTCCTGTTAATTACTTGCCAAATTATGATTTCAATGTTTCAATTACAAATAATACATCGTCCTCTAATCCTCCATACATTAAAACTGCATCACTTCAATCAGATGGCGAAACCATTATTGTTACAATGTCTGAATATGTATTACCTAGTTCGCCTTTAGGATTCAGTGTTGTTGTTGATGGAAATAATGTTGTCATTAACTCGATTAGTTATAGTACATTAAATGATACCTATACTTTATCTTTAAATGTATTACAGCCAATTACTAGAAATCAAATTGTAGAATTAATCTATACATCGGCATCTACAACAAGTTATATATATAAAGGAAGTTCTCCAGCTCCACCTTATTATTATTTACAGCCTACAACAGTTTTTGTAGAGAACAATGGTCCAGTTAATACGGCTCCAATTTTTTTTGATGCATACACTTCGATAGATGGTAGTCAGATTTTTATTAATTTTGCAGAAGTTTACGCTCCTCCTTTGACTAGTTCTTCGTCTTTAAATGGCTTTGGTGTTACAGTTAATGGCTCATCGGCTACTATAACATCTCAAACAATTAATGCGCCTACACAAATATTATTAACTTTAAATTCTTCGGTAGTACATGGCGATGAAATTGTTGTCACATATAATCCAGGAAATCTAACTGATTCTTTTATTCCTGCTAATTCGGTTGCTTCATTTACACAACCAGTTTTAAATCTTGTTTCATATTACAATGACATATTTTTTGACCCTGTTGTGTGGGCAGGATTAAACATTAATCCTGCATTGGGGGATTTATATGAAAATAGAATAGGTTATCCTGTTGCTCAAGTATCTCTGGACACCACACCTCCATTGGGAGATATTATAATCAATGAGAATCCTGGAAGCGGTGGTATGCAAGTACATCATTTTGCTGTTTATACCGACACTACACCAACAATACCATCAGTTACAGAACAATTATTGTTTAACACACAATATTATGCTTTTCAATTTGCCTCTCCAGGTGTTGAAACATTAGCTTCTATTTCAGTTAAATTATCAATATCTTCTTTGGCGTCTAACGGTAGTGAATATATAGAAATGTATTTATATTCTGATGATTTCAATACCGTTGGAAGTAGAATCAGCACTTCATCTAATCAATTATTATTTAGTACTTTGACCCCGAGTTCCACTGAATATGCATTTACATTTACAGACACATTAAAATCGAACACCAATTATTGGGTAGTTATGGCATTAAGTAATATGCCAATTGGTAATAATAATCCAGTAATTATTTTAGGGGGACATGCTTTAGAAACAGGTGTCACTGCACAAAGTGAAGATATTATTAACTGGGTATATAATACAGGAGATATTCCTGTTTATTTAATCACGACTTCTACTAAAACAATAGCAGAAGGAACTATTGAACTTGAAGACCCATTCGGTGTTGCAATTAGAAAAGCTCAATATTTTGGAGATGCTACTAATCCAGGAGAATATGAATTACTTGGAATTAATGACTATAGATCATTAACTTATTATTTTAATAATCCAGCAGATAAAATTTCTTTTATTGAAGTGGGAGTTACAGCTAATAAACCGAAAAATTATATTATTGAAGCTAAAATTAATGCTTCAGATGATTGGAGTTCATTATTCACAATTATAGCAAATTCTGCAACAACTGATTACTATACATATACATTTAGTGCCGCATTGTCGCTCTATGCTGTTAGAATGCGATACAAGGGTGACTATTATGCTTCTAATACAAGTGCAAAACTTTCCATTGCAGCGACTGATAAATTATCTGGAGTTGTAGCGGCTAAATTTTCACGATATAGTGACTTTAGAGATGCTACTGATTTTCCTGGTGCTGATTCTAGTGGATGGGTCCAGATTGAGGATGGACTCTCTGAGTTTGATTGGAATTTAATTAATTCCAATCAAACTTGGAAGTTACAAGGTGCTTCTGTTTCGGGACAGATTAAGAAAATGATTCAATTTGGAGCAGGAATTGTCATCGCCACAAGTAATAAACTTTATTTATACAAAACAAATGGAAATATAACAAATACTTATACTGTTCCAAGCGCAAATATAGTTATTAATGCTTTAACAATACATCAAAATAATCTTTATGTTGGCTTAAGTAATGGTGTCGTGTTATCTTCTAATTCTGGTGCAAATTACACTACATTATTCACTATACCAAACGCATTATCTATTATATCTTTGACTTCTTATAATAGTGCATTATTTATAGGAACTGGACCAAATTCGTCGGGTAAATCTAGTCTTTATTATTACACTAATAATATTTTATCATTGAATAGAACATTTAATCAACCATACATTTACGCACTTGCTTCGGTTGGAAATTATTTATATGTCGCGCTTGGTGGAGTAACGGGATTAAATGCTGGTGCTATTTATCAATTCGATAACATACAATGGACATTAACTTTAACTTCTAATACAGATGCTGTATATACATTGCTACATGCGACCGCTAACGGTAAATTATATGCTGGATTAAGTAATGGCTACATTATGCAATTATCGTTCTCAAATGGCAAACCTCAATCTTGGTCTAAAAGTTATGTTAGTGATGCGAATGTATTTTATGCTATGGAAGATGATCCGTCAGGTAATTATTTCTGGTCTGCTACAGATACAGGATTGATTGGATATGTAGCAAATTCCAATACATATTATCCAATTGATTCACCTTCTATTGTTTCTGGAGGATTAATGTCCACATGGACAAATTCCGATGCTTCTAATTATCAATATGTTGGCATTGGCGCAAATCAAATTATTGTAGAAGACGGACCTATTAATTGGGATAATACTTTCCCAAGTGGAGTTAACAGTTCATATATCAATACGGTTTGGGAAGGATATATTCAAACGTCAACTAGTGAAAATTATACATTCTATCTTGATATTAGCGATGGTGCAAGATTATATATAGGAGGGGAATTAATCATTGACGCATGGAAAAATAACTCATCAATAACTGAATATACTGGCATAGCTACAATGGTATCAGGACAATGGACTTCTATTAGAATTGAATATTATTTGGGTTCAGAATCACATCCTGGCATTAAACTATACTGGTCTTCCAATACTATTTCTAAAGAATTGGTACCGTCTACATCTTTAGGATTGCCAAATAATGTTCGTGATTTGGCATATATTGGAGCAAGATTATTTGCTGGAATAGCTGATGGGAATTTATATATTCTTGATCCATCACAAATAGGACAAACTGAACGATACGCTTATGCGTTGTTTAAAGATGCCGCTGGCAATGTTACACCATTGCCAGGATATAGCGACGATATTGTTCAAGATTCACCAACTATTAACGGTGTTAAAATATCTAATGGAACAATTTATCAAGTACATGCTGATAAATCAACAGCCGCTATATTCTCTTCATCTGTTTCAAGCGCATTATATGCACCCGATAGATTAATAGAACAACAAGCAATTTATGAATCTCAACCATTCTATGCGCCAACACTTACTACATGGAGTAATATTTCTACATTAGCACAATACCCAGTCGGTGCTACAGTAGGAAATGGATTAATGCAAGGAACTGGTATTAAAATTTATGTTAGAACTGGTAATACAAGAGCACAATGTCTTAGCGCAGATTGGGGTAGTCCATTTGATATAAATAATATAACTGACACAATTAGCGGCGGAACTGGATATATTACCAATACATTTAATATTGCAACACTATCTGGAAAATGGTTACAATATAAATTAGTCATGTCAAGTGCTTCTCAAAATTTTGCACCAATAATTAAAAATGTTACTTTAACATATTCATCTGCTAATGCAAGTTACTTCTTCTCTGCATTATTTGATACATCTATTTATTCTAGTGATATTAGCGCACCTCAGATTAGAAGAGGACTATTAGCTGCCGATTATATTACCAATGGTGGACAAGTTGTTTTTGGATATATAACTGACCCAACGGCAGGAAATACTTTTGACTTTACACAATATAACATTATAACACCTAATACAGTATTTGAATTACCCGAGGCATCGCAATATATTAGATTTGCTATACTTCTTGTTTCTGTAGGAACTAATCCAGCGATTGTTTATGATTGGGCAGTTATGCTTGATGATGGTCCAGTAGACATGAATATCATGGATTATTTGTATAATCATTAAAAGTCTAATATTGTGAGTCACAGATGGCACAGATAAGTAAATTTTATAATTTTTATGAACTAGAAACGGGTAATATATGGTATCCTGGTTTTGACCAAGAAAATATGGATACTATTGAAAATGAATTATCTGGTTTATATAAATTTGTTGGTCCTGGTGTCTTAAGTGGTTGGCAAGTCACTTCTATGGCTTTAACAGGAAACTCTACCACAGATAATGCCATTATTGATGCAAGAAATGTATTAATAAATGCACCAATTGATTCTTTTATGAATCAACAATATTTATCATTGAATATTACTAATAATTCTGATGAAAATCAATGGAAACAAGTTATTCAAGTGTCTATTGGCAAAGGAATTGTTGGAGTATATGCAGCTCAAACAAACTACAACTATTATTTTAGACTTACATCCGATAATGTTTATTATGTTTGGGCGCAAGATGCATTTTGTTTACAAACAGAAGGTGTAGCAAGTATAAGTGTATCTACTTTAGATGTACCAGATTATCTTTCTTTAACTAATGCTACATATCTTGCGACAGTTGAAGTAACAACAGATTCAGTCACACATTTGCCTGCCATTTTATCTATCACACAAGATTCTAATTATTATAATGATTTAAAAAATCTAGCAGGTGCTTTACAAGCAGCCTTAAAACAAACATTTTATCACCATGTTCATCTTGGCGGGGCAAATCATCCAAGTAAAATTAATTTATCAAGTCAACTTATTTTAAATGCTGTTGCACCAGAAGGAAGTGATATTTTTACCATAGAAGACAGTTCTGGTAATTTATTTACTTGGAAAACATCAAATTACGGCATTCCTCAAGTTAGATTAAATAATGTAGAATTACTTAAATCAGATTATAGTCTGGTGCCATCAACTGGTATTTTGTATTTAAAAAATAGTGTGCCAAAAAATTCAACTATTCAGGTTATTTTACCTTTATCTCCTCAAGTTAAACTTTTTATCCAAGATGGTTCTAGTCTATCCTCTTCCAATGTGCCTAATTGGATTTATTTAACAGATGGCACAACCTCTACAGACTCTAACGGAAACACAGTACAAGTCACATATAAATGGAGTGATGCTTTATATTTACCAGCAGAGGTTTATTTAAAAGGCAATTTATTAAACTCAAATTTATATACCATAGATTCGTCAAATGGCAGGCTGATGTTCAATAATCCTAGTGAATTTAATCCAGCCTTAAGTACTTATCAAAATTCAGATTTATCTATTATTATTACGCATATTGGGATACAAATTACAGGAAAATTATCGGGTAAAAGAGTTGCAGATATTGATGCATCTACATTTACTAGAGGAACATTAGATCAAAAAAGAATTATTGGTTTGGATCACGTTGGACAATTTAGATATAAAGCGCCTGCATATTTAAAGCCTTCTTTGAGATTATTGCCAGAAGGAGATCATGTAACATTTTATCCTGAAATTCCAAATCAAGCATTGCAATATGGAACAGAAGTTTTTAATGTTTATTCAAGTCAAAATATAAATCCTTCTGTTTTACTGGGAACCAAGCGCGGATTAATACAAACATCAGATTATATTAATACAAATTACTCTTTATCTTGGAATATTGATAATGGTCAGCCTATATATTTTATTGATGAAATATTACCAGCAGATACTTATGAAAATCATTTTCATACAACATGGGCATTATCTAATATAAGCAATTCAAATGTTGTGGGTAAAGTATGGTATACCGTGGACGCGGGATTATCTTGGCATATGCTTAAAATGCCGATTTTAAACAATTCTAATCCATTTTATGCGACATCATTTTATGCTTCAAGTCAACGAGATGATGTTCAAGAGACATCAACTGCAAAGTCTAACTGGTCTTCTAATCTTTATCTAGGTACAAATCAAGGATTATTTTCTATTAATCAACAAAGTGGACAAACTCAAAATGATTGGAGTTGGGGCGCGGCTTTTAGTAACTGGTACAATGAAAGTGACAATGAACTTTCACCAGAAATTATTGGAACAATTTATGCTATACAAGAAATAGTAACAGTAAATCAATCAACCAATTCCGACACTGGTGAAGTCACAAAATCATTTAACAAAACATTATATATTGGTTGTGATGCTGGATTCTTTTATGGGGATTCTAGCTATATGAAACGTATTACTACTGATATACCCAAAGGATTTCGATGGAATAAAGAAAATAATAGCCTTTTATGGTGGACAGACTCTTATGTTGCTATAAGTAATTCATCTTATTACTATAATGATGGGGAAGGGAATACCACTTGGACTAATCCCTTTACTGGATCATTTAATACTTTAACGACAACAATCACAGTAGCAACTGTTTCATCAATTGATTTTACAAGTACATTGCCAACTATAATTGATGGAGTCAATCTTTCTGCTGGTAATCATGTGCTTGTTAAAAATCAATACATTGATACAACACAAAATGGTATATATTTAGTTAATAATGATGGGACATGGACTAAGACATCAGATGTATTAAATAATAATACTCAACCACAAGTTACCGTGTTAAATGGCACAGTAAATGCTGGAAGTGTTTGGTATGTTGAACAAAGAAGCGATATCATTTGGAAAATTAAAATTTTCAAACTGCAAAGTTCACAAAATGATGAAATATTCACTTCTATGGCTGATCACGGAACTGAATATTTTGCTGGTACGACACAAAATATTTATTATATTTCAGAACAATTTAGTGTTGGTGCTCAACCATATGTGTCTCAATTGTCATGGAATAATACGAATCAAGGCAAAATTAATTCTTTAATTTTTCGTAATAATTCTCAATCATCAAAAGGACAATTAATTGCTGGAACTCCAAGAGGGCTATGGATAGCAAATTTAAGTCTCAGTAATACAACAGATAATAACTCAATTACAATTATTGCGTGGACTAGAACTTCATATCAATTTAGCTCAAATAATCAAAAACCAACAATATATAACAATCATGATCTATCTATGGTTTCTTGGTCTGATTATAATTTTTCGTCTATTGACTATAATACACAAGCTTTTATTTTTAATTCTTCACCACGATATGGTTCTACATATGTTTACGAGAAAGATTACACACATTTTTATACCTTGCCTTGGAATAGTGCAGATGCACAAGTTATAGTTTATGTAAATAATATAATATCTACAATTAACTATACATTAAACCCAGATTTGGGATTGATAATTTTTAATCAAAGTCTTTCTCCTTCTGATGCTCAAAATGTATCTATTACAGTTATTAGACTTGGTGCATATATTAACAATGTTGGATTAACGCCTCATGAAGAATTGCCAAATAGTTTAGTGGCAGAAACTATAGCAGCAACCAAATTATCAACGGCTTTAACAGCGACATCAACAACTATTAGTGTAGTAAATCCCAGGGCATTACCTTCAGAAACACAATATATTCAAATTGTGAGTTCAGCTACAAGTGTTCGTGTTCCGATTTATATTGATCCATTAACATATGCAATCACAATTGTTGGTCCAAGTCCAGTTGTTTCAACTTTACCAATTGGAAGTCAGGTTTTTATTGTCACCCCAAAAACTATTTTAGGTATTGAAGATAAAATTACTCAAGTGCAAACAAATGAAACATATCATTTTAATTCTATTGCAAATCAAAATCTATTGCGATTCGCAATGTCGATGACAAATCAATATTCTAATTTGTATAGTAATTTTTACAACCCTATATCTGTTTCTGGAACCAAATCAAGTCTTGGGTTGGTTAATACGGTTCTTTTAAATCTTGATCAAGCTCCATCTCCGTTAGACCCTAAGGCCACAAATTCAAGTTTTTATGTTGGATGGATTCCAAGCGCAGCAGATACTCCTGTAAGCCCTCAAACTATTTACAATATTTATAATCCCTCTCAATCTGGCGACGGGATGATTGTGGGTACTGATCAGGGTGTTTGGATTTATCAAAATAATACTTGGAATAAACAATCTATTTTAGGTGGTGCAGCAAGAACTTATTTCTTTAAACATTATACTAATGGGTTGGGCAATCCATTAATGGTGGGTACAGACAATGGCGCATGGTTACAAACGGGCAACGAATGGTCTTCCGACCCAACATATTCACAAGTTATTTTTGATTATTTAAGCGGGAATTGGAATACAAGTGATGCTAATGGTAATTCTACAATTAGCGGTACATTTGAGGCTTTTGGCAAAGATGATGGTTTAGCTTTTATTTATACCAAAACTGGAAGTTCCACATTTATTTCAGATCATTTTGATACAGTAGACGGATATAGGGTTTATGGAGTATACCATGACACGTTTATTCGATTATCAACTGATTCGCAAGGAAATACACAACAAATACCAACAGATGCATTATATTTATGCACTGAAAAAGGATTGTATGGCACTACATTTGGGTCAAGAGGAGGCACATATTCTTCTTTATTAACTGGCAGAGAGATGTTTGGCAATACCATATCAAATGGTGTCAAATATTATAAAATATTTAGACCATTAGCTACACCGCCTGCAACCAAAACACCTATACCATTCAAAATTCTGACATCTAATGGCATCTACACTGTTAGAAATTGGAGATGGTGTGACCCTGACCCTACACAATCTGATTTATTAAATTTCTATGTAGAATCCCATCAATTGCAAGGTTTGTCATGTAATTGTTATGTTCAATTTACTGTTTCAGGCACACCTGGTAAATCTTTAACATTTATAGGAACTAATAAAGTTATATATCGTTCTTTCGACGAATCAACTTCTTTCGAAATATGTGAAAAAATTGCAGGTGGCGATACTGCCGTATATGATTTACAGCATTTTTCTGTAACCTTTTTAGATACATACGTTTCTAGCCCAACATATAATCAAATTGTAACTAAAGATTTAATTTTAGCAGGTACAGAATTAGGATTGTATTATTCTATTGATTATGGCGATACATGGTATAGAAGTGATGAGCCTACGCTAGAAGGATATGTGCCTATTAATTATGCATCTAAAATAACAAGTGTTATACCCTTCGATGATGGATATTTAGCAGAAACATTTAAAACATCTACAGGGTTAAAGAAAATTTACAAAATTTCAATTTATGTTTCTTTAAAAGATCATTACTTGAATTCTACCAGTCAAGCAAATTCACAAAATAATTATCTTACTGCCGCAATTTATTCGACGGACTCCAATGGCTATCCTACAAATACTACCATTGGAATGACTCAATTAGATATCGATACTTTAATTACTGAAGGTTATTTGCCTGCTGGATGGACAACCACAAGTCAAGATCAATTACTGGCATCTGATGTGCAATACGAAGGTTTTTATTCTTTAAATGTAGCTGCTAATTTGCCTGATGATACATCTACTTATGCATTGGTAATTAAAGAAAATGTAGCATCAGGTGCAGAACCATGTTTTAATTGGCAAGTTTCAGCTTTATCACATCCATATTCCGATGGGTTAGCATTAACTGGGGGTATTACTCCTAATTGGGCAACATTAACTCCTGGAGACAAAAACTTTTTCTTTAAAGTTTTTATGGTTCAACCCGTAACAACAACCACTGTATATGAACCAGTAGGATATAAGGATAATACACTGCCAGTTGGATTTTTAACAGGAGAATCTTATGGAAGCGTAGTGGTTACAGACGACGGAAGCTTAACCACAGATTCTAAATTTGCTATAGCATTAACAATTGACGATTCTAACTCTATTAAATGGTCAGATTCAATTGATGGAATTACATCAAATTTGTATCATGTTGAAAATATTCAAAATTTAATAGATATGCTATTTAATCGAACTAAAACTCAAGTTAATGGTTCAGATTTTTATCCTACTTTTGCGGATTGGTGGCAATATGGTACGAGTTCTTTAGAAAGAACAGATGGATTTTCAAATGTATTAAGTAGTTTTGACACCTATGCTTTAGCTTTAAGAGAGAATGGTGTATATTCTTATTTATACGATACTGCTAATTTGTCAGCTAGTGGGATAAGTCCAGAAGCTATTGTAAATGCTATTATTAACAAGAATTATAATGAATCACAGATACAATTTATTGTTAATGAAATTGTTCAATATCATATTGATAGGAATATGTTAAGGTTAAATGATATTCAAGACTGGTATGAGACGCAATTTATATCAGATTGGGATGGAACATCTGGAGGAATTGCCGCATCGCCAACTGTCAGAAATTATTTAATACAAAGATGGGCTAATACATTTACTCCATTGTTCTTTGTATTTGCGGATGGTGACGATAATGGCATGAATGCTCAAACAGCAAGCCAAGTAGGTTTGACAGCTTTTACTTCTTGGAATGGTTTAGGGGCCAATACATCTATATTTGCTTTAGATCGATCATCTAACTTAACTGGGTTGAGAACTATAACAGATGAAACCAATGGCAATTTATTTGATATTAATAGTGCAAATGCGTCAACTGATTGGTCAAATGCTATTAATAGTCTTTTGCATGGAGGAGTGAATGATGTATTCACTGCGACATGGAATAAAAATTATGATTTTGAGGAAGGAATTTGGTTAGAAAATGTAAATGCTACTTTTTCCGCCCCAACAGGAACAATATCAAATAGCTCATGTATTATTAAAGTAAGATGGACTCAAGATAGATTAAATTGGTCAGGATGGCAAACATTAACTAGTGGAACACCATTAACTGTTCAAGCTTTAGTTTTGGGCATACAATACGTTATAAATATGACTGATGGTTGGACATTAATATCTGGAATTTATAGTGCCGTTAAACCAATTATAACAGAATTGTATCATACACAAATTTTACCAAGCTACGAATACTTGATTACTTATCCATATGATATTAACGGTTTACTATTTGAAGAAATACTCACGATTGAAGCTGTAATTCCTAAAACAGCAAAATTAAACTGGGGGATATGCAGAGGTGACATTACAGACTTTAATTATTATGAACATATAATTAATGGGCGCAATGGAGTGCTTCCCAATAGACAAGTTAGTTTATTGTTTACAAAAGAAATTGATCGTTTAAATCTTGCGACAATTGCAGCACCTGGAGGAACCACAACAGATGGTGTTTTAATATATCAAGTTATTGATTCTAGTGGTAATCCCGTAACATGGAGTACAACAGATGAAGTTAGCGTATATATTCAAGGATATTCTAAACCAATTGATAATACCAATGGTGTTTATGCACTTGATGGAGCACATGGATATATTATTTTTAGACAAGCTCAATCATTTTCCGCTGTATTTACTGTAAACATTATTACTCCAGCAAAACTTTACGAAAATGCTGGTGAAAATACTGTGACTTATGATAACAGAACATATTATTTAATCAACGGTAAATGGCCTGTTGATTCTGAAATTGTTGTGTTATTAAATAATTCTATTGTTAGAGGAAATTATTTTGCAAATAACGAGAATGGAACAATAACATTTAAAAAAGAATTAGAAAGAACAGATGTGGTTACGGTTTATATTCAACCTTCTTCAAAATTTAGAATAGGCGTTGAAATTGTAAATTATTCTGATGTTCCAGTAGATATTAAAAATTTTGGATTAATGTATACTACTCAAAATTCCACTAATTTACAGCAATTATTATCACAATCTGACCCTCCATATATTAGTGGATTTGTTACTTTACAACCATCGCCAGCAAGTATATATGATCAAATCTACATAAATTATATTTATGCATCTCATACTGGGAATGAAGAAAGAAATACGCAAACAACATGGTGGTTAAAACGCACAGGATTATCTGGTGCAATTAATGATGGTAATGGATTTGTTCAAATAACAGCGGGTAATGGTTTACCCGAGTATAATAACAGAACAGTAGAGCGATTAGATGATATAGGAAGTTTATTCCAATTACATGATCAATTATATGTTATAGTTACGCCTTGTGATGGCTACAATTTAGGTGATCCTGTTGTGAGTAACACAATAACTTTAGGCGCAAAGTATAAACCTTATGTAACTAATGTCGCAATTACTTCACCAAATCAAACGACTGTAAATAATGTAGTATATGTTCCAGCCAATACTGAGCTAACCGCTTCCTATATTTATAATGATGGAAATGGTGGCGGTGATCAAAATATATCAGGTATAGCTAATAATAATATTATTTATTGGTATTCAAAAGATAGCAATTTGCCTCTTAATAGCAACGATCCAGTTGATGGAGTATATACTGCAATATTGCCAGCAAATATGGTAAAGAGCGGTATGGTAATTAATTATATAATCACACCATATAATGGGACTCTTTATGGAAACCCTATTTCAAGTGGTTATGTTACTGTTCAATAATTCCTAATTTTCAAAGGAAAATTAATAAGAATTATAGTAACATAAAATGGTGATTTAATATGTTTGATATACCATTTTTACCAATTGAAGAATTGACTCCTGAATATGTGATTGGCGCTTTATCAGAAACAATGGATTGGGGATTAATCGCTGCTGATATCCCTGAAGCGCATAAACATTCTAAAGGAGCAGGTGTTGTTGTTGCAGTTTTAGATACTGGGGGACCTAATCATATTGATCTAAATGATAATTTGTTGCCTGCTATTTCTGTAGTAGGAACTGTTGACGACAAAGTTGGGCATCATACGCACGTAGCAGGCATTATTGCTGCTTTAGAAAATGGCATAGGCGTTATTGGAGTAGCTCCACAAGCTAAAATTCTTCCTATTAAAGTTCTAGATGATTCAGGACATAGCGGTTTTGATACCATCGAAAAAGGAATTAGATTAGCCATTGAAAATAAAGTTGATATTATTAATATGAGTTTAGGCGCTCCAATAGAACCACCTAGTTCTGTTCATGATGCAATTAAAGATGCATACGATGCTGGCATTATTATTATTGCTGCTGCTGGAAATGACGGTGGCAATGTAAATTGGCCTGCAAGATACGATGAAGTTATTGCCGTTGCAGCTATGGATCAATCGGGACAAATTGCCAATTTTAGCTCTCGCGGAGCTAGAATTGCTTTGGGAGCACCTGGAGTTAATATTTATTCAACATTTTTAAATAATCAATATGCTTTACTTAATGGAACAAGTCAAGCATCACCATTTGTTGCTGGTGTATGTGCTTTGATTTTATCTTGGTCGAGAAGCGATCCAAATAATCCACAAATTAAAAATTCTCAAGATATGCTTAAATTTTTAGATGAATTAAGCGATAATAATGGCGGAATTGCAACAGTTGATCATATAGGCAAAATTACTTATGGTATTCCTAATTTTGCTAACTTTATGCCTTGGAAATCGTCATCTTAAATAATCATCATAATGGTAGAAATGATGATTATTTTGACTAATTATAGCGTCGTTCTTTATGCAGCAATCTACAACAAATAAAAACTACATAAAAGCAGCATTTGAAAACGCTGATTTGGTAAAGCAAGGAGTGAAGCTTTATGCCTTATAAAATCAAGCGTGTGTGGCAATTTATTATTATAATAATTGCATTTTTGTCAATTTTATTACATCCTTTTAAACTGGTTGTTGTTCAAGGAACATCTATGTGTCCAACATATAATAATTTAGATTTGTTATTTATTAGCAAAATGTATAATAATTTGCACAGAGGAGATGTAATTGTTTTTAAATATAAAAATATAACAGAGATTAAGCGCATAGAGCTTATCCCTGGTGATGCTTGTTATACTGGATATGTGCATGATGACATGCCTGAACATCTTAATTTTTATGAAGCAACACATGTGCCAAAAAGATTAATTCAAGTTAAGAAAACCATAATTCCTCAGGGATATGTATATGTTTTAGGTGATAATAGTGCTAATTCTGAAGATTCCAGAGTTATTGGTCCAGTGCCAATAAAAGATATTATCGGAAAAGCTATCTTTCCTCGTAAAATGATAACATATACAAGTAAATTTTAGTAATAAGGGAAATCAAGATATATTTTTGAATATAACAATATGAATATTTTTAGTTTAAATCCAGATTTAATTGCTTGGCATATGCGAGTCGCGCAAGAAAAGCACGAAAAAGTAGAAGATGAAATTGCTTATATGATCAAAGATTGTATACAATCATCTTGTACTATTCTCGTATATGCCGAGAATGAACATTGGTCTGGTAGTGGTTTCCATTTAGGAGAAGGAGTTGTATGTACAGCTTCACATGTTTGTCCTCCTGAATTAAATTCAAAACCCCATGAGATTAATATTACATTTGATGGTAAAACGCGATATAAAGCAGATATTGTGGCATCTGACCCTAATATAGACTGTGCATTGCTTTCATGCCCACAAATATCAAAAAATATACCTTATGTTACATTAGGAGATTCGAATAAAGCTGAAATTGGTGATATTATTGCTGTTATTGGAAGCCCCGAAGGATGGCATGATACGTCTACTGTTGGAAGAATCAGTAATGTTCATCAACAATTGGGCGAACATGCGCCAAGTCAAGCATGGAATGACATTATTTTTATTGACGCAAAAATTCTTCAAGGGGTCAGTGGCGGTATGGTGATTGGAACAGATGGATTAGTATATGGATTAGTAATTGGTGTCACTGGTCAACATGCAGAAATTGGAATAGGTGAGAATTCAGTTTGTCCTTCAAACAAAATAATTTCTTTCGTGAATTCTATCACAAAAAGCCGATAATATCTTGAATATTATTCAAGGTTAAATTATGGCAAATTATTATGAAATTTTAGGTGTTTCAAAAACTGCAACGGCTGATGAAATCAAATCAGCATATCGTAAGCTTGCCAAAAAATATCACCCTGATGTCAATCCTGATAATCCTGAGGCAGAAGAAAAATTTAAACAATGCACAGAAGCTTATGAAACTTTAAGTAATTCTGATAAAAGGCGTGATTATGATAATTTTGGCAGTTCTGGCGTTGGGCCTCAGACGGGAGGAGTCAATTTCGGGAATACTAATTTTAATTATTTTAATAATGATATAGAGTGGATGTTTAATCAAGTCAGAGGAAACGGAACATATGCTCAAATCAGGCAAAATACCGATATAAGAATATCCATTCATTTGAAAGCTAATCAAATTTTTCATGATTCGAAAATTAATCTACGATATAATATTAAAATAGGATGCCCAGATTGTTCTAATGAAGGCCAAATAAATCCAACACCTTGTGATGTCTGTAAAGGAACAGGTGTAGTTTCTCAAAGACAACAATATGGTAATCAAATTACTGAGACCAGATTTCAATGCAGAAAATGTTTTGGAAAAGGTAAAACATTTTCCAAAACATGCGATAAATGTCAAGGGTTTGGTTTAAAAAACAAATCTGTCGAAAAAGAAGAAATCATTAAAGTTGGTAGTTTATTTAAGCAATTTATGGTTGCAAATGGTGGAAATCATGAATATCCAGATTTACCTGCTGGCAACTTATATATTCATGTTGATTTAGAAAAACAACCCAATTTTGAACATGATATCCAATACAATTTACTGTACAAACAAACCATTGATCCAGTCCAAGCAATAATGGGTGGCGAGTTCACTATTAAAGGAATAGATGGAAAAAATATAACATTTATGTTAGAAAAAGGTTTTGATTATAAAAAACTAGAAAAGATAAATAATCAAGGTCTTCCAAAAAGTCCTACTGAACGCGGAGATTTATATATTCAATTTGAATTTGAATCTCCAAAGAACATAACAGAAGAAGAAGAAGAACTTTTGATTAAATACTTGGATTCAAGAAAAAATAAAAAGGATTAAAGTAAGGAGTATTTTAATGAGTATGATTAAACGCGGAGCTTCAGGCTCTATTGATAAATTTACTGGCGAACAAAATGACGGTGCTATTTTATGCATGTCATGCAATAAAATCATTGTTTCTAAAGAAAACCTTGAAGATGGTGGAGTTTGCCCATATTGCCACAGACATGTTAATTCTAGAATTAACACAGGTCCGTTAGATGACGACGGAGAAGGCGATGTGATTGCTAAAAGTTGTTAAACAAACAAAATAAAAGGTAGGTATTAAAAATATGCACGAAACACTTTTAACAGCATTTGGAGTAACTGTAGCATCGTGGGCTATTCCCATATTGCTTGGTCTTTTGTCGGTCTTGGGTTTGAAATATCTTTCTGCCAACAAGGATGATGTTGCATATGCTCAAATCGCTCTTTCATTAGCTAAACAAATTTTAGGAACAAAGCTAGGCGACAAGGCTGACTTTATTTATAGCATTTGGCTCGAAGGTTTAAATGAAATTGCATCAGGCAAATTTACAGACAATGAGGCCGTCGATGTATTTGTGAAATTTGTTCAGAAAGCAGCCGCAGATCATAATGTAACTTTAACTGATACAGAAATCGAAGATATTAAGCAAGTTACATTGACAATTGTAAATATGCTTCATCTGAAGAATCAACCAACCACTAAAGCCGTCAAAATGATGATGGTATTAAAATAAGGAGTCAAAATGGCAAAAAGAGATAAACCCACAGAATCACAGACCGAAGTTGTTAAAACAACTAATACTTCAGACGTTAGTTCAGAAAGCGAAGGGCAACCTACCGTTGTAATTGAACAACCAGCGCCTGGTACTACAAATCCTGAAGAAGTAATTATCGTCAAAGAACCTGACGGAAGTACACAAGAAATTGTAGTGCCTGTAACACCTGAACCAACACCTGAACCAACGCCAGCCGTTGTTCCTGTTCCTGCTCCAGAACCTTCTCCAATTGTTGTTCCTGTTTATGCTCCTGGCACAAGACCAGAAGTTGATCAAGCCGAGCTTGATGCATTGTTCAACAATTGGGTGGCTAATCATCCTTATGCTGATTCAAAAGAACGAGAAGAACAAAGAACTCGATTCTTACTTGGCGGGAATTAATTTAATCATAAATAGTACAAAAACACACTGGAATTATAACATTCCAGTGTGTTTTTGTACTATAATATAATGTTATGATAAGAATTTTAATTGATAATGTCCAAGCTAAATTAATTGGTCAAATTCATGAAAGTTATACCATCAATAAAGATTTTCATGAATCTATACGCCAAGAACTTAGTTATATGCCTCCTAATATAGAATGGGCACCCAAAGTTAAAGAAGGCTTGTGGGATGGACGAATATCACTTTATCGTAAAGCTTCTCAATCGCTTCCCACTGGATTAGTCCCTCGTGTTGTGAAGTTTTTCAAGAAAAATGAAATTGATTACAAAATAGAGGATACAAGACCAAAGCCTGAACAGAATTATCAAATTACATGTGATTTCGGCAACAAAAAATTAAGGCCATATCAAATCGAAGCTCCTAAATTAGCTAAAAAGTACACAAGAGCTATGCTAGAACTAGGAACTGGAGCAGGCAAAACCATGCTTTCATGTGAAATGCTGGCTGAATTTTCAGTATCTCCTGTTATCTTTATAGTTCCTTCTATTTCTTTGCTAAATCAAACTCAAGAAGAATTTCATAAATATATTCGTAAAGACGGAAAACCTGTAAAAATTGGCATTGCGGGTGGCGGAAAATGTGATTTAAATCTTGAGGGAATTAACATTGTCACTTATCAAACTGCGCTTACTGCTTTTGATGTGAAATATTCAGAAAGTGCAAAAAAACTTGTTTCAGAAGAAAATTCCAAAACACGAACTTTAGAACAAATCAAATCTGCTTATGATAAAGCTAAAACACAATATGAAAAAGTAGAAAAGACCGCAAAAGAATCTTTAAATGAACAATTATTAATAATTAACAATTTAAATAAATCTTTAAAATTAGAAACTGATCCCAAAAAACAAATTAAAATTGAAAAAGAAATCAAAACACACCAGGCTAAATACGACAAAGATTTTAAAGCTTTAATTAAAGATGTTAAAAAAGTGTATTTAGATGAAGAAAAGGCATTAAATGATAAAATCAAATTGATTGAGCAGAAACAATCTGTAAGAAAACTTATTCAAGAATGCAAAGCTTTTATTGTTGATGAAGCACATCTCGCGGCAGTTATTGTTGAAGAGTTAAGTAATTATGCCAAAAATGCATATTATAAAATAGGACTTTCCGCAACTCCTTGGCGCGAAGACAATCAAGAAATTAGAATGGAAGGATCGCTTGGCAGAAAAGTAATTTCTGTTTCTAGCTCTGATTTAATTGAAATGGGCTATTTAGTTCCACCTAGAATATTTCTTGTTAAAATAGGATATCATAAAAGTGGTAAAACGTATCAAGATACATATAATATCAATATAATCAATAATTGGGAAAGAAATTATCGCATTAAACAATTTGCCGAAGCCTTTATGGAAGAGGGGAAACCTGTTCTTATTCTTGTGGATCAAAAAGATCATGGTTATCTTCTTGAAAGTATGATTAAAAATTCAGTCTTTATTCCTGGAACTGGAGCTAAAGAAGATGAAGATGATGATCCGAACGAAGAAGAGAAAGATTATAGACGAAGAATGCTTGATAAGTTAGAAAGGAACGAAACGATTGTAATTGCTACGAAATGGGCAAATACAGGTATTGATGCCCCGAAAGTGACGGTGTTGATTCTTGCTGGATCAAATAAATCAACAATCACCACTTATCAGGCCATCGGACGTGTTCTTCGTTGTGTAGGAAAAAACATTGAAGAATCCATTGAAAATGGTAAATCTGAGGCTATCGTCATTGATTTCCTTAGCCAGCAGAGAGAGTTTAAAGAACATGCTTCAGTTCGTAAACAAGTATATAATAACGAAAGAGCATGGACTTTAGAGATAGTTTAGCGAATTTTATCTTCGATTTTCGGAATTCCATACTGGACGCACATTGCGTGTGTTAGCATGATTTCCCAATTTGTGATAAATTCTTTGAGGAATTTTTTCATAATAGTAAATCTCCTTGTATGTGATATTGTCTCAACAACGAGAGCTAGTTCCTCAACGAACTATTTGTATTCATCTTTGACGCCATATATATTATAGAATAATTTTAACAAAAAATTCCTATTTTGTGTTAAAATTATATTAAAATAATAATTTTAATATATAAAGGCAATAATTATCATTATAGAGAATATAACAATATTCCTAGTAAGGAGTGTGAGGAAGCATGTTTAACCAAGTCATCTTCGGTATGCCCAAACGATGTGCAAACAGAAATTGTAGGCATCCTTTTTATCAAGAATCACATTTAGGATGGCTTCCTAAAAATGAAGTTGAAGCATTCGCAATTATGCGATGCCCCAAATGTAAAGACACGTTTAAAGTCACTCAAATGCTTTCGATGGTTCATGGATATAAAGAAAATTTACCACGCGATCCTCGTATTGTCAAACTTGAATCCCCTATTACTACTAAAGAAATTGAAAAGATGCGCAAAAAGTTAGAAACAGGCAATCCGCTTAAAACACTTTATCCAGGTTATAAGCCTGGAGCTTCTAATCAATTGCCTGAAGATAAATAGATTGTATACAAAAAGAATTGGAAATATTTCCAATTCTTTTTGTATAATTGAACTCAAAATAAATAAAAAGAGTTGAAAATATGAAAGTAATTGGAATTGATCTTGGAACTACAAATTCTTGTATTGCATATGTAAATGATAAAGGAATCCCTGAAGTTATTCCTAGTAGTGAAGGAGGAAGAACAACTCCGTCTGTATTTGCATACACACAAGATAAAGAAAAACTTGTTGGAGCACCAGCAGTTGATCAAGAATTAATGAACCCCTCATCCACAATACGTTCTATTAAAAGACGTATGGGAACTAATGATCGACTAATGCTTAATGATAAAGAATTTTCTCCAGAAGAAATATCATCTGAAATACTTAAAAAACTTAAAGAAGATGCAGAATCATTTCTTAATGATACAGTAGAAGCTGTTGTTATTACGGTTCCAGCATACTTTAATAATGATCAACGTAAATCTACAACTATAGCTGGAGAATTAGCAGGATTAAAAGTTCTTAGAATTATAAACGAACCTACTGCCGCATCTTTAGCGTATGGATTAGATAAAAATAAAGATGAAACTGTTCTTGTCTTTGATTTGGGAGGCGGGACATTTGACGTAACAATCCTTAAAATACTTGATGGTATGGATTTCTTAGTTCAATCTACAAGCGGAGATACCTTTTTGGGTGGAGATGATTTTGATCAAAAACTAGAAAAAATCATTCTTTCTAAAGCAGAAATTCAAGAAGACGTATTAGATGAGAATATGAAAGTTCGATTAAGAGAAGCCGCTGAAAAGCTTAAAAAAGAACTAACATCCAGCAAGAGCAGTAACGTATATATACCATATTTCTATCATGAAAATGGCCTGCCAAAACATCTTAAAGTTACAGTAACCAGACAAGAATTCGAAAAAGAAATAGAAGAACTCATTGAAAAGGCTAAAAAATGCGTAGACCAAGCAATACTTGATGCTAAAATTACTTATTCTGAAATTGATGAAGTCGTATTTGTTGGCGGAAGTACAAGAGTTCCTAAAATTGCAGAATCTGTAGAATTATGGACAGGCAAAGTGCCAAATCGATCCATTAATCCCGACGAAGCTGTTGCGATTGGTGCAGCAATACAGGCCAGTGTTCTTTCTGGACAATCAGATAAAGAAATTTATCTTGTTGATGTAAGTCCTCTAACATTAGGAATTGAAACAGCAGGCGGAGTAATGACGAAAATGATTGAACGCAATACTCCTGTACCAGCATCATTTTCAGATATTTACTCCACAGCAGAAGATAATCAAAAATTAGTTGAAATTAAAGTATATCAGGGCGAAAGGCCACAAACAAAAGATAATAAATTCTTGGGTAAATTTAGTCTTGAAGTTGATCCAGCACCAAGAGGAGCACCACAAATCGAAGTCACGTTTGATGTTGATGCAAATGGTATACTTTCAGTCTCTGCGATTGATAAGATTACAGGATTGTCTAAATCGATTACTTTAACAGGAAATTCTTCATTATCCTCTGAAGAAGTGCAAAGAATGCTTAAAGAAGCAGAAGAAAACAAAGAAGAAGATGCTCTGTTTACAATTACATCTAACTTGCAAAGTGTAGTTAGAGATCAATTAATTCAAGTTGAAGAATTATTAAGAGACAATAGAGATTATTTTACAGAAGAACTTATTTACGAATTAGAAGATTTGTTACCGTCTTTAGAGCAAGGACAAACAAATGAAAATCTTGAATTATTACGCGGACTTGTAACTTCTACAGAAGATATTCTTAAAATGGCTAGTAAACAATTGAGTTTGATTGCGGAATCGCTTATAAATTCAGAATAAAACACGTAGAATACACTATGAAAGCTCATGAGAAACTTGCTCAATATGACAATAATATAAGATCAATACACGGTCCTGTCATTTGTGGTATTGATGAAGTTGCTCGTGGTTGTTGGGCTGGTCCATTAGTAGCAGGAGCTTGTATATTACCAGAAAATGCCACTATTTCAGGTCTTAATGATAGTAAACAGCTCTCGCACGATACAAGAGTCGAATTGATTGATAAAATTAAAAATTTGGCACTTGCATGGAGTGTATTTTTTATAGATGCAAAAGATATTGACAAAAAGGGATTATCTTGGGCAAATCGTCAGGCAATGGAAATGGCGGCAAAACAATGTTCGTCTCAAATAGAGAAACAAGTAAATATTTATTTAGTTGATCAAACAACGTCGTTTACTCTTAAACCATATAATATGATTGTTAAAGGAGATGCTACGAGTTTAAGTATAGCCGCAGCATCTGTGTTAGCTAAAGTTGCAAGAGATGAATATATTATGGAATTGGCTGAAAAATATCCTGACTATAAATTTGAGAATCATAAAGGATATATTAATGAAGAACATAAGCAGGCTGTTAAAAAATATGGCATGATTAAAGGAGTTCATCGTTATTCTTATAACATAAAAGGCTTTACAAACAACAATAATAAAGATGAGATAAATCTATCTGATCTAATAGATGCATTATGAAATTAAAAACACATTCAAAATTAGACAAAGTAGGAGCAACTGCTTCTTTCTTGTGCGCAATACATTGCGCACTGATGCCATTAGTTATTACTCTATTCCCAATTATAGGATTAAGTTTTTTTGCCAGTGAAACAATGGAATGGCTATTATTCGCTTCTAGTGCTGGCATTGGTGTAACGAGTTTATGCTTTGGATATACCAAGCATAAATCAAAATTAGCTTTGGCAATTTTATCTGTCGGACTGACATTTTTAGCCATTGGAAGAATTTTACATGAATATGTTAAAATACATCATACTTTTGACATTTATGTGTTAATGTTAGTTATTGGTGGTTTTATGGTGGCCTGTTCGCATTTTATTAATCATAAACTATGCCATTCTTGCACAGTATGTCATCACGAACACGCGGAGGACAATAAATAATGGTGGAATCTCAGCGCACAAATTTGGCAATTATTCCCTTACATCCAGCTTTTGAACAAATACGTAATGCATATGTAGATTTATTAAAAGATTCATTTATTGAAGATTGGCATGATTTAGCATATGAAGCTGTTATGCATTATCATGAAAAGAATGAAACCACTTGTGTACAAATAGGTTTACATCCTATTAATAAAGGTAAAATATTCATATCCGACGATTACGTATCTATGTTTGCATTACCTATTTTTGTTATTGATTCTACTGGAATTGAAAATCAAATTAGTGTATATTTTATGCATGGCTTAGAAGATGAAGAGGAATTAATGCCATTTATTTCTGCTGTGGAAATTGGGGCTGATTTAGCGGCTACACATTTGAACTTGGAATTTATTCCGTCATGTGAAGAAGAAATTTAAACAAAATCTCACCTATCAATACTGTTTCAAGGAATTTTAAACTTAAAAACAGTATAAAAGAAAATAGGTGAGATTTTTATGCGTGGTTTTAATTTTAAAAAATACAGACAGTTATTAGCGGAATTTCAAGAAGAAAAAATCGCTCTGCCTTTTTTAACACAAAATCAAGAAGAAATTAACAAAAAAATCTCACAAATATTAGAAAATCCTGAAAAATACGTTCAATTGTCAGGCGAAATTACTAAATATATTGGTGATATGGCAATTGAATCAGCAGATGTTTTTGGTGTTGTTTTATCTGGTTTTCAAAATTCACCATATAAACCAGGTAGTGATCTTGTTATAAAAAAGATTAATGAATATTCAAAAGCAATTCAAGAAAATGAAGCATTGGCTAAAAAGTTATTTGATGAGTTTAATATTCAATATCAAGAAAAAGTTAAGCCTCAAGATATTGGGAGAGAAGGTAAGCCATTAGGAATGCCTACAAGTGCTTATAATTCATTTGTTAATCAATTAAAACAGGAATTAATTAAAAAGGTTTTATCACTACATTCAGAAGAATTGGCATCTTATGCTACCGAACCAACTATAAATTTCTTTTCTGAAAAAGAGGGCAAAAATTTATTGGCTGCTTTTTTTAATCAAGCCAATATAGAAATGCAAAAGAAGGCTGTTTTATCAAAAAGAACATTAACAATTGAACAGTTACGCAATGACATTAAACAAAAAATTAATGATTTAAGGTCAAAAAAAACACAATGTCCTAATTTAACAGATGACATTATCATGGCTTTGTTTTTGTTGCCAACTAAAGACAATAGAATAGAATTATTAAAAGATAAAAACATTCTGGAATGTTTTAACGAAACAGACTTATCAAGTATCCCTTTTATAAATAATCTAGTTAGAGATAATAATGACGGTACTAGAGCAGGACAAATTTGGAGTCATTTAGGCAAAGATGAAAATGAACTAGAAATTAATAAAAGCATCATGCCTGATCCTATGCCAATAAACGCATATTCTGATATTTTATTGCCTTTAGGCATAAGATGGGATAAAGTTGAAGATTCTAGCATTAAGAAATGCGAAAATGTATTTTTTTATAAAATGCCTAAGCCAACTAATAAAGAAGAGTATAACTTAGCAATTGAAGAACGCAGAAAAGATGATGAAGTTATTTTGCCTGTATTTAAACAATACATTGACGAATTTTTAAGCAGCAATTCTTCAAATGCAATTGAAAGATTACATTTAGTTTTAACAGATCGAAATACTGTTCCAAGAAATGAAGTAGAACAATGTCTAAAATATTGTTATGAACAAATTTGCGAGAAAACTTTAAGTAAATTTAGAGACATGTTACTAGACATTGGATATGATAAAGATGATCCCATTTATGCATTGGGTGGAAGAATACACAAAGATGAAGTTTATACTTGTTTTAATATTGATTCAGGACCAGAAAGGGCTATTATTAATAAATTAAGATCGTATGGTCTTGCTGCTGTTCCTCAACGTATATCTATAACAGCACCTGATTTTGATAAATCAGGAAGTATGAATTATATTGTTGATTTTGTTATTCCATGTGATGTTATTTCTCATTGGGAACAAGATGAATCTGGATTATATCATCCTGTTATCAAAGAAAAAGTCGTTTTTGTAGGTGAATATTATGGAATGTTGTCAAATACTAAACGATATAACCTTGATAAAAACTTATATTTACCAGATGGTAGTATTGCTAAATCTTCGAAATATGGAAATGAATTAACAGCAGGGTCAAATGCAACAATTGGCGACAAATACTCAGTAAAAACTGAATGGAAAAAAATGACAGAGAATTTTGCTTCAAATATTATAGATAGCAGCGCTATTTATTTTGAAGAAAAGGATATTAAAGATGATTCTGTGATTATGAACAAGCTCGATGAGGCTTCTATTATCTATAGAAATCCAGCAATAGATGTCAACAACATTAATTATTGCATTGCCTCTCATAATTTAATCGAACATAAAAAAGTTTGTCATAATCCTAACTGTGATGTTCATAAATTTTTAGTTGTTGATTCAAATGGTAGATACACAAATCGCACCGTAAGCCCTGAAGAAGCATTAATACGAAGTTTCATTGCTAAATATGACGCGATTCTCTACAATCGTTTAGCAATGGTTGGCGTCGGTGAAATGCCATTAATCAATACACAACTTATGTTTAATTATTATAATGAATATAATGAATATCTTTTTGAATGTACAAATTTATGGAATACATATTCTAAAGATAAAAGTAAAGAAAACTACATTGCATATTTAAATAAATTAAATGAATTTAATTTATTTAAAAAAGAAAGTATTCAAGACATTCGTGAAAAATATGAAGAGTTGAAAATGCTTGAAAATCAAAAATATGTAGAATTTGGTAAATTACTAAATGATATTGAATATTATATGCAAATAGAAAATTCTGATAGATATGCATATATTTTAAGAGCATGCGAAAATATCATAAAGAAAGGTGCATATGAAAGAGAGGAATTAATGATCCAAGATAACACAAGATTTCAGAATATCAATATCTAATCATCATTGCTTTCAAAATCGATAATTTCAACTTCGTAAGGCCAATTCTCATCATATTCATTCATTAATGGTATGACATTTTTAATAATAGACATTTTTGTTTTGGTTAAAAGTGATAGAATTAAAGCGTCTCCCAACGACACCATACTGTAAATCTTTTTATTTTGTTTATCTGTCCACTCTAGTCTTACATAGTGTACATCACCAACTTTCGCTTCAAGCATAATATTAGTCAATTTAACTTCTTGATCTCTTAGCCATCCTAAAAACAATTGGTAGATTGTTTTAATATGACTATGATCTGAAAGTCCAGCATTAGCAAAGCTAAGTTGTGTTCCTTCGTAAGAATCTAATGCATAAGTAAATGCTTTATCGTCGGCTTCTAATACAGCCACACTTCCGTCTTGATTACTTAAAAGCAATTTGCTTAAAACCATAGGAACTAATTCTAATTCATCAGTTTCTTTTATTTTAGAAATATCTTTCTGAGTTATTTTAGATTTAGGAATGTTCATGGTTTTGAATTATACAATTATTTCACCGCTCTTAAAAACTTACACAATTCTGAACATTTGTTCTTAACTGATATTTTATTCCTGCTTCTGTGACGATAGTTTCGTTGCTGGCTTTGCCAGCAACCAGAGCTTTCATCTCCACAGGCGTTAATTCCCCGAGAGCTTCGGGTATGGATTTTATTTGTTTTTTCAAATTAATAGCAGCATTTAAATCTCTATCAATCTGAAAACCACAATCTGAACAATTAAACATACGCTCGGAAAGCGATAGTTGTTCCTTTTTACATCCACAATTAGAGAAAATTTTACTACTTGGAAAGAATCTGTCAACAAATGTTAATGTACATCCATGCCATTCAGATTTATATTCTAATTGTCTTCTAAATTCATGAAATCCGCAATCTGCGATTGCGGATGCCAACTTATGGTTTTTCATCATACCAGATACATTTAAGTCTTCCAACACAATCTCACTGTGATTCTTAGTGAGATAAGATGTTATCTTATGAATTGCGTTTTTGCGAATGTTCGCAATTCTATAATGTATCTTTCGTAGTTTTTGTTTTTGTTTAGTTCCATTCGCAGAACCTTTTTTCTTTCTTGAAAAACTTCTCTGTGTTCTAGATAACTTTGCTTTATTCTTTCTATATGCTTTAGGATTTTCAAAAGTCGTTCCATCAGATAGTGTTGCTAATGTTTTAATTCCTAAATCCATACCTGCACAATCTAGTGTTTTATCTGTTATTTCAGGTTTATGATTTACTTTATAACTAATAAACCATCTGCCTGCTCTTTCAGATATTGTAACATTTGCTGTACCAGATTCTCCTTTAAGAATCTCAGGTAGAACTTCATGTGTTTTTATCCATCCAAGATTTGGTAGTTTAATTTTATTTCCTTTTATCTGAATTTTACCTTCAAGATAAAAAGAATCATTTTGTTCTTTCTTTTTAAATTTTGGTTTTTTAGATAATTTTTTAAAACATCTTTTCCAAGATACTTCAAGATTTCTTAATGCTTGTTGAGGAGTGTATTTACTCACTTCATAATACCAAGGATTATTTTTCTTTACTTCTGCCACAAGACGTTTGTGTAAAATGATTGCTGAAGGCAATAATTCTTTGTCATCTAATGCTTTTTGTGTTTGTTCCAATGCCCAATTCCAAGCATGTCTGGCTACGCCAGCATGTTTTTTACATTTTGTAATTTCTTTATTATTGAGAATTAATTCAGTTTTGAAAGATTTCATTGGAATCTATAATTCCTTCTAAATTTTGTTTGTAAAACCTTCATTTAGAAGGAATTGTGTAAATTTAATTGTTAAAAATTGTGTTTTGTTCACAAATGTTCAGATTTGTTCAGATTTTAAGGAATTGTTATTTCACCCAGCAGTTAAACGCAAAATCAACAGTCATCAAACCTGGTTCAACTCTAAATTCGCTTTTACTTAAAACAGAATATGACAAATCAATAGAAGTTCCGCTAAATAAATCCACCCATGCACTGCCATTATAGATTTGTATCGCAAAACTGCCATCATTAGGCCCAGTATTGACATAATCAACTAATCCTGAATGTTGTAATGTTAGAGGATAATTATTAGTAGTTAAATATGCTTCAGCATTGTAATCATCTCCTGGATTTTGGAAATATGGGTCTGAAGAATTAGGGTCTTGCAACAAAGCCGCCGCTTTACCAGAACCAGAAATCTTGATAGCCGAAATACCTACTGTAGGAAATTGATTTCCAACAGTTTCATTGTATGGTGTAAGGAAATATAGATTTTGAGAATCAACTTCAACAGATATTCTTGCATCAGTTACAAAATAATAATATCCAGCTAAATATACTCTGAAATCGTAGAATCTAGCCAAACGTGTTGGCCCTCCAGAAGAACTTGGATCAAGTTCAGGTATTTGAAGATCAGTAACTAAAAATACATTCGCATTAGCTGGGTCACCATCAGAAATTAAATTCAAATCAACATTAGCCTGTTGTTGATTAATAGAAATATTTGCACTTTTAAGCAAAGGCAAAGTTGCATTCGCTGGATTACCTAAATAATCATTTAATCGATTATTTAATAATGTTCTTCCGTCATAAGCAGCAGCCCCGCCAATTAAGATAGGTGAGTCAATAGTAATTTCTTCAGTCACGCCACCAATATCTAAAATTCTTGTTTTGGGAGTGCCTTGAATTAATGGCTTATTTTGAACCTGCATAGTTAATCTGCGGTTCGCGGATGCTGCCAAAATTAGACTTCCTGCTATTTGAAGCGTTTTATTAACGCCAAATATATTGTTATTGACTGGCATACTGTTGCATTCTCCTAAGTTTCTATTCCTTCTTTGTCAATTTGATTCTCTAAAACGTATAAAATACCTTCTATTTTTCAATCGTGTATTTTTATTATTCTCAAAATGTAAAAAGTCCACCTTGTTGATAAGCATAGTTGGGTGAATTTTGAAAAAAGAATTCAGTATTTCTTTTTAAAATGTTATATGTTAAAGGTTGTTGGCTTATTTTAAACAATGGAACTGGATAAATTGCTTTAATTGGACCGAAAGTAAATACTAAATTTTCACCTACCATCCAACCTCCATGTATGTATGTTTCTTTATCATTACCTAATCTGAGAAATTCTTCAAAATTTCCACCCCATTTGCATTGTTTAACACCTACAAATGTAGGTTGATCTGATCTGCTATTAATAGAGGCTGTATATGGAAGTAAAAATGTGGGAATTTCTACTTGATTATTTATGCTTGCAACTATTTTAACGACACTTCGCATTGAAGATTGAAATCTTTCAGCATCGCATTCAGCCCAAGATATCGTTCTCCCTAAATAATGTCCATCAGGAGATGTAATAAGATCAGTGGAAGTTCTACTATCAATCATGCCAATTACAGTTGCTGTGAGTTTGACACCTTCATTCGGAGTAGCTGTGACAGTTAAATCTTTGACAACTAAACAATCCATAGATAAAAGTAAATTATTATCTGTGCCTCCATTGTCTGCTGTTGTTCTTAAATCTGAAAGAACATGATTTGTATCTATCCTTAAAGGTGTATTTGGAAATTGAGCATTATTTAAAATTTCCTGTACAGCCTGTTCTAAATTTCCATTTTGATCTACTCTAATAGGGCAAGATATTTGTCCCTCAATATGTTTTCTTCCTAGATTAGCGATACTACCACCAGAACCGCCTTGTATGAGCCAATTTAAATCAATTTCTTGTTGTGGGAATACTTGACAAGTATCTGTTAAGAGATAATGACCATTAACTAAAATGCCCCGCACCAATAATCCTGTTGCGGGTTCAAATCTTGATAAAAATCCTGGAAATGCCATATAATGTAATATTCAAAACATTTATATGACATCCCTTTAAATAAAAAACACTTGGAAAGATATCTTTCCAAGTGTTTTTTATAATGTAAATAGAATGTTATTCTATTTCTTCTTCATCTTCTTCACAACTTGCTGTAATTACAGAAACGACTTGAGTTGTATCATCTTCTATTTTGATAGCCCTTGATCCCATAGTACTTCTTCCTTTAGCTTTAATTTCAGCAACAGCCATTCTCATGATAGTTCCTTTATTCGTAAGGAATAAAAGTGTATCTTCATCTGTAACAATTAATGCACTTACAATGGCACCATTGCGATCAGATTTATCAATGTCGATAGTTCGCACACCTTTAGCGTATCTTCCTTGCAAACATCGATATTCCGAAGCTAATGTTTTCTTAGCATATCCCTTTGTGGTGACTACTAATACATCGGGATTTTCATTCTTATCAAGCGTTAACATAGACACAATACAATCTGTTTTAGCAAGATTCATAGCTTGACAACCCTTAGTCATACGAGCAGTTTTCCGAACAATATTCTCTGAATATCTTACAGCCATACCATTCTGTGTAATTAGGACAATATCTTGTTTGCCATCTGTGATTGTAACACACTGTACTTCATCATTGTCTTCAAGTTTAATTGCCCCAAATTTCTTAGAAATGCGTTGTGAATCATATTCTCTAATATCAGTACGCTTAATTAAACCATTTTTAGTAACAATAACTAATGTTCCGTCTTGATCTAATGTTTTAACTGTAATAGTGTTAGTAATAACTTCACCAGCAGACAAAGAAAGAAGATTGGCTAAGTGAATACCTTTCCCAGTTCTTGAAGCTTCAGGAATTTGATAACCTTTCTTTCGATACATAATTCCTTTATTTGAGAAGAATAAGAACAATTCATGTGTACTTCCAGTGAAAATATCAGATGCTTCATCTGCTTCTCTTTTGCCTACGCCAATCATGCCTTTTCCACCACGCTTTTGAACCCTATAAGTATTTACAGGTACGCGCTTGATATATCCATCCTTTGTTAAACTGATGATAATTTGTTCTTCAGGAATCAAATCTTCAGCAGTAATACCAGATGTATCATCTCCAATAATTGTTCTGCGATCATCTCCATATAATTTTGCAAAATCTTCTTGTTCTTTTGCAATATATTTCAAAAGCTTTTTATTATTACCAAGAATGTCAGTAAGCCATTCATTGCGTTCTAATAGATTCTTTCTCTCAGTTTCCAAAGAATTAGCCTCTAATTTAGTAAGTTGACGCAATGTAATCGCCAAAACAGCTTTTGCTTGAATTTCTGTATCAACAAGATCATTGTCTAATAAAGCTTGGATAGCACTATCAGCATTATCGCTTGCCCGAATAAGCTTAATAGCTTTATCAATGTTCAAAGATACTTTTAACAAACCATCAAGAATATGAACTCTTGCTTGATTCTTCTTTAATTCAGCATTAAACTTGTTTGTCAATATATTTTGCCTATGATCCACAAAAGCCTTAATAAGGCTCTTTAAGGGGGCATTTTCAACGACTTTACCATCAATGAGAATAGTTTGATTAACATCAAAAGAAACTCGCAGACTTGTTGATTTAAGTAATTGATTTAATACAAGATTCGCATTCCCGCCTTTACCTACTTCAACAATCAATTGAATAACTGTTTGTCCATTTTTACGATGTGATAAATCTTTAAGGTCAGTGATGCCATCAATCTTTTTCTCTTTAACAAGTTCTTCGATTTGTTCGGCTAGTTTTTCAGGACTTGATCCATATGGTAATCCAGTGATTACAATATTTTGTGCTCCTTTATGGCCCTCAGTTATTTCATAAATGCCATCGATAGTGAGCGATCCTCTACCAGCTTCATAATAATCTCTAACACCTTTTTGCCCACGTAAGATTCCGCCAGTGGGAAAATCAGGACCAGGCATTAATGATATAATTTCATCAACTGTTAAATTTGGATTAGCAATATAAGCCTTGATAACTTCTGTAACTTCTCTTAAATTATGAGGAGCAAGTTTACAAGCTACACCAACTGCAATTCCGCTACCACCATTCACAATAAGATTTGGTAGAATAGAAGGTAAAATAGTTGGTTCTCTTAACTTTTCATTATAGTTAGCAACATATGGCACAACATCTTCAGAAAGATCAGACAACATTGCTTCACCAGCCCGAGAAAGCTTTGCTTCGGTGTATCGCATAGCCGCTGGAGGATCGCCTCCAACATTACCAAGATTACCCTGACCTTTAATTAAAGGATATCTCAAGACCCAATCTTGTGCCATGCGAATCAATGTTGGGTAAACAATAGCTTCACCATGTGGATGATAGTTACCAGATGTTTCACCACAGATTTTAGCACATTTTTCAGTTGAACTCGAATAATTTAGTCTCAAATCATTCATTGCGACTAAAATACGTCTTTGCGATGGTTTTAAGCCATCTTTAGCTTCTGGAAGAGCGCGATCTTCCATGACGGCGAATGTATAACGCATATAATTTTCATCTAATAATTCAGTAATTTCTTCATCAGAAATATGTTCTGTAATAGATGTCAAATTATCGTCTTGATTTAGTTTGTTGTTCTTTTTTCTCATGGTATTTTAGGCGACAATTGTCGCAAGGTCGTTAGAAGTTCTTTCTTCTGATCGTTTGATAATATGTTCTTTACGTGCGGCAACATTTCTACCCATTAGGATTGAAAGCATCTGATCTGCATCTCCTGCATTTGAAACATTAACTCTAAGCAATCGACGTGTTTCTCTATGCATTGTTGTAACAGCAAGTTCTTCAGGATTCATTTCTCCAAGTCCTTTAAATCGAACAGTTTTTGCCTTGCCATTTGCAGAACTGACTAATTCTGTCATTTCTTCTTCAGTCCAGCAATATGTTGATTTTTTACCAATATCAACGCGATATAAAGGAGGCTGAGCTAGGTACACATATCCATTTGCAACAAGAGGCCGCATAAATCGATACAAAAATGTTAACAGCAGAGTTGCAATATGACTTCCATCAACGTCAGCGTCGGTCATTAGGATGATTTTACTATAACGTCTATTATCAAGATTAAAATCAGTATTTTCTTCTGACTCATCTTCATTAATTAATACTCCAACACCGATAGCAGAAATTAATGATTGAACTTCCTGATTCTTTAAAAGAGAAGTTAAGTCATTCTTTTCAGCATTGATAATTTTACCTCTAATTGGCAAAATAGCTTGTGTTTGAGGATCGCGTCCATCTTTTGCACTACCAGCCGCCGAATCGCCTTCTACGATGAATATTTCTGTAGAATCACGATCTTCCATATTACAATCTTTTAATTTACCAGGCAAGCGATTGGATTTTCCTAAGAAACTCTTTCGTTTAATAAGTTCTGATTGTTTTTTAGCCGCTTCTCTAGCCTTTTGCGCAATTAAAGCTCTCTCAACTATAGTTTTAACGATAGAAGGATTCTTTTCAAAGTATTCAGTTAAAGCTTCACCAAAAAGTTTATTTACTACGCTTTCACCTTCTGGAGAACCTAATTTACTTTTAGTTTGTCCTTCAAACTGAGGCTGAGGCAATCGAATACTGATGATTGATATAATACCCTCTCGAATATCATCTCCAGAAAGATTAGGTTCTTTATCTTTAAGTAAACCGCTAGATCGCGCAAATTGATTAACAACCCGAGTTAATGATGTCTTAAATCCAGATAAATGAGTTCCTCCATCTGTTGTATAGATGTTGTTGGCAAATGTTAAAATAGTTTCTTCGTCATCTTCGGAATATTGAAATGCGACTTGAACTTGCACTTTACCAAGTTTATTAGAGAAGAAAAATGGTGGTTCTGGATATGGATTAGTTCTTGTTTTTGAAAGATATTTTACATAATCTGAAATACCGCCATTATATTGAAACTCTTCTTTTCTACCAGTTTTCTTATTTTCAAACAAGATTCTCAATCCGCCATTAAGAAAAGCAGTTTCACGAAATCTTCGAACTAGAATTTCATCATCGAATTGTGTATTTCTAATTGATTGTCTTTCCCATTTATCATAGGCATTTTGTAATTGTTCTTCAGTCAAAACTTTATTTTGAACTAAATATCCAAAAACTTTCTTAAAATGATTAAATGTTACTTCACCATCAATCAATAATTGTTTCCATGCTTTATTTGCATCAGAAAAGTCTTCATCTACAACAAACTCATTTTCTGCAATATTTGAGATAATATCATCGACATTAACTTGACCAAACATATTATGGTCTGCCACAAATGTAATTGCTGTTCCGTGCTTATTTGTATTGCCTACACGATTGCAAGGAGATTCTGCAACGCCTCTTTTAAACGAAAGTTCAAAAGCTCCGCCAGGAGTTGTAACTTTACCATCTTCTTTAATATCATCTCGCCAAACTCTAGCAATAAGATTGTAGGATAAAAAGTTGACACAACTTGCACCAACACCATGAAGTCCGCCTGCGGCTTCATAACCTGAACCGCCGAATTTTCCTCCAGCATGTAGTTCAGTTAATACAATTTCAAGAGTGGAACGTTTATGTTCATCTTCCTCTTTGACTTCAGTAGGAATACCTCGACCATTATCTTCAACCGTAATGGTTCGTCCATCTGAATCTACGGTGATTTTAATCTGGTTACAGTAACCAGCCATTGCTTCATCTACAGAGTTATCTAAAATCTCCCAAACTAGATGATGTAGTCCACGCTTGCCTGTGTCACCGATATACATTGCGGGGCGTGTACGAACTGCTTGTTGACCATTTAATATGGTAATAGATTTGCTATCGTAATTTGATTTATTGTTATGTGTCATTCGTTCACCTTATCACAGGATATTTGCGTTAATAGGATGCATTTGCATCAAGAGGAGCAGTTCCTGTAATCATTGTGTATTTTCATTATACAAGAACCTCTATGTATTATCGTACATTTTTGAGGTTTTTAAATATAAAACACCGACAATTTATTCATTCTCGGTGTTTTGTGTATATTCCTACGCGGAAGACATGTTTTTCGTTTTAAACTATATAATTTTTATCTATCCAATCTGCTTGTTTAAAGCAACCTTGTTGATCTAAATTATTTGCAATTTTAATCCAGGCGTTAGATGAAGCCAATGGCCCACCTGGTCCTGGCGGACCACCTGCCGCTCCGCCACCTGCTTGCTTTTTAACATTAGCAACAACGGATGCTATTAATGCTGGCATAAATTGGGTTAATTTATCTAATGTCACGCCTTGAATGTCAGTTATATGTTGTCCTAAAGGCAATCTTTCCCATCTTTTGTCTTCAGTTCTTTCTTGTTCAGCTTTTTCATCTTCTGGAGAAACATTTTTGGCATGAGGATCGCGTTTACCAACTTTACTTCTGATAGCATTCCCAAATTCATCGCCGCCATACATTTTAAAAACTGTGACAGCTAAATCATCTGGGTCCAATGTTGGGTCATTTTCAATCATAGCTTGAATATCAATATCATATAAAATTTTATCCAAACTATCTAATGCCGAACCTATTTCCTCTCTATCAGGTCCAGAAATTCCACCAGGTGCTGCTGTTGGTGCTGTTGGTGGGGGTCCGCCCATTCCAAGCATAGGTGGCGGTGGTGCTCCTCCTGGGGGTGCTGTTGGAGGGGGTGGTGGTGGTCCGCCAGGACCAGAAGGTGGAGGGCCAGGAGGAGCCTGAGCGACTCGAATAAAACGGGTCGAAAACTTGCTCATATTATTACCTCCTTAATATCCGCCGCGACTAATTGAATCTGTTTTATGATGGCCTGTCCCAGGTGTAAAAAATAGATTAGATGGATGTCTATCATCATGATCATCATCAATATCATAATAATTATCATCTTCTGAGTATTTTGGATTAAGAATTTTATCCAATTCATCATCATTGAGAATATCCATGCTAAAATCCTTAGCATATCTGTTTCCCGCTAATGTATGAGATGCTCGACTAAGAATTTGATTAACTGACAATCCTCTACCATCAATATAATTCTCGGTATAATTTTGACTATCAGACCAATCCTCCAGAGCACCCATAGCCTGAAGCAATGAATCTATCATTCTTGCCTCATGAATCTTATTTGGATCAAGTTTTCCTGATTTTTTAGAAGCTGTTCGCTCAATACGTCTGTATATTGCGGCTGCTGTGGCAACAATACGAGCTTGATCCTCTATTGCATAAGCATCTGGTGCAGTCTCTTCCAGTACCTGATGTAATTCTGATTCGAGTGGGCGCATATTTATTATTCCTATTTATACCTTTTATTGAGATAAGGATTAACCTTTAAAGTCCTTTCAAATATACTTTATATTTGTTTAACTACAAATCCTTTTAATTATTAAAAAATATTATTGAAATTCTATAATAACATTTGTTATTGTCAAATTTCCAGTTAAAATAATGTTAAAATATATTTCATAATTTACTGTGCGATTGTCTTACTATCCTTTTAGTTTGTATCGAATTCACAGAATAACTTTAAGTTCTTAATTAAAGCATCGCTTTGCCCACTTGGAACATATAAAGCAATAGCTAACATACTACTTCTTGTTACAAAAAATTTATCCATTGTGCCGTGTAATGAAATAGGCATGTGTGCATTACCTACAATTGTAGAAAAATCTGTCCAACTACTTGAAGAAGGGCCTAATGCAAAATTTGCAACTTGACTAGAATAATCGGAAGAATTTGGATCGAGTTCTAAAACCTTTATTTGATAGCCTGAGTGTAAATCACCTGATTCACTTGTCATTAAATTATCGTTGATAAAATTAAATGTTGATCCGCTATGTATAAAAGCATCACATCTATAACTAGATAGATAAGCTTTGATATTGTTTACAGGTTCACCTTGAAATTTTAAACCAATTACTTGAATCGCCCAATTCCCAGGTTCAATAATACCAAAATCTAAATTTAACATTTCTTCTGTGACAACAGAAAAAGGAGATGTATTTTCATATAATACCCAAGATTGTGCAATAGCCATAAATTCTTTTCCTAATAATATGCTTGGAAGAAGTTTTCCAAGCATATTATTATACAAATGTTATCTAATTAAAGAAGCTGGGTCTTTAAAGATTTCAGAAGCAACAGCAGATAGAGATGATCTTTCAACTTTAACCAATGTTACTGCTGCACATTGATCAAGATTTTTGCCTCCATTCATAGCATGAATTAAAGCATTGCTCCTAGCGTCTAAGTATGGATTTTCCACCTGAGATAAATCTCCTAAGAAAATAATCTTAGAATCTTTTCCGCAACGCTCTACAACCATACGACCTTCTCTTGGAGTAAGATTTTGTGATTCATCTACAATTACTATAGAATTAGGGATGGATCGTCCTTGAATAAAGGCCATAGCCTCTACTTCAATAGCACCATCTGCTACCATTTCTTCAAATGGATTTCCACCTTTCATTGTTTTTGAACCAAGAATTTGTTCAATATTATCTTTCATTGGACCAAGCCAAGCAGAAATTTTATCAAATTTATCACCAGGTAAAGCGCCAATGTCTTTACCACCAACTGGAATAAGAGGCTTGATGATAATGATTCTTTCATATGTTTCCTCTGCAATTTTTTGCAAAGCAACAGCTAAAGTAACCAAAGTTTTACCAGTTCCAGCTTGACCGCAAATTGTAACAAAAGGAATAGAATCATCTGCAAGGACTTCCATAGCGCATTTTTGTTCTAAATTTTTTGGAGATATGCCAGAAAATTCAATTTTATTTTTATCGCGTCCGTTTTTCTCTTTCTTATCTTTTAATATTCGAAAAACTCCATGTTGGAAAAGACTTGGGCAAATAAACTCTCCATTTCTAAATAAAATGAATTCATTTGGATGAATTACACCAAGTGCATTTACAAGTTCTGCTGAAAAATGTTTTAGAGTTAATTCTTCATTATTCCATAAAATATTCCAGTCTTGAATGTTAGTTATATCGACATATCGTAATCCTGTGTATTTTTCATCTTCTAAAAGATCAGAACGATAATTTTCAGCTTTACAACCCCAACTTTCAGCTCTTACTCGCAAGGCTGTATCTTTTGTAACGATAGATACTTTACGTTTAGGATATTGAGTATTAAGTGCAATAGCTGCTTCAATTATAGCATTATCAGAAAAAACTTTCTGAATATTTGGACGTTGATTTTGCTGTATAGGACCTTCATTATTATAAATGAATAATTTGCCACCTTTTTCATTTACCTTTACGCCCTTGGACATCAAATCTGTAAGCTCGAACTGATCAAGCAATCGAAATACTTCACGCGCCCCCCATCCAACACTTTCACGTCTTGTTTTAATATCATCAAGATCATCAATTACCGCAAGAGGAATGTAAACATCATGCTCTGCGAATTTATAAATGGCTTGAGGATCATGGAGAAGAACGCACGTATCTACGACATAAATATGCTTAGCCAAAATGTCCCCCTTGACAGTCTTTGCATCATTACTATGATGGACTGTACTCATCTTCTTTTCTAGCATGATGCCTTCATTACCTCGTCATTTTTTATTAATTTTGAATTTAAATCACTTGTTTAATTAAATAAATTTTCAATAAAAAATATACAAAATTTATTCCTTTATCTTGGTAAATTTTCAAGAAAATCTGCGGCTCTTTCATTCATAACTGTAGTAAATGAGCGCATATTCATAATTGACTTGAGCATTTCTGTGTCGATATTCTTTAATTCTTCGCCAGATTTAAAAATAGGTTGTAATGCTTGTAGGTCTTTTTCTTTTTGCATTTCAATCATAGTTCCATCTCTAAATGATTGTAAATGTGTTTCAAAAGTTCCTCCTGGGGCGAAATACTCATTGGCATCTTCTAGAGAAGTGGTTTCTAGTAGATTAAAATCTGAATAAGAACATGCCAGAAGATTCCCATTAATATCAACTGAATTTTTATCATCAAGTTCAACAGTTACACTATCATCTCTTAAAAAGTAAATATTTTTTCTAGGAATACAGACATAAATCTTAAACGGAAGAGATTTACCAATATCTTCTCCTGAAGTCAAGCGTAAAACTTCACTTTCGTCATGTACTAAAGATAATGCAATTTTGTAATCACCCTCTGGCATAATTACCCAATCCCATTCATAATTATGAGTTTCATCAGATGGATAAAATGCTGGAACTAAACCTAAATCAGCGGCACGTTGACTAATTTTTAAAAATAGTCCAAAACCAATGGTGTCTTCACTTGTTCCAGGTCGATAAGTTCCAATCTTTGACCAATCAACCTCAAATGGATTGCCATCCTCAACAAATGTTGGTTTATAAGTTCCGCCAGATTCATACATTCGCCTCATCAATGGGTCTTCAAGAATCCATTTTGCACGTACAACATCAATGAATGCATCTTTGTTGCCACCAAAATCTGGATGGGCGCGTCGTGCTGCTTTCCGATAAGCAGTTTCTAAAATGTGCGAACATTCTTGACGCTCAGAGCGCGACTTCCCTTCTGGAAGGCATCCTTTCTCTAAGCCTAAAATGCCATAATAGTCTTTGGAATAGTCGATAATTTTATCTGGATTTAATGGGTTTGAATTAGACAATTTAATCCCTCGCTTTATTTTTATATTCTTTGTACAGGATTATTGTTATTGATTTTATAATATATACATTATGTGGTACGTAAATGCAAAAAGAGTATTGGCTCAAGGCTTGAATGTTACAGGCCCTGCTGTGCCTACACCAGAAATGCCGAATATTCCAATGCCACAAATGACACCACAAAACGTAGAAACTACACCTGATCAACCAGCAGGCACTTTTGTTCCGCCTACAAATGTAGGGAAATATGAATTTCACAAATTACATGAACGTTGCAGATGTGAATTAAAACAACTACCAAGTGGCTATTATAGATGGGTATTTGCGCCAAACGCTTGTGATGAGTGTATAGAAGAAGCAAAACTGTTTAATAGAGAACAGATGTCAATGTATGAAAGAAATAGAAGACAAAGAAAAAGATTACAACAACAACAAAATCCTCAACAACAACAACCTATGCTTTTTTTGCCTAATCATTTAGAAGTTAATATCTAATATTAATGGCTTTAGTTTTTTAATTGAATTGATGTGCAAGATTAAATCAGAAATAGATTGTTTGGTTTCTAAAGTTATATTTATATCTTCCCACCATTTATGGCAAATTTTTTTAATTGATTTCCATTCTTTGCCGTTCAATAACGTATCTTCTAAGCTAGATAATTCCCATGATTTAAGTTGTGTTTCATGAAATATAAGCTCATTTAAACTTAAATGTTCGTATACATTTTCATGTATATATTGACACATGCGCAATAAAGGAATAATTTTGTGTGTTAGATCAATAATATGTACCTTTTCCATTAAAGAATTAGTTTTGCCCATTATTTGAATTGGAATACCTTTATTTGAAACTGAATACAAAGCTACTAATTTTTGATTTTCATAGATAGCTAAAATCGGTTCTCCAGGCAATAATTGTTTTTTGGAAAGCCATTTATTTTCTATTGGTTTTAACTCATAACATTGAATATATTTCGTATTTTGAGTTACCAATGTCATATTTATTGTGAAATATCCAATTAGAGTCATATGTCTTCCTCAATTATTAATTTGCTTACTATATCGTTATTTTGTTCAATATAATTTAATGAAGATAGCCAAAATAATTGCCATTTCTGATTTATTTTATCTGTTAATATTTGCGAATATGTGTCGTAATACTTTAAATCCGAATTTACAATTTTAGATGAAAATTTGTTTAAATATATTTGTTTCTTTTCATTTCTTATTTGAAGAGTCTTCTTCAAATAAGAATCATCATTCAATAATGGCAGGACTTTATCCTCATGAAAAGGCGTAAAACGGTTCATTTCATAAATCAATTGTCCGTCCCCACATAAAGATGATAATTGATCCTCTATATATTCAGCGATTGTTTTTTTATCATATTCGGAAAATGTTTGAGTAAGTTTTAATCCAATTCCAATAGATGAACAAATGTAATTTGTATGTATTTTAATCATTTCACTATCTGAATAAAACAAAAAAGGAAGATATGTATCAATACATTCTTCCTTTTTTAAATATATTCTTGGAATTGCAGTTTTATTAGTCAATGATGCGTGTAAACTTAATAAGCCATTTATATAAGAACAAGGCCATTCCGATGATTCTGAATAAAGTTTAGATTCAACATATTGAAGCATTATTTCTTTTTCTTATTAATAATCTTATCGACAGTGTTGTAAACGACATCTTTGAGATGATCTCCAGGAACAGTTCTGCGAATTAAACTTAACTTATGATATTCATTTCTTAAAGTATTAATGGCAAGATTTTTATATCGATTAATTAGTTTATTATCTGGATGATAATCGCCTTTTAGAAAAAGAAAATGTCTAACTGCATTTTCTGCTAGAAAATCAACGATTTTAGCATCAAAAGCTCCACCTTCTTTAAATTTGTTTTCAGCCTGTATTAACCGATACCACATGCAGTGTCTCCTTATTGATGAACGTGATCAAGATCAACGACATAAGCAACATTCTGACTTGGAAAACTTGCAATACATTTCTCTGTTAAAAATCTATCATTTTCATCATAAACTTCAGCATAAACCACATGATGATCTTTGCTTACTTTAAGTTTTCCTTCAATTGGACCAATTTTAATATTTGGCTGATAGATTTCAAAAAGCCAGTTGCCTTCTCCGCGATCATGAATAATATTGTCTTGTGTACCCATATTTTTTCTCCTTTTATTAGTGTAACATATGTCATTGTACTGAAAAGAAACTAACAACACCTTTAATTTTGAAAATATTTTTGTATTCTATACTAACATATGTTAATTGCCTGTTTATTCGAGTGCAATTCTCAGGAAAAACTTTTTAGATAAAATACGAACAAAAAATCGATAATAAACGTAGAATATGATTATGTCAAATGTTATAGAAGTTACTGGCGAAATTGTCAGAATGATTCGTAAAGATTCAGGATGGACAAGAATGACCGTGCGTGATAAAAGAAAAGATTATGTCTTGATTGGAGATATGCCTGCATTTACGGAAGGCATGAGAGTCAAAGCAAGAGGAACTCAATCTGTACATCCCAAATGGGGAGAACAGATTAATGTCGAAGAAATTTATGAAGATGGATTTACTAGTGCAGATTCATTAGTGAAATATCTTTCTGGAAAAGCTTTTAAAAAAGTTGGTGTAACAACTGCAAGATCAATTGTAAATCATTTTGGCATGGATACAATTTCAATTCTAGATAGTGACCCTAATAAAATTTTAGAAGTCCCAGGTATTTTACCAGCTAAGGCAAATGATTTAATTAATCAATGGAAAGAATCTAGAGATATTCATTTGATTGTTACACAACTTATGTCTATGGGCATGCCTCCTAATATTGCGAATAAAATTCAAAAATACTTTGGAGAACTCTCAATATCATTAATTGAAAAGAACCCATATTGTATTACAGAAATTCCTGGTATCGGCTTCCATACAGCCGATGAAATAGCTATTAAAACAGGAGTTCCACGTAATTCACCAGATCGCGCCGATGCCGCAGTTCAATATTGTATGGAACAGTCTAAAATGTCAGGGCATTGTTATGTCATTAAAGACACTTTAGCGACAGAAACAGTAAAACTTTTAAAATCAGACATTAATGTTGAATCTGCGCTTAAAGCCATTCAAAGACTTGTAGATACATCAATTTTAGTGAAAGAATATAATAAAATCTATTTATCTGGTATGTGGCATACAGAACAAAATGTCAGTAATATTCTAACACAAATGATTAATTATCCGTCTAAGCAATATTACAAGACATTAAACGATGTTATTGTAGAACTTAAATATAGGGGCATTTATGATCCTGATAAGCCTTTGGCTCATGAACAGGAATTAGCGCTATTTAATACCATGAATAATCGCGTTTCTGTTATTACTGGTGGTCCTGGTGTTGGTAAGAGTTTTGTCACTAAAACTCTTTGTAATCTTTTAGAGTTCAATGATATCAGTTATGTATTATGCGCTCCCACTGGTAGAGCGGCGAAACGATTGTCGGAAGCAACAGGGAATAGTGCATCAACTATTCATAGACTATTACAATTTCAGAATGGTAGCTTTTATTATAATGCTGAAAATCCTTTACGAACTCAATGTGTAATTGTAGATGAAGCATCTATGTTAGATATTTCATTGTTGCAAAGTTTATTGTTTGCTATGGAAAAACATATGCGATTGATTTTTATCGGAGATGTAGATCAGTTGCCTTCTGTTGGACCAGGAAATGTATTACGAGATATCATTAAGTCAAATGCTTGTGCCGTAACTAGATTAACACAAATTTTTCGTCAACAGGCAGGATCAACAATCGTTACTGTTGCGCATGATATTTTGCATGGAAATATTCCAGAATTACCTACTCCAAGAGAAAGTAAAGGGCGCAATTGCATGAGAGTCTCATCTGAAGATCAAGAAGACTTGATTCAAAAAATTATTACACTTGTGTCAAAATCTCTTCCTGATGCTGGATATAAGTCTCAAGAAATACAAGTGCTTACACCTATGCGTTCACGCGGATTAGGTGTAGAAGATTTAAATCCTAGATTACAATCAGTTTTAAATCCAGAAAGTCCATCTAAACCTGAAATCCAACTTGGAAATAGAATTTTTAGAGTTGGCGATAGGGTTATGCAAATACGTAATAACTATGGCAAGGCTGAAGAAGCTGGTGGAGTTTTCAACGGTGATATGGGTATTATTGAAAACATCATCAAAGATGGAGATGATACGATGGTGTATGTTAAATATCCAGATATAGCTGAATCTGTATCTTATGAACCCTCAGAATGGGATGAATTACAACATTGCTTTTGTGTAACAGTACATAAATGCATTAAAAAAGGAGAACTTGTACTAACAGAGCAAGGTTATAAAAATATTCAAGATATTGTTATTGGCGATTCTGTAGCTGTAGGCGGTAATCTTTTTATGAAAGTCGTTGATAATATTGAATCTGGAGTTCAAGAAATTTACAGATTAACTACAAAAAATGGATATAAAATTGATGCAACTGATAAACACCCGATACTTGTATACGATACTATTGTTAATGAAGAATTATTTAAAAAAATAAAAGATATTAAAGAATCTGATTATATCATTATTGATAGGACAATAATAGACAATACTGACATTTTATCAAGCGACATGGCTTGGTTATTGGGTTACACTGTTGGAGACGGAAATTATAATACATTTGATAATGATTATCGTATAGAGTGGACTGGACATGTAAATGCAATAGAATGTTTTGAAAAAAATACAGGACATTATTAAAACAAATTTTGATTATGATATTAAAATATATCCTAAAAATAAAAATGATGATCTCAATATAAGAGCATGTGTTTTTTCAAAAAAAATACGTGAATATTTATTGGGTTTAGGTTTGCAATATGTAAAGTGTGATTCCAAAACAATTCCTGATGTGATTTATAATGAATCATTAAAAAATAAAATGTCTTTTATTTCGGGAATGATAGATGCTGATGGATGTATAGATAATCATGGAATAAGAATAGTAATTAAATCTGAACAATTTGCTCAGAATATGCAAATGCTTTTATTGAATGCTGGAGTTATTTCTTCCATTCGAAAAGACTATCCGAATGCATATTGTGTTCATATTCAAGGACCAAGTTTACAGATTATTAAAAAACACCTTAATTTATTTAATAAAAACAAAAAACATAAATTATCTTTATTAAATAACACCAATGGTAAAACAAACAATGATATTATTCCTATGAAATTTGTATATGAAGATTTCATTAAAGCTTTTCCTAGTTTCAGGGGCAAAAAAGGTCAAGGATTTAATAATCCTAAATATTCTTCATTGCAAAATCAAATAAATATTATTAAAAAACAAAGAAGAAATGCGAATTTAAATTATCATCATTTAAATCAGATGATCAATTTTCTTAACGATCATAACTTGGAGGTGCCAACATCACTAACGAAAACCTTGAATCATAATTATTACTATGATAAAATTAAAAATATTGACTTTTTATGCGAAGAACAAACATATGATTTAGAAATAGAAGATATACATTCTTTTGTTTGCAATGGATTTGTTTGTCATAATTCTCAGGGAGCAGAATATCCCGCTGTTGTTTTAGTGTTGCATAATTCACAGTATAAAATGTTACAAAGAAATCTGTTTTATACTGGATTAACTCGCGCTAAAAAGATTTGCATTGTTGCTGGCACTCAAAATGCAATTGAAGTTGCTGTCGAAAATGATAAAGAAATTCACCGCAACACAACCTTGTGTGAACTTTTGAAGAATTCGAAAAAGGTTTAAGGATCGTTAAAACAGTATAAATAAAGATGATGAAGATTTTTCATCATCTTTATTTATTTGGAGATCATGAATGTTAGAAAAATTAGCACAAGCCGCGTTATGGTTAGATCAAAATGGTATGTTTAGAGAGGCAGATCAATTAACATCTGTCATGTTAAAATATGCCGAAAATGAATTGTGGGAAGAAGATGAAGACAATGATCCTGTTGATCCTATTTTATTTGATCCAAAAATCATTTATCCCGAATTACAAGAAAATGTTTTGGATTTAAGAAATCCTGATGTGGTGAATAATATCAGACATTACAATCCTGAATTTCATAATGAACTTCAACAATTAATAGATTATCAAGCAGCAAATAAAAAAGCTAAAGAATCAGAGGGTAATTGGGGTCAATATAAGATTCATTATCCCAAAGGTGTCAAATTACGATCAACAGATGTCGCTAATTTATTCTTAACACCCGAGCAACAACAAATTAATAAAGAAAATTTCTTAAATCAGCTTAACAAAGCCACACATGGAGGAACAAAACGACGTACATTTAAAATTATTTCTCCATCTACAAATAGTGAGAATTATGAGCGAACTTTAATTGCTGATCCTAGATTGGAAAAAATGCTCACTTTTTCTGAAAATGATGCTCCATATGCAAAAATGTTTGACCCTCATTTGATTCGTTCTATGTTTGATCCTACTTATGAAGAGGCTGATCCAAAAATGAGAGAAAAAATGCGCGAAGGCGATTTAACTCACAATGTGGGATGGCTACTTCGTAGAATTAATCCTAATGCTGTACTACAATCTGAAATTGTTCCTGGTAAACACAAATATTTAAAGGTGAGATAATGGAAAAAAGATATTTAAAACAAGGCATTCAACCTGTGCGTTCTGCTACTATGCAAGAAATTCGTGAAATGACCCGAGAAGCAGGAACAATGGGCGAATTTAATCTTGGAGAATATGGACATGATGTTTTGACAGATGCAGCAGCGGGTGCCGCTGGCGGGGCTATAGCAACTCTACCCGCTGGTGGGGCTGGTGCGGTTCCTGGGGCCATAATTGGCGGTTTAAGTGGTTTAGTGGGACATGGATTAAAAGATTTATGGTATGCTACACGTTCTAACGAAGATAAAGCTTCTTGGCAAGCTGGAGACATTCAAGAAAGATTAAATACCATCGCTGGAATAATGGATAAACACAATCCTACTCTAGCAAAATATCTTACAGGAATTGGCACTGAAATTAAACAATACGTAGATGAAAATATACAAAAGAAAGAATCATCTCCATCAACCGATGCATCTAATGATGTTTCTGAACCCACAGACGCATCTCTGTCTCCTGGTACGAGCAAATTGTTAGCTAATAAAAATAATAAATTTATAAGAATAGCAAAATCGCCTAAAATGGATAATCATAATGATTTTGATTTTTCAGATACTGCAAAAGGGATGGGTGGAGCTTTAATACAAGGTGATTTGTCCAATAGAGGAGCAGAACAATTATATAATGTGGGTCTTAAAGGTCTTTCGCAAGCGGCTCCTCAAATATCTGAAGATTTAATGCCCAAATTAGCCCCCGAATTATTGTCAAGCGGGGGCGGTGGCCTCGCATCAGGACTAGCAAGTGGTGGAGTGGGTTTGCTTGCAGGCATAGCAACTGATAAATTACTTGATTTTGGGAATAGCTTGCGAGGCGAAAAAACTAACATTGAAGATAATTACAATGATATTAATGAACAATTTAAAATGCTATTGCAATTAACAAATAATGAACCTAATATTCAAAAATATTATGAAATAGTACAAAAGTTAATAAACTATAGTTTACAATCTATTGATCAAACACAAAATAATGTGAATGCGGCATTGCAATCTAAAGAAGTTTCTGGATCATCAATTACAAATGATTTTGTGAAACAAAATATGGCACAGGAAGCAACATCACCTGAATATCAAAGTGCATTAAATAATTTAATGCAAACATTGCAACAAGCTGAATCATTAACTCAAGGACCAGATAATGAATATAACTCCATGTATTAAAATATGTCAATTAGATGATAATAAAACTTGTTTAGGATGCAAAAGAACAATTATCCAAATAAAGAACTGGAAAAATTATTCTTATGAAGAAAAATTACAAATAATGAAGCAATTAGAAATTGAAAACTCAAATCCCAAATAAGCCACTGTATAAAAAGTCCAATATTATATTGGACTTTTTATATTTGGTAAACACATGATTAACATATATTCTTTAGATGATAAGGTTTGTTTAATTTGTTCAGAAGCAGCAAATGATCAAGGAAAAACAGTTGTATTGCAAGGAAAAAAATTTTATCTTTGCCAAAAACATCATCGTGCTTTTTATACTGGCCTTATGATAGGTCAAATGGAATTACCATCTAAACTAGTAAATTACATTAGTGAAATGGATGAAAACTTAACAGCCAATGAATTAAAAGAAAAGCTTTATACTTTGGTTCCAAATGCAAGAAGGCAAGTAGAAAAAAATCAAATTTTAGAGATTAAAGAACAAACACCAAGAGAATTATACGATGCTTTAGAATCAAATGTTATAGGGCAAGATTTGGCTAAATCACAAATTAGTTTAAGTGTTTTTAAGCACGTAAGAAGCCTGAAAAGAAAATCAAATACTAATGCATCAGATAGTCATGGAATTTTGTTATTGGGGCCTAGTGGTAGTGGTAAAACATTAATAGCCAATACAATAGCCAAGTCTTTAAAATTGCCATTTGTTGCAGTAGACGCCACAAGCTATAGCCCAACTGGATATCAAGGAGCAGATGCTGATACTATGATTTCAGATTTGCTTTTAAAAGCAAATGGGAATGTTGCTTTAGCAGAAAAGGGTATAATTTTTATTGATGAAATTGATAAAATGTCTACACACTATAATCAAGGTAATCGAGGAGAAGCTTTAAATATAGCAACACAATCATCATTATTAAAACTTATTGAAGGTAAAAAGGTTAAAGTGCCAGGACAACTTTTAGGAGAACCCCAGGGAACATTTATTCAGGTTGATACAAGTAAAATTCTTTTCTTTTTAGGTGGAGCATTCCCAGGATTGTCAGAAATTGTTGCTAAAATTAGCGGATATTCAGGCCCAAAAATAGGATTTAATCAAAATAATTCTAATCAAGAATTTGAAAAGGCTATAAGAACTTATGAAATATTGTCGAAGGCTGATACTGAAACTTTAATTCAAGCTTTGATACAATATGGACTTTCCACTGAACTTGTAGGAAGAATTCCTGTTATTGCGCCTTTAGCTCCATTAACAAAAGAAGAGTTAAGAATGTGTCTTTTAGAATTGAATCATTCTCCGATGCAAAGAGAAATTAAATTATTTGCAGAATGTGGATATCTCTTGGAATTTGATGATGATTTCATAGATGAAGTTGTAAACAAAGCATATTCAATGTCAACGGGAGCTAGAGCATTAAATACAATTATCAGCAAATCAGTATCCAAAGCTGCTTTTGAATTATTGGGTGGCATGATCAATGAGAATAAAGGAAGAATCCTTATAACAAAAGAATGCATAAACAATCCAAGCGAATATAAATATGAATCTCTTAAAAAACAAATCGACATTGAATACAAAGGTGTGGTGGAATTGTAAATAGAATATATGCATATTGGAGAAGATTATGTCTGATAAGTTCGAAAGAGTTGATAATAAGTTTAATAGAATTGCTTCAAGTGATAATTCTAATGATTTTTATTTTGATGGATATGAAGGCCCTCGAATTTCAGAAGCACAATTTGGCGGTTTTTTTAAGCGATTTAAAAAAATTCCCATGAATAATATGCCCATATCTTTAAATCCTGGAGCTTTGCCCTCTGAATTAAAAAATACAAAAAGACAAGAAGTTGAAAATATATTAAACAATTTACCTGGCATGCAGGGCATATTGGCGCGAAGAAGATATTTACAATTGGGTTCTAATCCTTCAGACACAGATTTAAATAAAATATTAACAGACTTAACACAACTAACGCCAGGTGGTCGAGCCAGCTTTTTAAAAAATGCCTTAATTAAAGGCATGGGTTTTCTTGATCGTGATAAATCACAAGCTGTAGAAAAATTTAAACAGGCAACACTTAAAGTTGCAAATAGTAATACTAAAGCTATTGAAGAAATGAGTATAGAAAAGTTTTTACAGGGCAACGTTGGAGTCGTTCTTACGCAAGATGGCATTGATAGTTTCAATCAAGCTTTGAAAGAACTTTCACAAGATGTTATTAGAGGAGCAGCCAGTAAAAGAACTCTATCAACAGTAGTTTTTCTAGCTAGAGCAGCAGTGTTAATCCCATCTGCTTATTTACCATTAAAAGGGTTTCAAGCATTTACTCATTCAAATATTAATGAGGGCACAGAGCAACAATTTCAACAAATTAACTCAAAAATGCAATCTAATTCTTCTGGCGTAACGATGCCTTCAGCATCACATGGCGGCATTACAAATCAAGGTAATTTTGGAAATTTGGGCGGTTTACCAGGAAATTATCAAATTCCAGATACTAGCAGTGATACTTCCAATTTACCTGCGGGAATTGGGACTACGGACCCAAGTGTAATTAGAGGATCAAATGAAAATTCATTCCAAAAATTAGCAGAAGTTCAAATTCTAAATGAGGAAAATATACCATATTCCATTGATGATTTATTTCATCAAGGTATTTTGCCATTGATGCAAGAATATGGCACAAATAATACGGTTGGGCTGGAAAAAGCTATAACAGATTATCTTAATTCAATTATAACAAGTTCAAATCAAGTGTTTAATCATTTAGAACAAGAAAATCAAAGTGGAGTAAATAATGAACCATATTAAAATTGCTCAGGCTTATGATCAAGCGGGTAAATATGAGATTGCAGATACAATTGATAAATTTGTTAAATTAGCGACTGATTTAACCGCATTAAATGCTATTCCTGGAAGCTCATATTTAACATCTCCAGGAATATTAAAAGATACTGCTTTAGGACAGCAGGGTATGGGTTTAACTGTCAATCCTTTATACTCTTCTTTTTTAAGTGCCAATGGGCCAGAAAATCCATTAGAAGTTCCAGCATTTCAACCTGGTATGAGCGCTGATGATTATGCAAAAGAATTGTATGAATGGGAGAGAACTCCAGAAGTTCAAAATTGGTATAATCAACAATCAGCAAGATTAAATTCGTATATTGAATTTCTGGATCATTATCCAGGCATAAAGCCAGAAGTTGCTAAAAAACTATCTGAACAAGCGCGTGAATATCTGCAAACTTTCAATAAACTTCCATCGATGTTGCCTAATTCTGAGACTTCTGAATTGCCTTCAGATATACAAAATTTGGCTGATAATTATGCAAAATACATTGCAAAATTGAATTCTGTATAAATAAACCATCAAAAATAAAAAGGATGGCTACGGCTATTATGTTAAAAAAAATTTTAAAGCAATCTATTGATCAAGCATGCGATTGCCCATTCTATGTTACAGACATTAAGGGTAATCAAGGATGCTTTATCAAACAAACACTCTCCGCTCCTGTTGCAACGGCTTTAGTCAAAAATAACGAAGATTACGATACCGATCTTTGGGATATTGATTGTAAAGGCGAATACGATAATTGTTCGATTATTCCTTTACTTTGGGATTTAGATTCAGAAGAAGAGGAAGAGGAAGAAGTTGTTGTTATTGGTGCAGCCGATAATTATGATCCTTTTGAAGAAGAATCTGAAGAATCTGAAGAAAGTGATGATTCAGAAGAAGAGGAAGAAGAAAGTGATGATTCAGAAGAAGAGGAAGAAGAATATCCAGTAAAAATATCTATTCACAAATTAGATAATCCTTATTTAGTTAAATCTGATGTATTATTTTATCCTACAAATAATCTTTTGACCATAGATGATGCTCAACTAAATCGAATGTCTCGTGGCATGGTTCAAGAAGAATGTGACAAAATCCCTCGGCCTATTCAAATGGGGCATGTTTATCCCACCAGCAATGGGGGACCAGAAAGTGTTGTTAAATCAAATAGAATTTTGCATGCAGTTGTTGCAGGTGCAAGTCGTTTAGTTAATGAAAATGATATAAGATCATCTGTAAGAAAAGGTTTATTGTGGGCTGAGGCACAAGGGGCACAATCTATTGTAATGATTCCTTGTGATTGTGGTACGTATGATATACATTATACTGCTTCAATTCAATTAGCTACAATTAAAACGTTCTTACGAACAACAGATATTTTTCATTTGAAGAATATCTTTTTAGTTATGGAAGATGATGAAAGTGTAAAGGCTTTTGAATATTATTATAAACGAGTTTTTGGAGATAAAGATTGAGGATAAAATATGAATGCTGGACTTAAAATTACAGAAAACCCAATGTTAGTACTAGAGGGATTATTGGATACATTTGATTATCCTGCTATAATTGCAGACAAATCAGGCGCTGTTTGCGTTAATGAATATATTAGGCGAGCAGATGACAAAGAAACATTAATTCAAACAGCAATTAAAGCATGCAATACTAGAAATTACAATATTACTTTTCAAGGCAAAAAACTGATAGTTTCTAAAAGGGCAATTAATCATGGGACTGATTATTTTCTTATAGAAATTAAACAAGATGATGAAATTGTTAATAAATTAAGAGAATCTACTAAAAAATTGCGATTAGCCGTCCAACAATTACAAATTAACTAGGAATTTATCTCCAAAATCTAGTATTTAAGCTCTGTATACTAAAATATACAGAGCTTAAGGTGTTTATAATATGAGCGATTTTGATAATAATAAATTAGATTTTGTGGCTTTATCTGAACGTATTGCTGCTCAGACGGAAGCTTATAATGCTCAGACGGAAGCTTACATTGATTTTACTAATGCTTTAGCTAAAATCATCGATCAATTAAAAGATATGTCTGTTACTTTAAATTCTGTGCATGATGATGTGCTACAGGATGCTATACAAAAACTTATCATTCTTCATGAACAATTTAAAGGACATGTAGAATTGAGTAAAGAGCGCAATGCTTATATTGTAGATCAATTAGAAGATTACAATTCTGTGCTTTCTCATTTAGGCGGAGAAATTGAAAGGCTCAAAGAAAAAACAGACGAAAATGTTTCCGATATAATCGAAAAATTAGATAAACAACATGGAACACTATATAAAGTTCTAGAGTCACATAATAGCAATTCTAAAGATGTTAATAATCATTTAAAGTCCATTAAAGAAGTTTTAACAAATGAAACAAATACCAAAATTAATCAAATCATTAACCATAATGAAGGATTTAATAAAGATCGGCAAGGCTGGAAAGATGGTACTAGAAAAGTTGGCATAATTTTAGCCACAATAAGTTCAATTGTTGTATTTATCGGTATGCTATTGCAATTCGGAATTATTAAAATTGATTATTTTCCGTCTAATGATCATGTGACGCATAGTGTAGCTGCTCCTCCTCCTAAAACAAATATTGATTTTAAGTTGAAATAAGAAAAGGGAAGAGAAATCTTCCCTTTTCTTATAAACTATTTGACATTTTTTCGCGTAGAATGTATAATAGATCGTGAAAGGAGGAAAACGTTATGAATATTGAAAAAATGGTACGCGAAAATTTGATATTTCAAGTTGTTGGCGGCAGTCATGCGTATGGTTTAAATACTCCTGAATCTGACTATGATAAACTTGGTGCATTTATTCCTTATCCAGAATTTATGATAGGATTAAATAACATCGAGCATTTTAGAAATACAGTTGAAGATGAATCATACGTGCCAATAAATGTTTTTGTAAAACATTTACATGTAGGATCGTCTTATTGGGTGGAAACACTCTTTGTTGAACAATCTGAAATGCTTGTTAATACTAAATATTGGCAAAGCATTTATGATCATAGGGATGAATTCTTGACTATAGCTTTAATAAAGAAAAGTTTAGGATTTATTCAGGGTGAGAAAACTGTTCTTAAAAATCTAATGAATTCTAGAAATTCTTTATAAATTTCTTGTATAAAAAGAGTGTCAGCGAAAGCTGACTGTACATTGA